>Ga0315280_10012119_pt1 | contig 10488 bp, 6 predicted proteins | sample YL17G06_40_MG_FD_203697 | JGI IMG/M metagenome (GOLD analysis project Ga0315280, IMG submission 203697) | Sediment microbial communities from Yellowstone Lake, YNP, Wyoming, USA - YL17G06_40 | ecosystem: Environmental > Aquatic > Freshwater > Lake > Sediment | place: USA: Wyoming | collected... | reverse complement strand
CAACCGCCCCTTCGCTCTCACCGCCATCAAAACTCCGACCGCCGCGGCTTCATCCACGTCGTCGTCTGCCAGCAAGGCAGCCCCTGCTCTGCATTACCGAACTCGCCCGGCATTTCCCTGCCCGATATCCCCCGCAACCCCCGCACCAGCACCAGCGCCGCCAGGAAAAGAGGGATGGCGGCGTACGGCGCCTGATCTCGGAACAAGTTCTCGGCCCTGGCGTAGGCCACCCATATGCCGCCGCCCGCGGCCGCGGCGAAGGTCTTGAGCATCTGGTGGATCCGCCGGCGCCGTCGCAGCGGCCCCTCCTTCTTCTGCTCTCCGCGCTCCACACAATCCACGCATTGATCGGCAACCGCCGGCCAGTCGCCCTCGCTGCTCTGCCCCAGGAACTTGAGCTCCACACGCGCGTTGTCCCACTTGTGCTGCATGCGGAGGCTGCAGGCGAGCATGGAGCGCGCCGAGGCGCGCAATCCTTCGTTCCCCGCCAGCCGCCGGAAGCACTGTTCAGCGCCTTCATAGTCCCGCAGGTGGTAGCGCGCCAGACCCAGGCCCATCTCGGCACGAAAGTCGCCGGGAGACTGATCCACCGCGTTCTCGAGCGCTCTCGCCGCATCGCGGTTGGCGCGCGTGATGACGTTGGTGACGCCCAGGTGCCACCACACATCCGGGTGCTGCGGCTCGGCCTTCGCCGCCGCCTGGAACACCTGTCGCGCGCCCTTGAACCTGCCGATCGCCATGTAGGCGCGGCCGAGACGGAGCAGCGAGTCCGCCTCGCGGCCGTATTCCCGGGCGTTGCGACGCAGCTCGGCCATGTTCTCCAGGTCCACGCCCGCGAAGAGCATCGCCAGTTCGCTGTAGGGGTCCATGAGAGCAGTCGGCGCCTGCTCCCGAGCGTTCTTCACCTGGCCCCAGTACTGCTCGACGCGCGCGTCATACGTGACGATGGGCCGCTCTTTGAGCAGACCCAGGTCGCGCATCTCCTGTCTCAGCTCCCACAGCCGCTGGCGATCCACCGGCTCGTCATCTGCCTTCGGTGGCTTCTTCGGCTCCGGCCGCGCCCAGATGTCGGTCACCAGCACCTCGCCCATGCCCGCGGGCACGAGCTCGGTCAGGAGCGAGCGCGCCTGGGACAGGTCGGGGGCGACTGGAACAGGCTCTTCAGCCTCGGCCTCCCCCGGCTCCGCGGGCGGGGCGGGCGGCTTCGGCTCCCCAAAGATGTCCGGCAGGCCCTCGGGCCCGTCGATCGGTCGCACGCCAATCTGCGTCACATCAATCCCCGTTTCAACACACGCTCCAGGGCGGCCACGACCTCGGAGTCGTACTTGGATCCAGCATTCTCGGTCAGCTCGGCCAGCGCCTCTTCTTCGGTGTGGGCAGGGCGGTAGGGCCGGTCGGCCGTCATCGCGGCGACAACGTCGGCGGCCCCGATGATCCTCGCGCCGACCGGGATCTCGTCCCCCATCAGCCCCTCAGGATATCCGCTGCCGTCCAGCCGCTCATGATGATACCTCACAGCGGGCTTGACTGACCAGGGAAATTCCAGAGCGTCGAGGATCTGGGCGCCGACAAGGGGGTGCGTCCGCACGATCTCCATCTCGAGATCGCTCAATGGCCCCGGCTTCAGCAGAATCATGTCGGAGACCGAGACCCGGCCGATGTCGTGAAGCCGCGCCGCCACCCGCAGCCCGTCAACCACGTCGTTGGGGTATCCCATCTCCTGTGCGACCGCGGTGGCCAGCCGCGCGACGCAATCGGCGTGCCCACGGGCATAGCGGTCTCTCGCCTCCACCGCGCGCATGAGCGCTCGCACCACAGCATACAACGCCTGCCGGTCGGCCACGGGAAAGCCGGGAGCGGCGACTCGCGTCTCGTCCGGCAGGTACTCCTCAGCGCGCGCCGCGCTGTCTCGCTGCCTCTGGGTGAGGAAATGAGCTATCAGCGCGTTCGCCGGCAGGACTCCCCCATCGGCGGCGACGGTCAGCCCGTCCACCGGCGGAGCTGCCTCCGCGTCGGTCACCGCGGCGAGCGCGGCCTCGCGCTGATCTTGCGACAGGCGCTCCCACATCATGCTCAGCACCGGCTCCACCTGCTCACGGGCGCGCGACTGGACATACCACCGCTCGTTCTCGGTGAGCGCGCGGCAGCCTGAGGCGCACTCGATCACCTCGTAGGCGACCACCTGGAGGAAATAGGGCCACTCACCCGCCAGATCGAGGATGAAGTCGCGGTCGCCCGATAGATCCGCGGCAGATCCCTGCGCCAGCGCGTTTACCTGCTGCCAGGCGAGGTCCGGGTCGAGCGGCCGCAGTCGCACGACCGAGAACAGGTCGGCGAAGGGCGAGCCGACCTCACGGTCGGCGGTCCGAATCTCGTGCAGCGGCCGGTCAGTTGCGCTGACGAAGCAGACGCCAGGCCGTGCGGCCACGTGTCGCAGTGCCGAGAAGAAGTTGAGATCGAAGGCGGGGTTCTTCTCGGCCAGCTCGACTTCATCGAGCAGGAAGACCAGCCGCTGATTGGCCGACTCAACCTGGTCCAGCACATCCCTGAGCTCGAGGAAACTGAGGCTGTCGCGCGCCGCGAGCCCAGGCCGCAGGACGGTCAATCGCCCGGCCGTCTGGTGCGCCAGTTCGCGCACTATGAGGTAGAAGAACTGCTCGGCGGCGAGTGTCCCGAGTCCCTCGAAGCTGAGGTAGACGGGGATGTGCTGCGCCGGCGAGAGACCGTGTCCGGCCAGCGTGTTCGGCCTCGCCAGGTGGAGCAGAAGGGAGGTCTTGCCCGATTTGACCGGGCCCACGACCGAGCAGTTCTGGCTCCCGGCGACCAGGCGGACCACCTCGCGCGTTTCCTTGGGCCGGGCGAAGTAGAACCGCGATTCCCTGATCGGACCTCGGTTGAAGAACGGATTCGTCATCGCAGCCCCTTGATGAGTTTCATATCTCGAAGTAAGGCCAGGATCTCAGTACGGGAGTAGTGAGCGCGTCCTGGCGCTTCACCGGGTCACTCCTTCCGGCGACGAGCGGGAGTGGCTAGCCAACGTGAGAGCAGGCCTATCTCGATGGCGAAGCGGCCCGCGGATTCCCTCACAAGCTCCGAGATCGCCAGCTCGCGCAGCGTCCGCCTGAGCTGGCGAGAGCTGAGGCCACTGGAGCGCCGCAGCTCATCCAGTGTCAGACCCCCGTCGGCCGGAGCGAGGGCGCGGATCACCTGCTGGCCCTGGCTCCCCGCCATCTCCCAGAGGTAGCGCAGGTGGACTTCCCCCTGCTCGACGACCTCGCCGGTCGCGCCCTCCGCTGTATCGAGTCGAATCACCGCCTCTCCGGACTCGATACACCTCTCCACGAGGCGGTAACCGAGCAACTGGAGGAAGTATGGATGTCGGCCGGCGAGCCCGACAATGTGGTCAACAGCCGGCTGGTCGCAGGTGATGCCGAGGCCGGCGAGCGGGACGCGGATCACATCGGCGGCCTCGTCACCGAGCAGCCCAATGCGCCTATGTGTCGCCAGGTTGAGCAGGAAAGACCAGTGCTCGCCCGCCAGCTCCTCCAGCCGATGCGTCCCGCAGAGCACGATGTTGATCCCTGGGCTGTGCTGAACCAGGTTGCGAAACTGAGAGAACACCTCAGCGTCCAGCACCTTCGCCCGCACCTTCGAGTCGAGGTCATCGAACTCGTCAAGGAGCAGCACCACCTGGCGACCGAGGCGATCGGCCGCGTCGCGCACCATGTCGGCTCCGGCGACACGGTCAGAGGCGGCGTCCGCGGCCATTGGCAGGCACCGTCTGGCGAGCTCTTGGAAGAACGCTCCGGTATTCGCGACCAGCATGCCCTGCACATCGACGAACACAGGGTGGTGTCCGTATGACGAGGCGAGCCGCGCCTCCAGGCGACGCAGGATGCTGGTCTTGCCGATCCGCCGCTGGCCCACAAGCACCACGACGTTCCCGTCATCCCCGCTGGCCAGGGCGCGCTCCACGAACTCGATCTCTGCCGCCCGGCCGAAGAACATGCTGCTGTCCGCGCCGAGGGGCTTGCCGACGACGAAGGGGTTGCGAAGTCCGGACAGGGCCGCCACTCGGGGCGCGCCGGCGTCCCTCGAGAGCCGAACCAAATGGCGGGCGCGCGGCGCAGCTGTCAAGGAGCCCGAGACGGGAACGCTGGGCGCGCCGGGTCGGGCGGCGGCGGGCGCTTCGGCCCCGCTGCCGAGCGCCTGCCGCCAGGCGGCGACGATCGTGCCGATCACGGGCCAATGTGCCTCGTTCCTGCATTCCCCGGTGAGCACATCGAGCGCGGCTATTGCCCGCGCTTGGTGGCGGCTCCGGGCGTCGTTCGAGCGCGAGAGGACGGCCTTTCTGGTGGACCGGGCGGCGGCGGAAAGGTGCTCGACCGGGCGGAAGCTCGCGTTCGGGGCAGGCCCGACCTCGGCGATCATCTCTCTCGTGTCCGCCCCTGCGCACTGCACCAGCCAGGAACAGACCCGCGACGCGTCAGACAGACCGACCCAGTCCAGCGCCATGCCAAGATCGCGAAGGGCCTCGCTCAGATCGTCATCGGCCGCCAGCACCCGCGCTGCGGATCGAGCGAGATCGGCCGCGTCGGGGGTGTTGGCTGAGCGCGCCACCCGCCAGAGGAAGTCGGGCGTTGTCTCCGCGAGGAGCAACTGACAGACGGCGAGGGCGGCATGTGGGTCTGAGTCCATGACGGAGGCGATGCCCTGGGCCACCGAGGGCGCGGTGGGTTCCTCGCGCGCGAGCTGCGCGACGCGGCTGGCGGCTCGCCCATCGAGCAACAGCAGGCGGCGGGAGAGGTTACCCGCTGCCGCCTGAGCGACCCTGCCGCTTCGGTGCCGCGTCAGAGAGAGCAGTCGCTCCACATCCTCGGGGCTCTGCGGCTCGAGCGCGGCGGCCACCGCCGCCAGAACCGCTGGATCGCGGTCAGAGAGGGCTTCCCTCAGTGGCGCCTGCATGCCGATGGCGCCCAACGCGCTGAGGGCACGCGCCCGCACGGCGGAGGTCTTGTCTGTGGCCAGAGTCAGCAGCGCGTCCGCGGCCTGGGGTCCCTGGCATCCCGCGGCGGCGTCAGCGACAGCAGCACGCACCAAGGACGAACGGTCCTTCGCCATGCTGCTCGCGAGATCCGACCACCCTCCGTCAGTCGCCACCAGGGCGGCCGCACACGCACCGCGCACGATCACGCTGCCGTCTCTGGTCATGCGCGCGAGCGCGGCGCGAGCCGCCGCGCTCCCCTCCGGCACCCACCGCCCAAACGCGGCGGCCACCATTGCCCGCACTCGCGGCTCCGGGTCGCTCGCGAGGCTACCGGCCAACCGGGCGGCCGCCGGCCGAGGCAGTTCGCCGATCACGGCAGCAACAGCGCTCCTGCCGGCCGGGCCTCGGCGGGCCATCTGCTCCAGCATTGCCACCGCGTCCCGGCGCCGCGCAGGATAGAGCCAGGCGACGCCCCTCGCCGCGCCCGCCAGAGCTCGCTGATCGGCTGTGCTGCCAGCGCGGCCGAGCCAGTCGAGCGCCGCGGGGATCGCCCCCTTGCGGCTTCGCCCGAGGGCCGCGGTGGCGGCGGAGCGCACCTCGCCTGCGGGATCGCGCGTCAACTCGCCCAATCCCTCGACCGCCTCGAGGCGGCCCCGCGCCGCCTCTTCCGCAAAGCCGGCGACGGCCGCAAGGCGAACCTTCAGGTCTGCGCTCAGGGAGAACGCGACCAGTTGCTGATGGAAGCGTCCGGCGCGCCCCAGCGCGGCCGCGGCGACGGGAGCGCACATCGGGTGAGCCTGTTTCACCAGGCGGACGACGGCCTCCGGCTCAGACTGAGCCAGCCGTGCGAGGGCGGGGATGGTCGCCTCAGGGACGAGAGCCAGCCGGCCGTGCGCGACGTCGAGGAGGAATCGCCGCGCCCATCCGTCACGCGCCGCGTGCTCTCCGAGTCTCCGCCAAGCCGCCTCTGGTGTTTCAGTGCGCGCGGGCGCCTGTGGCGCCCTGACCGCACGGGTCCCGGGTGAGTGACACGTTTGCCGGTGTGCGTCGGGCGACGCTGTCGGCGCGCCCGCGTACCTGTCGCCAATCCATACTGCCCGGCGCAGCGCCCTCAAATCCAGGCCCCCCCGAGCCTGTCCTTGCTGCCGGTGCATGTGATGTCCTCAACGAGGAGCACAGTTTCGTCCAGCGACCAACCCCTGTTATACTGCCCTGCCTGCCCGCATCCTTCCGGGCGCCGAGACTCCGGCTCTCCGCTCTTCACTCCGGAAAGTGTGTTGCCGTGCCAGGACAACTATGGTACAATATATATGGCTGTTGTTTGGCGGAATGTCGCGCGCTGTGCAGTTGGAGGACTGTCCGGCGCGCGAGCGACCAAGTGGAGGGGTGCAGGAATGCGCGGCTGGTGTCTGGCCTTCGCCACGCTGATGCTGATCATGCTCAGCGGGGCTCAGTCACTTTGTGCTGGCGCGGCGGCCAAACCGCCCCCAACGATGAGCCGGCTGAGCGCGAGCGGCGGCTCTGCTGCCGCCTTGGCCCCGTTCACCGAGGTTCCCAGCGGGTATTGGGCCTATGCCGCATGCTCCCGGCTGGCGGAGATGGGACTCGTCGCTGAGCGACCGAGCGCCTTCACCGGGACGCCGCAACTCACCCGTTTCGAGTTCGGCATCACCGTTCTGAATCCGTTGGCCGAAGTCGACCGCGCACTCTCAGCCCTTCCCGCCGAGGCCGACCCCAAGACGGTCCTGAACGCGGTTGCCCGCGCCCTCAGGTTGGGCCCCTCTTCCTCTGAGATGGAAATCGCCCGCGCAGCGACCGATCTGCGCCGGCTGGCACTCGAATTCGCCGATACGCTCCGCGCTCTCAGCCTCGACCCGGCGCGCGCCATTCGCGGGCTCGAGGCGCTCGGGGCGGATGAGGTGCGCGCCTGGCGAAGCGAGGCCCTTTCGGCGCCACTGCGGGGCCTGTCGCTCACCAGCGGTGCCACCACCACCCGTGACGGCGTTCGGGTTCCAATCGGTCACGGCAGTGTCGCGTTGACCTACAACCGCGACCTGCGCGCCCCGGAGCTTCTGGACTACATGGCGACGATCGCGGCCGAGCGTAGCGGGAGGCCCGAGGGGGCGATGGCGGGTCAGCCTGCCCTGCGCGACCCTCAGATCTCGCGCGTGCGGACGGCCTATGAGTACGGGCTTGGGCCGGCGCTGACCCTGAGCCTGGCCTATGAGGAGATCGCCCGAAGCGGGCGAGGGCTGGAGCTGCTGGACTCGGCTTCCCTCGCATCGCTGGGCGTCGGCTATCGGATCACCCGCACGGCATCTGTGACGTTGTCGTACTCCTTGCTGGAATACTCAAATCACCTGGTTGACAGTCCGCCGCTGCGCGATCGCGTCGCGGAGACCGCTGTATCCATCGGGTTTTGATGATCTTCGCATATGGAAGTGACGTCTACAGGGGCTTCGCCGTTACTTCTTTCGGCGAGACCCATTAGTGCGCTCCGCATATCGAGGCAGGGCCGCCCGAGGCCCCCAACGGCTATCGAGGCGTAATGCAATCCGTAAGGTGGGATCCATGGGCTGGATGAGGTGTGTCTCCGGCCTCCTCCCCTTCCTGGTCTGCCTGGCTCTTCTCAGCGCATTCCCTTGTCTCGCTTCGCCCGAGCCCATCGTGCTCGACATCCAGGCCGACGAGGTAGACCTCGGCCTGGACAACGAGACGACCCAGGCAACCGGCCACGCGAAGCTGGTCTACGGCGATGTGATCCTCAACGCTGATGAGATCTCCGCAAACCGCGAGACGGGGGAGGTCAAGGCCAGCGGGCATCTCTCTCTGGAGCAGAAAGGCCGCCGGCTCGAGGGCGACAGCCTGGAGTACAACCTCCGCACCGAGAAGGGCTCCCTGCACAACGCGCGGGTGCGCGAGCAAGGCGTCGTCATCCGGGGTGAGAGCATCGAGTTCGCGCCCCAGAACATCGTGGCGCGCCATGCGTACTTCACGACGTGTGACAAGCCGCAGCCTGACTACAGCCTCGCCGCCGATGAGATCTCACTCACAGCCGCCCAGGCGGAACCAGGGAAGCAGCCCCAGTCAGGTCGCCTGACCCTGAACCAGGCTCGCGTGAACTATCATAACCGGCGCCTGCTGACGCTGCCGCGATATTCGGTCAACATCGGCCAGATCGCCGAGCAGAGCTCATCTCCCTTTCCCGCCAGCGGCTTTGACCGCGAGGACGGTCCCTACGCCACCATCTCCTACGCCCTGGGGCGTAAGGGCGATCCGACCACGCTGGGGTTCTCCTACCGCTGCACTGCGTTCCGCGGGATCAGGGGGTATGCGAAGCTCCAGCGCGAGAGCGGCCCGCTCCAGTTGAGCGCGGGCTACGTCCGCCGTGAGACCTCGACCGACCGCGATCTCCGTGCGGACGAGTTCACGACCGGGCTGGCGAACGTCATGGTCAACTGCGAGCCCGAGATCCGGGCGGCGATACCGAGCCTGCCGCTCAGGCGCTCTCTCACCTTGCGGGCCGAGCTGACAGCCGGGTCGTACTCGGAGACGGAGCACTTCAAGTCCGACATCCGCGCCCGGGCGAAACGCACCACCATCAGCGCGCTGGTGGCCTTCGCGCCCTACAAGATCGCGCCTGCGCTTGCTTTCAGCCAGGCCGTCGGGTGGCGCGAAGCATCGTACTCCACTGGCCAGAACCTCTCGATCCGGTTCTTCCAGCACAGCCTGGAGTACTCGCCCTCGGGGCCGACGCGGGTGGCGCTCTCTTACATCACGCGGCGCGGGTCGGGGGAGACGCCGTTCCTCTTCGACCAGGTTGAGGTAGGCAGAGAGCTGCTCGGGGACATTCGGTTCCGCCTCAGCCCCAAGTGGCGCGTCAGGTTTGTTGACCTCTATGACCTCGAGCGCCGCGACACGCGCGATATGATGATAGCGGTGACTCGCACCATCCACTGTCTGGATTACACTGTAGGGTGGCGGAAAACGCGGGGTATGTTGTTCGCGGGGATCAATATCGCGCCACCATAGCGCCGCGGGGCCGCCGCTTCCGGGCGAGCGCTTCGCCCAGATCGACGGCCGCACACCTACCTATCTCCGCGCGGTGGAGGAGATGGAGGGCGCGGCGCAGTCCCCGGCGGCGACCGCCGAGCAGAAGCTGCGCCAGGCGCACGCCTCCGGCGAGCGCCTGGCAGTGGTGGCGCCGACGCTCTACCGCGACTCCGTCCGCAGCCCCAACGAGCTCGTCCAGGCCGGCCAGTTCACCCAGTTCAGCTACGGCCCGGGTGAGACGTGCTACGCCTATGCTGTCGGCGCGCGCAACTTCATCAGCGATTCAGACATGGTCGCATTCTCCGAGGTGGAGTCGCTGGTCTTCTAGCGCGTTCCCTGTGGACCTGTGCCCCCCGATGCGCGCCGCGTCGTTCATTTCCATTCCTTCGCTCCCGCGGTATAATCCCACTGCTGCGCATCTACCCATTGGAGTGGCTATGACCCCGAAAGAGCGCGTGAGAGCCGCGATCGAGCACCGCGAGCCGGACATCGTGCCCGTCGCCGAGTGGATCGTTGATTACGAGCCCGCTCAGTTGGTCCTGGGGAGGCCGACGTATCTTCGAGGAAAGGCCAGGCTGGCGCACGCGCTCTGGGCCGGCAAGCGCGACGAGATCGTCGAGTCCATGAAGCGCGATGAGGTCGAGTTGATCCGCCGGCTCGACCTCGACATGGTGTGCGCCGATCTCGTCTGGCACCGCGATGTCAAGTACACGGCGCCCGAGCAGGTTGACGAGAAGACGTGGCGCGACCGGCACGGGAACGTGTTCCGCTACTCCGACCTCACCCGCGATCTGATGCTGCTGGAGGCGGGCGACAAGGGCTACGAAGCGGAGTACCCCGGCGACAGCGACGGTCAGCCAGACCCTTCTGAGCTCGAACTGATCGAGTACGCCATGGCGGAGTTCGGCCAGACCCACTTCATGTTCACGGGCATGGGCCGGGCGCACCTGCCGATCTTCACGGCTCTCTGGGTGGAGAGGGATCTGATCCGACTGGCCGACGAGGACCCGGACAAGCTGGCCGCCGAGAGGGTGGAGTGGGCCGAGTACTCGGCCACGCGCATGCCGTACTTCAAGAAGCTGGGCTTCGATGCCATCCTCGGGGGCGAGGATTACGGCTTCAACTCCGGCCCGTTCATGTCACCGGAGACGTTTCGCCGGGTGCACTTCCCGGGCCTGAAGCGCATCTGCGAGGCCGCGCACGAAAACGGCCTCTTCTACATCTGCCACTCCTGCGGCAACCTGCGACCCATCCTGCCCCTGATGATCGAGGCCGGCATTGACGTCTACCAGGCCATCCAACCGATAGAGGACATCGCGGGGCTCAAGCGCGACTTCGGGCGGGACGTTTGCCTCTGGGGCGGCGTCAGCAATCACGATCTGGTGCTGGCAGAACCGGATGAGATCAGGGCGCAGGTGAAGCAGTCCATCTCGGCGTGCGCGCCTGGG
>Ga0315280_10012118_pt1 | contig 10488 bp, 13 predicted proteins | sample YL17G06_40_MG_FD_203697 | JGI IMG/M metagenome (GOLD analysis project Ga0315280, IMG submission 203697) | Sediment microbial communities from Yellowstone Lake, YNP, Wyoming, USA - YL17G06_40 | ecosystem: Environmental > Aquatic > Freshwater > Lake > Sediment | place: USA: Wyoming | collected... | reverse complement strand
ATAATACTTACTGAGAGATCAGTTAAAGAATCAAACAATGTTCCCAGCAGAAATGACGAAGCAACACCATAAAAACTAGTCCGAAGTCCTCTCTTTGAAAAGATGTAATATGGTGATGCTGCCAGAAACCTTTTCACCTTGATTTTTCTAACGTCTCAGCTTCACTGCTGTTCCATATGCAACAACTTCGCCTATGCTCCTCTGCCCGCCGACTTCAGGAGAGAAAAGTTTAATGCCAATAACAGCGTCAGCGCCAACTTTCCCTTCTTCTTCAGCAAGCTTCCTGAAAGCTTCGTCAGTAGCATCGTGCATAAGCTTCTCATACGGACCAACCCTGCCACCAAATATGTCTTTGAACCCAGCTATAATGTCAGCATCGAACCATCGGGCCATTGCAACTGGAGCTGAAACAACGCCTAGAATTTTCTTCAATTTGATAGCCTGGGACACAGATTTCTAGAAAATGAGATAACGCACGCTAACAATCTCATGCGTTCATACTTCACGCAAATTATGTATATGGTTTGATTAGTCTATGAAGATATTTTATCTACGTTTTTTCTTTGAACTCTTCTTCTTTTTCTTCGCCATCTTCGAAATTCTCCACTTCTTATTATCTTGCTCATCATTTATAAAACTTGGGAATCATGCTGAGAAAAAAATTAATCTAGAAACTGGGGTTAAAATTTTTGTTACGCCATAACAATTTCAAGTAAAAATTTCTGATGAACAAAATCTAAACGTGACCTCGATGTAGACCGTATTAAAATTCCGTAATTTATTTTTGCAGTGGAAAATAAACTCTAACAATAAAAATAAATCTTCTAACGATTGAATTAGATTCGCACTAAATTTTTATGCAAAACTTGTTAGTAGTAGAGGAACATTAGCATCTAGTGTTTGTAGCTAATATTTTCCAACAGTTCCTGTGAGCTTTGTTTTTAACACAACTAAATAGTGAATAGATTTAGAAACATTTAACGTGCCTCTATTCACAATTTCTTCAACACAGTCTAAAGCTTCCTCATCAATGTCAGGCTCAAGTGTTAACTCTCCTTGGTTTTCTATAATGAACTTCCCAACTTTCTTGAAGATACCTGTAATATCAACCTTTGAGAATGAGAGTTTACCAAAGTTGAAGACTGGATCTAGGTCACTGTTCTTTTTACTCTCTTCAAACTTTTCAACTTCAGTGCCTGATATTTTCTCCAAGTATAGCTTCATAGATTCGTTAACAAGCTGTGAAATATTTTGCCCCCTGCTTTTAGCCAAAGCAAACATCTGGCCATAGGTGTTCATGTCCAAGCCTCTTATTCCAACCAACTTCTTTGTGGACATGCTAATGTTCCTCTATTGTTAACTTGTTATCAAGCTATCAATATAAACTTTTCGTTATGTTAACTTTGTTAACTTTAAATAACTCTCAAACCATTTAGGAATCATCAACTTCCGCCGCTTATTGAAGGGTTATAGATGAAGCTTAAGAACTCAAAGGAGGAGGAAGTGGCTCTTCCTAGGTGCACGTTCAAGACTGAATGTCCTTACAAGACATGTTCCTTGAGGTCAAGGAACCCAGGCGTATATTACTATTGTGCCTTCGAGGGGAAATGTAATCATCAGAGACGTTTTGAGGCTACAACATGGATTGGCTCATGGAGAAGATTTGCAACTGAGGAAGGGCACCAAATCACGATTAAACCTAAGGTAGTTACACCTCTAGAAAGAACAGCATAACATCATCTAGCCCCCTTTATTAAATCCCATTTAGAAGCGACTGACGTAGGCTACACTGTCTTTACTCATCACATTCGCTCTTATTCGAATTCAACTATGTATTCTTCGTTACCTCTTCCAACTGTTTCCCTCAATCTAGTTCTGTTGCGTTGTTGAGGCATGAAGTGTCTCCGTAACGATTGTTGCCATGTTAACGCAACAGAACCACTTAAACCTCAGCTCCAATTTATTGGAGGAGAGGCGTCAATCCAATCCAAAAAATGTGAGGGTATTATAGCCAACCCCCACCACAGTCATAGGTCTCAGAAGCATGTAAACTCAGATGTATACCAATAAGTTAACAATGCCCCTTTTAATGGGTTACACAATAATTCATGTAGATAGATTAAACTTATCCAGCTAGGGAGATATGAATGTGGGAAAAGGGTCTTGAAACCATGTTTCCAGTAGGGCCCTGTTGGTGAACAATATGAAGCATCATCTTGAGTGTATGGCCTGTGGAGCTAAATATAAGCCTGAAGAGGTTTTGTATGTCTGCAGGAAATGCCGCGGGCTTCTAGACGTTAGGTATGACTACAGGGAAGTCAGCGGGCTCCGAAGCGATGTTTGGGCAGATAGGCCTCTCTCTGTTTGGAGGTATAGGGAACTCCTGCCTGAGTTCAAGCCCTCAAGCATAGTTTCCTTCGGTGAGGGTGGAACAGGTCTGCATAGATGCAGCCGCTTAGCCAATTCTCTTGGAGTAAGAAACCTATATCTGAAAAATGAGGGGGAGAACCCAACAGGGTCCTTCAAGGATAGAGGTATGACTGTTGGGGTTTCCAAGGCTGTTGAGCTTAATGCACATATGGTTGCATGTGCCTCAACAGGAAACACCTCGGCGTCTCTAGCTGCCTACGCGGCTAAGGCTGGGCTTCAATGCGTAATATTGATTCCGTCAGGTGAAGTTGCCTTCGGTAAGCTGGCGCAGGCAGTTATATGCGGTGCGAAGATTGTTCAGATACGTGGAAACTTCGATGAAGCCCTCAAGATTGTTCTTCAGCTTTCAGAGCTTAACTCTAAGCTTTACCTTCTGAACTCTGTTAACCCGTATAGGCTTGAGGGACAGAAAACATTGGGCTACGAGGTTTGTGAGCAGCTTAACTATAGGGTTCCAGATAGAATTGTGCTTCCTGTTGGCAATGCTGGAAACATAAGTGCAATCTGGAAGGGCTTTGTTGAGCTTCATAGGCTTGAGCTCATAAGAAGCCTACCTAGAATGGTTGGGGTTCAGGCTGAGGGAGCTGCACCGATCGCTAGGGCCTTCAAGAGTGGTAGAAGCGAAATTGAGCCTGTTGTCAACCCTAAGACTGCTGCGACAGCCATAAGGATAGGTTCACCAATCAACTGGAGGAAGGCTTTGACGGCTGTTGTTGAGTCTGAAGGCTTGATGGAAATTGTTTCAGACGAGGAGATTCTGCAGGCGCAGAAGCTTCTGGCAAGCTTGGAGGGCCTTTTCGTTGAGCCTGCAAGTGCCTCATCTATTGCTGGACTTAGGAAGCTGGTTGAGGGAGGCTTCGTGGATAGGGATGAGGAAATTGTGTGTGTGGCAACTGGACATGGACTGAAGGACCCTGACATTGTGATGAAGGTCTGCGAGAAGCCTGTTGAAGCTGATCCAAACCTAGAATCGATTAGGAACGTTCTAAAAATCTAGGTGAATCGGGTACATGAGAATTATTGTAGTTGGCTTCGGAACTGTTGGGCAGTCTTTCTGTAAGCTTCTTCAATCCAAGCTGGATGAGTTTGTGAAGGAGTTTGGTATGCGACCGAGGATCGTTGCTGTTGTTGATCGAGGCGGAGCAGCAGTCAACGGCGCTGGACTGGACATGGAAGCTGTTCTCAGTGCGAAGAGGCAGAGGGACACCGTGGCTTCAACACCCGGCTTCGGCATCAGGGGACGAGGCGCAATCGATGTTATTCAGGATGTTGAATCCGAGGTTGTTGTTGAGGTTACGCCTACGAATGCTGTTAACGGGGAACCGGGTTTGTCGCACATCAAGGCGGCGCTTGGAAGTGGGAAGAACGTGATCACAACCAACAAGGGACCGCTTGCAATAGCTTTGCCAAGCCTTATGGAGCTTGCTTCCTACAACCATGTTCACCTCAGGTTCAGCGGCACTGTAGGCGGGGGAACCCCTATCCTAGATCTCGCTAAGAAATGTATTGTTGGAAACAGAATCAGGTCTCTAAGGGGAATACTGAACGGGACCACGAACTACATATTGACTAGGATGGCTGAGGCGAATGTTCCTATGGAGGATGCCTTAAAGGAGGCTAAGGATGCAGGCTACGCTGAGGCTGACCCAACCTATGATGTAAGCGGACTTGATACGGCTTTCAAACTTGTGATAATGGCGAACTGGATTATGGACATGGAGGTTTCAATAAGAGATGTGGAGGTTAAGGGTATAGAGCATGTAACCCTCAGAGAGGTTGAGGAAGCTGCTGGGAAGGGATCCATGATAAAGCTAATCGGGTCTATTGAGGGCGGACTTAAAGTTAGGCCTGAACCGGTACCTAAGATTCATCCATTATGTGTTGGAGGAACATTGAACGCTGTGACCTTCAACACGGAGCTAAGCGGCGAAATCACTCTTGTAGGTCGCGGCGCGGGTGGAGTTGAGACATCAACAGCAATCCTGCGAGACCTTATAGACATAAGACGATTGCTTATGAGGTAGCTGAAGCCTCCTCAGATGTCGGCGCAGATGTTTTAGTTTGGGAGTAGAACCTGTCTGTGAACCTGCAGTAAGCATCAACCGGCTGCATGGAAGGCGGGCTGTCAAACTCCTCCTTCAAGCCACAGGATACACATTGAACAACTGCATGCCCACTTCCTCTATTAACTGAAACTCTAACAGTTTCCTCGCCACAGCTTGGGCAAGCGAAAACCTTAGGAAGCTTTTTCTTAACAACCTTGATAATCCTTCTCCTTCTCCTACCCAAACCTTCACCTTCCAGAACGTTGATAACTATTTATCTTAACCTACTTTAATATTCTGCTGTCCGGGTGAGCTGGATTAATAATATTGATTCCTTCAGGAGCCCATGAAACTATGAATAGCCCAAGAACCTTGAATGCTGCTTTCGCCTCCAGCTTCGCTGCTCTAACAGCCATTGGAGGCATGATTTCTGTACCGTTGCCCTTCAGCCCGGTTCCAATTGTCGCAGGCGCCTTTATTTTAGGTAAGCTTGTTGTGTCGAGGAGGAAGATTGGTTTAAGGTGGATGTTAGCTTCAATGGTTCTATGTACCTTCGTAATATGTGGTCTAGGTGTTTCTCAACTATCTCTTTGGATGGGTGTTGGTTTGGAGAAGGCTGCGGCGATAGGTGTTCTTCCCTTCCTCATCTGAAACTCGGTGAAAATAGTTTTAGCCTCCTTCATATCCATCAGGGTTCGCAAGTTACTGCTATATAGGATTAAATAACGAAACATAAACAAAAAAAGATTAAGCCTCTTAAACTCATATTTATTAACCTTGCAGCGTATTTTTATTTTCCCTTGAATTTTCTCAAGGAAGGTGGTGGGAAAAATTAAGTTAAATTCAGGTGGAGACACCGCTGCCAAAGCGAAAGCTGCTCGCAGGTTTGAAGTTGTTATTATTGGGGATAGATGTAAGGGATGCGGCTTCTGCATAGAGTTCTGCCCGAAGAAAATTCTTGACTACTCAAATAAGCTGAATGTTCGAGGTGCTCACCCACCATACGTGAAGGATGAGGAGAGCTGCACAGGATGCGGGATGTGCGACTCCGTATGTCCAGACTTCGCGATTTTCGTTAGGGAGAAGGTGAAAGCATGAGGAGAGATGTTCTTACAGGTAGACACTTCATGCTTGGCGACATAGCTTGCGCTGAAGGTGCCCTAGCAACAGGCTGCAGGTTCTTCGCCGGGTACCCAATCACGCCTGCAACTGAGATTGCTGAGCACATGTCTGAAAGGCTTCCTGAGGTCGGAGGCGTATACATACAGATGGAGGATGAGATAGCTTCAATAGCAGCCGTGATAGGCGCCTCCTACACTGGGGTTAAGTCTATGACAGCGACCTCTGGGCCGGGTTTCAGCTTGATGCAGGAAAACTTGGGCTTAGCAGTCATGACGGAGACTCCTCTTGTTCTCGTCGACGTTCAGAGAGGTGGACCCAGCACTGGGCAGCCTACGAAGACAAGTCAACAGGATGTCATGCAGGCGAAGTGGGGGGCGCATGGGGACAAAGAGATTATAGCTTTAGCGCCATCATCTGTTCAGGAGATGTTTGACCTCACTGTTGAGGCTTTCAACCTATCTGAAACCTATAGATGCCCGGCTTTAGTTATGGCTGATGAGCTTATTGGGCATCTCAGGGAGAAGCTTGTTATACCGAAAACTGAGGAGATTCGTTTGGTTGAGAGGAAGAGGCCTAAGGCGCCTTCCACAAGCTTTGCGCCCTTCAAGCCTGATGCCGATCAGGTTCCTCCAATGGCTTGTTTCGGCGAAGGCTATAGGTTCTATGCCACTGGGCTTACACATGACGAGACGGGTAGCCCCGAAGCAGATAGTGCTGAGGTGCAGACAGAGCTCATCGCGAGGTTATGTGACAAGATTAGGAAAAACCGGGATAAGATTGTGAAGGTGAAAAGTATGTTTCTAGAGGACGCAGAAATCTGCGTTATCGCGTATGGAGGCGTTGCAAGATCAGCTATGACCGCTGTTAGGCGAGCTAGGGATAAGGGGATTAAGGCCGGTTTGCTTAGGCCAGTAACAATTTGGCCCTTTCCGAGTAAGGAGGTTGCTGAGGTTGCTGAGAGGGTTAAACACATTATTGTTTTGGAGATGAACTATGGTCAACTCGTCGGGGAGGTTGAGAGGAGAGCTGACTACAGGAAGGTTACCTTTGTGCCTAAGCTTGGTGAAGTGCTCTACACACCTATGGAGATTCTAGGTCAAATAGAGAGGTGTAGCAGATGAGTGAGTTAAAGCATCCACTTGACGTCTACATGAGGAAGGGTGTTCCCAGAATTTGGTGTTCCGGCTGTGGGGATGGAATAATACTTAAAGAGTTTATAAACGCCCTGAATGAGCTTAAACTCGATATGGATAAGGTTGCTGTTCTCTCAGGCATCGGCTGTATAGGTAGGTTCTCAGGTTACACGAACACAGACAGCTTCCACTCAACTCACGGTCGCTCAATTGCTGTCGCTACGGGTGTTAAGGTCGCTAGGCCTGACCTGACTGTTGTTGTGGTAAGCGGCGACGGAGACCTTTTTGCTATCGGCGGTAACCACTTCATACATGCAGCGAGAAGAAACGTAGGCTTAACTGTCATATGCTCAAACAACTTCAACTACGGCATGACCGGAGGACAATTCGGTCCAACAACCCTCTTAGAAGGCTACACAACCACAACACCATACGGCAACATCGAGAATCCGCTTAACCTAGTGTACTTGGCGGCTGCAGCTGGAGCCGTGTACGTCGCCAGATGGACGACATACCACGCTAGGCTGCTTAGAGGAGCCATAAAGAAGGCTCTTCAGAAGAAAGGCTTCTCCTTCGTTGAAATCATTTCACCATGCCCACAGCAGTACGGCAGAAGAAACAAGATGGAGAACCCGATTGAGTGTATGAAGTGGCTTAAGGAGAAAAGCGTTATTCAGAACCGCATAGACCCAGCTAAGGCTGAAGTTGGAATTGACAAAATTGTCGTAGGCGAGTTCGTAGACATAGAGAAACCTGAGTTCACAGACCTCCTCAAAAAGAAGATAGACTTCGTTCAGGAGAAGCTTAGGAAGAAGGAGGGTTAATTATGTCTAGGTTTGAGACTAGGTTAGCTGGGCTTGGGGGGCAGGGAATAATCCTAGCCGGGGTTATACTAGGCTTTTCAGCATCAGTGTACGCTGGGAAAAGCGCAACTCAAGCGCAGTCCTATGGGGCTGAAGCTAGGGGTGGAGCCTGCAAGTCTGAGGTTGTTATATCAGACGAAGAGATAGACTACCCGAAGGTTGAGAAGCCTGATCTACTGGCTGTCATGTCTCAGGAAGCATACAATAAGTATGTTGACGACATTAAGTCTGGTGGAATACTGATCTACGACTCAGACATGGTCTATCAGACGAAGGAGATGAAAAACCTCGAGGTCTACAAGGTTCCTGCAACAAAGATAGCTGAGAAGATCGGTAGGAAGATTGTTGCAAACATGGTTATGATAGGAGCTGTGTCAGCCATATCAAAGGTGCTGGATCCAGATTCTGTTGAGAAAGCCATTGCAAGAAACGTTCCACGCGGAACAGAAACCTTGAACGTAAATGCGTTCAAGGAAGGCTACAGCTACGCCGCGAATCTTCTAAGGGAAAAGTGAAAAAATCAAAGACAACCCTACCTTAATTAGCAACCTTTCCAGCTTCTTCAGATTGTCTGGAGAACAGTTAGTTGAGTCAACTGGAGGAGCTGAGTAGGCACTTCAGATTTTCAGCTGAAGCTCTTAAGCACCTTCAGTCTGTTTACGGAAGCCAGCTGGAACCCGCGCTAGAAGCCCTCAGATCTCCCTGCAGAAAATACTACTTCAGAGCGAACACCATTAAGGCTAGGCCTAGAGATGTTTTAGAAGGCTTTAGGAAAAGAGGCTTCAATGTTGAGCAGCATCCTGACATTGAGGAAGCCCTCTACTTCAATGTTGAGGGGCCGCTTGAGGTTCCTGAGTTTAGCAGGAAGGTTATGGCTGATAAGTTTGCGGCTGAGGCTGTCTTGCAGGGCGCTAACCTCTATGCTGCTGGCGTTGTGAACTGCTCCAAGCTTCGCTTAGGCGATGAGGTTACTATGGTTGATGTTATGGGGCACATTGTAGGCAGCGGTGTTGCTAGGATGGGTGAGAAGGAGATCCTTACTTTCAGGAGAGGCTTGGCTGTGGAGGTTACGCATCCACGCTACAGGATTCCAAGCCTTAGAGAAACTGATGAGTTCAATAAAGGCTTGGTGTACGAGCAGTCTTTCCCAGCAATCCTAACAAGCAGAATCCTAGAACCGAAACCAAGCGAAACAATACTGGATGTTGGGGCATCACCAGGCGGCAAAACAAGCCACATCGCAGCCCTAACAGAGAACAGCTGTAAAATTTTTTCAGTTGACCGAAACATGAGGAAGATAGGTGTTCTGAAGGAAAATCTAAATAGACTTGGGGTTACCTGCGCTTCAACCCTATGCACAGACGCAAGATACTTGGACCTAGAGCACTCAAACCTCAGTTTTGACAAAGCCTGCATAGACGTTTCATGTTCAAGCCTCGGAGTGAGACCAAAACTCTTCGAGCAGCTTCCTGAAAACAGGGTTTCAGCTGTAGCCAACTACCAAAAACAGTTCTTCAAACCAGTTTCGAAGCTCCTTAAGTCTCGAGGCCGCCTAGTGTACTCAACCTGCACACTAACAAAGGAGGAAAACGAAGAGGTTATTAGGTTTGCCTCCGAAAACTGCGACCTCCAAGTGCAAGAGCAAAAGTACTTCTACGGCTCCCCAGGGTTCAGCGACATTTTTGCAGAGGCCACTTTAACACAGAGGTTCCATCCGCACATCCACGATACACCTGGATACTTCATTGCACACCTACAAAAGCAGTGACCATGCCATCAGAGCATATGTGCTAGAGAAACTAACCTGAATTTAGCTGAATAGGTCGGTGGTCAGATACCTTTCTCCAGTATCAGGCAGCAATGCAACAATCACTTTCCCTCTTCCAAGTTCTCTCGCCTTCTTCAAGGCGACAAACATGACTGCCCCGGAACTCATTCCTACAAGCAGTCCCTCCTTCGAGGCTAATTCCCTCGCCATTCGGTATGCATCTTCGTCTCTAACTCTTATTTTCTCATCCAGCATTTTTCTACAGTAGATGCTTGGTCTATAGGCTTCCTGCATGTTCTTCATGCCTTGAAGTCTATGGTTTGGGTATGGTTCTACGCCTACAACCTTTATGTTCGGGTTGAATTCCTTCAGTCTTTTTCCTGCTCCCATCAATGTGCCTGTTGTGCCCATTGCTGCTATGAACATGTTGATTTTGCCTACTGTTTGGTTCCAGATCTCCCTGCCGGTAGCTTCGTAGTGTGCGAGGGGATTATACCTGTTGTTGAATTGATCTGGCATGAAATATTTCTCAGGTTCTTTTCTAGCCATTCTATACGCTAGGTCTATTGCGCCGTCTGTGCCCTTCTCTCTTGGCGTTAAAAGTATTTCAGCTCCAAAAGCCTTCAAGATTTTCCTTCTCTCAACACTTACTGACTTAGGCATTATGAAAAGTGTTTTGTAGCCTTTTACAGCCGCAACTATCGCTAGGCCAATTCCTGTGTTGCCTGAGGTCGGCTCCAAGATAATTTTGTCCTTTGTAAGCTTACCCTCCTTCTCAGCATACTCGATCATGTATTTTGCTATTCTATCCTTGACTGATCCACCTATGTTCTGTTTTTCCAGTTTAGCCAGTATGGTTGCGTTATTCTCTGCGGTTAGTTTATTAATTCTCACCAGCGGCGTGTTTCCAATCAGGTCTAATGCGTCTTTCGCAAAGCTCATCAAACTTCGATTAGTACTCTCTTCAGTTTGGCCTAGCTCAAGCGATTCAGAAAATCTTATTGTTTGAATACTTCTCTTCCCAGCTGTAGGATTTCGAGTAGTAAGTTTGTTTGGTTGTGAAACAGGGGTTGCCACCCACTTTAGGTCACCGTTTTATGACTGCGTCATATTCTATAAAAGCTTTT
>Ga0315280_10012117_pt1 | contig 10489 bp, 5 predicted proteins | sample YL17G06_40_MG_FD_203697 | JGI IMG/M metagenome (GOLD analysis project Ga0315280, IMG submission 203697) | Sediment microbial communities from Yellowstone Lake, YNP, Wyoming, USA - YL17G06_40 | ecosystem: Environmental > Aquatic > Freshwater > Lake > Sediment | place: USA: Wyoming | collected... | reverse complement strand
CCTCCCAAGCTAGAATCTGAGGATTGTTGCTGAATCCGCTCACGACGGCGTGGGCGTATCGTTCAAGCTCGGGCCAGCGCGCTTCCGTAAGCCAGCCGAAACCCGGACTGGGAGACCACCAGCGCCAAATGAAGATATCCACCGGCGTGGTCTTGCCGACCGGCACCAGCACCGATTTGCCGCGCCCCAAAGCATACTCGCCATAGACCTGTTCCATGCGCTTCTTCGCTTCTTGCGGCAGGGCCGGGTCCGCCAGGAACTTCCGGTAGGCCGCCTCGGAAGTCATGTCCACGGCGTCGGCGCGGGGATCAGTGCCGCAAGAGTCAAACAGAATGGGCAAGACCGTCAGGCGGTGACGGGCACAGAGCTTCAAAAAGTCGCCGAAGGAGGCCAGGAACTTCTCGGGATTGTGCCGGTAGGCCCGGAAGTGCAGGAAGACGCGAATACTATTCAAGCCCAAGCCCGCCGCGTAACCGAGCTCGCGATCCACTACCGCGTGGTCGTATTTCTCCCATATCTCCCGCGAGCCGCGTGCGTACGAAGGAATGTAATTCACGCCTCGAATCGCGGACCAATCTGTGGGTGGTTGGGCCGGCGCTTGCGCCACTCCATGCCGCACGCCAACTCCCATGGTGAGCAGCAGAATGCTAAGCCACAAAGCCTTTCGGTAGTCCAGTGCGTTCATCGCTTTTCTTCCTTTCAAGCCAAAGCGCAGAGGCTCGCTTCGGCAAGCCACCGTCTCCTTCTTGCGCCTTGAGAACATGGTTGCCAAATCTTCACCACTCCATGCGCAATCGGCCCCCGCTTTGAGACCGCTCCCGCATCGGATTCATGTAATATAAGGGATATGTGGCCGTGGGGGCAAAGAGAAGCGGGAAGGATCGCCCGCACGCGGATAGCTTGAGGAGACAGACATGAGAATGGCGCGCCGCTTGGTGATTGCGTTGATGCTGACGGCCTCCCTCGGTATGGCACAGACGCCGAAACTGCCCCTGGTAGGTATCCAACCCGGGGAACCGACTGGCGGCTTTGGTCCCGGTGGTTGGGAGAAGAACATGCAACACCTTGTGGATCTGGGCCAGGGCCTGCTGCCCTTCAGCCTCATCTGGGACCAGATGCTTGAGGCCAAGCCGAAGCAAATTGATCTTAGATACCCGGACATGATGCTCCACGCGTCCGATCAATTCAAGCTTCCGATCCTGCTCGTCCTCCACACGATAACTACCAACGTTAATGCTCTTCCCGCCGACTTGAAGAGCAAGCACCTGGACGATCCGGAAGTGCTGGCGCGCTTCAAAACGCTGCTCGACGACATGGTGCCGCGCTTCAAAGGCCGGGTGCCGTGGCTCATGATCGGCAACGAAGTCGATGTCTATTTCCAGGATCAACCGGCCGCCCTGGTGGCTTTCGACCGCTTCTACGCTGCGGCCTATCAGGAAATCAAGCGGCTTGCGCCCGAGGTGCAGGTCGGCCTCACCTTCACCTACGATGGCATCCGGCAGCATCCGGAGATTTTCAAGACGCTGGGGCCGCGCGGCGATGTCAACTGCCTCACGTATTACCCGATGGGGGCGAATTTCCAGTTCGAAGACCCCTCGGTGGCCGACCGCGATATTGGCAAGATGGGGGCGATAGTTGGTTCCAAGAAGTTCATCCTTTCCGAGATCGGTTATGGTTCCGCCCCGAGCCTCGGCAGTTCGGAAGCTAAGCAGGCCGAGTTCTACCGAAACGTCTTTCAGGCCCTCCGGAAACATCGCGACCACCTGGTGGCAGCCGTGTTTCTCCATCAACGCGATTGGTCAACCAAGACCTGCGATGATTTCGCCGTCTGGTACAGGATGGGCGGCAAAGAGTTCAAGGACTACCTCTGCTCGTTGGGCATCATGGACCAGAACGGCCGGCCCAAAGAGGCCTGGAAGACCTTCCAGGAGGAGATGCGTAGATTCACCGGCCACTGACCGGGATTCTCTTCTTCCCCCAGGGAGCCGCCGTCCCTTCCCTTCTACTGGAAACTAAGCTCCAACGTCGTCGCCGAATGCGGCGGGAGCTGCTGGCTGAAAGCAGCTCCCAGCCCTTCTACGATGCGGTGCCGGACGGCCACTAGCTCGAGGCCGAAATCGTTGCGCGCCATGAAATCATCCGCCGCGATTTGCCAGATATCGCCCCGGGGCTGAACGCCGCGGCCGGCAACTTGAACGCTCACATTCATGTTCTGATCCGGGTGGAGGTTCAGTAAGTGGATGAACAGTTTCCGCCCGTCCTCGGAGCGCGTCGCCGTTGCGTCCAGGTAAGGAATGCCGGTCCAACCGTGGGCGGGAACATCGTAGGTGGGCGCCTGCTGTTCCGTCTGCATCAGCGTGCCGCCGGAGTGCATCCGATAGAGTTCCATCATCTTGCCCGGAGCTGTGACGAACGCGCGGGTGCCGTCCGTGCGGATGGCCCCCAGGCTGTTGATCATATGGGTACGCACGGCGATGGGAAGGCGGTCCCCCTGGCGCATGAACGTGTGTAACATGCGGGCATTGAAGAGGGCATCGCGCAGGGTCTGATTGAATTCCAAACCGCTCTTGTTGAGGAGGTCGATGAACTGGTTCGCGTAGGAGCGGTCCGGACGATCCACTGGCCGCGGCAAGTCCCAATCCCACTCGCCCCACTCATCGCAGGCGATCTGTATCTTCTTCCGGCCGGCCGTGATTTGGTCAAGGAGCGCGACCACCTTTTGGATCTTCGGCTCTGCCACCACGGGTTCACCCACCATCGCCTTGTAAGCTTCGAGCGGCTGGTTTACCAGGGCCGGAGCCCAGAAGCCCGTGGGATAGTAGTGATGCAGGGAGAGCATATCCACTTGGTCCCACGCTTGTTTCAGCAGCAGCTCGTTCCAATCTCTCTGCGCCGTCGTGTTGTCGAAGTTACCGACGGCGGTAATCTGGATCGTTGGGTCCACAGCGCGCATCGCCTTGGCGATGGGCACGTAGTATGTCGCATAACCATCGGCGTTGGTGTGGCCGGGCTCAGCCGGATCGAGCCAGATTTCGTTGCCGATAGACCAGTGCTTGACGGCGTACGGCTTAGGATGACCGTTGGCCGCGCGCTTGGCGCCCCACTTCGAGTTCGCGGGTCCGTTGCAGTACTCCACCCAGGCCGCCGCCATCTCCGGGGTGCCGGTGCCGAAGTTCACCGTGATATAAGGCTCCCCGCCCGTCAGCTCACAGAAGCGGAGATACTCGTCGGTGCCGAAGTCGTTGGGGTCCATGCCGTGGTCGAAGCCGTAGGGCTGGCCGAAAGGCAGAAGGTCCTGCGGCACGCGCCGGTCGCGCTGCCCGATGGCCTTGCGCCAGTCGTAACTGTCCGGGTAGCCGCCGCCCGGCCAGCGATAGATGGTGGGGCCCATGGTCTTCACCAGCTCAAGCACGTCGCGCCGCAGTCCTTCCACGTTGTCAGCCGGCATCAGCGACGCGGCCCCGATCCACTTGAGGCCCGTCTGGTTGAAGGCGATCCGGAAGACCGCCGGCCGCAGGTCGCGGTCCGGCTTCAGACGGACTTCGTGTTTCTGCCAGTCGCCCGACTGCAGCGCGGCCTCGGCGTGGGCGGTCACCTCACCCTGCGGTGATTCGAGCCGGAAAGAAACACTCTGCCCCGCCGAGTCCGTTTTGATCCAAGCGTACGCTACGTATTCTCTCCCCCCCAGGACATCAAAGCCCGTCTGGCTGATGCCCCGCCACGCCTGGCTCTCGCCGAACGGCAACACTCGTTGCGCGGAAATTCCGGTCAGCGTCACGGAACGGTCAATCGCGTAGCTGACATGGGATCGGTCGCGCTCCGGCGTCCAGGGGTCCGCCACCTGCGTGCGGTCGGGATCGATCGGGTAGAACTTCCGGTTCTGGAGCATCTCCGCCCAGAGCCCCTGGCCGTTGATGATTCGCCCAAAGTGCTCCACGAACTGCCCATAGATGCGCGGGTCAATCTTGTGCAAGGGGCGCTGCGTATCCACGCGAACTTCAGCATTGATCTGCGCGAACGCCTGACTGACGCCAGCCAGCAGCAGGCAAACCAGCGCCATGCCGTACGAGCGGGCGTTTTTCAATGACTTCGTCATGATAGCCTCCTGAATCAATCGAGAGTTAGCCGTGATGGCCGCACTGATAGACTTGAATTCTATCACTTCGTCACCCGCGGCGAACAAGAACGCGGGACGAGTAGAACCGCGTTTCCTGCAGTTCGAACTCATCCCGCGTAAGGTTCACTTAGCGCTAACGCTTCCAGCTTTATCGTCCTACCAAACCAGCCACGGGCTGGCGGCCGTCGCTAAAACAACAACTGCAGCGCGAACTGTATTTGCCGTGGCGAGCGCGCCGCCGTAATCTGCCCAGCCGTCGCCGAATCGACGGAGGCCACGGGCAGGAAGAAAGTGGACGTGTTGGTGAAGTTGAAGAACTCCGACCGGAACCGCAGAGTCAGGCTTTCCCTCAGCTTGAATTCCTTGAACATGGAGAAATCGAAGTTGCGGTAGGCGGGGCCCGTTAGAATGTTGCGGCCGCAGTTCCCAAAAGTGTACGAGGCCGGCGCCGTGAAAGCCGCCGTGTTGAACCAGTTGTAAATGGTCTGCTGGGCAGGATAAAGGCTCGCCCCGCCGACGCAGTTGGGACGCAGGGCGCCGCCAGGACCGGCATTAGCCGAAGCAGAGCTGGACATGGTCGGCGTGAACGGCGTGCCGGACTGAAGCGTGAGGATCCCGTTCGTCTGCCAGCCGCCCAGGAAAGCCAGGACCCAGGGGTTGGCTGAAGCCCCCCACCTCTTGCCCTTGCCGTAGGGCAGTTCATAGATGTAGCTCGCTACCAAACGATGGCGCACGTCGAAGTCGGAGAACCCCCGGTCTGCCCGCCAGTTGCGGGAATCCTGCGGTCCCACCGAGGAAGCCCCGCTGCCCTGTTCCGTGTAAGACCCGTCGTCAATCGACTTCGACAACGTGTAGGCGCCGATCAGGTAGAAGCCGTTCGCCATCCGCCGTTCCAACTTGGCCTGCAAGGAGTGATAGAACGAACTCTCGCGGTTGGCCAAGGCCGTGATACTGTCCAGCAGTGGGGAAATGAGCGAACGGGGACCGATGTCACCTGGTCCAGGCGGCGCCTGGTTGATGTTTACGTCAGCCGTCAGGTGGGCCCCGCGCGAACCCGAATAGGCGACGTCCAGCATCAGGTTCGGGGTCAGCGCCCGCTGGAGGTCGAGATTCCATCCCGCGAGATAGGGAAAGGGCTGGCGAGATGGAATGTAAGTCACCGCGCCGGTCGGATTCTGCAAGTCGGTCGGCACGATCGGCAGCCCATCAGAGAGACGGACCGTGGGCAGGATAAATCCGAAGGTTTGGGCGTAGATCTGTCGGAACGGAGGATTCCCATTCAAGCTGCTGGAGACGCCGATCGCCGAGGTGCCCAAGGGTTGGTAAGCCATACCGAAGCCGCCGCGCAGCACCGTCTTCTGGTCGCCGGTTAAGGCGTAAGCAAAGCCTACGTGCGGGCCGAAATTGTGCTTGTTGGTCTCCACGTTCCCCGTATCGGAAACCCCATTCACGCCAGCAAGGATGATGCCCTTGGTGGCCAAGTCGAAGTTCGCCATGCGATTGAACTGTTCCTTGGCCGGCATGAACAAGTCCCAGCGTACCCCCAGGTTGAACGTCAGGCGGTTGGTCACCTTAAAGTCGTCCTGGAGGTAACCAGAATACTCCTTGAATCGCAGACCGTTGGGTTTGGCCACGTCGCGCGTGCCACTGTAAGGATAGCCCAGCAGGAAGCTGGCCATGCCATCGCCACCCAGAGAAGAGGCGAAGAGGTTGCTTGTGGTCAGGAACAAGAATACGTACAGGCCACGGGGGTACACATTTATGATGGAATTGAACTCGCGGGCCCTGTAACCAAATCCAGTCTTGAGCAGATGGCGCCCCCTGGACCAAGAGAAGTTGTCGGTGATCTGAGGGATATTCGTGGCAAAATTAAACGGTGGCCCCAGCGCCCCCCCGAACGTCAACGCCGTAGCACCCACGTCAATGACGAGCGGCGTGCCGGTGGTACTGCAGTCGCCCTGGTTGGTGTTCAAAAACTGGATGCCAAGATCGGGCGTGTATTCGTGACCATCGGTGCACGGCCCAAACCAGCGATCCCGGGCGAAACCAACAATCAGCTCATTGACGGCGCCGCTGCCCAGCAAACGGGTGTAATTCAAACTGATCCGGCGCGTGAAGTTGTGAGGATAATCGGCCGTGATCAGCCAGCCGTTGTCTTTGCCAAGCGGAGAGCTTGACTTCCCGTTCACTTGGGTCATCGTGAAACTCGCGGAGAGGTTATTCTTGTCGTTGAAGCGGTAGTCAATCCGCACGTCGGCACTGTCCCGCGCGAACATGGCGGGCATGTTGGTGACGAAGTTGATTGTGCCCGAGCGGTTCGGCAGGGGAAGATACGAGAGCATCTTCAGGGCCGGGACGTCAATCTGTTCCGCGGGAATTATGTTGTTGGCAAACGCCTCCGTAGCCGGGAAGGTGGCTGGATCGTAGATCACCGTGTCCGGCAGCAGGGCGGAGAAATCTCCGGTCCGCATAGCCGCGGAGGGCAGGCTGAACAAGCCCGGCCCGGAAGTCGAAGCGGTCGGGACGTTCGCCGCGTACCCGGCTTGGCCCGTGTAGCGGGCCCGCGACCCCTCGTAATCCAAGAAGAAGAAGGCTTTGTCCCGTTGGATCGGGCCCCCCAGGGAGCCGCCGTATTGGTTCAGCCGGTAAGCGGGCTTCGGCGTGTCGAATAGATTGACGAAGAAATTGTTGGCGTCCAGCACATCGTTGCGGAAGAACTCGAACAAGGTGCCATGGTACTTGTTGGTTCCGCTCTTCAGTTGCACGTTGATGACGCCCCCGACGGCGCGGCCGTACTCGGCGGAGAAGTTGCTGGTTATGATCTTGAACTCCGCAATGGATTCGAGCGTGGGATTGATGCGCGTGGTGTTCGAAAACTGGCTGCTGATATCCACGCCGTCCACCAGGAATAAGTTGGCCTCGCCGCGCCCACCATTGATGTGGTACTTATTCCCTGTGTCATCGCCCTGGGCGCCGCTCACCGTCCCCGTGTTCAGGGCGATGAGCTGCTGGAAATCTCGTCCGTTCAGCGGCAGGTCGCGCAGGGGCGCCTGGTCGATGACCTGGCCGAGGTTCGAGCTAGCTGTCTGCACGAGCTGTTCCGATCTGGCGACGACCGTGACCGTCTCCTTCTGTTCACCCGGTTTCAACTCGAAGTTCACGGACATGGTCTGGTCAACCGAAAGCACCAGCCCTATTTTCGATTGGGGCTGAAAGCCCTTCAGCGTGACATCAACCTTGTAGTTGCCCGGGGGCAACATGGTGGCCCGGTAAATCCCGGTGCCATCGGTCGTGAGGGTGCGGACGAGGCCGGTCCCCGTGTTGGTTACCACCGCCTGGGCCCCCGGGGTCACCGCCCCCGTGGCATCTGTTACCGTGCCCTCGATCGTGCCGGTCGCCAACTGGGCTCGCGCCGAGACGGTGCAGAACAGCAACGCGATGAGTAAGTAACGCAATCTCATGACTTACCTCCCTTATTCAAGATCACCCGAAAAGCGGGCGGCAACGCTACGCCCCGCGCACCTCTCGGGGGCTCACATCACACGGTAGTTAACCCAAGAGCCGAATGCTCAGTTGGAAAGGGCTGCTCTGGCTCGTAAGGACGGCCAAAGTCAGCTTGGTTGAATCTCCCCGCCGTCTCGCTCACGCACGCGGCCGTTCACCAGCCGAGCGAAGAGGAGGAGCGGATGCCGCGGGCTCTTCGGACGCCGGAATTAAACCATTAACTAGTCCGCCTTGTCAAGTCGAAAATGGAAGGCGGGAACCGCCTACCCCACAGAGGGCCAGCGCCCGATGAATAAAGGCCGCCGCGCCCCTTGACACGGGGGCCGCGGTGTGCATAATTAATCGTTTGATATGGTAACCATCGGCGACATTGCGGTCCGCAGCCAGGTTTCCACCGCTACGGTCTCCCATGTCATCAATGACAGCGCCTACGTCAGCCCCAAATTGCGCGAACGCGTGCTCCGGGCTGTGCGCGAACTAAACTATCGCCCCAACTGGATGGCGCGCAGCCTGCGCACCAAGCAGACCAAGACCGTCGGCATCATCGTGGCCGACATTGCCAATCCCTTTTTTGCCGCCGTGGTGAGGGGCGCGGAGGACTTGCTCAATCAAGAAGGTTACACGCTCCTCATCGGCAATTCCGACAATGACCCGGCCAAGGAGGAGAGTTATCACTACGCCTTCGCCGTCAAGCGCGTCGACGGCCTGCTGCTGGTAATTTCTCCGGCCACCCGTCCGCCCGAATACCTGCGCCGCCACGACGAGCAGGCCCAACCGATCGTGTTCATTGATCGCTGGTATCAGGGCCTGCGCGGCGACACCGTGCTGGCCGACAACCTCGGCGGCAGCTATGAAGCCGTCCGCCACCTGATCCGCTCCGGCCATCGGCGCGTCGGGATCATCACTGGCCCGCTGCTGATGTCGAATGCGCGGCTGCGGCTCAAGGGTTACGAGCAGGCCCTGGCCGAGTACGGCCTGAAAATTGAGAAGGACCTTGTCCGCGAAGGACAGTTCGATGTCGCCTCCGGCTACGAACAGACCAAAGCCCTGCTCGGCTTGCCAGCTCCGCCGACCGGACTATTCTGCTCGAACGGGCTGATGACCATGGGCTGCCTGCGGGCCCTGCGGGACCTGGGCGTTCGCTGCCCCGAGGACCTCGCCCTGGTCTCCTTCGATGATATGGAGTTCTTTACCCTGACCAAGCCGCAAGTCACGGCCGTGGCCCAGCCCGGCTACGACCTGGGCGCCACCGCCGCGGAGTTGCTCCTGAGAAGACTTTCCGGCCGCGGCGCCCGAATTCATCGCCGCACCATCCTCAAGACGGAACTACGCATCCGCGAATCCTGCCCGCTCTTGGGCACCCGACATTCAAACGACGCGCCCCGTCCGCACCCGAACCTCCAAAGCGGCGACGCGCCGCTGGCAGCGGATTTGCGGAAGCAAGCTTCCTAGCTCGTCGCGACCACGCCCCCAGCGCCGCGTTCTGGCAGCGCTCGCTGCCCGCAATCCGGGCGCGAAGAGTATCACCCTTGCCTGTTACGGTGCGTGTCCGCCGAAGTATGGCGCCGCCCTGACGCCGATCCACGGGTGGACCGACATCCGCTTCAACCGTGGCGTCCACCGTTTGCTTAGACGAAATCCCGGCCGATAAGCCGCTCGATGCGCTTCGGGATGGGCGGGTGGGTGGAGAAGAGGCTGCTGAAAATCTGCCCGGCGGAGAGCGGTTGGCAGATGAACATGTGGGACATCGACGGTGAGACGTTCATCGGGATGCGCTTCGACCCCTGCTCGAGCTTGGCCAGCGCGCGGGCCAGTCCGTAAGGATTGCCCGTGATGCGCGCCGCCGTGGCGTCGGCTTCGTACTCGCGCGAACGCGAGATGGCAAGTTGGATGATCATTGCCGCCAGCGGGGCCACGATCATCATGGCGAGCGCCGAGAATAATCCACCGCGGCGGTCGTCGCTACTGCGGCCCCCCATGCCGAAAAGCTCCGCATAATAGACCATGTGCGCGGTCATGCTGATGGCGCCGGCCAGGGTGGCCACCACGGCGCTGATGAGGATGTCACGATTGCGGACGTGGCCCAGTTCGTGCGCCAGCACACCTTCCACCTCTTCGTCATTGCAAATGGCGAGCAGGCCGCGGGTCACAGCCACAGCAGCATGGCTGGGGTTGCGGCCCGTGGCGAAAGCATTGGGCGCATCCTGAGGGATTAGATAGACTTTCGGCGCCGGCACGTTGGCCTTCGCGGCCAGCCGTTCGACGATGGCGTAGAGCCGCGGCGCCGCCTCGCGCGCGATGGGCTGCGCGCCGGACATCGCCAGAGCGATCTTGTCGGAGAAGAAATAGCTGCCCAGGTTCATCACCGCTGCCAGCACCAGGGCAAACATCAGTCCGCGTTGGCCGCCCCAATACTGTCCAATCGCCAAAAGCAGCCCCGTCAGCCCGGCAAGCAGCATCGTCGTCTTCAGGTTGTTCCACATCGTTCTCAATCTCCCAGGTCCCAACCACCATTTTACACTTCCTTAGATGCGCCGCACGCATTAAACGGATGATGATAGGCCCAGTAGGGCCGACAGAAGGTGGCCCAGCGCGGAAGCGCTGGGAAATAGAGGCCTGCTTAATTAAGTGTTTCTTGCCCGCCGCCCGCGACCATGGAAACGGGGGTGGAAGCTGCTAGAATCAAAGCGTGATGAGTCCCGACCGGCATAGGAAAGCCCTCCACATATACCTGGACCAAAACAAATGGATTGACCTCGCGCGGGCTTCTGCGGGCAGGCCAGACGGAGCACGTTTTGCAAAGACGCTTGTCCTCGCCCATCTGGCTGTCCGCGAAGGCCGAGCGATCTTCCCCCTTAGCCATGCGCA
>Ga0315280_10012116_pt1 | contig 10489 bp, 7 predicted proteins | sample YL17G06_40_MG_FD_203697 | JGI IMG/M metagenome (GOLD analysis project Ga0315280, IMG submission 203697) | Sediment microbial communities from Yellowstone Lake, YNP, Wyoming, USA - YL17G06_40 | ecosystem: Environmental > Aquatic > Freshwater > Lake > Sediment | place: USA: Wyoming | collected... | reverse complement strand
GGGCCACTGCTTGTTCCACATCTGTCACCAGCGTAACGATATCCATGGCGGAAGCAAGGCCGGCGGTGTTCCAGGAATTAAGCTGCTCTTCCTGTTTCAAACATTCAATGACGGGCAACCAATAGGGCGCCATCACCAACAGCGGCTTCTGCCCGCCGACCGTTCGCGAAAGCGAAGACTTGTTCATCATCTCCCAAGTCAAAGCCAGTTCCGCGAGCGTTCCCGTGCCGCCGGGGAGAACGATGTAGGCATCGCCGCGTTCGATGAGCATTATCAAGCGCTCCGGAAAGGAGGCCGCGCGCACTTCCTCGACAATCCAGGGATTGGCAGCCCGTGGCCAGAGCTTACAGGTAACCCCGATGGTACGTCCGCCGGCCTCACGCGCTCCCCGCGCCGAGGCAGCCATCACCCCTTCATAGCCGCCGTTGCAGACCGCGAAACCGGCCGCGGCCAACTGGCGCCCTAAGCGACGCGCCTCCTCGTAAGCCGGGCTGCCCTCCGATGGAAACGCGCTGCCGAAAACCGTCACCGTTTTCATAAATCAATCGGCCTGAGAGGCGGCTGTCCGCCGCGCCTCATCCGCCTAGTTTGTCACGGATTCCACATTGGGGGGAAGGGCCGTGCTTCTGCTACCGCGTCGCCTTCCTTGGTCGCGGCCGCCCTCCGTACCATTCGTAGATGGCGAGCACGAGCTGATCGAGAAGTCTGGCGCCGTTGCTGGCTTTCAGCAGATGACTGTTACCGATAATGGAAAAGGCCAGCCGTTTGCCCGAGGGCAAATCCATGTAGCCCGAGAGGGCGTTGGTATGTTCGAGCGTCCCGGTCTTGGCGTGAATTCGTCCAACCGCGCGCGTGCCCCCGAACCGCTCCACCAGTGTGCCGTCCACGCCCGCGATCGGCAAGGAATCGTAAAAGGCCTCGAAGCGCGGCGAGCGTGCCATATATTCAAGCAGCTTGATCAGGGCATGGGGCGCGACCAACGCTTCGCGCGAAAGCCCGGAGCCGTCGGTAAAGTGAAATTCATCAGCAGTAATCCCCACCTGCGCGGCGAATTCCTGAAGCACTTCGAGGCCCGCCGTGGGGCTGCCGTTATTCTTCACCTCGCGCCCGAGCGTGCGCAAGAGCATTTCCGCGTGCAGGTTCTGGCTGACTTTGGTGAGGATTTTGACGCCTTCACGGAGTGGCGGCGAAACATGCTCCGCCAGAACCACGCGGGCAGGGGCGGATGCGAAACCATTGGGGCGAGCCGCCGCCTCCACTGGCGTGAAGTGCCGCACCACCACGCTGCCGCGCACCACAATACCGCGGGCTTCGAGGGCCATGCGGAACAGTTCGCCCGCCAGTTGCGGCGGATTCTCGATGGCAAGCGCATCGCCGTCTTTGGGGCTATCTATGGGGATTTGCCCCCAGATCGCCAGGTCCCGGGAACCGGGCACACGCTCGCCAAAAAGCTGCTTTTCGGTTCCGGTGGCGCTGGTGACGAGGCGATTGGTCACGCGATAATAATCGGAAATCGGTTCGAGCGAGGCCTGGGCCGGGTCACCGACGCGGCTCGCCGGGCGGACGTGCAACAGCAAGGCATTGTCGTTGAACGCCAGCGCGGTGACCGGGGCTCCGTATCCCCACACCGTATCATCGAGGGTCCACGTGCGGTTGTAGGGTTCGTATAGGAAATAGCTGTCGTCGGCGATGAGGTCTCCGGAGACTTCCCGCACGCCCCGGGCTTTCACCTGATCCGCCAGCTCCTGAAAGACGCGGTCGGCGGGGCACTGCGGCTCGCTCTTGACCTGATAAGGCAAGACGCGGCTACCGAGGTTCGGGTCGCCGCGCCCGACGAGCACGAGCTCTGACACTCGTCCGGCAGCGTCCGGCGCGGCCGGGCTCTCTACCGTGGTGCGGAAAACGAAGTCAGGCCCCAGCTTCTTGAGGGCGGTCGCCGCCGTAAAGAGCTTCATGTTCGACGCGGGCAGGAAGAGGTGATCCGCATCACGCGCGTAAAGACGCTGGCCCCGGGGAAGCTGGACCACCTCGATGCCCCAGAAGCCGTGGCGGGCCTCACTACGCTGGAGGATGGATTCGAGGCGCTGGCCCAGCGTCCGGGGGCGAGCCGCGGTGGTCTTCGCCTGCGCGGCTTCACCCGCCGAGTCAAACAGGAAGAGGGCGCACGCCAGCACCAGCGCCTTTCGCCACGAACTGTGTCGCTTAGTCAGCAAGGAAAATCACCCTCCGATGGATGTGGGGCTTCTTCGCCCCTGCGTCATGAAGTAACTTGATTTTGGCGCCCTCGACGGCGAGGACGCCGCCGCTACAGCAACGGTCGCATCCTGACCCCAGACTCAATACAGTTTCTCACGTGGTTTCAGATTTCCGAAGGAACCCACATTCGCCAGAGAAATAGCGACTCGGTATTGATGGTCACGCCGCAGAGTTCCCAGCATGAAGCGGCGGTATTCGAAATCGATGGAAAAACAGCCGAAATTGTAACTCGTTTGCGCCACGACCTGATGCGCGATCTTCTGGGCGAAGTTGTAGTCGAGCCCGAAGGCCCCGCTGAAGCCTTTGCGGTTCACGTCGCCGTAAGTGGCCACGGCGCGGAACAGGTGAAAAGAAGGAAGCAGGGCGGCGGAGCCCGACGGCGCGAGCGGCGTCGAGAAAACCGCCGTGCGGTTGATAAAGAAATCCGTGAACGACAAGCCCAACGCCCCCTGGTGCACATTCGCGGTGATGCCGGCATTGAGCACACCCCCGCCGCTGGGGCTCAAATCGGCCCGCAGTTCCACATCGTAATTGGCGAGCGGCGCAAACTTCAGCACGGAAACCACCGGCGAGAGGCGCCGTCCCTGGGCAAAGGCGAACCCGGTGAGCGAGATGGTAGGATCAAAAACCGTCTTCTTGCCGGGAACGAGGGCGCCGCCGAAGGTCGGATCAAAATAGAACTTCTGTGAAAGCCGCCAGGAGACCAGTTGCCGCGCCGGTAGCGCCTCATCCCCGCTCCCCGCGCCGTCCTTCCGAAACAGCAGCGCGTTGGTAAGGGAGTATTCCACCTCATTCGTCTCGGCCAGGATGTCCAAGCTGTCGTAGCGCACCACATCCAGGATATCTTCGGGATTGCGCGCCCGCACCAGGCGATAGCGGATTTCCGGTTCGATCACGTGCTTGAAGCGGTAGCCCCACCGCGGCCGCGCCAAGACTTTGGCCAAGGAGGGCGGGCGCAGGTCCACGGAAAACTCTCCAAGGAGCCGGGTCAGCCCTTCGCCGTTGGGGCGCAGGCTGGCGCCGTAGCGCGTGGCCCGCATCCCCACCGACGGCGTGAAGTGAAAACCCCAAAAGGACTTCGGCCGCCAGAGAATTTGCGGGTGGAAATCCAACCGCTCCGAGAGCTCGGGTGTCTGGAATGTGGGATCGAAGCGTCCCACGCCGCCTGCGGAAGCGTCAAAGGAAAAATAGAAAGGCGAGTGCCCCACCTGCTTGTCCATCCCCGAAAACGAAAGCGTGGGGGTCTGCCAGAGCTTGACGGAGTTAGCCGGGCCAATCGTCGCCGAAAGAAAGCTCTGATAGCGGGAAGCGGAGATGTTGAGGCTGTAAGCGTCGAAGTTCTTCGAGAGGAAGCCGGTCTGGTGGACTTCGGAATCAACGGCCTGGGTGAAGCTGTCAGTGAAGGTCAGCCGGAAAGCCAGCGAGGTCAGGTAGTCAACGTCCAGGACGCCGCGAAAGCCGTAGCCGAGGTCGCGCGCCTCGCCTTGCGCGCGCAGCGAGTGGCCGGGGGCCCGGAATTGCCGCTGCGGCCCGAAGCCTTTGTCGTCCACGCCGAAATAGTTGATGGTGACTTCGCTGTCTTCACTGGGTTTGGCCCGGAATTGGCCGCTACGGCCCAATCCCCGAATACTGTAGTTCTGAATGCCGACCAGCAAATCGACGCTGGGATTGATCGCCCAGAAGAAACCCGCGGCGATAATCACACCCTTCTGCGAGGAGTTGCCGATCTGCGGAAGTAGGAAACCGGTTTGCCGGGGCCGGCGGGCGATGGAATTCACAAAGATGGGGGTATAGAAGAGCGGCACGCGCAAAAAACGGATGATGCTGCCCTGGCTCACCACCCGGTCGTCCACTTTGGCACGGGCGCGCCGCGCGCCGATCGACCAGCCCTTGGCTTCACACGCACAGGTGGTCATACGGGCGCCGTAAATGAGGTAAGTGTCTTCGTCCAAACGTTCCACCTTCTCGGCCCGGATGTAGAACGGATTCTCGGTCAGCAGCATCCGCCGCCGCGGGACGATTTTGGGATGGATCTGGCCGCGCACGTTCTGGAACCATCCCCGGCCCGTTTCCACGTTGTAATGAGCTTCGTCGGCCTCGAGGTAGGCCGAGGGCGCGGTAAACGTCACGTGCCCTTCCGCCAGGATCCAACCCGTGGCGGCATCGTAGCTGGCCTTGTCGGCGGTGACGGTCATATCCCCGTAGGTCACCTGGACGTGCCCCTGCAATTGATACGTGTCCTTTTCCTTCTGCTGGGAATCGGCCCGGATGCTGATGGTCTGCTGCGCGTTCTGCAGTTCCAAGGGAAGAGGAAAGGGTAGTTGCGGCGTGGCCGCTGGCGGACTCGGGGCCTGACCCGGCGCGGGAGATGGCTGTTGCGACGCCGCCGGGAGAGTCATCCCCACGAGGAGGGACAGAAGAAGCCCGAGCCGCGCGCATCTCTTTCGTGAATACAAATGCAACAAATCACCAGGGTCCATGTGCGCAAGGGTGATATTCTAATCGATGCGCTTTGTTTCATCGAATGATTTTGCTAAGATGCCGAAGGGGCTCGCAAGTGTTGCTTGGAGGCTGGCCGAACTGAAATGAAATGCCCGAAATGTGGGTTTGTCAGTTACCCGGGTCTGCCACAGTGCAAGAAATGTGGTCATCGGTTTATTCCGGCGGCTCCCAAGCCCAGAATGTCGATCCTCGGTCTCCTGTCTGCGGAACCCACCCCGCCCGCGAAAGGCCCTTCCACATCCACGGCGGACCTATTCCGCCCGAGTGAACCACACACGGCACCAGCGCCCCTGCCCACCGCGGTTTCGCCTAGCCCACCCGCTCCCCCCGAGCCGGAGGCGCCTCTTCACCACCCACCACCGCCGCAGGAAGAATTGCGGCATGAGGAACCGGCGACTCCTCCGGCTATCTCCGCGGCGGAGAGTGTAGCCGAAGTCGCTGCGGCGCCCGAGCCAGCCGAGCCTCTCGAGACTCCACCGGCGTGGCGCGAAGAGTTGGCGGAACGGGTCGAGAAATTTCGTCGCCGGCGGGCGCGGCTGCAACGCGGCGCCGAGGCGGACTTGAACCTAGACCTCGACTTCGAGGGCGCACGCGCCACCGCCAGCGAGCCTGCCGGTGTCGCCCAATCAGCCGCCCTGGATTCATTCACTCTGGAGACTGCGGGCCGGGGCGGAGAGGCCGACCGATTTCCGGAATTGGACGTGACCCTGGGCGCCCATCCTGCAGCGGAGCCCACCGCGCCAGCCTGGGACCTGGTTTCTACGGAACAGAGACGGCGCCCCCCGGCCGCGGTCGAGGCAGAAGCGGCGGCGCCCGTCGAGATCGTCCTGGGGCCCGACGAGTCGATGCCCGAAGCGGGCCCCGCCGTATCCGGGGCAGCTCCTGTTCACTCGGCGTCCCTGGGCTGGCGCTTTCTGGCCGCGATCGTGGATGCCGTCATCCTGCTGGGGGCAGCCGCGTTGTTTGGGGTGACGCTGTGGCTGGCGGGTGCCCATCTCTCTCCTCACCCTATCAACCTCGCGGTCCTGGGTTTCATCGGCGTCTTTTTGTTCCTTGCATACTTTGGATGGTTCACGGCGCTCACGGCCACCACACCCGGCCTTTCTTGCGTGGGGATCAGAGTCTGCAACCTGGACGGCGCGCCGCCCACCTGGCGGGAGTCCTGGTGGCGCGCGTTTGGCTATTTGGTTTCGGCCGTATCCTTGTTGCTCGGCTTCGTCTGGGCGCTCTTCGATAGCGAAGGTTTGACTTGGCATGACCGCATGTCCGGCACGTTCCTGGTGCGGGCGGGTAGCAGGTAACGACCACGTGCAGGTCGCCGGACGAGTGTCGCGCTACGAAAGAAAGTGAAAAGGTACCCCCTTGCAGGTGGGTTCCGCGTGCGGGCATGGCTTGAGACTCTGTGTGACAACTGGGTTTCTTGAGCGCTAGCGCCGCTCTATGCGCGGCGAGATCATTGATGATTAAAGACGGCAGGCATAGACCGCCGCTACCGCAGGCGGTTATCACACAGGCTCTTGAGTCGTGCCGATGCGGGGTGAACGGCGGAAGGGCACGACTTCAGTCGTGCCATAAAGACGCAATTGAAGAGGCGGCTTTAGCCGCTGAGGGCCTCAGGGGCTGAAGCCCCGCGAGTGCTTATGGGCAAGGGACGATTCTTGAACCAGAAACTCGGGAAGCGGACCAGCCGGCGGATCGGGCTCCTCAAGTCGCAGCTCGCGGGGCAGCGCCATCCCACCGCGAATTTCCCCTCCGTCAGACTGCCCAAGAAGGGCACCGCCCGCGAGCCAGGACGCGGGAATCAACCATAGCTCCAGCACCACCCGTGGCCGGAACGAGCCACGCTGAGGTCACTTCTTGCGGGTAAAGTCGCAGCCACGGCACGATTTCTGTACCATGGGTTTTTGTTCTTTCCCCTGACAGACCCACGGCAAGAAGAGCACTTGCCGTGGCTACTGACTGGAACGTCGCAGTTCGGGGTCACTTCTTGCGGGTGAAGTGGAAAGTTTCGACCCCCGCCTTGTCCTTCTCTTTCCAAGTCCAATCCTGGGTGAAGTGGTCGCCGTCTTGAAACGAGACGGTCAGGTGGTGCATGTGGCCCGCGGCGGGACTGGCAAGATTGGTAGCGCTCACAAAGGAGAAGTCGAGTTTCCGGGGGCTACTGCTGATGGGACCGGATTGCATGTGCGGCTGGTTGTTGGCACTGCAATAGTGCGTGACCGCCACGCGGTCGCCATCGGCCGTGTAGATCGTCACCATCTCGGACTCGCCCGCCGGACGCAGCGTCTCCATCAGCGCCGTTCCGCTCGAGACGAGCCGGTACGAAACTTCGACGGCTTTGCCATCTGCGGCCTTGCCCCCCCACTCCCCCCCGAGCGTCTTCATCTTTTCGAATCCGGGGTTTGTACCGGTTTGGGCGGCAACGGGCCGAGCGCAGAGGGCGATACCCAACAAGCACAGAGATAGCCATCCAACTCGCTTCATAGGTTTCTCCTTATGTCGGCTGGGGTGGTTCCGATTGAGCCCTGCTTGGTTGTTCGATATGACACCCGTGAAAAAATCCCCCGTTGACATGATGGGGCGGCTTCGGTACTTTTGTCAATGATTGTTAGAAGTGGTGGTCGTGAAGCTCGGTCGCGTGGCTGATCGGCGCCATAGATTCCGGCGATCTCATGCCTTCCGGCCAGCAACCCGAGATGCACCAAGAGGTCTCCATGTCGGACAGCCCTCCCTTCGTTGACTCGATCTCTCTGACACATCCTTACCGTAGATTTCCCGTCAATCCTTGCCCCCTCTCCGTACTGCTAGGGCACGAAGCGATCGCGCGGGCGATTCTGGAAAGGCTGGGCGGATGGTCGCGGGCGGTCGTCGTGTGTGACGGGTTCAGCGGTGTGCGCTGGGATGTCTGGCGAGAACGCCTGAACGCTGCGTTTGCCGCGCTGGGGCAGAGCGCTTCGTGGGTAAACGTCGAGGAAGCGCTGGCCGAGGCCGACTCCGACCGCAACGCGGTCATCCAATTTCACCTCACCGACGACCCCATCTTTGGGCGGCTCTACCGGGGGAAGATTACCGATTTCTTTGACCGCGCCAAGCTTCGGCGTCTGGCGGAGCGCGTCGCGCAGAATCCCGGCATCACGGTAGTGTATGGCACCGGCGCGGCGCTGGTCTGCGGCGCGGGCGACTGCCTCGTTTACCTCGACGTGAGCAAGGAGGAGTTCCAGAATCGGTGCCGGCAGAAAGCGGTGGCGAACTTTGGTTGCCGCCGGCCCGCCTCTTTCGGCGAGATGTACAAGCGGGCCTACTACATCGACTATCCGGTCCTGAACCTGGAGAAGCGCCGGCTGTTGCCGCAGTTGGACTTCGTGGTGGACGAAATCCACGTGAATTCGCCAAGGGCGGTGAAGGGGGAACCCTTCCGCGCGGCGCTGGCTCAGGTAGCGCAAGCCCCGGTGCGCATTGTGCCCTTTTTCATGCCCGGCCCGTGGGGCGGGCAGTGGATGAAGCAGAACTTTGGCCTTCCTCCCGAGCCTCCGAACTACGCCTGGTCGTACGAACTCATCGCGCCGGAAAACGGCCTCCGGCTGGGCAGCGAGCGGGAGTGGCTCGAAGTGTCGCTGGATTATCTGCTCTGGCAGGAAGCGGACGCGGTGATGGGCCGCCCGGTGACAAGCATCTTCGGGAGCTCCTTTCCGATTCGCTTTGACTATCTGGATACGATGCAAGGCGGGAACCTTTCCTGCCAGGTGCATCCGCCCCCGGATTACATCCGCGACGAGTTCGGCGAACCTTACACCCAGCACGAAACCTACTACATCATGCAAGCGGAGCCGGGGGCGCGGGTCTATTTCGGGCTGCAGGAGGATATCGACCCCGCCAAGTTCCGAAAGGCCGCGGAACTGGCCAAGAACCAGGCCGTGCCCTTCGACATCAACCAGTTCGTTCACAGCCTGCCCAGCAAGCCCCACGATTTGTTCCTGATCCCGGCCGGCACGGTGCATTGCAGTGGGGCCGGCAATCTGGTGCTCGAGATCAGCTCGACGCCATACCTTTACACGTTCAAGATTTATGACTACCTGCGCAAGGACCTCGACGGCGCGCTTCGTCACGTCTCGATTGAGCACGCCTTTGCCAATATCAACTTTGCCCGCAAGGGACGATGGGTGGCTGGGCATTTGAAGCCCGCGCCGCGCCTTTTGCGCGGCGATAGCGAAGCCGCCGAATACATGCTCGAGGACCTCGACCTGCTTTTCCACGCCATCCATCGGCTGGAGTTCACGCGGGAAATCGCCGATGCAGTCCGGGACCGCTTCCTGGTGCTCAATCTCGTAGAAGGTGAGTGTGTCGAGATTGAGACGGCTCGAGGGAGGACGGAATTGCACTACGCCGAGACCATCATCGTGCCCGCGTCGGTGGGAGAGTATCGGTTGGTCAATCGCGGTTCGCGCGCGTGCAAAGTAGTCAAGGCATTTGTGAAGTGAACCTTATGGGCCAGTATATCCTCGCCTATGATGTCGGAGGCAGCCACGCCACCGCAGCTTTGGCCAATTCCGCGACGCTCGAGTTGACCGCCATTCACTCCTGCCCTCTCGATAGCAGCGGCCCGGCCGTCGCGGTGCTTGATGCCTTGGCGGCGGTCGGTCGGCAGGCCATCGCGGCGGACGAGGAAGCAGAAGTGCTCGGCATCGGCATGGCCATGCCGGGACCGTTCGATTATGAGCAAGGGATCTGCTATATCCGCGGGCTCACCAAGTATGACCAGCTTTATGGAGTGAACTTCCGCCAGGAAATGGTGGCGCGCTTCCCCGGCATCGCGCCGGAGGCGGTGCGGTTCGTGAACGATGCCCGGGCTTCGTTGCTGGGCGAAATCCATCGCGGCGCGGCCGTGGGCGCGCGACGAGTCATCGGCCTGACGCTCGGCACCGGCATCGGCTCGGCCTTCGCCGTGGACGGGCGCATTGTTGAGTCAGGTGCGGGGGTTCCTCCCGGCGGCTACATCTATTGCCTGCCCTGGCGGGATGGCACGATCGAGGATGTTATCTCCAGCCGGGGATTGCAGCAGCGCTATCGCCAGGCCACCGGGGAAACATGCGATGTTCGGGAGATCGCCACGCGGGCGACGCGTGACCCCGCGGCCCAAAAGGCGATGCAGGACTTTGGCCACGCGCTCGGCGAAGTCCTGCTGCCCCTCGTCGAAAGTTTCGCTCCCGACGTTATCGTCCTCGGTGGCGCCATCGCCAAAAGCGCCGCGCTCTTCGTTCGCACAACTCAGACCGTCCTCGCGCAAACCAAGGCGCGCCTCGCGGTGTCAACTCTCTTCGACCTCGCCGCCATCGTCGGCGGCGCCGCCGCCTGGCGCGGCGTGTGAACGAGGCGGTGCGGCGTTGCTCTCTAATCCTAAGGCATTTGGCCGACTGGCGGCCTGTCCCGGCCTCTCGACCCGGCGGTAGCTCACCACAGCTTTGCGGTGCCGTCTGACCTCGCGGGACAGCGGCTTTTCAAGGTGTGCTTAGGAGACTTCGAAGTGCACGCGGCTTGGGCGCGCGGCAATTCTTCAACGAACAGGTTCGGGGCGCGACGTTGCATGTGTTCCGCCGCCTATACGGAGCGGTCGTCTCCCCGTGGCGCTCGGCCTGGGGTAGCGTAACTTCTTTTGTGTAAATTGGGTTTTTGAAGAGGAAAGAGGGTGTACTTTTTCGGGAGCGGCAAAACTCTACGAAGGAGGCACACCCTC
>Ga0315280_10012113_pt1 | contig 10490 bp, 8 predicted proteins | sample YL17G06_40_MG_FD_203697 | JGI IMG/M metagenome (GOLD analysis project Ga0315280, IMG submission 203697) | Sediment microbial communities from Yellowstone Lake, YNP, Wyoming, USA - YL17G06_40 | ecosystem: Environmental > Aquatic > Freshwater > Lake > Sediment | place: USA: Wyoming | collected... | reverse complement strand
GATAAATAACTTAGCAACTAAACAATATCTTTGGGTAGTCCTACTTTTAGTATCCACAGTAGGGCTGATTGCCTTTGATATTCCTGTCCTGAGGCAAATTGCTGGCTTTATTTCTTTAACTTTTGTCCCCGGACTTCTGCTCCTTCATATCTTCAGACTAAACAAGCTAGGGGCTATAGAGACCCTACTATATTCGGTGGGGTTGAGCATTGCCTTGGTAATGTTCACCGGATTCTTTATGAATGTGTTCTATCCCCTTATCGGTATCTCCCGACCAATCTCCCTCCTCCCAGTGATAGCCACCATAACCCTTGTCGTGCTGATATTGTGCTTTATAGCCTATAAACAGAAGGGTTCACTGAAAGAGCCCCTGCCCCAGGATAGCTCTAAGCCATGGGCGGGGTTACTTTCTCCGCCAGCCCTTTTATTATTATTGCTCCCCGTTCTCAGTGCCCTAGGAGCTTTTTGGGTCTACCTCCGCCAAGGTAATATCTTACTTCTTGTTCTCCTTTCCCTTATCGCCCTTGTTGTAACTTTAGTTGCCTTTGGTAAATTTATCCCTACAAAACTATATCCCCTAGCCATATTAGCCATCAGTATTAGCCTTCTATGGCACTGGTCATTAATATCTCCAGGTTTGACTGCGTTCGATATAAATCATGAATATTACCTACAAAAATTAGTGTTAAGCAATTCTGTCTGGAATTATGCCAGAGCCGGGGCTGTTAATGCCATGTTAAGCATCGTGATGCTGGCACCTATATATTCCCTCCTTCTCCACTTAGATACGGTATGGCTTTTTAAAATCTTTTACCCTTTATTGTTCTCCCTGGTTCCTCTGGCATTATTTCAAGGGTATAAAAGACAAACGAGCGACAAGATTGCCTTTTTGGCGGTATTTTTCTTCATGTCCTGGACTACCTTCTTCGCCGATGCTGGGGGAAATCCAAGGCAAGCGATTGCTGAGTTATTCCTTGCCCTATCCATCCTAGCCTTCCTAGACAAAGAGATGGGTGCTCTCAGGAGAACGAGCTTGCTCATTATTTTTGGTTTATCTCTTGTAGTCTCGCACTATGGCACATCCTATATCTATATGTTGTATCTGCTAATGGCTTTGCCCCTGCTATCCTTATGGAGAAGCACTATTGTAAATAGGTTGAAGGAAGGCAAGGTAACGAGATTTAGCAAATTTAGACACCGCGTAATTATCACCCATCAGCTACCAAAACTTACCATTAAGCCCCGGCTACAGAGCACACTCACTGGAACCTATGTAATATTGTTCATTGTGTTTTGCCTCGCCTGGTATATGTATGTTTCCTCAAGCTCACCACTTACTTCCATAGTCAAAATTGGCGACCACATCTACCACAGTCTTAGCACCGACCTTTTTGTTCTGGAGGCAAGGGACCAACAGGTTGTGCAAGCATTGGGGCTGATGCCAATGCGGGGAAGAGAGGTAGAGTGGGAAATCGCTAGAATAATTCAATATATTACCCAGTTTTTCATTGTGGTCGGTGTCCTTGGACTAATTGCCAATTGGCGTAAAACTAGATTTTATCCTGAATTTGCCGCCATGAGCTTAGCTACTATGGTGATACTAGCCATATGCGTCATCCTCCCCCAGTTTGCTAACCAACTCAACATGAGTAGGATTTATCACTTAACGCTGTTCTTCTTGGCTCCGTTTTGTATTTTAGGCGGGATAGCCACTTTCCGCTGGTTATCCCGCATCCTTCGTTTACGCTGGCTCCAAAGTAACCACACTGCCCTCAAGCTAGTGGTCATCTTGGTAGTGGTGCCCTATTTTCTATTTACTACAGGTTTTATTTTTGAGCTTACCGGAGCTACTCCAACCTCCAGGGCATTGTCTCTGTATAGGGCAGACTGGGCTATTATGACTGAGCCCGAAATTCGCGCTTCTAAATGGTTAGCAAATGTGGCTGGTGGGGAAAATTTTAGAATTTATGCCGATGCCTATGGAGGCGGGGCGCTATATCAGGAGCTTGGTGGTCGGATATGGAGATTACCTCCTGCCAAGCCCATAAAAAGCGCTCCTTCCTACATATTTTTGAGGCACTGGAATATTGCCCATAATGAAGTGATATTGTTTAGAATAGTGGGTGTGCAGGAAGTTCTAGAACATGTAAACATAACGAGTGAAACAGAGCTGTCTGAAGCTCTCAAAGATATGAGTAAAATCTATGATAACCGCTGGGCACAAGTATTAGGACCAAGATAAGGAAAGTAGCAGGTATGAAACCTAATATTCTCTACTTAGCTCCTTGTGGATTGGGTGAGGGTGTTGGGGGTGGAGCCCGGTTAAGAAATATGATAGATGCTTTGGGACGGCTACAAGCAAATATACAACTGCTCTCTTATTTACCTGGAGAGAAGTTCAATGTGATACATAGGCAAATAAGCAACAATTTGAATACCACCACAATCTCGGTAAGAAGGGGAGCTCCGAAAGTTCTTAAGGCATTTTCTCTACTGCTAATTTTTATATACGGATTAAGGCACATTAGGAGAAGCAATATTATATTGGCTCACTCACCCAGTATAGTATCTGGTTTCCCAGCGTTGGTTCTGGCTAAGATATTTAGCAAGCCTTTGCTTATTGACCATATGGATATTAAAGACCCTGATACGCCTAAATTTATTTATAACCTGGTGTTAAAAAGTTCAGATATTGTCTTCACCATAAGCCAGTATCTAGAAGAAAAAATTAAGCAGATTGGTTGCCGAAATGTAGTATACCTCCCTGTTTTTATAGATACAGATATCTTTCAGAATGATGGCGAAGAAAGGGCAAAAATAAGAAAAAGATTAGGCATAAATGATAGAGAAATTGTAATCGGATATGCTGGTTCGTTTTCACACATTGAGGGCTTGCCATTTCTGTTCAAAGCATTTAAGAATTTATCCCAAAGGTATGAGAATACTAGACTGGTTGTGGTTGGTGGTAGGAATGTGCCTGGTTCAGACAGTGTAGCCCAACTTATAGATGAACTAGCGCTTAAAGAAAAGGCTATTCTTATCCCACCGCAACCGCATGAATTGATGCCAAAATACCTATCGGTGTTTGACATCGCTTGCTCACCTAAAATTGATTGCCCTGAAAATAGAGCCGCTAATCCGATAAAAATTTATGAGTATATGTCGATGGGTTTGCCTACAGTGGTATCGGCGGTAGGTGAGATCTCAAATATTATAGAAAAAGGGTATGACGGTTTCTTAGTCAAACCCGGGGATGAAAATGATTTGGCAACAACCCTAGAATATATCATTCAAAATCTGGATTCGGCAAAAGAAGCAGGGAAAAGAGCCGAAGAAAAAGTAATTAGGCATTACAGCCAACAGGTAATGCTAAAGAGAATCGGAGACGCACTTAAACAGCTTTATTAGAAAACGAGCTGGAAATTAAAATGGACGTCATAATTCTCACCAAAAATAGTGAAAGATTGCTGGAAGAGTGCCTAACTTCTATTTATCGAGAAATTCCTGTCTGCCATTTAATAATTGTAGACGGCTTCTCAGAGGATAGAACGCTGGAAATCGTGAGCAGATTTGAGCAACATTATAGAAATACCAAAATTATCAAAACAGAAGCAAGACATGGCAAAGCAAGAGAGATTGGGATTAAGAATGTTGACACTGAGTGGTTCGCCTTCATAGATAGTGATGCTATCCTGCGGCAAGGTTGGTTTGAAAAAATGCTTGAGCCCATTAAACGGGGAGATAAGCAAATAGGAGCCGTGGAAAGCAACTTCATCCATCATTATCCAGAAGGCACTCCAAAGTTCCCTGAATTCAACCATGTTGTTAATGGGAAAAGGGTAGACCCAAGAGGGCTTACCATAGCCACCGTAATAAAGAAAGAGGCGGTCGAAGATATAACGATTCCTGATGATTTGCCAATATATGAAGATGAATTCATAAAGAGACGGATTGAAAATAAAGGCTTTGCCTGGATTAAGGTTGTTGACCCGGTAGTAGACCACTTCCCCCACCCCAAGCCGTTTAAAGATGCTTATTTAATGGGCATATATAGCATCAGATATAATCTCCTACCAGCCTGGAGGATAGTAGTAGTCTCATTGTTTTCCCCATTAAAGTTTCTCTACTTTCTGTATAAAAGCAGGTCTTTTATCGCCTCGCTGAATTCAGTCATTTTGAGTTTTTCCATGCTAAGGGGTTTGATTGAAGAGGTTTTAGGGATTTCTTCGGATAAAAAGAGTTGGTAGAGTAAAAATATGGAGTGGGCAGAAGTCCGTACCAAGATTCAGGCAACCGAAGGCTTGATAAGTGAGGCTGAGGCAAAATGTTTGTATGAGCTTGCTAAGAACTGCGGGGGCATTATTGTTGAGATTGGTAGCTGGAAAGGGAAATCAACTATCTCCTTAGCCTTAGGCTCTAAGGCAGGGGGTGGGGGAAAGGTTTTTGCTATTGACCCCCACCAGGGGACGTATGACGACTTTACCGGCATCTATACTCCTGAAAATACTGAACCGATATTTAGAAAGAATATTAAGCGAGCCGGAGTTGACGACATTATCATCCCGCTGGTGATGAAATCTGAGGAGGCAGCTAGGGGATGGACAGTGCCTATTTCCCTGCTTTTTATTGACGGTGCCCACGATTACGAAAATGTTAAGCTGGACTTTACCTTATGGGAACCTCATCTAATTCCCGGAGGGATTATCTGTTTTCATGACGCCTTATATTGTCTTGGTCACCCGTGGCGTACTTACCACGGTATTAAGAGAATAGTTATAGATGGCGTCTTAAAGTCGGACAGATTTTCAAAAGTGCAGTTTTGCGGCAGTATGATACAGGCAACAAAAGTTGCCAAACTATCTATAAAAGACAAAATTCTCAAACGTCTCAGATTATTCATCTATATTCTTTTGTTAACTTATTTTCCATTGATAACTCTTATAGTTGATATTCTAATTAGAACACGATTATTCCGTCCAAGTAAGTTCATAAAAGATAAAATATTAGGTTTAATAAGGTAAAGGAGCTACCTATTCTGCTTCTCACAGCTTAGCCTAACCTTTTCATTGCCTAATCGGCCTCTCCTTAACACTTTGTTTATGAGGGGATAAAGTCGCAGCCCATCTAATATTACAAACCTAAGGCATCTTCTCGCACGGGGTGAAAAAATGCTTCCTCCATACCGCCGGCTAATTCTAAAACCGTCTCGGTAATACGCTCTACCTGCTTCTATTGAACCACTGAAACTATCTTTGTGCATTCTAAAGTTGGAAAGTATGCCATCAATCCTATAAATTCGAAACACCTTCCCCACCCTTATCCAAAAATCAAGCTCAGAGATGCGAGTACTGGTGTTGATAAAGCCAACTTTATCAATAACCTCCCGCCTATAGAAGGCTGAGGTAGCAGGTATCTCGCACTTATCGTTAATTGCTTCTTTCAGATCAAAGTCTTTTTTATAAGGAGTGCTACGAATTATCTCCCCCTTTTCATTGATTAGATTACCTCCGCCAAACACAAAATAAGCCTCTGGATTTGCCTTAAAAAATTCCACAATAATCTGAATGGTGCCTAGTTCGTAGGTATCATCGGCACCTAACCAGCCAAAGATTTCTCCCTTCGCCAATCTTAAGCCCTTGTTCCATGCACTTTCTGGGCCACTTTCTGGCTCTGAGATAAACCTTATTCGGTCAGGATATTTAGCTTGGTAACGGGCTAACACCTCTAGAGTCCCATCCGTTGAACCGCCGTCAACAAAAATATGCTCAATATGAGGATAGCTCTGATTCAAGACACTGTGAAGGCATGGCTCTAAAAACTTAATGCCGTTAAGTACCGGGGTAATAATACTGACCAGTGGATTTTCTGTCACGGCTTTACCACCTTTTACCTTTGGGCTTGTTTGGGGCTGGCTAAACTTTGCTTCTCTTTAATAACTTCCTCTAAAATTGCTTCAAGTTGTCGGATTATTTTATCATAGCTATGGGCTCGCCTCACGTAATCTAGACCAGCCTGCCCCAGTTGCTCTCTCCGCTCGGCTGACCTAAGCAGCGAAACCACCTCCCTAGCCATATCAGCAATACCATCAGCATAAACCACCCCGCAAGACTCGGCTGGAAGCAAGGTTGTTATCCCAGGTAGAGATGTACATATTATTGCCCTACCACAGGCTAAATACTGGATTATCTTAGCTGAGAATAGGTCACGCGTTGTATCGGTAACAGGGAAAGGATTTATGCATATAGCCGCCAGGTTTATATACTGAGGCAGGGTCTGGAAAGGCTGAAAACCGGTGGTAATGATGCGTCCCTCTAAGCCTAATTCAGCGATGATTCGTTCCAGTCCGGGGCGCAATGGCCCGTCACCGACAATCAATAGTTTTGCCTCTGGAATCTCTCTAATAACTTGGGGGAACTCACGGATAAAATCACCAAGTCCGCTGAATTCGAATAGAGTGCCAACAAAAACAATAACCTGGTCCTTTTCACTAAACCCCCATTTTTGGCGAACCTCGGAATAATCAACGCCAGGGCGGAATAACTCGGTATCAATTGGAAAGAGGAGTAACTTTACTTTAGACTCGTTGGCGCCCATCATTTTTACGTATTCCGCGTATTTAGGGGTGAGAGCTAAAACTGCATCTACCCTGGAATAGACTTTTTTCTCAAGAAATCTCGTTGCTGTACGTAGCCTCGGAGTGGGCATAAGATTGTGAAGTATATCTATGTTCCTAAATACTATAGGAATGTTGAATTTTTTGGCTAGATAGACACTCTGTAAGCCGTTAGTCAGAGCTGAGTAGAGCATGATAGCATCAATATTCTTGTTCCTGATTGTTTTACGGATTTCCAGATAGTGAGTAAAGGCGGTAGATAGAAGACCTAAGCCACGAAAGTTAATAAAACCAGGACGAACTAAATGTACCCGTGCCCTGGGAAAAACCCGGGCTGCATTCTTAATCTCAGCCGTTTTAAATCTGAGACGACCACTCCTAGCCCACTCATGGTCAATAGCATAAACCTGGTGACCCAAGAGTGATAAACCTTCAGCGAGGATGTGTATATCATACACCACTGATTGGAACCAATCAGACTCACAGATAAAGAGTATATTCAATTCTCAATAAAACCTTTCCAATACTTTGTTTATAAAAGGATAAGCCCAACCCAGAATCGGTCGCAGCCCTTCCACTACCGAAGTTACCAGAATTGGATGGTATCTTCTGGCACGAGGTGAAAAAATGCTGCCCCCATGCCTTATACACAGGAAAAAATCCTGTCTGACCCGTTCTCTTCGGATTTTATCTTCCCGTGCTCCTCTTGAAAGGCTAATACCCTCGCCATGTAGCCTCCAGTTGGAAAGCACCTTCTCAATCCGGTACATCTTAAAACGCTTGTGCACCCTTATAAAGAAATCAAGGTCATTCCCTAAGTCATTGAAGAACCCTACCCTGTCAATAACCTCTCGTTTATAAAAGGTGGCGGGGAGAACTAAGTAGTGCCAGTAATTAAGTGCTTCTCGTAAATCAAAATCTTTTGTTATAAATTCTGCAATTACTTCGCCCTTTTCGTTTATCATGTTGCAGCCACCAAAGACAAAGTAGGCATCTGGATTTGTTCGGAAGAACTCTACTACGGTCTGAATGGCATCTGGCTCATGGACATCATCTGAGTCTAACCAGCAAAAGATATCCCCCCTAGCTATTCTAAAGCCCTTATTTACTGCATCGCCTACACCTTTGTCCGTTCCTGAGATAAACCTTATCCGGTCAGGATACTTAGCCTGGTAGCTGGCTAACATCTCTAAAGTGCCATCAGTCGAACCACCATCGACGAAAATATGCTCAATGTAAGGATAGGCCTGGTTCAAGACGCTTTGAATTGATGTCTCCAGATATTTAATACCGTTACGGACTGGAGTAATAAGGCTCACCAACGGATTATACTGAGGGCTTTTCTTTTCATCAGCGTCATTGGATTGCGATGGCTTCTTCTCTCTGGTATATCGACTCATATGACCTTTGTCAGCCTTTCTTCGTGAAATTGCGGCATGATGCAAAGAACGTTATCTCCGTGCTTATAGTCGTAGATTGTCTCCATCGGCATGAACTTTCCCCATGCCCCATCAACTCGGTAGAATTTATAGTCATAAAAGTTCCTTAGAAAAGCGAAGACATCGCTTGGACGGTGATTAAAGGCTTTGGCTGTTTCCTCATTTGCTTCAAAAAGCCACATTGGCGGTACCTCAAGAGAGAAGAGACCGGTTGAGCCTTTTAGCACATCGAACTCCGCTCCCTCAACATCACATTTAATGAAATTAACTACCTTTATATTTTTACTCTTGATGTACTCATTCAGAGTAATCATCTGCGCTTCACTAGTAGAGAAACCGTCTCTGCCCAAAGATGAAATTGAACTTAGTCCATGGCATAACCCAGAAAAAGTATGGAGGCAAACGATTCTATTAGTACTCCCGAGAGCTACTTGATTAAGGAATACGTTGTCTCCAATATTGTTCAGTGAACAGTTCGACTTCAATTTATCATATATCCATGGAACTGGTTCAAATGAATGGCATTGCCCATGTGTCACTATCTTGCTGAATAAGATAGTATACCAGCCGAAGTTAGCGCCTATATCAAAAACGATATCGTCAGGCCTCAAAATCCTCTTTAGCAGATTGGTAGTGCCAGTTTCATAACCCTGATTCAAATATACGTACTCCCAACCTTTGTCTTCTGGGAAGTGCAAAACAAGCTTCGGGCCATCTTTGGTATAAACCATTAATTCGTCGGTAAGTCTGCCCCATATTCTTCCTAAAACCAAACGACTAGCTACTCCTTTTCCTGCGCTTAAAGGGGAATATACTTTATACAAAGAGATGGGGAAAAGCACACCCCACTTGATGATTCCTTTAATCATAAACATATCCTAATTATAACCAATCTCCGGTCTCCGGTTCCTTAATCCCATTGCGTACTGGAGTAATAATGCTTACCAGTGGATTATATGTCGTGTCTTTCCTTTCACTTGTGCCTATGGGTTGAGGTAACTTATTCCCCATCATAGTAGTAAGCTAATAGCAGAAGTAGTTTCATTTATTCTTGATATAGTACCAGATAGTGCTATTGGGCATTATTGAGTAATTTTTACCAAAATATTCGTAAAGTGCCTTGACCACCCCAGGATGACACAGATTAGGAATAGTATCATCTCCAAGATGTTCGTCAATCATCCTCCTTACTTCCTCTGGATATTCTGAGTAGTATCCTTCACAGTCATGTCCGCTCAGTATACCACCCTCCTTAAGTTTGGGAAGCCAAGCCGCGATATCCCTCTTTATGTACTCGTAACGGTGGTCAGCGTCAATGAAAACTAAATCTAGGATTCCATCGGCAAATATTTGGGAAGCAGTCTGCGAATCCATAACCAAAGGATGAATTATATCCCAGAGCCCCAATAAAATCATATTCTCTCTGAATAAGCAATAAACATCATAGGCCTTGGCAATGTCATAATTCCAAGTTCCTTCGTTTCCTCTCCAATGATCCACGGCAAAGACTTGCCCATTGTAATCAGCCACGGCTTTGGCTAAAACTCCAGTTGACATCCCCTTCCAACTACCTACCTCCACAATCATTATCTTGTCTTTTATTACCATAGCTACCAACTTTTCTAGCGCTTTGACATCTCCTACTGAGAGTGCCTCTTCAAGATCAAGCTCGCTCTGATTCTCCAAAGCCTTAGCCCGACTTTTTATGAAAGCCTCTGTCATATCAAGCCGTTTTTGAATTGCGGCAAGTTGAGGCATTGCGTAAAATTCACAAATCTCCTCAAGGTACCTTTTAACTATCGGGATAAGCAGCACTTTTCTGGCGATTCTTCTTAAAACTTTGTTCATTCCAATTACCTTTATTCTACTTCAGAAAAAGATTGCTGAATAACACAAGCTCCTTCTCTAAATGCTGGTATTTCCCAGTTCGTGGCAAAGGGCTGGCACTCAGCAATTGTGAAACTAACGGCGTTTTCCCAGGTATCAGCCCGAACATTTCCTGTCATCACACTTAATAGAATTCTATATTTCCCGCTGGTAAGAATAAGAGGACCGATATCTATTCTTATCTTTCTAACTTTACTATTGAAATACTTACCATGATAGGGGCCCGCCGCTCCGCAGGAAACAAATTGCCCTAATTCATTATAAATATGGAATTCTGGGCTAAAACGACCACCTAAAGGCTCACCGGCAAAGTCAACAATCGAAATCAGCTTTTCGTTATATCTGAATATATTGGTGTGTTCACCCTTTTCATTCATCATCTCAACACGGCTGAAATAAAAACTCTTATTCTTAACTTCTTCAGGATTTCTTTCCACGATATAGGAAGACTCGTCAAAATGCCTTAGCTGGTGCTCTTCGTAGTCCCTGACCACCTCATCAACGGCTCCCTTTTTCACTATTTGACCACCATCCAACCAGATAGCACTCTG
>Ga0315280_10012112_pt1 | contig 10490 bp, 6 predicted proteins | sample YL17G06_40_MG_FD_203697 | JGI IMG/M metagenome (GOLD analysis project Ga0315280, IMG submission 203697) | Sediment microbial communities from Yellowstone Lake, YNP, Wyoming, USA - YL17G06_40 | ecosystem: Environmental > Aquatic > Freshwater > Lake > Sediment | place: USA: Wyoming | collected... | reverse complement strand
TAAACGGCCGGTCGAATCTACAGCTAGACTTTGACCATCAAACACCAATTCGTCTTGGCCGCCTACTTGGTTCACGTAGAAAATGGGCGTTCCGCACCGCTTCGCCTTTCTCTTCAGAATCCCTAGGCGGATCTCACGTATCTTGTCGTGGAACGGAGAGGCGTTCAGGTTGGCTATCAGTTGCGCGCCATGTTCAGCAAGTGCATCGACCACATGTACTCCATACCCCAACTCTTCGTCCCAGAGATCTTCGCAGATCGATGTTCCGAGTGAAATCTTGCTCCCTTGGATTTCGATTGCGGTTGGATTATTGATGAGGGCCGGTGTAAAGTAGCGTTGTTCATCGAACACATCATAGGTGGGCAGGAGTGTCTTGTGAACAATGGCTCGAATGGTGCCGTTATTGATCACGGCAGCTGCGTTGAATAAGTTGCGGTCGTCGTAATCGACGAACCCCACAACCGCAGTGATATTTTGAACTTTCTTCGCAAGGTCGGTTACATATTGCTTGTTTAGACGTACGAACCTTTCTTGCTCAGGCCTGCGATTGCCCGCAGGTGGGCGCACTTCACGGGGCGGGAGCATGTCGAGCGGTGGGTAACCTGTAGTCACCATCTCAGGGAAGACGACTATGTCAGCCTTGGCTTCCATAGCGCTCTCCACGAATTCGCTTACGCGTCTGGCGTTGCCGTCAAGATCTCCAACCGTAGGATTGACCTGAGCCATGGCGACGCGAATCTGCAATTGCTATCGAAGGCTACATGGGAGCTACGCTGCTAAAGTCTTTCCCAAGCAAGGACCGCTACTGCGCAGGGAACGCTGCGGGCCTGATTGGCTGCGTTTTCGACATTGCATCGAATGCTTGATCCGTCTGAATTGTGGCCACAGTCGTCGAATTGTACGCTCCAGAGGAGTCACTTTCTGTGATTGTCCGATAGGTTTCGTCTCTGCATGAAGTCTGTGAAAGTGGCGCTTTTTTAGGCCACCATTCGTATGGAGCATTAGTCGGGAGGGCTAACGGGATCATTGAGTTGTGGAAGTCAATTTGAGACTCGTTGCGGCGTCTTCGATGAGTCCAGCTATTCTGGCTGACGCGTGTCCGTCGCCATATGGATTCTTCAATTTTCTAATACGGTTCTTGAGGTTGTCATCAAGGGCCGCTCTCAGAACCTCTGAAGGTATGTTCTTCGGATTTGTGATGAGCCTGTTGGCTTTTCCAACCAGCGTTTCAGGCCATTCGGTGGTAGTTCTGAGTGTTGCGCAAGGTACATGTAACAAGAAGGATTCTTTCTGCATTCCGCCCGAGTCAGTGAGAAGGCATCTTGCGTTCTTCAGAAGGGCGAGGGTCTCAATGTAGCCCTGCGGATTGGCGAATGTCAGGGCGCTCTTCCCGCGAGTCGCCGGAAGCCCCAGCTTAGCCAGCCTCTTTCTTGTACGTGGGTGCACAAGAAAGATAACCCTCAACCTCACAGCAATCTTCCGAAGAGCATGCTGTATTTCCCGAAGTCGACGTAGATCATCGACATTGGATGGCCTGTGCAAAGTAACCAAAACGTAGTCAAATGCTTGCGCACCAAATCGTGCAAGAACGGATTCCTCTACCTCCTCAACTCTAGGCATCACGGTCGTCAGGGTGTCTAGCATTGTGTCTCCGGTTAGACGTGTTGCTCCGGACAACCCTTCCGCCTTCAGGTTGCGGACTGCAGTCTTCGTTGGTGCGAAAAGTAACATGCTGCAGTGGTCCGTCAACACTCGGTTAATTTCCTCGGGCATGGTGAAATCGCCAGATCTCAGACCAGCTTCTATGTGCGCAACCGGTATCTGTAACTTGGCTGCCGTAAGAGCAGCCGCCAGAGTTGTGTTGGTGTCACCAGAAACAACAACCAGATCCGGTCTGTCTGCGGACATTGACCGTTCAAGACCCTTCATGATTGCCGCAGTCTGAGTAGCATGACTACCGGAACCTGCATGCAAGTTGAGGGATGGTTTGGGAATCTGCAGTTCTTGGAAGAAGATTGCTGACATTTCGGGATCGTAATGTTGGCCGCTGTGTACAATTCTCAGGTCGATCCGCTTATGCCTTCCGAGGATCTGTTCGATAACTGGCGCTGACTTGATGAATTGCGGTCGCGCGCCGACAACAAGCATAATGTTGGATCTCGTCAGAACGGCACCTCTTTGTCTATCGTGGAGCACTGTTCTCTGATCTAACGAGTCGGCGCCCAATAAAGTCCTTCGTAAACCTTCACAAGCTTTTCCATCTCAACATTCCAATTGTATTTGCGCCTCACCCATGTGATGTTTCGCTTGTATCGGTTGAGCGCTGGTGTGCGAGTCATTTTGTTGAGCACTTCTGCGATGCTGGATGGATCTCTCGGGTCAAAAACTGCTCCGATCTCGTTTTCGAAGATTATCTTTTTCATGAATGGGAGGTTGCTAGCAGCGATTGGTAGTCCCGCCTCGATGTACTCAAAGAGTTTGTTCGGAGATGAGTAGTAGTTGCACAGATTTGTTGGTAGATAGGGGATGACCCCCACGTCTGCGCGGCTGGCTGCGTCGACAACTTGCCGCATTTCTACGGGAGGCTCAAAACGTACGTTGGAAAGTCCAGAAGCTAGATTTCTAAGCTCTCCCTCAATAATCCCAGAACCCCTGAACGTGAGTACTATGTCAGGCAGGAGATGATGCGCCGCCCTAACCAGATTCTCAAGTCCTCTCTCGGGAGTGAGGCCGCCATGATAAAGCACAACCTTCAGTCTTCTGTTCCGCCGTCCAGGCGCTCTATTTCTGTGAGTCGCTGGTGTAGGGCAGTTGTAGACGACGTAGATCGGCGGTTTGAGACTATATCTGGACATCAATACATCGGCAATAAACTCGTTGACTGTCATAACAGCATCCGCCCGTCGACTCAATATTCCTTCCCAGGATCGCAGTATCATCTTGCCGTATTCAGGTACTCCGATCAACATGTCAGGCCAAAGTTCATGCGAGTCATAGACGAGGCGACTACTGTGGCCCTTTGCGACTACACCGATCAGAAGCGTGTCCAGATCATTTGAACAGTAGATATCGGCATTGATTCGGCGAGCGGCTCGGAGCATTGCGAGTTGGAAGAGGGTTAACCTTAGGGTTCTCAATACCAGTTTGACGACCCACTTGAGGTCCTTGTTCTTCGACGACAGCAACCTTTGGTGCGGCGTTGTTGTTCCAGACATCTGCCTCAAGCGTTGCGCTATTGCACTTATGCGGTCGTTGATGCCGCTGCGTACCCGCAAGATCCTAAAGTTTTCCCGGCTCTCCTTTGCGCTGGTTCTATCCGACGCTGAACACACTACGGCTACTTCAAACCCATGACTCGCAAGGGTCCGGGCATGTCTGTCGACTCGTGAGTCACTGAACATGTCATTTGTAACAAGGATGCATATTCGAGGTTTTCTAGTGTTGTGAGAGGTATGGTCGTCAACATCTGGCATATGAGGAGAGACCTTTACCGTCGACGCGCATGGAGTGTGTAGCGCGTAATATTCTTACTGCTAATCCAAGCATGACAAGGCAATTTCCAAATTTAGCTTAGTGACCCACACCTGAGCAAGTCACCGGTATCCCTCCGCAACAGGAGAGTCGAACGTATCTTCATTGTGCGAGCTGGTATAGACTACAATCCAAGCGATCTTTGAATATGACGCAGACCGTGGCGGTTTGCAATGATTTTGGTGAGTTTATCTAGTCTACTCATTCCACTATTCGCTCCTGATGAAGTCCATGTGTGGTATCGCGGGTGAGCTACGCTTCGACAATACCAATAGTGACATTGCGGTAACGAAGGCAATGTGTGATGCAGAAATCCACCGTGGCCCAGATGACGATGGGTACTTCGCGAAGGGGCCAGTCAGTCTTGGCATTCGTCGTCTTGCAATAATCGACCTGACAAAGGGCCTCTATCCCCTTACCAATGAGAGAAAGACTATCCACCTTGTCTTTAATGGCGAAATCTACGGCTTCGGTGCGCTTAGACTCGAACTCGAACGGAGAGGCCACAAATTCAAGTCCGGAACAGACGCAGAGACCCTAGTCCACAGCTACGAGGAGTGGGGAACGAAATGCCTCGATCATCTAAACGGCATGTTCGCCTTCGCCATTTGGGACGATGAGAAAAAGCACCTATGGATTGCCCGCGATCACTTTGGAATCAAGCCACTCTACTATTTCCGAAATGATCGTTTCTTTGCGTTCGCTTCTGAAATCAAACCTCTCCTGACTCTGCCCGGAGTGGGATCAGTTCCAAACATTCGCATAGTGGGCGACTACGTTGCGAGGGGCCAGGTGGATCATACTGAGGATACATTCTTTGATGGAATAAAGCAACTCCGCCCAGCGCACCAATTACTAATCAGTCCCGATGGAAGAATCACAAAGGAGAGATACTGGTCCCCGAGCATTTCGCGGGCACTGGACGGCGAGAACTCCGACGAGGAAGTCGAGAACACCCGCCGCCTATTCCTTGACGCAATCTCCCAACAGCTAATCAGTGACGTTCCCGTTGGGACATGCCTCAGCGGCGGGATAGATTCTTCCTCGGTAGTCTGCGCGATTGGAACAATGAGACCTGAAGGACGCGCATCAACGGGGGAGTGGGTAAAGACGTTCTCAGCTGTCTTCCCAAGCTATCCCATTGACGAGAGCAAATATGCCAAAGAGGTCTGCGAAGCGGCGAAAGCAGAGTACAACCCCGTGGAGCCTACCGCCAATGAACTATGGGAAGACCTTCGTAACCTAATCAGGTGCCAGGAAGAACCGTTCGCCAGCACCAGCATCTATGCACAATACCGAGTGATGAAACGCGCAAGGGAATGTGGAATTACTGTGCTGCTCGACGGACAGGGTGGCGACGAACTCCTTTGCGGCTATACGCCGCTCTACCTTCACTATCTAATGACCCTGAGCAAGCACCACAGGTACAGAAGACTGCTCTCAGAAGGAGTGCGGAGCTTTGATCTGACAAGCCCTCTTCTCAAATTGCGGCTACGATCTTACATAGTTCGAATTCTTCGTTACGCAAAACCAACCTTGAAGCATTCCCACTCGGGACCAGATACTCCCCGACGTGCGGGCAATTCAGAAGACGAACTCATCGAAGTCCTAGAAAGTCTAACAAATATACATGGGCTTCCCGCTCTGCTACGTTATGAGGACAAGAACTCAATGTGGCACAGCATCGAGGCTCGCGTCCCATTCCTTCACAAACCATTTTTCGAATATGTCGCTTCACTACCCGTGAATAGGAAATTGAAGAACGGCTGGACTAAGTATGTTTTCCGGCGTGCCATGGCAGGCATTCTTCCTGAGAACATTCGACTTCGACGAAGCAAGATAGGTTTTGAAACGCCCGAGAAACGGTGGATCGAAAAGGATCTCAGAGGACGACTTCAAGACTTCTTTTCTAATCCAGACTTGCTGGCTTCAGAGTTCTACAATCCGGACACAGTCAGGCGGCTCCTCGGAAAACGTAAACTGACAATTCAGGAAACCGGCATGATCTGGCGCGCATTGAACGTCGAAATGTGGTACCAAGAATTCTTCAGAAATAGGTAGGCGTTCTGCGTTTTACGCAAGACTTGTATACTTGTAGGAGTTTTGGTGCTTCCACTCTCCAAGTGAATTGTGGAGCGACCGCCGCCACGTTACGTCTGAATTTCTCCAGATTCCCTGGGCGAGTGGCCTGGTTTATGGCAGCTGCTATACTCTTTGGATCCTTTGGATCAAACAATATTCCTATGTTATTGCCAATCACGATCTTTCTTAGGAAGGGCAAATCGCTCGTAACGATGGGAAGCCCGGCATTTATGTACTCGAACAGTTTGTTCGGCGACGCAAGGTAGTTACAAAGGTTCGTGGGCAAATACGAGACTATTCCAACGTCAGCATACCCAGCCAAATCCACGAGCTGTTCAAGCGCGGCAGGCTCTTCAAAACATACATTGGCATGGCCCACTGCGAGCATTCTAAGACGTTCCTCAATGTCCCCAAACCCTCTAAGGACTAGCCTAACATCCGGCGTAAGGTATTGTGCAGCGATCACCAAATTCTCAAGACCCCGTTCGGGCAAATACCCGCCTTGGTACAGTGCAATCTTGTCACCGCTCGTCATGGCTCTCTTTGGCCCTGTTGGTTCCCTGTTTGGGAAGTTGTGGATGACGTTCACGGGCTTCTTTAGCGAGTAACGTGACGTGAGGACATTCGCAATCAATGAATTGACTGTCATCACTGAGTCAGCTCGACCAATCAGCAATCTCTCAAATGACATCAGCATCCGCTTGTAGAAGGGAGGGACACCGATTAGCATATCCGGCCAAAGCTCGTGAGAATCATAGACTACAGGACGATCGAGACCGGCTGCCAAGGTTGTGATCAGCAGCGTATCTAAATCGTTCGCACAATACACATGAGCCCTTGTCTTTCTTGCCGTCCTCAAAAGGGCCAATTGGAGAAGGGTCCTCTTGACATGAGAAATCAGCATCCGCTTCAGTCGTAGTCTCTCTCGAGTTGTTCCCAGGGCGCCCTTAGGGCTCAACGATGGTGCTGACAACCCTTTCCTACGTTTCGCCAGCTTTTCCCAGTAGCCGAAGAACTCGCTCCTTACTCTCAGTATCTCATACCCGTCTCTTACTTCTGCTCTGCGAGTCCTGTCGGAAAGTGGGCATATGATTGACACCTTGAAGCCCTGTCGTGCTAGCGTCACAGCATGTCTAGATACCCTGGGGTCACTGAACATATCGTTCGTTACGAGCATGCAAACATGTAATGTGCTGCCCAATACTATGTCGCTCACCTTTCATTTTACCAAAGTTTTAGGATTTAACACACATCGATTGTATTGTTGATGTTTCGCAATGGGGTTTAACATTTTCTGAGCGGTGACGCAATGTGGCAAACTGACAACATTGCATATTAAGCTGGGCAGCAGTGTTGCAGGTGGCTGTGCGGAATGATTGCTTCATTCATCGATTATCGTACCGTTCTAGGTCTGGGTATTCAACATACTTCGAACTCCTGTCTAAAAACGTATCAACTCTGTGCACTTACGGATGGTCGTCGCTAGCCGCACATTGATTCATGCGCATGTCACGATCAAATACACCGCTGTGGGATTACTTTGCGATCGATTCGAGTCCTGCATTGCCCCAATTCAATTGCTGGAAATGCGCAGGGCCTTGCGCGCGCCGAGCGTGCCGTCGGCTTGGATAGTTGGGCGGCTGCATTGTACGGGAATCCCTATGGAGTGGCATGCGACGAGATAGTGTTTGGCAGCAAGGATCGTTTTAGAGAACGGGAGACCAAGCGCTGGCGGTTCTTGCTGAGGGCAATGAGACAGTTCGATATCATTCATTTCAATTTTGGGAGTTCAATCTTGGATCATATTGTGTCTGTTACACGGAGCCAAGCGATATGGATGTGCGCTAGATTCCTCGAACTACGTGATCTGCCTCTTCTTAGAATGGTTGGCAGGGGCATGTTTGTGACGTTCCAAGGGGATGACGCACGTCAAGGAGATTTCTGTGCTAGGAACTTTGACATATGTGCTGCAACAGAGGTAGAACCGGGATACTATTCACCGGAGACAGATGCACACAAGAGAATCAGAATCGCCAAGTTCGCGAAGTATTGCGATCGCATTTTCGCCCTTAATCCGGATCTGCTTCATGTCTTGCCTCCTCAATCGAGATTCCTGCCTTACGCTCATGTTGACCCACGGGAGTGGAATAACGTAGGATCCAAAGGATCTCGGTCACATGTACCACTCATTGTCCACGCTCCCACCCATCGTGGTGTCAAAGGAACCCGACACATCTTGGACGCGATTGCGCGCTTGAAGAGAGAAGGCGTGCCTCTGCGATTCGTTCTTATAGAGAAGCTTCCTTTTCGCGAAGCTCGCCGCATATATGAACAGGCTGATTTGCTGGTTGACCAACTGCTGATCGGTTGGTACGGCGGTGTGGCCGTCGAGTTTATGGCCCTAGGAAAGCCGGTAATATGCTACGTTCGAGAAGCTGACTTGAAGTTCATTCCAAGCGAAATGCGCGCTGAGCTACCTATTATCAACGCCACGCCGAGCACAATTCATGATGTCCTAAAGGAATGGCTGACGACTCGTAAGTCTGAACTCCCAGATGTCGGCCAACGAAGCCGTCTTTTTATGGAAAAGTGGCATGATCCGCTCAAGATCGCGACTAGATTGAAATTAGAATACGAGTCGGTCATGATGTCGAAGCGGTTGCGAGATCGTGCCATGTTACTTAGCGGAAAGAGTGCGTCCTAGTGGGCTCCTAGCATGCTGTTCCGTCCTGCATCTATGTCTCACAGATGAACTTGTGACGCGGTATCCAGACATGGGGAGCATTCAACCCCTGCTGGCTTCCATAATGCGCAGATAAACTACTCGCGGCAGGAACAGGGTCAGTCATTCAATTTCCATCTGTTTATCGAAGGATTTTTGCCAAAGATTGCAAATCACAGATCATCCCAAGTCGGGCTAATCAATAGTTCATCCCTAAGGTAAATGCGATAGAAGACTTCGAGGGCCAAGCAGTCCCAGATCTTGTTATACTCAGCGTTGAAGTCTGGAGTCGGACTTCTCGACAGAACCTTGTTGACCCAATCAGGATTCACCAGGCCCATTCTAACGGTATCGCCTTTGGGCAAATAGGTCTCAGCGTAGTGCCGGACTTCTCGGCCATATGTTTCGAATGGGTTTGGTCCGAATCCCTGTTTCTTCTTTTCCAGCGTTGCGTTGGGGAGCCTATCGGACAGCGCTCGCCTGAGAATGAACTTTCCTCTACCGTCTCTGAATTTGGACGCGAATCTTATTGTGAACGCCAGCTTGACGAGTTCGTTGTCGAGATATGGCACTCTTGTCTCCACGCTGTGTGCCATGCTTGTGGCGTCATCAACGGGTAGGAAGTCGTAGAACATTTTGGCATTGAAGTCAGCTGCTAGCACTTGTTCCATGAACGGCAGTCCGTCTGAGAAGAATGGTCTGAGGAATCGTCCAGCGCAATTGTGAATTCCCTCGGGCACAGCTTTCCCGTAAACTTGCTCTTGGTCGTGAGGTATATCGCGCGCTTGTGTCCCGAGATAGAGCTGAATCTTGTCGTTGATTTCGTAAGGTTGTCTTGAGCCTAGCTGTCTGTATCGGAAGTCGTAACCTGCGAAGAGTTCATCTCCTCCTAAACCGCTCAGTACCACTTTGACGTGTTTGCTAGCCATTTGTGCCAAGTAGTATGGGTAGAGGTTTCTCTTTGGAAAGTCCATGTGCCAGATCATTTCAGGAAAATCATCAAGCAGTCGTTCCTTCACTACGGTCTCGTGATGGACAGTGCCAAAATGCTTTGAGATCATTCGAGCGTCTTCAAGCTCATCAGACTCCTCCCCGAACCCCATGCAGAACGTGCTAATGGGATTCTTGGACAATTCGGAAGCAAAGGCAACAAGGGCGGCACTGTCAATCCCGCCTGACAAGTAGATTCCGACTGGTACATCGCTGATGATATGACGTTCGACACTACGTTTCAACGTTTCAATCAGCTCTTCGTTCGCGACATCGCTTCGATCTGGGTTCGGCTGCAGCCTCCAGTAGGGCACTTCTCTCAGGCCAGATTTGTCGAATACCGCATAATTGCCTGGCAGGATCTTTTTGATGCCTTCGAACATCGTCAAGTCGAATGGTACATAGCGGAGCGTAAGAAAGCATGCTAGTGCTCTCTTGTCGAGCGTTCGCTGCATTCCTGGGTACTTCAATATGGACTTGATCTCAGACGCGAAGATCAGACCTTGGTCTGCTTTTGCGTAATAGAGAGGCTTAATGCCCTGTCTATCTCGAGCTATGAACAGTCGCTTTTGATTCGAATCAAATAAGGCGAATGCGAACATTCCGTTGAAGAGGTTAAGGCAGTCCGTACCGTATTCTTCGTACGCATGCACAACCACTTCCGTATCAGAGTTGGTAGAGAATTTGTGTCCGTTCGCCTCAAGTTTTCGCCGCAGGTCGATGAAGTTGTAGATTTCACCGTTGTAGACTATGACAATGGATCCGTCCTCATTGAAAATTGGTTGCCGGCCGGTCTCAAGATCGATTATGCTCAGACGACATTGACCGAGCATAGTGATGTCGTCAATGTAGAATCCAATATCGTCCGGGCCTCGGTGTCGAATTGTTTCGGTCATCGTTCGGATTATTGATTTATCCGAAGCGCCTACGACGCCGCATATACCGCACATGTACTATTGATGTTCCTCGCAACAGAGAGGCCAAGTTCTCGCTTGGTACCGAAGCGCTCCTATTTCGCAGACCTGCACCATTCCACATACTCCTTCAGTGCTAGGTCCAATGGGTAGTTGATTGTGAAATTGAACGCGCGTTTCGCTTTCTCATTGCTACAGCACATGCGTCTTAAATCGCCTACGCTTGGCGGCCCATGTGCAGGGTCAATTGA
>Ga0315280_10012111_pt1 | contig 10490 bp, 7 predicted proteins | sample YL17G06_40_MG_FD_203697 | JGI IMG/M metagenome (GOLD analysis project Ga0315280, IMG submission 203697) | Sediment microbial communities from Yellowstone Lake, YNP, Wyoming, USA - YL17G06_40 | ecosystem: Environmental > Aquatic > Freshwater > Lake > Sediment | place: USA: Wyoming | collected... | reverse complement strand
AGACTGAAAAGTTGTCCTTCTTGAAGTCCAAGGAAAAATGGGGGGTCGATGCGAAGAAATCTTAAACCGAAATCACCAGCGGCGTAAAGAGAGAGGTAAAGAAGAACAAGGGAGCCTTGTGGTTTGAGCCGTCTCCGTAATTGCCATACCACAGCAAAAACTATCAGATTCCATAATACGAAGTAAATTTGTGTTGGATATAGAGGTATGTTCCAGTATTGTGAGGCAATGGTGTCGCGAGGAGTGTAACTCACTGCCCCGGGGAAGGAGAGGAATGGGCTGGGCTTGCCATGGCAACAGCCATTTATGGTGCAGCCAATTCTACCAATTGCCTGGGCTAGCGGTGCTCCTGTAGCCACAGCATCACCTATACCTGCTAAGTTCTGGAAGGAAATTTCCCTTGTTCTTGTTCTCCAGTAAATTAACCCTGCCAATATAGTACCTAGGATAGCTCCATGCAGCGCCCAGCCGTATGGTGAAATAATTTCGGAAGGTTTTATCCCATAGAGGAACCACGGTTGAATGAGGTAAACTAACTTCCCTCCGATAATACCACCAATGAGTCCCCAAAAGAACAGATTATAGATGGTGCTCTCTGGGATAGCACGCTGCCTCATCTCTCGGAAGGTAATGGCTAGCAGTGTTATTACAGCCACAGCCACCAAAATCCCATACCACCTTACTTGGAGGGTGCCAATGGCAAAAGCGACGGGGTTTATGCTGATGATAAGCAACTATCCCTTCCTTTTTCTAGAGGCAGTTTCTTCTCTGTCTGCTCAACGATGTCTTTTATCTGAGTTTCCATCCTACTCTTTATTGTAGTCATGACAGGATGTAGCCAAAAATGTTAAGCGATAATAATACCGGAAATGAATTTAAGATAAAATAGCATTGATGAAAGTTTCGGCATTGAACGGCGCCATATCCTCCAATTTTTCGCCAGTGCCGATATAAACGATAGGTATGTTTAGTTCATGACAAATAGCAAATATTATTCCTCCTTTTGCGGTGCTATCCAGTTTAGCTAAGAAAATCCCGGTTATACCTACAGCTTCAGTAAAATATTTTGCCTGAGTTAAGCCATTTTGCCCCGTAGTGGCGTCCAATACCAGTAAAACTTGGTGTGGTGCTGTAGGGTCAAGCTTAGCGGCAACTTTCTTGATTTTTTTGAGCTCTTCCATAAGGTTAAACTTGGTGTGGAGACGACCGGCAGTATCGATAATAACTGCTTGAGCGTGTCGGCTACGTGCTGCCTGGATAGCATCGAAGACAACTGCCCCGGGGTCGCTGCCTGGCTGGTGAGCAATAATTGCAGCGCCGGTTTTCTCTCCCCAATACCTTAGTTGGTCTATAGCTGCTGCTCTGAAGGTGTCACCAGCTGCCAGGATAACTCGCTTCCCTTGTGAGGCAAAATCACAAGCTAACTTGGCAATGCTGGTTGTTTTACCCGAGCCATTTACTCCGACTACAAGAATGACTTGAAATGCTGAGTCAGTATTGATTGGCTTGGGTGGAATATCCAGCATATTTATCATCTCTGCCTTCAAAGCTGACTTTATTTGAAAGGTTTGGGTAAGCTTATCCGTTTTCACTCGTTGCTTGACTCTATCTATGAGTTTGTTCGTAGTTTGCACACCAACATCAGCCAAAATAAGCGACTCTTCCAACTCGTCCCAGATTTCTTCGCCAAGCGAACCTCGGTCAAAAATATGAGCTATCTTGCTAAACCAGGCTTTTTTACTTTGCCTCACTCCCTGCTCAATTCTACCTAGCTGCTCAGACAATCTGGTCCTCCCATTAAATCATTAATGTGTAATATTACAATTGTGGCTGACCTTTAGCTAGTGGTCATTATCAGGCAAGGATGCTCTCATTTCTTCTTTGACGAATAACAATGGATAAACTATGTCGCTGGTGCAGCAAGGAATCCAAACGGCGAGAAATAAGAATAAGAAAACGAAAGGGAGCAGGTGAATCCAATCTGCTGTTCCAAATGAGGTAAGATAGAATAAAGATGCCCAGGTACTCACCAATATATGTCCAGCGTGTGGTATTCTGGTTATGTGTTTCCAGTAACCAAGCCCGATGCCAAGAAGCGCCGCGCCGTTTACCACTATCCAGGTTTCAATTCCAATGACGGGCATTTTAGAGGTTTCAATAAAGGGCACCTCGAACTCCATCGGGACATGGAGTAAAACTCCGCTCCAGTAGGGGATTATGACATCGCTTAGAGTCGCTATTCCAATTGACCCTGTCCAGCCGATCAAAATCACCGCCCAAATTTTAGCCTTTCGATATCGCACATACATCGCTGTGGTTACCAGCGCGCTTAATATGACGTGTATAGGATGTAAGGTGTAGAAAGCAGTCTGTGAAATCTGGGTGGGAACATTACCCAAAACTATTATCACCATGATGATAATTCCGGTAAGGGTTCCAAGGGCCGTGAAAGGAATGTGTCTTCTGAGTTCCTGTGCTATTCTCTTAAGCATCTTTTATTTATGGGATTGAGGTTAAACGTTTTTCTGCTTTTGGTGTTGCTTCCTATAGCAATTGGAACAAAGTCCTGATGACTCGGAAAGGTGATATTCAGTATGAAAGTCAAAGTTCCGGGTGAACTCATTTTCCTCTTGGCACAGTCCCTCATCAGCAAACTCCTGAAGAGTTCCGCAACGGTGGCAGACCATAAACCGGTGGCAACCTTCTTTATCGCCCAATGTGCACTTTACAAACCCGCCAGTTGATAATAACTTGTGAGCTAAATTGAGGCTGCAGAACAGGTCGAGTATGCGGTAGATAGTAACGTGATTTAAGTATTTGCCTTTTTGATTTAGAAGCCTTTGTATGTCATAAGGCGACAGCGGTCTTTGCGCCCCATTGAGAATCGCAAGCACCTGCCTTCGAGGCTTGGTTACCTTATACCCCTGAGTCTGCAAAACCTGAATTGAATCTTGAACCATGGGTGATATTATACTGGAGTGGGAGACTAAATGCAACAATGTTGCAATTAGCCCGGATACTATGCAGTCAGTTCCTGAAGCAATATTGTCGCTGCCTTCTTATCCAGTGGTTGGTTGTTGTTGCCGCACTTTGGCGATTGGATGCAGGATGGGCAGCCATCTGAGCAGGGACATTCTTCGATTACCTTCAAGGTGGCTTGCCATAGCTCGGTTATCATCTCAAATCCTTTCTCAGCGATTCCGATGCCCCCGGGATAGGCATCGTAGATAAAAATTTGCGCCTTCCCGGTATCAGGATGAAAAGGCGTGGAGACACCACCAATATCGTTTCGGTCACAGAGAGCAAATAGAGGAAGTATGCTGATGGAAGCGTGTTCGCAAGCATGCAATCCGCCGTAGAAATCGAGTCCGGCGTTGGTTATCCTTTCAATTGCTTTTCGTGGTAAGTCAAACCATAGAGCCTTAGTAGGAAAGTTCTGTGCTGGTAAGTCAAGTGGCTCCTCTCCAACAATTGCCTCGGTGAATTGCTTCTTTTTCTTAAAGCCAATTACCGTGGTGGTAACATCTACATTTCCCAGATAGACTTTTATGCCTTTATGTTCTTTTTCTCTGGTTACCTTCATAACTCTGAGGTCAGTGATTTCCTTGGCTTGGGTATAGTAATCAACTGAAGTGGGCGTTGCCATAGCAGTATGGGTGTTTAAATCGAGGTCAGCTATAAAATAAGACTCGCCCTGGTGGAGATAGATAGCGCCAGGGTGTATTTGAGAAAAGGCGGTACTTTCCTCTACCGTCTCCAGCAGGCATCCCTGGGAAATGTCAACGACGGTGTAATTTTTCCCCGATGTTGCCCTTATGTTTACCTCCTGGGCAGGGTAAGCAATGCTCGGGGAAAGATACCATTTATTCTTGATTTCCCTTACTTTGCCTTCCTCTTTTAACCTGCCCAATTCCATTCTAATGTTAGCGCCAAAGAAGTTTTCATCGCTGCTATCTAGAGGCTTTTCCCAGGCAGCGCATAAAAGATGAAGTTGAAGGATGTATGGATTATCGGGATTAATTAGGGCATTATCGAAGTTCTTGCTGAAGAAGAAATCGGGATGCCGCATGAGGTATTGGTCAAGGGGGTTATCTAAGGCAATAAGAAAGCTTAGAGAGCTGCCAGTAGTTCGTCCGCTGCGTCCTGCTTGCTGCCAGGCGCTGGCGATGCTTCCAGGGTAGCCAGTGAGCACAGTTGTTTCCAAATCACCGATGTCTATGCCTAGCTCTAGAGCTGTTGTGGCTACTAAACCAAGGAGTTCGCCGTTGAAAAACTGGCGTTCAATTTGGCGTCTTGTCTCTGGAAGGTAGCCTGCGCGGTATGGGCTTATTTTTGAGCCAAGCAAAGGAGGTAGCTGTTGTTGGGTGTAAATGTAGACCAGTTCGGTTAGCTTGCGAGTGCGTGTGAAAACAAGGCTACGAATATTTTTCATAATTAGCTGACTGAGAAGGAAAGATGCCTCACTATTGGGACTACGCCTGGTGCTCTTAGCCTCGTCGATAATCGGTGGATTCCAAAAGGCAAAATATTTCTCTCCGTGAGGCGAGCCATCCTCGGAGATTACCTTGAATGGCAGCCCAACCAGATTCTGGGCATGTTCTTCGGGATTGGCAATGGTTGCAGAACAGCAGATAAATCGGGGGTTAGAGCCGTAGAGAGCACAGATTCGCCGCAATCTTCGTATGACATTGGCGGTATGGGAGCCGAAAACACCCCGATAAACGTGAGCTTCGTCAATCACTATATAGCTGAGGTGGCGAAATAGCCTGTACCAGGATTGATGATTGGGCAAAATGGCAAGATGAAGCATATCAGGGTTAGTTAGCACTATCCTGGCTTGCCTCTTTATGCTGGCTCTTTCTGCTTTGGGGGTATCACCATCAAATGTGGCTATAGCTCCGTCAGAAAGAAAGTCGGGGCATGCTATTTCCTTCAGGCTGGATAATTGGTCTTGAGCTAGGGCTTTGGTAGGAAAGAGGTAGAGAGCACAGCTATTTTTATCGGTTAAAATTGCCTCCAGCGTGGCTAGATGGTAACACAGTGTTTTTCCACTGGCGCTGGGTGTGGCTATTATCACATTCTCGCCAGCGAGAATGGCATTTAATGCCGTTACTTGATGGCGGTAAAGTGAGGATATACCTAGTGACTTGAGTCGTGCTTTAAGGGCAGACTCGATTTTCAGCTTATCTAGCTTAGCTGGGATAGTGTCTTGTGAAGGAATGTGCTCAGTGTGAACCAATTGCTGTCTATAGTTAGGAAGACTTTTGAGATGACGAAGAAAAGCAATAGCATTCATCAACTCTTTACGGAGCTGAGAAAATTTCTATCTTCGAACTCAGTAATTCTAGTTCAGGGTAGTTTTGAGAGATAAATCTGATTGCATTGGACAGAGTTTCGTTATTGTAACTTCTGTGGTTGCTAACGCAGGTGAGTCCCAGGGTAGCTAGTTGCCAGGAATCTTGATTGTCAACCTCCGCTACGGCGATATTAAACTTATTGTGTAGCCGGGTGATGATAGACTTAATCACCCGGCGTTTACCTTTAAGGGATTGATTCTCAGGAAGGCGAAGCTGTATTTGACATACACCTACATTCATTTTTGCTGAAGATGACTTGCTATTGTTGTGGAATAACCTTATTAATTATACCCTAGTTTGTCAACGAGCAAGTAACTCTGTTATTATGCTTTTAATTGGCGGAGGGAGAATGTTTATTGAGAGTCCAAGGTATACCGAGCGCTTTGGTGCGATAAGGATAAATGGGGTACAACGGGTTATCGCATTAGATTCGGGGTTCAAAAGCGAGCTGCCTCCTCATGATGTCATGGGGGTGATGAAGATAGATGAAGATACTATCAAACATTTTGAAGATAAGATGGCAGTGGTAATCCCAATTAAGGATGAAAAGCTGAAGTTGTTTGAGGGTGTGATTAGTGGTGTGCCACATGATTGCTTAATTATAGTGGTATCAGACAGCCAACAGGAAGGAATTGATAGGTTTAAAATGGAAAAGGATGCCCTGAATCAAATTTGCCGATATACGATGCGCAATGCCTTCATTGTACATCAAAAAGACCCTATCATTGCTGATGCTGCCAGGCAGGCGGGATATAATGACATTTTAGGAGAGGATGGGTTGATACGGGATGGGAAGAGCGAGGCTATGGTAATAGGTTTACTTATGGCTAAAGTGGCACGGAAAGAATATGTTGGCTTTGTCGATGCTGACAATTATTTCCCTGGCGCGGTATTAGAGTATGTCAGGAATTTCGCTGCTGGTTTCAGCTTAGCTCGGTCTCCTTACAGTATGGTAAGGATATTATGGCATTATAAGCCTAAAATCTCAGGCGGGATATACTTTAAGAAATGGGGGAGGGTATCAGAGACCACTAACAAGTGCCTGAATGATTTGATTTTCTCTAAAACGGATTTTGAAACCGAAGTGATAAAGACAGGCAATGCTGGAGAGCATGCTATAAGTATGAAGCTTGCTGAGCTTTTGCCGTATGCTTCTGGGTATGCTGTGGAACCTGGTGAGGTGGTATACCTCTTCGAAAGTTTTGGTGGCATACTACCTGAGATAGACCATGAGGCTGTAGAGCAGGGTATAGACTTATTTCAAATCGAGACCAGAAACCCTCATATGCACGAGGAAAGGGGAATGCAGCATCTTAAGCGCATGTTGACTGAGGGGCTAGCTACTATTTATCATTCACCACTTTGTGGGGAAGGGACAAAAAAACTTGTACTAAGAGAACTGGTCAACCAGGGAGCTTTAAATGGTAGGGAAGAACCACCTGTTCCACATTTCAATGCTCCGATAGGTAAAATAGACAGTGCGAAGTTTATGAATGCTATAAAAGAGCACCTTGATGCATTTTACGCCTTACATGAGGGATAAGGAATTTATATCTTCTCCATGAAAGATTGTATTTTCTCTCTTTCCGCCCCATTAAGCGTCTCTTTGTTATATGCTGTCACATCTAAATAAAGCTGCACATGTTCGGGTATTTGCCAGATGTCACCTCCAGCATACTGGTAGCCATATCGTGAAGAACTACCCATCTTCTCGGTAGTTATTTTGCTGCTGGCATAACCAATCTTATTGACCAAACTGGCATTAAAGCCATGCCTTTCGGCTATTGCAGCGAGTGTGCTGTGGATACCGCTGCCATGTTGGACAGCTTCCTTGTTTCTATCGGCATATTTATCAGGGATTCCAATTTTTTTGGCAAGCTGGCGATGGGGATGCTTTCCCAATCGGTCATTTTCAGAAGTCACTTTCAACTCAGAAGCTACACTCATAGCTAATTTCACTACATCGGAATCAAGATAAGGAAACATCATCTCCACACCGTGTGCCCTGGCTATCTTATTTTCCCTGTCCAGAGTTTCTACATCAGCCATGGTGAGGTCATCCCACATTCTTCGGGAAAGCTCCTGGCGACCATCCTTGCGTAGAACATCGGGATACCAGCTATATCCACCCCATAGTTCATCGGGACCCTGTCCTGAGAAGATGACTTTTATGCCGTCTTGACTGGCCATGTCGAGCGCAGCATAAATAGCGATACCGGCTTCAATTTGAATAAAATCTCTCTCCTCTACTGCCTCAACAACTTTGGGAATATACTTTTCAACATCGTCGATGCTCAATACCTTTACCCGATGGTCAAGTTTCATCTCATTGGCGAATTCTTGGGCAAACCTTATGTCAGAAGAACCAGCTAATCCGGCAGTATAGGCAATTACCTTTATTCCAGCCGAGGAAGCCATATCCGATACCAATTTTGCTATTAAACAGCTATCCACACCTCCGGATAACAATACACCAACTTTATCGACATCCGCTAACCTTTTTCGCACTGATGAACAAATAGCTTCATGGTAGCAATCCACAACTTGCCGTAACTCTTTTAGTTCAATGCTCCCTTTGTTGAGAAGGAAGGTCCTTTTGATTTTGATGCCATTGTGAGTAAATATGGCGAGCATACTGGCTCGCAGAGGCATGATATTGCTTAACCCTATACTCCATAAAGCCTTTTTATTGGAAGCAAAAGCTGAAAGATTGCCATCTTTAGCAATATAGAGGGGCTTTGTACCTAGAGGGTCCCGCATTACTATTGTTTGGTCGGTGCTGCTAGCCACTAAAGCATAATTCCCATCTAAATCCTTTAAGGCTCTCGTTATCCTTTGTTCAAGGTCGCCCTGGTGTTGCTTCAGTAGATAAGCTAGTCCCTCGGCACTAGCGTCCTTGGTCAGGCGACGATTCTGAGGGAGTTCGGATATCGTTGGAGACGGGTTATAAAACTCGCCATCAAACATCAATACCAGGTTATCGCTGTAATCTAAATAAGGATATTCTAAAGTCTTTCTTTCAATAGGCGAAGATAGTTCAGCCAGGGCTGTGCTACCCACCACATCTTCAAAGGACAAACTAACTAACCAAGGGTGTTCATTACTCTGGAAATTAGCTGTGATGGCATCTTGAGGTTGGAAGGCTTCCAGCATGGCAGTCAACTTATCTCTTGTTTCACTGCTATCATGGCTAAAAACACCAGCCAACTGACTCACATTATTCTCCTTTGAAAGCGCAATAATTCGAAGCTATTTTAGCAGAGTGATTCGGGTAACGCAAAATTGTGCAGTAAGGACTGATGAACGAAAGCGTTGACCATTGTAATTGAAGCAGGGTAAACTTGATGGAAGTCAAACGCCCATGAAAGCAGTTATCTTGGTCGGGGGGGAAGGAACCAGATTGCGCCCGCTTACATATAACACTCCTAAAGTGATGGTCCCGGTGTTGAATCATCCGTTTCTGGAGCACGTTATCAATTATCTTAAGGAGCACAAGCTTGTTGACATAATACTTGCGATGGGGCAGCTGTCTGAGCAAATCCAGAGCTATTTTGGTGATGGTAGTGAACTTGGTGTGAAGTTAACTTATTCTGTGGAGGATTTTCCCATGGGAACTGCAGGAGCAATAAAAAATGCTGAAAAATTGTTGGGTGAATCATTTATTGTTTTTAATGGTGATGTTTTCACTGACCTTGATTTAACTGCCATGATGAATTTTCACTGTGAGAAAAAAGCCGTTGCAACTATAGCCTTGGTGTCGGTGGAGAATCCCACTATCTATGGAGTGATAGGGGCTGATGAAGAAGGCAGAGTGAGACATTTTATAGAGAAGCCAAGTTGGGATGAGGTAACTACCAATGTAATTAATGCCGGCGTCTATGTTCTGGAGCCAGAGGTTTTACAACATGTGCCCCCAAATTCCCATTACATGTTTGAAAAGGGGCTTTTCCCTTTTCTGCTTGAGCTTGGCGAGCCCATCTATGGCTATCCCTTCAATGGCTACTGGATCGATATAGGCACACCAGAAAAATACTTGCGATTGAACCGCGATTTGCTCCTTCGTTATATTGGAGATAAGAATGTAAAATTTGAAGGGGAAAGTTTTGTTCATTCCTCAGCTCAAATCGAGGGTCCAGCTATAATTGGTGAACGCTGCTTTATCGATAGAGATTCGGTAATAAAAGGTCCTGCCGTTATCGGTCTCGGCTGTCAAATAGGGCAGGGAGCCACAATAGAGGGGACTGTGTTGTGGCAAAACTGCAAGGTTGGTAAAGAAGTGAAGCTCAGGAATTGTATTATTGCTTCTAATTGTCACATTGAACGACGAAGCGAGATTTTGGACAACTGTGTTTTAGGTGACGGGGTGAAAGTCAAAGAGGGTAGCAAATTACACGACGGTGCTTCAATTCAGCCGAACGAGGTTGTTTAACTGGTAAAGATGAGGCAAATTGTATTCGCTGACTTGGATGGCACCATTCTTGACCTGGTTACTTATTCATATGAAAAATCTCTTGCTGGCATAAACCGACTCAAAGGGATGGGTGTACCTTTGATATTTTGCTCAGCGAAAACCAGAGCAGAACAAGAGGTATATCGCCGTAAATTGGGGATTTTTCATCCTTTTATAGTGGAAAACGGAGGCGCCATTTTTATACCGCGAGGTTACTTCCCATTTTCGTTTGAGTACCACAAAAGTGTCGCTGAGCTATTAGTCATTGAGCTGGGCACTCCTTATAAGGAGGTCAGACAATTGTTGGTCAAGGTGAGGAAAGAGGGTGGATTTCAGTTTAGAGGCTTTGGCGATATGAGCGATGGGGAAGTAGCTGGGGAAACTGGTTTAGATATCGAATCTGCTAAATTAGCTAAACAACGGGAGTATGATGAGACGGTTGTCGTTGCGAGCGAAGCAAAGCAATCTCACATTAGCGCTGGGGAGATAGATAAGTTCTTACAGAAGATTAAGCAGGATGGTCTCAACTGGACGCACGGGGGACGGTTTTACAGTATTATGGGGGATAATGACAAAGGTAAAGCGGTGAAGATTGTGACTGGATTGTATCGTGAGATGTGGGGTGAAATAGAGACCATTGGGCTAGGTGATAGCCTCAATGATTTGCCCATGCTTTCTGTGGT
>Ga0315280_10012110_pt1 | contig 10491 bp, 19 predicted proteins | sample YL17G06_40_MG_FD_203697 | JGI IMG/M metagenome (GOLD analysis project Ga0315280, IMG submission 203697) | Sediment microbial communities from Yellowstone Lake, YNP, Wyoming, USA - YL17G06_40 | ecosystem: Environmental > Aquatic > Freshwater > Lake > Sediment | place: USA: Wyoming | collected... | reverse complement strand
TCCTCGTCCTCTTCTTCGTCCCAGTCTTCTTCTTCCTCACCCAAACTGTTGAGCCTCCAGAACAGCCGCCTATCTTGCGAAATACGAGTTTCTTTTAAGCCTTTTCCAAGACAGGGCTGTCAAGTCCTTGTTTGGTCGGATTTGGTGTCAAAAGTCGTTTGGCACCGACTTGCGTTCTTGATTAGGGGTGTTACCCTTCGTCGGGTGGTTCTAGGTAACGGGGCGTCTTTGTTTGGTGCATAAGAGTGCGGCAAAGCATTTGGGCAAGAACCCAAAGCGTTTTCTACGACTCGGGCCGAGACTTCGACCCATGACCTACGTTTTAGGTGCCCGTTGTAGTGATGGTGTCGTACTAGTAGCTGATAGAAAAGTAACTTCAGGTGATGGTGCTACGGTGAAATTCGAGTCGAAGATATTCAGGGAAACTGGTAGTATCTTCATAGGTTATTCGGGTTCGGATATTACGAACCTGAATTTTCGATATGACGCGTCGGCAACTGTTAACCGCTTGAGAGAAGCGGGGAAGCAAATTGAATTTCAAGGACTCGTGAGGGAACTAGAAGATGTCTTGCGGAGGATAAACGCACGTTATGGCGATAGAGTTCTTCAGAGGAATGACGTTCTAATCGCGGCGAAGCTAAATGACCCACAATTGGCGACATTACGGTATATTGCCCCTGAAGGTGCTGGTAGTGAAATTTCCGAATACAAAGCGATAGGAACTGGTGCACCATACGGAGATGTGTTCCTCAAGAGGCTTTGGCGAAACGACTTAACTATGAATAGCGTGGCAGAAATTGGATACTTCATAATCAAGTATATCGAATATGGTTCTGGTAACTTGTCGGCTCACGGTCTAGGCTGTTAACTGTCGGCTCATAACATGCTTGTACTCTGGATCAGGGGCCTACAACTTGATCTCATGTAGTTGCTCTGTGATGTCTTCCCCGTTGACCACGACACATTTGGTATCGTCAGCTTGAACGAGGAGCAGACCCTCTTCCATCTCCATCGCTATTTCTTCATCTTCGGTTAGGGGTGGTCGTTTGGGTCGTCGGTTAGTACGTGCGATATGAATCATCAAATCCTCGTAGATCTCATGCAGTTCACATATCTTGTCCTCTAGGTCTGCATCCGGAAATGTCACATTAGGCAGAACCTGTTTGCATAGTCTACGGTCAATAGGGTAGCCGTGTGAAAGGAACCTCTCCGTGAACGTACTTATTGCTGCCTCCCTCTTGTCACCCTCAGGCAGTGACGCTTCAATGGCCTCACGTATGTACTGTTTCCCCGCGTTCTGTGCATCGCGGTAGGCACCGATGAGCAGTGGAGGTAACCTGTCGGAGAGCGAGAGTTTGACAAGTGGGTCTCGGACACCCTCTATGAAAGCAAGAGCCTCTTTGATCGAGTGTGCCGGAACCCATGCACCGGAAATGGGATCCTTCACTTGTGGATCGATAGGTCCAAGGTCCGCTCCTTTGCACATGATAAGTTCATCTGAGCTAATCGCTAGAAGAGATGCTGCGCTCTTTGCATAGAATGGAACTATCGTCGCTAGCTTCTTGGAGTTCTCTCTAAGTATCTTGACGACTTTGGAGGCTGCGTCTATGTCGCCTCCAGCAGACTCCATCAGCAGGTCGAGTTTCTCCTCGGTCTTCAGCTTCCTAACGATTTTGTTAATTCTGTATGCGCATGAAATGTCGATAGAGGTATCGCATATGAATACCAGCACTTGCGATGAGCGGACTTTCTCAATGTCCGCTATCAGAGGACCCGTCTTGTCCAAGTATCCTTTGATGGTTGCTAGATCTTCATCCTTCACGTTGCTTTCGCCTTATCTCTTCAAGGAGGGCGAAAGAAGTCTCTTCCGGACAAGTCTTTCCTTATTTTCACAGGGTCTATGCCCGTCACAACAGGCTTACCCATCAGAGCACGGAGCGCCTTGAAAGCCTCGTAGGTCTTCCTCGCATTTTCAAACTCCTTTTGGCTTGATTCGAGCAGCCTCTTGAGTTCGCTGAAATCCTTCACTGGCATGCTTCTTCGAGGCTCCTTCGTAGCTTGCATAGATTTCCCCCGTACAAAGTAAATGGGTCAATCCCTAATCTGCTTTTGCCTGCTTACGATTGACGTACGAGCGTATCAGCTCGCCTATGACATCGTTCTTTTTTCGGTTTCCCTTTTCTTGAATGACAACAATACTGAATGCTTTCCAGAGATCATCATCAATAGTGATGGTGGTCTTTACCATCTTGCTCTCCCACCTAGCTACTTGAATGTTCCCTTATAACCGTATCGCCTTATCGAAGGGTTTAAGTTCTACCGTTGACTATGCCGTATAGAAGGGGATACGGGAATGCGGGAGAACTCACGTGAGGAACGGGGTAGGGCGATAGCCTCAGCAAGCGATCAAGTCCAAAGAATAGATGGGCAGACATATCGAGTCAAGTCACAGAACGGCAACGGTGCGTACTCCGTTGTCAAGGAAGGTTCCCAATGGGAATGTAGTTGCCCCGACCACATTTACCGAGATGCCAGGATTATCTTGAGCAGATTAAGCCGCAAGTCAGCGACACTTGGAGAGCTGACGAACTCTGGGTGAAAGTTCGAGGCAACCTGAAGTACCTGTTCGCCATGATGGACGACGAGACAAGATTCTGGATAGCGCAAGAAGTCGCTGATACGAAACACAACTATGATGCGAGACGGCTATTCAGCAAGGCACGAGATACGATAGGTCGCAGACCCAAGACCCTCATAACCGATGGGCTACCATCCTACCGTGAAGCGTACCTGAAAGAGTTCTACACTCACAAACTTGAAACTCGAACCGAGCATATCCACAGCATCAGGATTCAAGGCGACCGAGAAATCCGCGACAGAGAGAAGGTCATGCGTGGACTCAAGAAACCCGACACGCCGATCATATCGGGCTACCAGATCTACCACAATTACGTGCGACCGCACGAAGCCCTAGAGGGCAAGACTCCGGCTGACGCTTGCGGAATCGAAGTTCAAGGAGAAAACAAGTGGCTAACGCTAATCCAGAACGCAAGCCGAGGAAAGCAACCAACTCCTAGGACTTGATAGAGCTAAACTTACTCTTGATGTAGTTTGTTCTCTCTGGGTCAGAGTCCGATAGTCCTGCCAGTGTGGCTTGTAGGTTTTTCGAGTCGTTGTAACCCAGAAGATACTTCTTAAACCATATATCGAAGTCGATTACCAGTTTATCCACGCTATCCATGTTCGTTCTGGTAGGAAAAATATGCCGCTACTCAATGCATTTTGGGAATCAGTCGTGATAGCTCTAGTTACGACTGCGTATGGATTGAGGTGGGAGCGACACTATACGGCATGGATTTCAGTCGTAATGAATGTGGTTTTCACGGTCATCCTTTTCGCGTCAACTGATCTTCCGCCTCAGATGGGGTTGGTGCTCGGCGCATACATTGTTCTCGGTTTTGTCACAGCATGGAGAACACTACGTAGCATCTTCTTCTTATTCGGAACTAAGACATTTGGTGCACTCTCTTTGACAGTCGCATTAGCCGAGTCTGGGAACTTGGGATGGACAGCATCTTTCGCTAATGCATTGCCTCAACTTGACTTCATAACGGTTCAGTACATCGTATCGTGGTTTTTTATTGCTATGATGGTGCAGATTCTGGGGCTTTTCTTTCTTCTTTTCTTTCCACCACGCCGGAAGTCGCCAATGATGATGCACTAGCCCATCGCCCGAGAGTTATCAACCGATCCAAGGTCGCTCGTTTGCCCTAGAAATTGGAGTCTCCCCTTCTACCAGAATCCCGCCAATGAGCCGACGGTTAACGGGCTAACCCGTGTGCCGACAAGTTACCGGAACCTCGAATATTTCGAATTAGACAGTACAGTGGGCGTAGGCAAGGAGAAGCCGCAGATTTGGTTTCTCCCTAACACAAGCGATGCCTTTGAAGCGAACGAAGAAACATTGATGCCGTTTGACAAAGCGACAGGGCCAAGGCTTGAGGCACACGCTAAAGGCATCGACAAAATCCTCATGCCTTCATAACTTTTTGGCTTGCGTTCTGGATTAGGATGAACCACTTGTCCTTGCCTTTCACGGATACCCCTGCAACTTCGCTTGGTGTTTTGCCATTCAAGGCCATGTGTGGGCGTATGTAGTTGTGGAATATTCTGTAGCCGTCAAGGATCGGCGAATCCTCACGCTTGAGAGAACGCATCGTTTTCTCTCTCGACCTCACCGTGCCGTTGAAGGCTTCCATCTTCTGATTACCCTTGTCTCCTTTCCAAGTGACATGCTCGACATGCTTTGTTACGGGCTTCTTGTGAGCGTAGAACTCACGCCTGTAGGCCAGCTCGTATGCGTGTAGACCATCAGTGATGAGTGTGAGTGGTTTCTTACCAGCAACCTCTTTCCCTTGTCTGAAAAGTTGGCTTGCGTATTCTGGTGCTTCACGGCTGAACTTGTCACCGGCAACCTCTTTCGCTATCCAGAATCGCGTTTCGTCGTCTAGGAGCGCGTACATGTACTTCTTGTTCCCCTTGATCTTCAAGAACATCTCATCGGCTCTCCAAACATCGGACACTTGGGGTTTGATTTGAGCAAGGTACTTGTCCATTAGAGCCGTGTACTTCTGAATCCAATTGTAGATGGTTTGGTGACTTACCACAACTCCGATCAGTCTCAGAGAATTCGCGGTGTTCCGTAGGCTCTCGCCGGAGAAGTATAGTTGCATGGCGGCTGTGATTCCTTGCGGATCATGCTTCATACGCTCAAAACCGAGATTGATTGTGAAGAATCTACCACAAGCCTTGCAGGAGAACTTCTGAATGTTGCCGTACTTGTTGTGGCGTATTCCCCACTTGATTAGGCGGTCGGATTTGCAGTAGATACAGCCGTGAACATCGAGCGGCTCGATCACTCTAGGCTTAACGATCTCTCTTAGCTTCGCGCTGAACTCGACGGCCCAAATGTGCTTACACTTCACGCTTCGATATGTGAAGTCGGGGCAGGTGCAAATCCAGCCGATAGTCTCATTCATCCGCGCCTTCCTAACATCGTACGCTCCATGTCCAGACTGAGAGACTACCCTGTAGAATCGTTCCCTTATGCGCTTGATCTGGTTGGGCTTCTCGGCAATCATCTTGCCCCGTTCCTCTCGGCTGAGAGCGGCTTGCATTGGCAACTCATCTACCTACACATTGTATACAACCTGTATTTTAACCTATCTATCGTTGTATCTGCTATTGGGTAGATAGCTTAATAGCCAACGAAGCGTATACATTCCGCTATGAGCCTGCAATCAACAGTCGGAATAGCTCGAACAGGGGCCAAGTCACTGCGAGCAACAGTTCCAGAAGGCATAGTTGCATTTCTTGAACTCACAGAAGGCGACAAGTTAGAGTGGAGAATGGACATTCAAGATAGTGAACGCGTAGTCATCGTGCGGAAGGCAAAATTAGGCAACATACCAGAGTTTTCCTCTAGACATCCGAGGATGAAACACAGGTGAGAAGATGTCCGTCCCGATGGATGAGGAGAAGGCTAAACGTTCTCGGAGAACTTATCGAATCGTCGAGGATTTCGCAGAGAAATGGGACAAACATGAACACAATCTAAAAGAAAACGCGGATGATGTAGAAATCGAAGATCCAGCTTCGTCCTATGGACACCCTAAATCTGTCGCAAACCTGACTGCTAGGTATGTCTCCGATTTCTTTAAACTTAGAGACAGCGTAGACGAATGGATACGATATTCTGAGAACTACCCGGGCAATTACGGAGAGACCAATTACCGCGAGGTTTCCAAACAATTCCACGAGTCCGTAGATCAGTTTCAGGGAGTGATTCAACAAATACACAGTCACAATCTCTTAGATGAGGAAAACACAATCCAAAAGCTGAAAGGCAAAAATGCCGAATTAGAAGAGAAAGTAGTTCAACTTTCCAGAGACCTCAAGAAGTGTCGGGACGAATATGACACATACAAGAGAACCGTGAAGCCGCTGGGTGGCAAGAGAAACCCCGAGTACGGAGATGTTGTTCACGGATGATGAATGCCGGAAGATGTCCACGTTGTCACAAGTTCTTGATAGAGGAACAAAGAGAGACCCATTCCTGCCAAATCTCCGTTGGAGATGTGCAAGAAATAGTCCTTGACTACATGACTGATGGATGCAAGGATGAAAACGGAGATATCGTGAAAGTGGCATGGGGATTAGATGGCATCCTCTACAGGTTGATCCTCTGCAAGCATAACCCGCCGCACAGCACCAAACGACCGTTTACAGGCTGCGGAACCAAACAAGGACTTGACAGCCCTTCCAAGACAGCGGTGGTACCTTCACGGCTGATCGGGTCAAGGGCTTCGTCTGTTACCTGTCGTCTGATGGGTTGGAGGGAGGACTGTATTTCTGATGCTATTCGGCCTCAGATGGTACAACTTTCTGGGTTCAGCCGCATGGGTCTTGCGTATGAACTGGTTGTCTAAGTTTGAATGAAAAGAACGCCAAGGAGGATACAAGACGACCCATGTTAGCCCCAAGTACGGTTCTTTGGGCCTCAACTCTTCTAGTTCTGAGCTTCACTCCTGCCCTCATGAAGTTACTGGATTATAGTCCCCTAATGTCAATGGCTGTGGCGATTGCGGCAATCTGCGTTCTCGTAGATGGTGTCACGACATTTCTCATAAAGAGGTTCAAAGGTACAGAAATGAATCCTCTCATGAATCTACTTTTCAGGAAGGTGGGTCTGCGTTTCGGCCTGACAATAACACGGCTAATAGGGTTTGGTTTGGTCGCTTACGGTGTTCTTTCTGACAATCCGTACATGATTCTTGGAATCTCGTGGTTGTTTCTGTTAGCGGGATTTGTTGGGTTATCATCGATAGCTCTTGCATCAAGTGCCACGTTTGAAAGCAAATAGTAGTCCTATTCCGAGCAGCGCCACGATCAATGTGAATCCCCATGTCGGCATTTGTTGTCCTATGTTTGCCCACATGCCATATGTTGCACTAACGAACACAACGATTAGTAATAGTGCGAATAGAATAGCGACTGGACTCACCTCTGCTCGGCGTCCGGAAATCTTTCTTCGCATTGCTTCACCCCTTCTCTAATGGATACGTGACTTCGTAACCATGAGAGCAGCACCGAACATGAGACCAACTCCAAGCAAAGCAATGACCAGCATTATTGCCCAGACAGGAATCATACTGCCTAGCATGCTTGAGATGCCAACGGATGCAGTAACAAATATCATCACAACGAACGCTGCAAAGATTAGCATCACAATCGAAACATGTCCTCCCGCTACTGCCACCCTCGGATTCGGACTTCTTGGCATCGGGTCACCTCCGCATGGCTTATGGTACCATGGCTGGTACCACAACCCTATAAGTCTTATGGTACCACGCCTCGAACAGGCAACAAGGGTATTCTCTTGAGGTTCTGAAATGAAGTTCTCTATTGACTTCTTCTATTCATGCAAAAAAAGATGGAAGTTCAGGAGTGTTATTCAGCAGGGGTTGTCTGACTCGAACGACTGGATCTCGTGACAGCACTTCTCTGTGCCGTGAGAGAATAGTCATGTTTGTTGAAGAGCGCAATCGCTTTAAGCAGACTCGCAGAGTCCGGTTCTGTGCTGCCGCACAATTCCTTTCGCATTATTCTCAGTGCTTTCGTGCCATCTTGTATGGCTTTGTTGAGACACTCCTTGTAGGTCTTGCGCATATCGTCGGGAAGTACAGGAAAAGACACCAATGGTCTGAACATGACGATTTCATGGCCAAAACTGCCGATTGCTGAGAATACTGCTTGATGATTCTCATTACCAGTTGCGCTTCCAACAGTTTGGAGCAAATACGCTAGATCGTACATATCTTCGATCCGCCATTCTGCAAGTCGGCTATGCACTCATCTATGACATGCGCCAGATCACTACGGCTTAGAATAGAATCTTTCAAGGCTTGGACTCCCACGGCGTCTGCCTCTTGTACATGTAAGAGACAAACGGATTGATTCGATGTCGTTGGCCCAGAGATTGAAGAACGTATATTCTGACGATGTTTCTCTCCACATCCTTCAGTTGTCGCAATGTTCGGTTGAGGCGAGTTCTTTCATCTTTATGCGGTTTATGCCCTAGTGATTCCTCTACCTTGAGACGAGACATCATTACTTCGAGTGCTATGTCTCCGAGTTCCCGCAGGTTTGCACGGTGAGTTGTCAACTCAGTTACGCGGTTCGCAAGATAGCGCAGTCGCTCATCGCGGAAGACAGATTTCTGCAAGCTAGCCAGCCCTCCGCGTTCTGATGTTGCTATTGCCTCTTTCTTGTTTCGACCTTTGTTTTGGTGCATCAATAGGTCTCAGAACCAGAGCGTCGCCGTCTGTGTGCTCCTGAAGTTCTACGCCGGGACCCCAGCCAAGTTTGCTGACTGTCTCTTCAGGGAGTATTATGACATTCTTGTAATGGTCTTTCTCCTTGTACTTGTACGCGAAGTGTTTCTGCAATTTCACCGATTTTCACCTTGAGCCTCTATGGTACCACACATTAATATAAGCCCTATGGTGCCACAGCCCTAGGCACAGAATGACGCTCACTTTGCCTATGTGTGCAAACAAGAGCCCGCCGTCATGTGGTACCATAATACCTATATAGGGTGTGGTACCATAATGGTGTATGGTGCCATAATTGGCTGGCGACTCAGCAACTGAAATGAGACGGATGAGAGGCAAGGAGATAGTGGGCCTTGGTGGGCATATCGAGCGTGTGAACGAGTATGCCTACAAGGTAAAGTCTCAGTCGAGAAGTGAAACAACCTACGATGTCATTCTCTCCGTTGATGAGGAGCACGATTGGAGATGCTCTTGCCCTGATTATTTCTATCGTCAAGTCAAATGCAAGCATTTGTGGGCTGTCGAATATAGCCGCAAGATCAGGCAAGTAGTAGTTCAACCCACAGTCATTGCGCCGGTAGATATTCGGTCTTGCCTCTACTGTCAGTCTCCGCAGATCGTGAAAAATGGAGTTCGTCACAACAAATTCGGTAACATTCAGAAGTTCTTGTGCAGGGCTTGTGGTCGATACTTCACGATCAACTTGGGCTTCGAGCACATGAAGCATAATCCACAGGGAATCACGACCGCGATGCAACTGTACTTCTCCGGTGAGAGCCTACGGAACACAGCGAAGTCTCTGAGACTGATTGGTGTCGAGGTCAGTCACAAGACCGTCTACTGTTGGATTCAGAAGTATGTCTCCTTGATGGACAAGTATCTCTCTCAGATCAAACCTCAAGTGTCCGACACTTGGCGAGCGGATGAGATGTTCTTGAAGATCAAGGGCAACAAGAAGTACATGTACGCGCTCCTAGATGATGAGACAAGATTCTGGATAGCGAAAGAGGTTGCGGGAGACAAGTTCAGCCGCGAAGCACCCGAATACGCGAGCCAGCTTTTCAAGCAAGGGAAAGAAGTCGTTGGCAAGAAGCCTCTCACACTGATCACTGACGGCTTACACGCATACGAGTTAGCCTACAGACGCGAGTTCTACGCTCACGAGAAGCCAGTCACGAAGCATGTTGAGCATGTGACATGGCGGGGAGAGAAAGGCAACGAGAAGATGGAGTCTTTCAACGGAAACACAGTCAGGTCAAGAGAGAAGACGATGCGTTCTCTGAAGCGTGAGGACTCACCGATCTTGACGGGTATGCAAATCTTCCATAACTACGTCAGGCCCCACATGGCACTCGACGGAGAAACACCATCAAGTCGTGCCGGAATCACTGTCGAGGGTGAAAACCGTTGGCTCACTCTTATTCAGAACGCAAGGAAGTCCAGCAACCATAAGTAGTATCAGTGACGCACTACATTCGGTGCGGCTTGATAGATAGCGACTTCTTTCTGACTCTAGTGGTCGGTCTTGGAGCAGGCGTGATAGGTGCATACTCCGCCGAACTTTTCAGACGCAGAACTCAGACCCAACTTGCCGAGTTCGAGGAAAAAGTCAACCGATTTCGATCTGCACTAATCTACATGCAAGTCCTACTTCATCCAGACCAGATTGACCACTTGCCAGTGGAAGTACTCAAAGCGTATAACCTCAAAACGAAGGACGACATTCAAGACACACTGTTCGCCGAATATTCACGTATGGTTCTCTTCGCTTCTGACGAGGTTCTTCAAGCAGTGAAGTCCTTCATGGCAAACCCTTCAGATGCCAGCTATTGGAAGACTCTGACTGAGATGAGGAAAAACCTCTGGGGAAAGAAGACCCACCTCACCTATGACGAACTTAGGCTCTGACCCCTCTATCAGACGAAAGGTAACAGCTAGGGAACCCGACCCAATCAGACGGGAAGGTACCATCCCTTCCAAGACAGCGGTGGTACCTTGACGGCTGATAGGTTGGATTCGTTTGCCTGTTACTTTTCGTCTGATGACTGGATTCTTGCCGTTTAGACCAAGCTAAGGTATAGCGCGATGATGGCGGTAA
>Ga0315280_10012109_pt1 | contig 10492 bp, 8 predicted proteins | sample YL17G06_40_MG_FD_203697 | JGI IMG/M metagenome (GOLD analysis project Ga0315280, IMG submission 203697) | Sediment microbial communities from Yellowstone Lake, YNP, Wyoming, USA - YL17G06_40 | ecosystem: Environmental > Aquatic > Freshwater > Lake > Sediment | place: USA: Wyoming | collected... | reverse complement strand
AGAAATCGCTACCCTAATCAACATCGACGGCTACGATTGGGCCAGCGTCGAGCCCTCGATCTTCGGCACCCTGTTTGAGCGGACGTTGGACCCGGGCAAGCGGTCGCAGATCGGGGCCCACTACACGAGCAAGGCGGACATCCTGACCCTTCTGGAGCCGGTCGTGATGGCCCCGCTGCGCCGCGAGTGGGAGGCGGTCAAGACGAAGTGCGAGAAGGAGCTTTGGCCCCGTGTTTCCGAGCCGGGCCGTGTCGGCCCGGTTTCCTCCCGCGGCTCTCAGAGCCGGGCCGTGTCGCCCCGCTTTCGGAGCCGGGCCGTGTCGCCCCGCTTTCGGAGCCGGGCCGTGTCGGCCCGGGCCAAGGAGTCGAAGGAGCGGCGGGCCTTTGACCGGGCACTGCTGGATTTTGCCGAGCGCCTGGCCCACGTAACGGTGTTGGACCCGGCCTGCGGCTCGGGCAATTTCCTTTACGTGGCGATCAATCTCCTCTTGGACCTGGAAAAGGAGGCGATCAGCTACGCGGCGTCTCACGGGCTGTCGATGATCCCGCACGTGCGGCCCACGCAGCTTTCGGGGATCGAGATCAACCCGTTTGCGCAGGAATTGGCGCAGGTGGTGATCTGGATCGGCTATTTGCAGTGGATGCACCACAACGGGTTTCGGGCCCCGACGGACCCGGTGCTGGAGCCGATCGAGTCGATCCGGTGCATGGACGCGATCCTGGACCTTTCCGACCCCAAGAATCCGCGCGAGCCGGAGTGGCCCGAGGCGGAATTCATCGTGGGGAATCCGCCGTTCTTGGGCGACAAGTTGATGCGCGGCGGACTAGGGGACGAGTACGTGGACGCGCTTCGCGATCTCTACAAAGATCGCCTGCCCGGCCAGTCCGATCTATGCTGTTACTGGTTCGAGAAAGCGCGGGCGTTGATCGAAGTCCGTCGGTGCGCCCGTGCTGGACTCTTGGCAACGCAGGGGATTCGCGGGGGAGGAAACCGTCGCGCACTTGAAAGGATCGCGCAAAACTGCGAAATCTTCTGGGCTTATCGTGACCGGAAGTGGGTTCTCGATGGGGCAATGGTTCACGTGAGTATGGTTGGCTTCGCGCGAACCGCGCAGGGCGAGACTCGACTCCTTGATGGCGCCAGTGTCGCGAAGATCAACGCGAACCTTTCATGTGCCGCGGACGTCACCACGGCTAAGCGGATAAACACAGCCATCTCGTTTCTCGGAAGCTGCAAAGGCGGACCGTTTGACATCGAGGAGCATGAGGCGATCCTGTTGCTCCGCTCAGGTGGGAATCCGAACCTGCGCCCGAATAGCGACGTTGTTCGCCCGGTGCTCAACAGCCGGGACGTTCTTCAGACGCATGAACACCGCTGGATCGTCGATTTCGCGGGCATGACCGTCGAAGATGCCGCCAGTTACCATGAACCGTTCAAGATCGTGGTTGACCGAGTCAAACCGCTGCGCGACAAGAATCGAGACAAATGGCTTCGTGAGAACTGGTGGCGTCCGCAGCGCATGAGACCTGAAATGCGATCAGCAGTTGAGCCGCTTTCGCGTTTCTTCGTGACCACAACGACTTCGAAACACCGCATCTTCGTTTGGCTTGTACCGCCGGTATTGCCGGACCATCAACTGATCGTGTTCGTTAGCGAGATGCACTGGTTGTTCGGGCTTCTGCACTCCGGTGTTCACGAAGTCTGGGCCCGCGCCCTAGGGACCCAACTTCGTGAGGCCGAGAGCGGGTTCCGTTACACGCCGACGAGTTGCTTCGAGACGTTTCCCTTGCCGGAGCCGACGGCGGAGCAGGAGGCGGCGATTGCAGAGGCGGCCAAGGAGCTCGATGAGCTGCGCAGCCGCTGGCTCAATCCCCCGGAGTGGACCAAAACGGAGGTGCTGGAGTTCCCCGGCTCGGTCGATGGGCCTTGGGCGCGGTACATCGACGCGGCGACGGTGCGGCCGGCCGTAGGACGACTTTCAAAGTCGTCCTACACTGGTTGCGACTCTCCGGGCGCCGGCCGCCCTCACCCTAACCCTCTCCCAAAGGGAGAGGGGACCTTGGAACCTAACCCTCTCCCAAAGGGAGAGGGGACAGGAATTGGCACGGTGCGGTGGCCGCGGATCGTGCCGAAGGACGCCGATTGCGCGGAGAGCCTCAAGAAGCGGACGCTCACCAACCTCTACAACGAGCGCCCGGCGTGGCTGGACCTGGCGCACAAGCGCCTCGACGAGGCCGTCTTCGGCGCCTACGGCTGGGAGGCGGGGATGGCGGATGAGGAACTGCTGGAGAAGCTCTTGGAGTTGAACCTAGCCTGCGCGGGAAAGGAAGCGTAGGAGATAGGTTGGGGGCTGAAGGTTGGACGTGATGGCGGGTTTGGGGCTCCGGCCACTCTGCCGGGCCGACACGGCCCGGCTCCGCGCACGGGTCGCCGTCGGGAACGGGCGAGACGCCCGTGCTACTGTGGGCCGACACGGCCCGGCTCCGGCGACTGCCTTTTGGACGACTTGAAAGTCGTCCCACTGGACGGGGACGGATTGGAAATCCGTCCTACTGGTCGACGCGGATTTCCAGGTAGCGGGCCAGCTTGTGGAAGTCTTCTTCCTCTTCTCCAGGTTTGCCCGCGCGGATGGGGCGCGGGCGGGCGCGGAGCTTCTGGCGGTCGATGAGCTTCTCGAAGGGCTCGTAGAGGAGGCAAAGCTGGTCTTTGACGGAGACCATCACGCCGTCGTGGCCCAATTCGGCCAACGCGCGATAGGCCCCGACGCCCAACTGGCTGCCGAGGATCACGTCGAAGGCCGTGGGCCGGTGGCAGCGGACCTCGTAGCCGAACTGCAGGCCGACGAAGCGCCGCTCCTTCTTCGTGACCTCCTTGAACCGTTCGGCCACAAGGCGGCTGAAGCGCCCGGTGAATTTGAGTTGGGAGACGGGGAAGTGGCCGAACGTGTCGGGCTCCAGGACGCGGTATTCGGACTCCGAGAGGCACTCGCGGATTTCGCTCTGCGGGAGGAACTCCGCGATCCCTTCGGCCATGACGATCACGCCGAAGCGGTTGCCCTCGTTCTCGCGGGCGACGATCGTGTCGACGATCCGCTGGACGACCGGGCGGAGGTCGAAGATCTCGCGCAGCAGCGGCTTGCCCTGCTTGTCGAGCCGCTGCTTATCGGTTTTCGGGTCGATGACCGGCTCGGTCGATTTCCACTCGGCGGGGATGTCTTCCCAGCCGATCACCAGGCTGGCCTCGCCGGCGATCGCCGCCCCGTAGGCGAGCCATCCGGCCTGCCGGCCCATCACCTGGGCGATGTAGTAGGTGCCGGTGGCGCGGCTGTCGTTGAGCAGGTTATAGAGCTCCGCGGCCAGCAGCTCGACGGCGGTGAAGTAGCCGAAGGTGAAATCGATGCCTTCGTAGTCGTTGTCGATGGTCTTGGGCAGGTGGACGACGCGGATCCGCTTGCTCCCTTTGGGCAGCCCGTCCTGGTAGAGCTTGAACTTGGAGGCGGTGGTGAGCGTGTCGTCGCCGCCGATGGAAATGAGGGCATCCACGCCGAGCGACAGGAGTGCCGCATACGTTGTCTTCATCGGGGCGGTGCATTCGGGATCCACCAGGTCCTCCGGCTTGCGGATGAGCTTGCCGGGGTTGGCCCGGGAAGTGCCGATCATGATGCCCTGGCTGTTGCGTTTGCCGTCGAGCGACTTGTGATCGAGGCGGACGTAGGCGGTCCCTTCCTCAAGCGGCTCCTTGGGGTTGTATTTCACCAGGTTCGAGTAGCCGTTGAGGATGCCGAGGACTTCGATGCCGTTGCGGGAAAGGCAACCGGCGGCGCTGGCGATCACGGCGTTGGCGGCCGGGGCCGGCCCGCCGGAAAAGAGGATTGCCACGCGGCGGATTGGGGTGCTGGGTCGAGGGGGGCTGGACAGTGGGGTTTTCATTGCAGTAGGCAGTAGGCAGATGGCAGTAGGCAGTACACAGTAGCCGGTAGTCAGTAGATGGTAGACCGCGGGACTTCAATCCCCAATCCCAAATCCCTAATCCCTCGTGTCAGCTCGGCCAGGTGCGCTCGATAAACGTGGTGTCGACACGGGCTTCGATAAAGGCGGGATGATCGAGGATCTGCTCGTGGAGGGGGACGGTGGTCTTGACTCCTTCGATCCGCAGCTCGCCGAGGGCCCGCCTCATGCCGGCGAGTGCCTCGGCGCGGGTCGGCTGATGGACGATCAGCTTGCCGATCATCGAGTCGTAGAACGGGCTGACGGTGTAGCCGACGTGGACGTGGGAATCGAAGCGCACGCCGAAGCCGCCCGGGGGGTAGATGCGGTGGATCGTGCCCGGCGAGGGGCGGAAGCCTTTGGTCGTGTCCTCGGCATTGATGCGGCACTCGATGGCCGTGCCGTGCGAGCGGACCTCTTCCTGGCGGAGTGGAAGCGGCTCCCCGGCGGCCAGGCGAATCTGGGCCTTGATGAGGTCGATCCCGGTGACCATTTCCGTGACCGGATGCTCGACCTGGATGCGGGCATTGACCTCGATGAAGTAGAAGTGCCCCTGGCGATCCACGATGAACTCCACGGTGCCGGCGTTGGTGTAGTTGGCGGACTTGATGAGGCGGACGGCGGCGTCGCACATGGCGTGGCGGACGGAGTCGTCGAGGCGCGGGGCGGGACTTTCCTCGATGAGCTTCTGGTGGCGGCGCTGCATGGTGCAATCCCGCTCCCACAGGTGGATGACGTTGCCGTGGGCATCGGCCAGGAGCTGGACTTCGACGTGGCGCGGGTGCTCGACGTATTTCTCAAGATACAGCTCGCCGTTGCCGAAGGCGGCGTCGGCCTCGGCTTCGGCCTGTTTGAAGGAGGCGGCGAGGGCCTTTTCGTCCACCGCCACGCGCATCCCTCGGCCGCCCCCGCCCGCCGCGGCCTTGACCAGCACCGGGAAGCCGATCTGGCGGGCAACGGCCGACGCTTCCTGCTCGTCGTGGACCAGTCCTTCGCTGCCGGGGACGGTCGGGACGCCGATTTTGCGGGCGAGCGCTCGGGCGGCGTTCTTGTCGCCCACGAGGGCCATCGCCTCGTGGGGCGGGCCGATGAACTCGATGTTGCAGCTCCGGCAGACATCGGCGAAATGGGCGTTCTCGGCGAGGAAGCCGTAGCCGGGGTGAATCGCCTGGACGTTGCCGATCTCGGCGGCGCTGATCACGCGGTCGATCTTGAGGTAGCTGTCGGCGGCCTTGGGCGGGCCGATGCAGAAGGCCTGGTCGGCGGTCTCGAGATAGGCGGCCCCGCGGTCCGCCTCGCTGAAGATCGCCACGGTCTCGATCCCCAGCTCGCGGCAGGCGCGAATGATCCGCAGGGCGATTTCACCGCGACTGGCCACCAAAATGCGCTTAAACATCGTGCCGCCGCCTGCTTGCCGGGCCGACACGGCCCAGTTTGCCGGGCCGACACGGCCCGGCTCTGAACTCTGGCCCCTGAACCCTGACCCCTATTTCCTCGTGTCCACCTTGAACAACGGCCGCCCGTACTCGACCGGCTCGCCGTTCTCGACCAACACGGCGACAATCGTTCCGGAGACCTCGGCCGGGATTTGGTTAAAGACCTTCATGGCCTCGACGATGCACACGACGGTCTCGGGGCCGACGGGGTCGCCGATGCTGACGTAAGGCGGGGAGTCGGGATCGGATGCCGCATAGAACGTGCCGACCATGGGGCTCTTGACCAGGACAATGTAGTCTTCCATGGGAGGGGCCGCCGTGGGCGCCGGAAGTGCCTCCTTGGCCGGCGGTGGCCCGGGAGCGGCTGGCGGCGAGGCCGCAAGCGGCGTCCTGGCCGCGCCCGCCATCGCCGGCTCGCCGGCCCGGCGAATTCGGATCCGGGCTTCGCCTTGGCGCAGATCGATTTCCGTCAGATCTCGCTCGTTCATCAGGTCGACCAGCCGGCGGATCTTCCGGACGTCAAAGAAGTCCTGATTGGACGGAGAACCGGTCATGCCAATGCTCCCAGCGGATTCTCAACCCCTTCTCTTATTCGCTATAGCGACCCGGTTCAACGGATCACGACGTCTTCGAGTTGCTTGGGGACGCAGGTGAGCACTTCGTGGCCGGTCCGCGTCACCAGCACGTCGTCCTCGATGCGGACCCCACCCCAACCGGGGAAGTAGATCCCGGGCTCGACCGTCACCACCATCCCAGGACGCAAAACGCCCGGGGTGTTCGGCGCCAACCGGGGTGCTTCGTGGATCTGGAGCCCGAAACCGTGGCCCAAGCCATGCTTAAAGTACCGGCCGTAGCCCGCCTTCTCGATCACCCGGCGGGCCGCACGGTCCACGTCCTTACAGGCGACCCCGGGCCGAATCGCGGCGATACCCTCCAACTGTGCCTTCAACACAACTCTATATACACGTTCAAGTTTGGGCGAGATTCTAGCGGGCAACAAGACCCGCGTCAAGTCGCTCCGGTAAAGCCCGCTGTCGGCCCCCCAGTCGATCAAGAGCAGTTCCGCCGAGCCGATGGGCCGATTGCCGGGCCGGGCGTGCGGCAGGGCAGCCCGCGCCCCGATGGCCACGATGCTCGCAAAACCGCTGGTTTTGGCCCCGAACGTGCGCATCTGGTGTTCCAGTTCGTCGGCCACTTGCTTCTCGGTCCAGTCCGGGCGGAGCGACGCCCGAATCACCGCAAACGCCCGCTCCGCGTATTGGACCGCCCGGCGGATCTCCGCGATTTCGCCTTGGTCTTTGACCCGCCGTAGGCGCTCGACCAATCCGCTGGTGGAAACGATCTCGACTTTCGGCGTCGCCCTGGCCAGTTTCTCGCGGATGCTGACCGTCATGGAGTCGCCTTCCACGGCCACGCGGCGCGCCCGGCAAGAGCGGAGGACCCTGGCCGTGCCGTCGACGACGTTGACCCCCGTACGGCGGATATGGTAGTCCAGTTTGGGGCACTCTTCCTCAATCTGGGTGGTATAGCGGCCGTCGCTGATGAGAACCTCGCCTTGCGGCCGCACAAGCAGGTAGCTGTCGTCGCCCGTAAAGCCCGTCAGGTAAGTGACGTTGAGGAAATCGCTCACCAGGAGGCCGTCGGCCCGGGTCTTGGCAAAGGCCCGGCGGAGTCGTTCGCGTCGCAGGTGGTAGCGGTCTTTCATGGCGGTTCAGGCTTCTCCAGGGTGATAGCCCCGGCGTTGCCGCCGGGGCTAACGGGTTTCCAACGCCCGCCGGGTGAACTACCATGATGGTATGAACCCCAACGACATCGAACAACTGGCCCGGCGGCTGGTGGCGGGCGAATTGACGGCGGCGGACTTCACCCGGCATCTGGCCCATGCGGCCATCGCGGATCTCGGCGAGGCCCAGCTCGACTTGGACCGCAGCCGGCGCTGTGGTTTTCCCGAAGTGGTGTTCGCCCCCGGAAAAACCACCGCCGCACTGGAGAAGATCTTTCGCACTCTGATCGAGCACGGCGCGGACGTGCTCGCTACGCGGGTCTCGCCCAAGCAGGCGGCCGAGCTGGCTCCCAAGTTCCCTGGTGGAATTCACAATCCCGTCGGCCGGACTTTTCGCATTCCCTTGAAGGGTGGAAGCGGCGACAACCGCGATCGTGCTCAAGCGGTCGCGGGCCGCGTGGCCGTGGTCACGGCCGGGACCAGCGATCTCCCGGTGGGCGAGGAGGCCCGGGAAACCGCGCTCTGGACCGGGGCCGAGGTGAACATGATCCAGGACGTCGGCGTGGCCGGGCCGCATCGGTTGGCTGCGAACCTGGGGCTATTGCAGGGGGCCGACGCGGTGGTGGTCGTGGCCGGAATGGAGGGGGCGCTGCCGAGCGTCGTGGGCGGATATGTTGCCTGCCCGGTGATCGCGGTGCCAACCAGCGTGGGCTACGGGGCGAGTTTCGGCGGGTTGGCCGCCTTGCTCGGGATGCTCAATAGTTGTGCGGCCAACGTGACCGTCGTGAACATCGATGCGGGCTTCAAAGGGGGATACATCGCCGGCCTGATTGCCCGAAATGCCTCGCGGAGGTGCAACCCTACATGACCGGCCTGCCACGCCTCGCCGATCGCAAGGCCGATGCCCACAAGGGGGACTTCGGACTGGCGCTGCTAGTCGGTGGATCGCGTGGGATGGCGGGGGCAGTGGCCATGGCGGGCATGGCGGCCCTCCGAGGCGGTGCCGGGCTGGTGCGGCTGGCCATCCCCGACGTGTGCCTCGACGCGGTGGCAGGCTTTGAGCCGTCCTACATGACCGTTCCGCTGCCATCGGACCGCGCGGGTCGGATCGACGGATCGGCTTGGGGAGAGATCCAGGAGGCGATGTCGGCCGCTACGGCGGTCGCGTGCGGCCCGGGGCTCGGGCGCTCCCTGGGGTTGGATGTCTTGGTAAGTCGCTTGTACGTCGAGACTTCGAAGCCCTTGCTGGTCGATGCCGATGGCCTGAACGCGCTTGCCGCCCGGCGTGAGATGATGGCTCCTCCGGCGGGGCCACGGATTCTGACTCCTCATCCGGGCGAGTTCGCTCGGTTGGTTGGGAAAGGGCCGATCCCGGCTGACGGGCGGGAGACGGCGGCGGTCGAAATGGCCGCGCGTTGGCGGGTTGTGTTGGTGCTCAAAGGGCATCGCACGCTGGTGACGGATGGTCAATCGCGGTGGTTCAACACCACAGGCAACCCAGGAATGGCAACGGGGGGCTCGGGGGACATACTCACGGGGCTCATCACCGCGTTGGCGTGCCAGAAGCTCCCCCCTTTTGACGCCGCCCGATTGGGAGTTTACTTGCACGGACTGGCCGGCGACCTGGCCGCCGCCGAGTTGGGCCAGGAATCGCTCGTCGCCAGCGATTTGATCCGGTTCTTGCCGCGGGCCTTTGTCGCGTACCGAAGGGAGTGCTGCTCGTAGCACGAACTCGAAAAAATGGGGACAGGCACCTCGCCGGATGCCGTTTTCCCTCGGTTTTCGCACGTCGGCTCGGAGCCAGTCCCCATTTTTTTCAGAGGAATATCCGATCCCCACGCCGCCTCTTGAGGGTATGAACGCTCTCTATCTCGCCGCCGCCGACTCGATCGTCGTCATCCACGCGGCCTACGTGGGCTTCGTGCTCTTCGGGCTCATCGCAGTCCTGCTCGGGATCATCTTCCGCTGGAGCTGGGTGCGGAACTTCTGGTTCCGGGTCATTCATTTCGTGATGATCGCCATCGTGGTCGCCGAGGCCCTCGCAGGCGTGATCTGCCCGTTGACGACTTGGGAAGATGACTTGCGGGCGATGGCCGGGGAGCCCCCGGGCGAAGGGACCTTCGTCGCGCGTTTGTGCGACGCAGTGATGTTCTACCGGCCGACTGCCGACGAGGACCTGTCGAGCCTGTCTGTCGAAGAGTATCTGGCCGTGATGAAGGAGAGAAACGTCGCGCTGCTGCTGAAGCTCACCATCGCTTACTGCATCGTTGGGGGGGTGGTCCTACTGAGCCTGGTTCTGGCGCCGCCACGACGGCCCGCGGGGCCCCGGTGGCTGGTCAGCAGGTGGGAGAAGCAGGCGCTCGCGGGGTGGCCGAAACGGCTGCGCCTGGACCGCTGGCTATCCCGCTCGGAAGTGGGGTGGCTCACTGCTTTCTTGTCGCGCGTCGGGGAAACGGGTACCATAAAGCGAGCCCGAAATCGGCGGTAGGGTGCAGATCATGCACCCGACTGGGGCATGTGGCCCTCTACCATGTTCGCGCTGTCGATGCGGATCATTTGGTGAGCCGATACGTTGCCTGTTGGGCGCCTGTTGCCTCTAAAGGTCTCAGCGGCGTGTATAGCCGAAGAAGCCCACCGCAAGGTGCGGCGTCGGATCACACAAGCTGGGTCCCAGGTGCCCTCGTTATGTTAACGGGCTCTCAAATGCGCATCGCCACGGCATTGCGGTGGAGGGCCGCCTTTTTTGGGGGGACTGCCGTTTTGCTTGCTTTTTCTTCCGCCTCACCGTGGGGCGAGAGAAATGGAGGTTACCTTGTTCCGCGTGATAAGAGAGAACCGACTCGCGCGGTTGGCGGCGATCGCAATCGCCCTGAATTTGCTGGCGTTGATTGGGCAATTGCCCAATCATCTCCGTTCCAGGAAGTCACTCGACCTCTGGGTTCCCGCCGCCGATGTACATCCCTATCTCAATCCTGATACGCGCGAGGTAGTACAATATAAGGTGGCGAACGTCAACGTCGCAGACGTCGCGAGGGCCGCCGGGTGGCCTAAGTTCGATGACCTTTACGGAGTACTGGGCCTCAATGTGGTCCTCTTCGCGTGGATGCTTCGGCTCCTGGCGATCGGAAACGAAAAGGGGACATTGATTTTGGCAAGCTCGCAAGGAAGAGGGGACATCACTGATTTCCCGAAGGTGGGAACGAAGAGTCCGTGATGCCCGCTTTTCGCTTCCCTTGGCGTTGGAGCGCATGGCGTCGGCCAGCGTTCCCATTGAATTCCCGTCTGATTGAGTGACTCGACTAGCCCGGCAGGATCCGCGACGACCCGCCCTCACCCTAACCCTCTCA
>Ga0315280_10012107_pt1 | contig 10493 bp, 6 predicted proteins | sample YL17G06_40_MG_FD_203697 | JGI IMG/M metagenome (GOLD analysis project Ga0315280, IMG submission 203697) | Sediment microbial communities from Yellowstone Lake, YNP, Wyoming, USA - YL17G06_40 | ecosystem: Environmental > Aquatic > Freshwater > Lake > Sediment | place: USA: Wyoming | collected... | reverse complement strand
TCGACACCCAAAAACCTGAAGCCCTTCTTGAACGTATTATTGCAGCCTCCTCTAACCAAAACGATTTAGTCCTTGACTGTTTCATCGGTTCAGGCACAACAGCTGCTGTCGCACAAAAACTTAGCAGGCGATGGATTGCTTGTGATATAAACAAGGGAGCTGTTCAATTGACAAGTAAGAGATTACAGAAAATAATTCTTGAGCAGATTAAAAATAAGATTGCTTCGGGGGTTGCTTCGCCTTCGGCTCGCAATGACATCCCTCGCAATGACAAAGAGTGTTATACATTCGCAATATACAAAGTCAACGACTATGATTTAAAACTTCTTCAAACAGAAGCAATAGAACTTGCTGTCCAACATATTGGCATCCAAAGAACAAGGACTGATAGATTTTTTGATGGTACCTTAGGGAAAAATCTTGTAAAGATTATTGATTTTAATCATCCACTAACACTTTTAGATTTACAACTCCTTCAGGACGAACTAAAGAAAAGACCCGATGAAGACAGGGATATAACAATTATCTGTCTAGGTAAAGAACTTGCAGTTGACCCATGGATTGAGGAATGGAATAAAAAGCATCCCGTAAACAAGATAAAAGTAATTGAACTAAAGACAGATAAAAAATATGGGAGCTTCTTAATTCATAAGCCAGCAGAGGCAAAGATAAAAGTGGAAAGAAATGGCAACAAAGCAATCATTGAAATTCAAGACTTTATCTCACCTACAATAATTGAACGGCTCAACATTGATAACAAACTATTTAAAGTAAAAATCCCTGATTTTAAGGTTATGATAGATTGTATCTTAATAGATAACGATTACGATGGTAAAACCTTCCATATTGTCTATTCAGATGTTCCAGAAAAGAAAAGCGATCTAGTAAAAGGGAAATATGAAATAGAAGTCCCAAGAGAAAAAGTTAAAGTTGCAGTAAAGATAATTGATATGCTTGGCGAGGAAGTTATCAATGTTTTTGATATATAAAAATGATGACGACATCCTTTTCCTGTTGCATAATAGCTCTTCTCCTTGTATAATTAACTAGATTATATTTTGGAGGGAAGAAATGGCAAGAAGAGTAATTTTAGCCTATTCAGGCGGTCTTGATACTTCTGTTGCTATAAAGTGGATTCAAGAAAAGTATGATGCCGAGGTGATAACACTCACTCTTGACCTTGGGCAACCTATAAACCTTGAGGCAGTAAGGAAGAAAGCCCTAGATATTGGTGCAAAAGATGCAGTGGTAGTAGATGCAAAAGATGTCTTTGTTGATCATTATATAAAAAGGGTGATAAAAGCCAATGCACTTTATGAGGACAAGTATCCTCTTTCTACTTCTATCTCTAGACCATTAATAGCAAGAGAGCTTGTAAAGATAGCTAAAACCTATGGTGCAGATATTATAGCTCATGGATGTACTGGAAAAGGAAATGATCAGGTAAGGATAGAGGTTTCTGTAAGGGCTTTAGACCCAGACCTAGAGATAATCGCTCCTATAAGGGAGTGGGGATTCTCTCGAGAAGAGGAGATTGATTATGCGTTTGCTCATAATATCCCTGTCCCTGTCACAAAAAAATCCCCATACAGTATAGATGAAAACCTATGGGGAAGGAGCATAGAGTCTGGAATCTTAGAAGACCTAAAGGTAGAGCCACCAGAAGAACCTTTTGTATGGACAAAGTCACCTATAGATGCCCCACAGGGACCTGAGTATGTAGAGATAGGATTTGAAAGAGGGGTCCCTTGGACCTTAAATGGTAAACAGCTCCCCTTAAGAGAGATAATTGAAGCCTTAAACAGCTTAGGCGGGATGCATGGTATAGGAAGAGTAGACCTGATAGAGGATAGATTAGTTGGGATAAAGTCTAGAGAAGTTTATGAGGTACCAGCAGCAACTATTATCATCTATGCTCATAAAGAACTAGAGCATCTTGTTATGGAGAGAAATCTAATAATGCTAAAGTCTCATCTTGAGAGCGAATATTCAAAGCTTCTTTATGATGGTCTATGGTTCTCTCATACAAGAGAAGCACTAGAAGCCTTCTTCGATACTACTCAGGAGGTTGTTAGTGGCACTATTACTCTAAAGCTCTATAAGGGCAATATAATAGTAGCAAAGAGGAATTCTCCTTTCTCCCTCTATGAAAGAGCTCTTGCTACTTACGAAAAGGGAGATATCTTTGACCAGAAGAAATCAGAGGGATTTATCTATGTCTGGGGTTTACCTCTTAGTGTTTCTGCTAGGAAAAGGGGGAAGAAGCCTTGATTAAGGTAGCCATTTGGGGAGCTACAGGCTATACTGGATTAGAACTCCTTAGGTTTCTTACCAACCATCCAGAGGTTAAGGTTACCAGGATATTTAGTCATACCTATTCTGGAGAAAAATTCAGTATAATATATCCCCATGTAGAAAGGTTTGCTCCTATCAGTCTTACAAATGAGGAAGAGTTTGAGAGGGTAAGGGAGGAAGATTTTGACCTTGCCTTTCTTGCACTCCCTTCAGGATTAAGTGTAGAAAAGGCTGCTCTTTTAGTAAATTCTGGGAAGAAGGTTATAGATTTGAGCTCTGACTTTAGATTAAAAGACCCTAAAGATTATGAAACTTGGTATAGCTTTATCCATCCATATCCAGAATTAGTTAGAGATGCTGCATATGGGTTGTCAGAGCTTAATAGAGAAAAGATTAGAGATGCCAAGTTGGTAGCTAATCCTGGGTGTTATCCTACAAGTTTTCTGCTTGGGATAGCCCCACTGCTTAAAGATGGGGCTTTGAATGGCAATTGGGTGTATGTTGATTCTAAGTCTGGGACTTCTGGGGCTGGAAGAAATACCTCTATGGACCTAAGTTTTTCTGAAATGGAAGGTTCTTTGAGACCTTATAATGTAGGTAAACATAGACATATACCTGAGATGGAGCAGGAAGCTAGCCTTTTAGCTAAAGATAATATAAAGGTTGCTTTTGCCCCATCCATAGCTCCAATCTCTAGAGGTATTCTTACTACAATTTATGCCCCGATGAAAGAAAGGATAGGTATTGAATCTTTGTATAAAAAGTATGAAGATTTCTATAAGAACGACTACTTTGTCCGTATTCTCCCTATGGGTATGTTCCCCTCTACCAAATCTGTTAGAGGTTCTAATTTCTGTGATATAGGAATAGGCATACAAGAGGATGTAGCTATAATTACAGTAGCTATAGATAATTTGGTAAAGGGGGCTTCAGGCCAGGCAATTCAGAATATGAACATTATGTATAATCTACCAGAGAACCTTGGGCTTAATATAGCCCCTCTTTTCCCATGAGTATTACATTTCCTAAAGGATTTTTGGCAAACGGTATATCTGCGGGGATAAAAAAGGAGGGGTTAGATGTAGGTCTTTTAATAAGTGAGGTAGAGGCTACTGCTAGTGGGATGTTTACAACGAATCAAGTGAAGGCAGCTCCTGTATTGATAACTATAGAACACATAAAAGATGGAATATTAAAAGGTATTATAGTAAATAGTGGATGTGCCAATGCCTGTACAGGAGACCAAGGTTTTATAGATGCCAATAATCTCCTTTCTTCCGTTGCTTCTAGTTTGAAAGAAAGAAGCGAAAATTTTGGAATAGCATCCACTGGAGTGATAGGCAAGAGGTTAGAAGTAGAAAAGATTATCGACAAAATTCCCGTCCTTATAGATGGTCTAAGCAGAGAGGGTGGAGTTTTATTTGAAAGGGCAATACTAACTACTGATAGGGTTGTAAAAGAGTCTTATACTTCTTTTATATCTAGTCAGACAGTGATAAAAATAGGTGCGTGTGCTAAAGGCTCTGGGATGATTCATCCCAATATGGCTACGCTCCTTAGCTTTATAACTACAGATATAGATATAGATAGAAGTCTCCTCCATTTAGCTCTAAGGGAAGTTATAGATGTCTCTCTAAACTCAGTTACTGTAGATAAGGATATAAGCACAAATGATACAGTGATAATAATGGCAAACGGAAAGGCTGGAAATACAAATATAAAAAGCCCTCAAGAAAAAGGCTTTCTCCTTTTTAAAGAAGCATTAAAAGAAGTTATGATAGATATTGCTCGTAAGATAGCTAAAGACGGAGAAGGGGCAACAAAACTTATCGAAGTAGAAGTCATTGGCACTGATGATGAATCTCTAGCAAGAAGAATGGCAAGGGCTGTTGCTGGAAGTAATTTGTTTAAGGCTGCCATCTGGGGAAAAGAGATAAATTGGGGGAGGGTAATAAGTGCTTTAGGGGCAAATCCCGATCCATTTGACCCAGAAAAGGTAGCTATATATTTTGGAGATGTAAAACTAGTGGCAAATGGTATAGGAGTTGATTTTGACAAAAATATGGTCAAAGAAATCTTAGACAGCAAGGAGGTGTCAATCAGAATCATAGTTGGAGATGGTCCTTCTAGTGGAAAAGCTTGGGGATGCGACCTTACTCCAGACTATGTCTATATTAACGGGAGTTATCTTTCATGAGCTTAGTTATAAAGTTAGGTGGAAGTATAGCGGAAAATTTGTCAGCTCTAGAGAAAACGATAAGAGGTATAAAGGGAATAACTAATGATGAGCCTTTCGTCTTAGTACATGGGGGAGGCAAGCAGATAACTAGCTTTCTTTCTGAACTTGGGATAGAGACATATTTTGTAGATGGAGAGCGTTATACTGATAGGAAGACGATGGAAGTAGTAGAGATGGTCTTAAGTGGGCTTGTCAACAAACAGATTGTAAGCCTTCTATGCCATATGGGTCAAAATGCCTTAGGTATAAGCGGGAGAGACTTAGGTCTTATAGTTACACGACGAAAGACTGAACTTGGTTTTGTAGGAGAAGTAAAAAGAGTAAATATATTACCTCTACAGAAGCTGTTAGATGCTGGTTTTACTGTAGTTCTTTCTCCTGTATCAGAGACTGAAGATGGTCTTCCTTGTAATGTAAATGCTGACTTTGTGGCTATAGAGATAGGTAAAGCCATTAAGGCAGATAAACTCTTTCTATTTACAGATGTCTCTGGCATAATGGATGGTAATAAGAAGGTCATTTCCAAGTTAGATATAGAAAGAGCAAGAGTTCTTATGGAAAAGGGTATAATAAAAGAAGGGATGATACCAAAGATTAAGTCTAGTATAGATGCTGTCTTGGCTGGGGTAAAAGAGGTCTGGATAGGTAATAACATCAGCCAAGGTACAGTAATAAAAAGGAGCGAAGATGGATCTTAGCGAAGAAAAGAAATACCTTGTTCCCTTGTATATGAGATTCCCTCTAGTAATAGAGAGAGGGGAAGGAGTGTATGTTTTTGATGAGGATGGTAAAAAATATCTAGATTTTGCAAGTGGAATAGCAGTAAATTCTCTTGGTTATTCTCATCCTAAGGTCATTGAGGCTGCGGTTTCTCAGTTAAAGAATCTTATTCATATATCTAACCTCTACTATAATAAGCCCCAGATAGAACTGGCTAAAAAATTAGTAAATTTAACTGGACTAGATAAGGTATTTTTCTGCAATAGTGGAACAGAAGCGGTGGAATCAGCCCTTAAGTTTGCAAGACGCTGGGGAAAGATAAGAGGAAAGTATAAATTTATCTCTACAATTAATTCCTTCCACGGTAGGACATTAGGTAGTCTATCAGTAACAGGCCAGATGAAATATCAAGAACCTTTTAGACCTCTTTTAGACGGAGTAAGTTTTATAAGATTTGGTGATCAAGAAGAACTAGAAGAGAGATTAAAAGAGGGTTCATACTGTGGAGTAATCTTAGAACTTATTCAAGGAGAGGGTGGTATTAATATTGCTAGAAAAGAATTTTTAGAATCAGTAAGGTCTCTATGCGATAGATACAATGTCCTTCTCATATTCGATGAAGTTCAAACGGGTATTGGCAGAACAGGAAAGATGTTTGCCTACCAGCATTTTAATATAACCCCTGATATCCTTACTCTAGCTAAAGGGCTAGGTGGAGGATTCCCTATAGGGGCTGCAGTTATAAAGGAAAAGGTTGCAGATGCTCTTCACTACGGAGACCATGCATCCACATTTGGAGGGAATCCTTTTGTCACAAAGGTGGCAAGAGTAGTTCTTGATGAAGTAGAAAAGCTTCTACCTCAGATAGAAAGGGTTGGAAAATTTTTAGATAAGACCCTTAGAGAAAAACTTGGCTCTCTAGATGAAGTTGAAGAGATAAGAGGTATTGGTCTTATGTACGGCATTGATGTAAAAAGCAATGCCAGGGCTATATGTGAAAGGTGTATCAAAGAGGGACTTCTTATTATCACTTGTGGGCAAAATACTCTAAGAATAGTACCACCTCTAGTAATCAGAGAAGAAGAAGTCTTTGAGGGTATAGAGACCCTGTATAAGGTATTGAAAGAAGGGGGTTAATTAATTGGGATTTCTCTTCATTGAAGATGGTACCCTGTTAGAAGGGGTTTCATTTGGCGCCCAAGGAGAATCTATAGGGGAGGTTGTTTTTAATACATCTATGGTAGGATATCCTGAGGCTATAACTGACCCTTCTTATATGGGACAGATTTTGACATTTACTTACCCTCTGATAGGAAACTATGGGATAGAGCTAGATGACAGAGAGTCAGAAGCACCCCTATTAAGGGGGGTCGTTGTCAAAGAGTACTGTAAGACCCCTAGCCATTGGGGGATTGATTATGATATAGATAGTTATTTGAAAAAGTTTGGAATAGTTGGCATTTCAGATATAGATACGAGGGCACTAACTAGAAAATTAAGGACGTTTGGAACACTTAGAGGAATTATATCTTCTAGAGATTTTTCTATAACGGAAGAAGATACCATTATGAATAGAATACAGGGCTGGCATATAGAGGATTTTGACTTTGTCAAATCTTCCTGCGTACAAGAACCTATCTTTTTAGGTGATAGTAGCGAGAGGATAGTTTTAATAGACTGCGGAGTAAAACAGGGTATAGTGAGGTCTCTTCTAGGGCTTGGCTTACAGGTTGTTGTTGTCCCTGCATGGTATACAAAGGAAGAAATCTTAAATTTTAATCCGAATGGGATAGTCATTTCTAATGGACCTGGAGACCCAAAGAGGTTATCTTATCTTGTAGATACAGTGAAAGGACTTATAAGAGAAGAGATTCCTCTTTTGGGGATATGTCTAGGGCATCAGATATTAGGTCTTTCTCTAGGTGGAGATACTTATAAGTTGAAGTTTGGACATAGAGGAGCAAATCATCCAGTAAAAAGTATAATTACAGAGAGGGTCTATATAACTTCCCAGAATCACAGCTATGCTGTAAATCCTAAAGGATTAGATGAAGATATAATGGTAAGCTTTGTAAATCTCAATGACCATACAGTAGAAGGATTAATGTCTAGAAAGAGACCTATAATGAGTGTTCAATTCCATCCAGAGGCATCCCCTGGACCTCTAGATACCAAATTTCTCTTTGAAGAATTTATAAAGGAGCGTATAAAGAAGGTTTATGCCCATTAAGAAGCATATAAAGAAGGTAATGGTCATTGGCTCAGGGCCAATAATAATAGGTCAAGCAGCTGAATTTGATTATGCTGGCACTCAGGCTTGTAAATCTTTAAGGGAAGAAGGAATAAGGGTAATACTTGTAAACAGTAATCCAGCCACTATAATGACAGATACCTTAATGGCTGATAAGGTCTATATAGAACCTCTAGAATGGGATGCAATAGAAAAGATTATGGCAAAAGAGAGGCCAGATGGATTGCTCCCATCTTTAGGGGGGCAGACAGGATTAAATTTGGCTGTTCAGCTCTATGAACTTGGAATATTAGACAAATATGGAGTAGAACTTTTAGGTACACATCTAGAGGCAATAAAGAACGCAGAGGATAGAGAACTGTTTAAAAATTTTATGACAAGTATCAGAGAACCTGTACCTGAGAGTGAAATAGTAAGAAGTCTTGATGAGGCGAGAGGGTTTGCAAGACGTTTTGGCCTTCCCATCGTTGTAAGACCTGCATATACGCTGGGTGGCACTGGTGGGGGTTTTGTAGAGAACTGGGAAGAGTTAGAGAAAGTGGTCTCTAAAGGCTTAAATGCCAGTATGGTAGGAAAGGTACTTCTTGAACGTAGTGTAAAGGGATGGAAAGAAATTGAATATGAGGTAATGAGAGATAGCAACGGGAATTGTATAACTGTATGTAATATGGAAAATTTTGACCCAATGGGTATCCATACTGGTGATAGTATAGTAGTAGCTCCAAGCCAGACACTGACAAATAGAGAGTACCAGATGCTAAGGAGTGCATCTTTGAAGATAATAGATGCCCTTGGAATAGAGGGTGGTTGTAATATCCAGTTTGCCCTTGACCCTAATAGCACAAAGTACTATGTAATAGAGGTAAATCCCAGGGTAAGCCGTTCAAGTGCCCTGGCTTCTAAAGCTACAGGATATCCTATAGCTAAGATAAGTGCGAAGATAGCAATAGGCTTACTCTTAGAAGAGATAAAAAATCCGGTAACAAAAGAGACTGTAGCTGCATTTGAACCTGCTCTAGATTATGTGGTTGTAAAGATTCCCTGTTGGCCTTTTGATAAATTTCCTGTAAAAGAGAGAAAATTGGGGACACAGATGCAAGCTACAGGAGAAGTGATGGCTCTTGGTAGGACTTTTGAAGAAGCCCTGCTTAAGGCGGTAAGGTCATTAGAAAATCGTAGAGAGGGGCTTATAAGACCAGAAATGACGCTTCTAAGTAATGAGGAGATCTCTGAAAGGATAAAGAGGGGAGACGATGAGAGGCTTTTCCTTATAGCTGAAGCCCTAAGGAGAAACTGGAGTATAGAAGAGATACAGGGTCTTACTAAGATAGACCCATTCTTTTTGAATAAGATTATGAATATCGTTCATTTTGAGGTATTACTTAAAGAAGGAGATGGGGCTTTAATACCTCTAGCAAAGAAATTAGGTATGAGTGATGCCTATATCTCAGAGTGTAAAGGAGAACCTGTCAAGAAGATTTGGACCGAGAGGATGAAGACAGGTATCTACCCTGTCTACAAGATGGTAGATACCTGTGCGGCAGAGTTCCCTGCTGTTACACCGTATTACTATTCTACTTATGAAAAGGAAGATGAGGTCTTAGATAAAGAGGATGATAAAGACAAGGTCTGTGTTATAGGTTCTGGTCCTATAAGGATAGGACAAGGGATAGAGTTTGATTACTGCACTGTCCATGCGGTATTTTCTCTCAAAGAAAGAGGAATTACTTCTATTATTATAAACAATAACCCTGAGACTGTAAGTACTGACTTTGATACTGCGGATAAACTCTATTTTGAACCATTAAGGGCAGAGGACGTTATAAACGTATTGAGGAAAGAAAATCCTAAAGGTGTAATTGTGCAACTAGGTGGGCAGACCGCTATAAATCTAGCAAAAAAGATTAAAGATACTGGATTTGAGATCATTGGAAGTTCAGTAGATAGCATAGATATAGCGGAAGATAGAAACAGATTCGATGTCTTGCTAGAAAGATTAAATATCTCTAGACCTAAAGGGCGTACTGCAATGGCCATTGAGGAAGCTATTGCAGTAGCTGATGAAATAGGTTTTCCTCTTTTAGTAAGACCTTCCTATGTCCTTGGTGGAAGGGCTATGGAGATTCTGTATAATAAGTCAGATTTTGTAGAATTTGTGAAGTATGTATTAGGAATCTCCCCTGACTATCCCATACTTATCGACCAATATGTAGTTGGTAAAGAGGCAGAGATAGACGCTATATGTGATGGAGAAGAGGTATTTATCCCTGGAATTATGGAGCATATAGAGAGGGCTGGAGTACATTCTGGTGACAGTACAGCAGTCTATCCTCCGTTTTCTCTCTCTCCAGATGTTCAGAATACTATGCTTCAGTATGCTTATAAAATAGCAAAGGCATTACAAGTAAAGGGTTTTATAAATATCCAGTTTGCAATAGATAAACAGGATAAAGTATATATAATTGAGGCAAACCCAAGGGCTAGTCGTACTGTCCCCTTTATGAGTAAGGCTACAGGAATACCTCTTGTAAATATCGCCACAAGGGTTATGCTCGGTGAAACTCTAAGAGACTTGGGTCTTAAAGAAGGTATCTTAAGGGACCCACCATACTATTCAGTAAAAGTACCTGTCTTCTCTTTTGGTAAGCTTATAGGAGTAGACCCTGTTATGGGGCCAGAAATGAAGTCTACTGGAGAAGTAATGGGAATAGACCCTATATTTGAGATGGCTCTTTTAAAAGGGTTGATCGCCTCAGGTATAAAGATAGGTAGAAATTATGGGCTCATTGTATCTCTAAATGAGAGGTTCAGAGAAGAATCTTTATCTGTAATAAAGAGGTTTAAAAACTATGGATATGTGATATATTCTACCTCTGGCACATATGAGTGGTTAATCTCTGAAGATATAGAGTCTAAAAAAGTGTCTTCTCTAGAGGAGATAGAGGAGCTCTTTAGAGGAGGGAAGATAGATTTTGTCATAAACACACC
>Ga0315280_10012105_pt1 | contig 10493 bp, 5 predicted proteins | sample YL17G06_40_MG_FD_203697 | JGI IMG/M metagenome (GOLD analysis project Ga0315280, IMG submission 203697) | Sediment microbial communities from Yellowstone Lake, YNP, Wyoming, USA - YL17G06_40 | ecosystem: Environmental > Aquatic > Freshwater > Lake > Sediment | place: USA: Wyoming | collected... | reverse complement strand
CCGAAAAAGTATCTGCCTTGAGTCGGGCGGTCCAGACAGCCGAGAATATTCATGAAGGTGGACTTTCCCGACCCGGAAGCTCCCATGATGGCCACCAACTCGGCGACCTGAATGGTCAAGTCTACTCCTTTCAGGGCAGGGACCTGCACTTCCCCCAGGTAGTAGGTTTTAACCAGATGCTCGACGCGGATCAGTTCAGGCATTTTAACAATTTTTTACATTTCAATTCTGGTTTTTCTCTCTGCGTTCTCTGCGACCTCTGCGGTGAGAATTTTAACGGAATCCTCTCATACTGGGCTGCGTTTGCTGGGAAGAAGTGGATGTCCCACCCTTACTATTTCCTCCGACGGCTTCGAGGATGATTTCTTGACCCTCCTTCAGAGCACCAGATAAAACCTCTGTGAAGCTCCCATCGGAAATACCCGTAGTGATCTCGACCGGGACCGGCCTTCCCTGTGGCACTGGAGTCCATACCTTATACAGCGGGGCTTGGGTCTGGGTATCCTCTATTCCCTGGGGCATCTGATCGTACTTTTTCTTCTGCTCTTCGTTGAGTAACGAGCGAATTTTCAAACGGGTAGCCCTTTGGAGCTCTTGGGCTTTGGCCTTACTTTCCCCCGGGATCATCTTCCGGGCCATCTGTATCTCCGCCTGGGCGTCCTTAAGGATTCGATTGATGGTGGCCTGTTGTTCTGGGGTGAGGTTGAGCTTCGCCTTCAGCCTTTCAACGGTCTGATTTGAAGGGACGGGGACGGGTGGAGAGGGCGGGCTCGCTCCCGGCCCCTTTTGAGAGGCGCTTGCTTCCCTCTTGGCGAATTCTGGGCGGAAGCGCAGAGCGGCGTTGGGAATCTTGAGAACATTATCCTTGTGGGCCACCAGAATGGAGGCGTTGGCTGTCATGCCCGGCTTCAGCTTGAGTTCCGGGTTTTTTACCTGGATGACCACGTCGTAGGTGACTACGTTCTGGATAGTCATGGGGGCGTTGCGGATTTCAGTTACTTTGCCTTTGAAGGTGATCTGCGGGTAAGCATCCACCGTGAAAGTGGTTTCCTGGCCGACCGCCACCCTGCCGATGTCCGCCTCGCTGACGTTGGTGTCCACCTGCATCTCCGTCAGGTCCTGGGCAATAGTGAAGAGGGTGGGAGCCTGAAGGCTGGCGGCTACGGTCTGGCCAACATCCACGTTGCGGGAGATGACGATTCCGTTGACCGGTGCCATGATCCTGGTATGGTCTAAGTTCACCTGGGCCAGCTCCAGCTCAGCTTCAGCCTGCTTGATTCCAGCCCAGGCCGATTCCAGCCGGGCTTTGGCGGAATCCAACTGGGCATCGCTGGCTTTCTGCTGGGCCTCAGCGGCTTCGAGGAGGGCAGAGGCTGAATCGTAGGCCGTCTGGGCGGTGTCACGGTCGGCGGCCGAGATCAAATTGCGGCGGAAGAGCTCCAAAGACCGCTCCAGATTGCGCTTCGTATCTTCCACCGAGACTTTAGCCTTGAGGACATTGGCCTTGCTCGACTCGATGTTGGAATGAGCTGTGGCGATGTCTGCCTGGGCATTCAAGAAGGCGGCCTTGGCGTTCTCCACCTTGGCTTTGGCCTGGGAGACCTGGGCCTGGAAAAGGGCCGGGTCGATCTGAGCGATGAGCTGCCCTTCCTTCACCAGGGAATTGTAATCGGCGTAGAGCTTCTGGATCGTGCCCGAAACCTGGGTGCCTACCAGCACGGTGATCACCGGGTTGACCGTGCCGTTGGCTGTGACAAAGGTGGAAAGGCTGCCGTGATCTACCTTGGCTGTACGATACCGGACCGTCGCCTCCTTTCCCTTGTAAAAGTAAAAGTAGCCGAAGGCAGCCGCGGCTATCACGAGAATGAGAATGAGCCAGAAAAAAAATTTCTTCTTCACGCCTGTTCGCTCCCTTCGGGGGCGATTTTTCTTTTGAAGCGCTGTTCAAAAATTGTGTATAGGGTGGGGATGAATACCAGGGTTAAGACGGTGGACACCGAGAGCCCTCCGATGACGGCGATGGCCATGGGGGCATTCGATTCTGATCCCTCCCCCATCCCGACGGCCATGGGAACAAGGCCCAGGATGGTGGTGATGGTGGTCATGAGAATCGGCCGCAATCGGGTGCGTCCGGCAAGAACCACGGCCTCCTGAAGCTCTTTCCCTCGCCCGCGAAGCCGGTTGGTATAGTCCACCAAAAGAATGCCGTTGCTGACCACAATGCCAGCCATCATGATAACCCCCATGAAGGAAGTTACTGAAAGATTGGTCTCCGTCAGGAAGAGGGCCCAGAGTACTCCGATCATTCCCAAAGGCACAGAGAACATAATGATGAAGGGGTCAACAAGAGACTTGAACTGGGAGGCCAGCACCATGTACACAAGTATAATAGCAAGGATCAGGGCTCCCAGCAAGGAAATAAACGATTCCCGCTGGCTTTCCACCGCGCCGGTCATGTTGATCTTGAAGTTGGGAGGTAGCCGGAGCTTGTCCAGCTTCGCTTGGATGTCCGCAGCCACGCTGCCGAGGTCCCGGCCAAAAGTATTGGCGGTCACGTGGATGATGCGCTGCTGGTATTTGCGCTCGATCTGAATCGGCCCGGCCCCGCGGGAGATGGAAGCGATATTGTCCAAAGAGATGGGTCGGCCCTGGGCGTTAAAGACGAAGATATAGCTGAGGTCGCTGATGGCAGCGCGGTCTTTCTCCAGAGCACGCACGGTAATGTAATACTGATTTCCGGTCTGGGGGTCAGAAAAAACGGAAGCTTGATAGCCATTGATATTTGTCTGGATAGATTTGGCGATCTGGGCGACGCTCAGCCCGAGAAGGGCCGCCCTTTCCCGGTCGATGACAATATTCTGCTGCGGGTAATCCGGCTCCCGGCTGATGCGCACGTCTTTGGCCCCTGGGGTCGAGCGAATGATCGCCGCCACCTCCTCGGCCAGCTTCTGGGAGGTCTTGAAGTCGTAGCCCAGGATCTCCACGTCGATGGGGTTATCGTAGCCAAAGGAGATGAGCCTCTGGACGATTCCCCCGGAGACAAAAAAGATGCGCACGCCGGGGAATTCCCTAAGGAGCCCTGGCCGGAGCTTGTCCATCAGGGCATCCGATGAGAGCTTCCGCTCCCCAGGGTCCACGAGTCTGACGCGGATCCATCCCATATGAGGTCCGGTGTTTTGAGACCAGATCGCCGATACGGAACTCGAAGGAAGGCCGAAATTGACCTGGACGGCTTTAGTCTCGTTTCTGATGGTCTCCTGGATGATCTTCTCCATCCTGGCCGAGATCCGGGCCGCCTCCTCGAGGCGCGAGCCAACAGGAAGCTGGATAATGAAACGGAATTGGCTCTCATCCATGGAGGGGAAAAACTCACTGCCGATGAAAAGCCAGAGCGGCAGGCTGCCCAGGAAAGCCACGACAACAATTAGGACAACGGTTTTGCGGTGGGCGAGAGCCCAATTCAAGAGGTCTTGGTAACCGGCATCGATCCGCTCGAACCATTCCTTGAATCGCCATTTCAGCCGATCCAGCAATGATGGAGAGGTGGGAAAAACGTCCTCAGCCTCAGGGTGCAGATACTTCCGCGAGAGGACCGGGATGACGGTGAGGGAGACGAAATAGGAGGCGATCAGGGAGAAGGCTACGGTCAAAGCCAGGGGGGCGAAGAGAAGCTTGGCAATCCCGGTGATGAAGGTGACGGGCAGGAAGACGATGATTGTGGTGATCGTTGAAGCCAGAACGGCCAGGCCGACTTCCCCCGCCCCTTGAATGGAGGCCTCGTGGGGAGATTTGCCGGCGCTGCGATGCCGGTAGATATTCTCCAGGACCACGATGGCGTCATCGACCAGACGGCCGACGCCCAGAGCCAGGCCGCCTAAAGTGAAGACATTCAAGGTGAGGTTGTTAAAGTATAGAAGGATGAAGGCACAGACAATGGAAATTGGGATGGAAAGGGAAACGATCATTGTGCTGCGAATGTTGCGCAGGAAGATCAGGATGACCAGAATGGCCAGGACCGCTCCCATCAGCGCCTCGTGTTGCAGGGTGGTGACTGAGTTCCGTATGTAAGTGGATTGGTCGAAAAGTTCCAGCATCTTTACGCCCGGTGGAAGCATCTTCTGAACGCTTGGCAGGGCTTTGCGGACGTCGTCCACCACCTGGATGGTATTGGTTCCCGACGTCTTCTGCACGGAAAGGGCCACGGCCGGCTGGCCGTTCACCCGGATGAGGTTGGTCTGATCCTGGAAATCATCGATCACCCGGCCGATGTCCCGGATGTAGACCGGCCGATTGCGCACGTTGGTGACGATGATGTCCTCCATGGGCCGAACCAGGCTGAACTGGGTCTCGGTGAAAAGGCGATAGTCGTAAGGGCCAGCTTTGATGTCCCCGGAAGGAAGAATCAAATTGGCCTGCTGAACGGCCTGAATGACGTTCTCAGGAGACAAGTTGAAAGCCTGGAGGCGCTCCCGGTCGAAGTGGACGAAGATCTCGCGGATCTTTCCTCCGACGACCCGAGCAGAAGCGACGTTCGGTACGTGCTCGATCTCCGGCTCGATGACGTTATAGGCCAAATCGTAAAGCTGGCCCTCGTTGAGCCCCCCGCCCATGAGCGCAATGTAGATCACGGAGATCTGGGAGATGTCAAATTTTCGAATGATCGGATACTGAACGTCCTTGGGCAGGTCACCGTGGACCAGGTTGACTGCCTGAAGCACATCTGACTGGGCGGCGTCGAGGTTTGTCCCCCAGTTGAAGTAAATGGTAACCAAAGATGCACCCTGGCGCGAGATGGAAGAGACATACTTAACGCCATTCACGGTGGAGACGGCTTTCTCTACCGGGTAAGTGACCATTCGCTCCATGTCCTGGGGGTTCGCCCCGGTGTAGAAGGTGGCCACGGTGATGGAGGGGAAGGTGATGTCCGGGAACATGTCTACGGGCAACTTGGAGAAAGAGACGGCTCCCAAGATGATAGACCCCAAGACCGCCATCAGAATGGTGATCGGGTTCCGCAGGGCAAATTTAGCAAGATTCATGACTTAGATTCTCACTCCCTCAGCTTTTTTCAGATTTGGCCGTCAAGCGCACCGGCATTCCATCTTTCAGTTTGTCAAGCCCGGCCGTGATCACTTGCTCTCCGAGGTTTAATCCCTTAGTGATCTCCACGAAGGCTTCTTTGATCAGGCCCTTCTGTATGACGCGGCGATAGGCTTTGCCATCTTTGAAAACGAATACAAAATCCTTATCTCCTTCCGAAAGAAAGGCTTGGATGGGGATAAGGATGGCCTGGGGGTTGGACCGAAGAACGATCTCCGCCCGTCCGAACATACCGGGGTTCAAAACATACCCAGGATTGGGGATGGTGATTTGTATTTCCGCAGTGCGCGATTGAAGTTCCAGCGCCGGGGTAATGATGGCGATACGCCCCTGAAAGATGCGGCCGGGGAACGCTGTGACTGTTATGCTCACCGTTTGGCCTTTCTGCAGGCGGACAAATTCCTTCTCAATCACATTCACCATCATCTTTACCTCGCTTAAATCCACAAGGTTCAGGATGGGGGTGGTATCTTTGACCATCGTCCCCGGGTCCACAAAGCGTTTGGTCACCTCGCCGTTTGTTGGCGATTGAATGATCAGGTTGGCGAGCTGAGCCTGGGTTAGGTCCAAAGTGGCCTTAGCCTGCCGAACTTGGGCTTCGGCCAAGGCAATGTCGTTCTCCCAGGTCTTCTGCCGCAGGCTGTTGAGGGCCAGGTCATAGGCTGCCTTGGCTACGTTGTACTTGGTCCGGGCCTCATCCAGCTGCTGCCGGGCGATGAAATTTTTCTCATGAAGTTCCCGGGCGCGATTCAGGTCGGCCTCGGCCAACTCCAGGTTGGCTCTGGTCTGCTGGATCTGCGATTGCACAGTCTCTTCCGAGGTCGATTTGACTAAGTTCAGGCGGGCAATGGCTGCCTCCAGGCTGGCCTGGGACTGGGCCACAGCGGCCTGGGCTTCGCGGGCATCCAGAGTGACCAAAACCTGTCCGGCCCTCACTCGATCCCCTTCCCGGACATTGATCTTCTCCACCCATCCCTGGACCTTGGAGGAGATGGTCACCTGGGCATAGGGGGCGATGTCCCCGGTGCGGGAGATTTTTTCCTCAATTAAGCCCTGTGTCACAGGAACGGCTTCCACTAAAGGAACCTGGAGCACGGCCTCTCGGTTCAGATTCTGCTTTTTGGCGGAGATGACCTGGGCAACGCGGACGGCGCCCAGAGCGGCGATGGCCACGATGACGAAGAAGACAGTCATTTTTTTGGCACGAATCATGGTTCCCCTCTCAACGGATCAGGCCCATGGCCTTATCGATCCTGGCCTCCGAGACCTTGTAATCGTAAAGCGCCTGGATATGGTTAGCCCTGGCATTGGCCAGAAGAACTTCTGCATCCGTTACCTCTAAGGGCGAGCCCACGCCCACCTGGTAACGGCCAGTGGCCAGCTCGAAATTTTCCTGGGCCTGGGCCACGGCCTTTTCCGCCACCCGAATTCGTTCGTCAGCTTCTTTGAGGCTGAGGTAGGCCTGTTCCCCTTCCAGGCGGATGTTCAGTTTCAAATTCTCCTCCTGGGCTTGGAGGTTCCTCAGGTTGGCCCGGGCCTCGGCTACCTGGTTGGGTGAGGAGAACCCGCTGAAAAGGGGGATGCTAATGGTGGCGGCGAAGGACCAATCCCAATAAAGGTTATTTAACTCTGAGCCCCGGTAGAGGTAGCCGGCGTTGCCGGAAAGGGTTGGGTAATAGCTGGCCTGAGCGAGCTTGATGCCGGCTTCCTGGCCCCGCTGCCTGGCCTTCAACTGCAGAATCTCGGGGCGCTGGGCAAACGAGATCTTGAGGATTTCCTCCAGGGTGATCTCCCGGGGCTTAAAGCCTAAAGAGTCTTCGATGGCAAACCTCAGGTCTTCCCGCAGGCCCAGGGCGTTGTTCAGGGTGACCCTGGCCACCTGGTAATTATTGCGGAGCCGAATCAGGCCCAGCTCGGCGTTGGCCAAATCCACCTCGGCCTTGGTGACGTCGATCTTCGGGCGGGTTCCGGCCTGATAAAACCCCCGGGCCTGTTCTAAATGTTGTTTCATCTGGTTGACCGTCTCCTCACCTACCTGGATAAGCCGCAGGGTCTGGAGGACGCCAATGTAGGCCTGTTTAACGTTCAGTACGACGGTTTGCTTCGTGGTGGCTACATCCTCCTCACTGGCTTTGGCGTTCTCCCGGTTGACTTTGACAGTATTGGAGGTGCGGCCGAAATCGTAAATATTCTGGTTGAGGGAGAGCCCCGTCGAGAAAGAATCGTAGAAAGTCCAATTGTTGCTCGTAGATCGGGGGTATGGGCCCGTCCCATAAAAGTTAGAAGTAGCTTTGGAATAACTGTTGCTGAAATTCACCTGAGGATAATAATTGGCCAGTGCCTGCTCCACCCTGGCCTTGGAGGCTTCGACGCTGGCCTGGTTGGCCTGCAAGGAGGGGTGGTATTTCAGGGCGATTGCCGTGCACTGGTCAAGGGTCAGCGGTTTTCCCTCCGGGCGCAGTTCCTCGGCCGGGGCTGGACAGGCCAGAAGAAAAAGGATGAACAGGCTCAGCCCTGGAAAGAAGATTCCCTTTCTCAATGGAAAATTCATACCCGTATTCCCCTTTCCACATTGTATTTGAAACCTATTTCCCTTTCAAACCCAATTCCTGGTGGCACAGAAAATTCACTCCCTAAAACCTACTGACCCGGGTTGGGTTGGAAAGCGCACGTTTCTGATCAGTAAGGCCGGAACGATGCCGATGGTGGTGAGGAGCGCCGCGAAGACAAAGGCGTCTTCGAAGGCGCCCACCGCGGCCTGGCGATGAACCCAAATGGCCAGCAGGCTCTTCGCTTTGGCAAAGACCTCGGCCGGAGCATGGCCGGACCTGAGGAGCAGCTCCTGCATGGCCGATTGCGCCCGATAAACGAAAGGAGAGAAGGCATCGTTGATCTGCTGCAGGTAATGGGCATAGTGGAAGAACTCCCGGCGTTGCAAGGTGGTTCCTAAAAGGGCAACTCCGAAGGCGCCTCCAACTTGCATGATCACGGTGATGAGACCCGAGGCGATGCTGATCTGTTCCCGGCGAATGGCGTTGAGGGCTGCGCTTATCAGCGGGGCATTGATCAGCCCCAACCCGGCTCCCCGCATCACTTGCGGCCAGAACAGGAACCAGTAATCCGAATTGAGGGATATGTCTTTGTAAAGGTAGAGGGAGTAGGCCAGCAGCACAATTCCGAAGAATAAAGGGATCCTGGGCCCGATGCGGTCGGATATGAGTCCCGAGAAAGGCGAGACGATGGCCACGCTGATGGCCGTGGGCACCAGGATGACGCCTGTGCGCAGAGCCGTGTAGTTCAAAAGATTTTGCAGAAAAAGGGGCAGGAGAAACATGCTCCCGAAGATGGCCACGGACCGGACAAAGTTGATGATGCTGGCCATCAAGAAATTATGGTTGGCGAAAAGACGCAGGTCGATGATCGGGTCCTGCAGCAGGAGACCAGAAGCAATGAAGGCCACCAGCCCTAAGAGGCTGAGGCCGAAGCAAGAGAGGATGTAGTCGGATTCCCAGCCCTCCCGCTGGCCCTGGGCCAGGGCAATCAAAAGGGCGGCGAGGAAGACGGAGAAGCTGAGGAAGCCGACGAGGTCGAACCTTCGCGCCGGGCCGAGTGCTTTCCCGGCGGAGAGGATTAAAAGTGCGGCTAAAATGGCCACAGCTCCCACCGGCAAGTTGATGTAGAAAATGGCCCGCCAGCTAACCTCGTCTACCAGATAGCCACCCAGGAAAGGTCCGATGGCCGGAGCCACCATTGCCCCAATAGACCAGATCCCCATGGCCATTCCCAGCTCCTGGGGAGGGAAGGCTTCCGAGACTAAGGTCAAACCAGTGGGCATCAAGGCCCCACCGCCAATGGCCTGGATAACCCGGAAGGTGGTGAGAGAGTCTTTTTCCCAGGCCAGGCCACAAAGAGCCGACCCAAAGCAAAAAAGGGCCAGGCTGGCGATAAACACTTTCTTCAGACCGAAGACTTCTCGCAGCCAACTGGTCGCCGGCATGGAGATGGCGAAGGCGATCATGTAGCCGGTGATCACCCATTCGATCTGATCAACCGTGGCCCCGAAATTCGCCATGATCTTGGGCAGGGCGACGTTGACAATGTTATTATCCAGGATGGCCATGAAGCCGCCGAGGACGACGACCGCCAGGACGCCCCATTTGTGATCTTTGCCTTGTGGCGAGAAGTTTTCCAATTCAGTTTATTCTCCAAAATTTACAAAAAAGGTCCAAGGATTTCAATAATCTCACTTGACCCCTCCAATCCTGGACTCCTGGACCTCTTCTTTTCCCCGACTGGCCTCGATGGCCACCACCACCATCATCCCCGGTTTAAGTAGATTCTGAGGGTCTTGAACGAAAATCCGTACCGGAAGGCGGTGGATGATTTTGATGAAGTTTCCAGAAGGGTTATCGGCCGGAAGCAGGGCAAATTCCGACAGGGCAGCCGACCCGATAAATTCTACCCGGCCTTCAAAGGTCTGCCCCGGGAAAGCGTCGACTTCGATCTTTGCTTTGGCTTCCGGGCGTACCCTGCGCACTTTGGTTTCTTCCACGTTGGCCACGACCCATTTATCTCCCGGATCATTCACTACGAGAATCGGCTGGCCAGGCTGGACCATCTGCCCTTGATCAGCCAATCGTTTGGAGATCACGCCGCGGATGGGGCTGGAAATCGTAGTCTCCTGGAAACGGATTTCGGCCAGCCGGAAAGCGGCTTCCACTTCTTTCACTTTGGCCTGGAGAAACTCGATATTTTTTTCCTGAAGAGTGATCTGCTTCTTTTCTTCCTGGGCCAGCGTCAGGTTGAGTTGGGCCTTGTGCAAAACCTGTTCAGCGATGCGGATATTCTGTTGCTTCAGGGCGATCGACCGCAGGTTGGCCTTGGCCAGTTCGAGCTGGGAGAGGGACTCCCGTTCATTTTCCAGGGCCACCTGGTACTTGCTTTCGGCGACCTGCCAGGCTGTTTCCGCGGCATCCCGGGAGTTTTCGGCTACATATCTTTGACGGAATAGTTCCTGATTCCGGGCGAATTCTTTTTGGGCGTTGTCCATCGTGGCCTTGGCCTCCAGCACCCTGGCCCGGGCTGCCTGGCAGTTGGCTTGGGCGCGCTCGATTTCTTTATTCACCCGATCGGACTGGAGGACAGCATCATCCTCGGCGAATTTCAGACCCTCGCCAGCCTCCCGGAACGAAGCCTGGGCTGTTCCGATTCCCTGGAAGACTCGCTCCCTGGTCAAGGAGAGCTGGGTGATGGCTTTGGCCAAATCCTGTTTGCCCATTTCCAGAGCAGCGCCGGCTTGGGCCTGGGCTGCGGCGTAATCTTCTTTTTCCAACTCGACCAAAACCTGCCCCCGCTGCACAGAATCCCCCTCCTCAACCAGGAGCTTCGCAATC
>Ga0315280_10012104_pt1 | contig 10494 bp, 7 predicted proteins | sample YL17G06_40_MG_FD_203697 | JGI IMG/M metagenome (GOLD analysis project Ga0315280, IMG submission 203697) | Sediment microbial communities from Yellowstone Lake, YNP, Wyoming, USA - YL17G06_40 | ecosystem: Environmental > Aquatic > Freshwater > Lake > Sediment | place: USA: Wyoming | collected... | reverse complement strand
ATGCACAAAGCAACCCGATAACAATGGACAGGGCTAAAGAAGCAATTGCAAACTGGAAGACCCAGTGGTACATAACAGTTGACAGCGCTCATGACACGCCCACTGCTTCAGCCTGGGTTGACGATAGTAGTGACTTCACTGCTTCTGTTACAAGCCCTGAGTTTGACGGATCTGGCCATCGATGGGATTGCACAGGCTACAAAATTGATGGCGGGTCTCTTACTCCAGGAACCAGCTACACATTCACGCACGTAACTGCGCCACACACCATAGAGTTCTTCTGGACTGCGCGCGTGGGTGGAGAATGGTTCCCCGCAACAACGCTTCCAACGGTGGCTCCATCAAACGTGCTTCAGCTGCTGGCTCCATGGATCGTGTTGGCATTCGTCGCCGCCTCGGTCTTCGCCGCGTACCGAAAGCTGTTCAAGAAACGGTGGTAAAACCTTCACCTTCCTTTTTATGTTGCTGCTCTTTCAAGGCGCACTGCATTGGCGGATGATTTTTTTCTTTGAAGCGCGCGCGTTCTAGTTTGCTCCAATTCGGGTTTTTCTTAGTTAGTGCGTACTATGTGCGTTATCTAGTGCGTGCCCTACGCGTTCTATGTTCAAGAAAACCACTTCATCATCACAACCTGAGCGGGGGCCCGCACTAGAGTCGTCCATAAAAACTAAAGACCTGCAGGAGCTTGGTTTGGCACCTGCATTTTCATTGTCAAGCTCGAAAAGCTGCACCGACTTTGGTCGAAACTTTCAATGGGGAAGGAGAAAACTGTTTCGGCGAACGCGCGCTCACATTATTTTTCAGCTAATTATAGCGCGCTCAGGTCAGTGCACAGTTCACACGAATTTCCATCGGGCTTCGCCCACAATTCGTTTTCCATATAAACATCCATATAAGAAGTCTCCGTTCACAATCTGTGAATATTCGTTCACAATTTTTGACGTCGCTCATACAGTTTGTTCACAACGAGTGATTTCACTTTCCATATAAAAGACTCGCGCGCGCTATCCATCAAGCGCGCCTTAAGCACGCATTCACCGTGAAAACTTAAGACATCGTATATGCTATTTTTGCCTACCCCCTCCCACCCCCTCTATATAGCTCGCAATTCGAGTGCACGCATCGCGCAGGCTGCGTGCGTTTTTTGGGGGACCCAGAAATAGTATATATACTAACCAGGGCGCACGCGTTATCTTGTTCTGGAGAATTCCTCTAGAAGACTTCTACACAAGGCATATGTACACGAAACTCAGATTGATGAGAAGGAGAATGGCCCCTCAGAAAAGCGGAGAAAGGAGAAAAGGGAGAAAGTCAGTGTTTTCTAAGCCATTCTCCTCCTCCCGATAGTTACTTCATTTTGCCAGCGCGCGCGCGTTTTACTTGTAGGTTAAGTTAATCGGACTTTGAATGTGCATATCTTGGACAAGACACGTTTACGTGCGCTATGGGCGCGCGCGTCCTTGGGACCTTGGCATTTCTATGAAAAAGGACACGCGCAAGGACTAGCTCTATTCTTTTTCTTGTTTCTAGTCTTAGGTGCCTGAGCCTGCTTAACGAAGTATCATGATGTTGTATTTGATACATTTGTTTGCGCTAATCGTATTGATGTGCGATAAATAGAAGCGCGTTCCATAAGTGTTAAATAGTTAAGCTAGCACTTAACGGATTACCGAAAGGTAAAAGGAGAAGGAGAAGATTTGAAAAAGGTAATTACGTTTTTTTTAGCGGTACTATTGGCAGGTTTGCTTGCTTTCGCGTACTCAACGAGAAACGTTAATGCAACGACGACCAGAAACTACGGGGATCTAACACTTACCCCTACCGGGGTGTGGACTGATTGGGGGACGCACTGGAGCGATGTCTGGGACCTTACGAAAGGCGATCTGACGTTGTCCTACACGATAGATATGACACACGTCACTCAGCCGGCGGTTTGGGACACGTCTTATTCAGAGGTTGGCCTTCGCACTGAAGGCGCAGGCGATTTCAATCCGGGACCGTTCCTTGTCTATCAGGGAGGTTGCGGGGGCTGGATGACATCTCTCTATGGCGACTTAACTCCGAGTCCGACCACGCTGAGTCTATTCGACAAACACAATCTCGGTGCATCGGGTGGCGAAGGAGAAGGAGATTATGACTGTCTCGTTCCAAACGTTGTGGTCGCCAAGTTTGGCAGTGGCTGGAACCACGGTATTTGGTTTGACCGCGACGGTGTTGACGCTTGGCAGGACGACGATCCTCTTACTCCAGTTCCACTAGGAAGTGCGGTGCCTTGGGGTTCACATAATGGACAGACGTACAATACAAATGGCATCTATGACATCGAGATCCACTATCACGAAATAAACGCCAATCTCGGCAGCATGTTCGCAACTGTAAACGGCCAACCCACTGGCTTCTACACACCCGCGTATCATGATGGAGTACCCGACTACTATCCCGCTGGCCTCAGCTTCAAGGGTGACATGACTCGAATGCAGGTCTTTGCAGGCATAGTTGCTCCAGACGGCGTCGCGCAATATGGCTTTACCGTCATCCACGATCTGACCGTCATTGGAGAACTCGGCGTCTCAAGCCCACTTGTCGCAGATTTCACCTACAGCCCAGCTTTACCGGTCACAGGCTCCGCCGTTTATTTCACCGACACCACACACGGAGGGTATGTACCCTACTCCGCATGGAGCTGGGACTTCAACGGCGACAGCGTCGCAGACAGCACGCTTCAGAACCCAAGCTACGTATACACCACAGCGGGAGACTATAACGTGAAGCTTAATGTGTCAGGACACTGTCCATATTGCGGTTGGGCAATCGTCACCAAAACAATTCATGTGTTCCGGGCGCCTCCAGTGGGAGGAGAATGGGCCCCGATAAACACGGTTCAGCTCGTGTCTCCATGGATCGCCTTGGCGTTCCTCGCAATAGCATTTGCAGCCGCTGGATCACATCGCCTGCTCAAGAAACGCTGGTAAAACCCATCATTCCCTTTTTTATTTTTCTGTTTTTTCAGCGCGCGCGAGGTGGTAATGAAAAAGATGGTCTCAATAACTGCAACAACGCTTCAGATTCAACATGTTCTTGCGCCAAACCCCTTTGGTTTTTCATGGAAGTGTGTTAGGAGCGGGTAGCACACGCGTTCTCTGGTTGGTTAACCGACATAGAAGATATTTCCATTAAGTTTAAATAGTGAGAAAGTGGTTAAGTAATTTGCCGAATAAGCATAAGGAGAAGGAGAAAGGAATATATGAAATATAAAGCATTAGTATTGAGTTTTCTGCTTCTATTGCCATTAGCATTTGCCATCGCACGCGCTGACTGGCCAACTCAACCAGTCGTATCAGACTACCAACAACCAATTCTGTTCGTTGACGTGAACGGCACTGGGGTCCATTATGTGGGCACGTTTCCAAGCGGCTATTGGAGTAGTGATCTTAAGGTCTGGGGTCCATGCGTAGTTAGCAGCAACTTTAATGTTGACGTGAAGTTGTGGAACGACAACAGCACAACCGGCAAAAACATATACGATGTATTCGCTGTCGACTTTGCCCTTACTTGGAGCAGCGCGGCCGCGTACATAAAGCTCGTGAGCGTCGCGGCTCATCTTCCAACAGGCTGGTTCCTCGTAAATGAGACGCAGACCGCTGACAGCTATAAGCTTGCCATGACAGCCACGGATCCTGCCCAAGCAATCTGGAAAGTTAACAACGTGTCGTTGGCGACTCTAACGTTCCACATTGAAGATGAACCCTGCTACCCGAACAGCTTCTTTACGATATTCGATCTGACGAATGTCGGAATGAGCGGAGACGGAGATGTACCCGTTGCACTGACCCCTGAAGTTGACGACGGTTCATACTGGATTGGCTCACGCGAGCCCGACATACACTTGGACTCCCCGGACGCAAAACTTGACAACAAGACTAAGCTTTTGTACGTGACCGAAAATGCTGTGAGCACTGTCCACACGATCAAAGTAATGCTGTCCAACATCACACACGCCTTCGGATTCTTCGTCAGAGTGGAGTGGAGCTATCTCTACAAGAAGACGGACGTCCAGAAGGTGAGAGTTGGTCCAGACTGGATACTTGCGAACTACGCGTATGAAAACCTAGTAGTCGGATCTGGCTACCTTGAATTTGTATTGAAAAGACCAATACCGCCAGTGAAACCTTTGATTTGCGCCAAGTTGGATGAAGCATTCGAGTTCGACCTGACCGTGATTTCACCAGACTATGGGCACCTTCCAACCCCAGTGAACACTACGATATCCATTAAGTATGCTTCACTCTTGGTTTGGGAAACAGAATATGGCGGCGCCGTTGAATACAACTACGGCTGGAATGGACCAGTAACGGAATTCCAATACGAGTTTCCAAATATGTACAATTGGCCAGACTACCTCTACTACTCGTGCGACATGATAAACATTTGGAAGCCAAAGCCAGCGGACATTACACTAGACGGCCACGTTAACATCGATGACCTTAAGGCTCTAGCAAACAAGTACCACGTGACCCATCCTTGGGGCGATCTAGCCAACCCAGTTGGTACAGCCGGTGTCGTGGACATCTTCGACCTCGTCTTTGTCGCAAAGAACTTCGGAGACTGTTAGAAAGCAGAAAGCTGTCGTGACCAGCAGAGTCACGAATCTCCTTTTTTTTGGTTCAAAAGCTGCACAAGTCCTGATCTAGATTATCACTCTTTCATTTTTTAACTTAAATCAGGAACGCGAAGTTTATTTGGCGGAAAGAACACTTGTAAGCGTTAAGGTGCACCATACTTGAAGGGAAAGATGCTTACGTTATTTCTGACGCTTATGCTTACGGGCCTAGCCTTGACAACAGCGAGGGCGCAGCAGGCCACGGTTAGGGTGGTCCCACAATCGCTGACAGTTCCTAACGTCGGCTTGACTTTCAGCGTAAACATAACGGTGGAGAGCGTCGAGAATCTGTATGGCTACCAGTTCAAGCTGTACTACTCAAACGACGTACTCAACGGAACCAGCGTCACCGAAGGCTCGTTCCTCAAGACGGGAGGAGTGCCCACGCTCTTTTCAGTAGCCAAGTTCACTGACAACTACAACGCCACCAACGGCCTAGCAGACGTCTTCTGCTTGCGCACGGACAATAACGCACCAGGCGTCAATGGGAGCGGAACCTTGGCAACAGTCACCTTCAAATCCACGTCGACAGACGGACCGAAAATTCTGCACCTTGACGAAGTAGAACTTAGCGACCCAACCCCAGCCTCAATCCCTTTCACCGCGGCGGACGGTGAAGTCACTGTGGTTCCAGAGTTCCCCGTCGCCCTACCTCTACCACTGTTTGCAGTCTCAACATTGTTGGCCATCATTTTAAGAAAGAGAGCAGTAAACCGTAGAAGATAGTTCCACAGCGTTTAAATAACAAGCAGAGAGTAAATTTAACATTGAGGGGAAAAGAGGGCGTATGCGGAAAAAAGTCGTTCTTGTAGCACTCTTTATCATGCTCTTATCATTTTTGTTACCTCTCCATCAAGGAATAGGGTTTGAGTCACCGACGACAACACTTAGCGTTGAGCCGACCTACAATTTTGGCCTAAACGTTGGCGACACCTTCTCAGTAAACATAACCGTTTCGAACGTAACCGACCTAACAGCTTGGCAATTCAGACTGTACTATAAATCTGCGGTTCTGAACGCAACCAGTAATGAACAAGGACCCTTCCTCAAATCAGGAGGAGCCAACACATTCTTCTACGTAGTCAACTTCACCGACAACTACAACGCGACTGACGGCCTAGCATTTTTCGCCTGCGCTATTTACAACCCTGGAGGGGGCCCTGTACCAGGAGTAGACGGCACCGGAAGCATAGCAGCTATCACGTTTAAGGTCGTCAGCGGTGGAGGCTCCATCCTGCACCTCGAAGACACAATTCTAGACGACTCAGCTGACCCACCGAACCACATCCCCCACACACTGATCGACGGCGAAGCCTACGCAGGAATCGTCAACATAGCGGTAAGCGACATCGCCGTCCCGATAAACATTGCCAAAGGCACAGTGGCACTCATCAACGTGACCACTCAAAACAAGGGCCAACTAGCAGAAACTTTCGACGTAACACTAAAGGACGATGCCACCCCAATAGAAACTAAATCGGTCATTAACCTCACGGCAGGGGACACCAGAATCCTAAACTTCACGTGGGACACTAATCCGGTGTCAATAGGCGAGTATAACCTGATTGCAACCGCGACTCCTGTTCCAGGCGAACAAGACATGTCCGACAACAACTTCACCCTCAAAGTCTACGTAGGCACAAGAGACCTGACCGTAACCGCCGTAGAACCTTACAGAACGGCAATACCGATAGAATTTCCCAAAGGGGTGGACATCCTTGTAACCCTTCAAAACAACGGTCAAGCCACAGAAACATTCAACGTAACCCTATCCCAGGGCTCAACAAACATCGGAAACCTTACGACAGCTTTGATAGCCGGAGGCAGCGGAACCGCCACCTTCACATTGAACACCTCAACTCTATCGTATGGCAACTACAGCTTACGAGGGGACGCTATTCCACTGCCATACGAAACACACACATCCGACAACAACCTCACCAGATATGTATTGATCACAATTCCAGGCGACACCAACGGAGACCGAACCGTGGATATCTACGACGCAATAATGCTTGCGGGGGCGTATGACTCCAAGCCAAGCGATTCAAACTGGAAAGCCAACGCAGACATAAACGGCGACAACACCGTTGACATCTACGATGCAATAATGCTGTCAACCCATTACGGACAGAGCTTCTAACACCTTTCATCTTCCTTTCAAACCCAGACGCCGCGCGCTAGTGAGCACGCGCACAACTCTTGTAGAACAATGTTTTGAGAGAAGCTTCAAGCAGATGCGTAGCCCCTTTTTCCAACAGATGGTAAACGTGAACGCTATGGAGGAACAAACGACTTTCGGAATTGCAAACTAGGTGTAGACGCAAACAGTGGCGAAACCTAGACCAACTAAACTAAGATGACTTGCGCGCTCAGCACGCGTTTCAGTGGGTATGTTATGGGTCTCTTAACGAACCATTCAACATTGTTGAAGTCATTCGGCTAAGTCTCAAAATGTCTCTTGGTGAGTGTTTGACCGCTGACGGTAACTGAATAAATGAATAGAATAGACCTAGGGTGTGAACAGAAAAACAAGAAAAGGGGTGAGAGATGTTACCAGCGTTTCTTGAGCAAGCGATGCGATCCAGCGGCTGCAAAGGCTATTGCGAGGAACGCGAGAGCAATCCACGGTGTCACGATCTGCGCGGTGTCTATGGGTGCCCATTCTCCGCCGACTGGGATCTTGTAGTAGTGTGCAGTTGCCGTGTGTGGTCCGCTCATGGTTACAACAAGTGGGTTCGCGGTTTCCGGTGTGCCGTCGAGGTCCCAGTTGAGGAAGCTAAGGGTTGCGCCTGGAGGACCAGTAGGAGCCGTGAGCGTCACGGGCGTACCCGGATCGTACCAGCCTTCTCCAGAAATAGTCGCAGTTCCAGGCGGATCCGTTTTCACAGTCAAGTAATAGCCGCCGAAAGCAAGAAGCTGGCCAGGATCATTCGAGGTTAACATATAGACTATGCCATTAACAATTGATGGAGATTTACCACCAACATTGCCGAGCCCTGTGTAGCTCCATATGAATGCGCCAGTCGCAGCATTGAGACAATAGAGATTGCCGTCATAGGAGGCTATATACACTTTGCCATCTGCAACAGCCGGAGAGGAACACACTGCGGTACTAGTCTTGTAGCTCCATATGAACGCGCCAGTCACAGCATTCAAACAGTAGACGTTGTAGTCAAAGCTGCCTATGTAGAGTTTGCCATCCACAACAGCCGGAGAACCATACACTTCAGCCCCTGTTGTGTAACTCCATACAAGAGCACCAGTGCCCGCGTCCAGAGCAATCACTCTGTTGTCGGTTGAGCCCAAGTAGACAATGCCATTAACCACAGCAGTAGAACCCCAACCGCCGTTGTAGCCCAATGTGTAGGTCCATTTGAACGCGCCAGTCACAGCATTCAAACAATAGACCGTTCTGCCCCAAGAATCAGTGAAGTAAACAAATCCATCAGCCACAGCAGGAGAACAATCGTAGCAATTGCCGTGTGTGGGGTAGGTCCATAACGTTGCGCCTGTCGCAGCATCTAAACAGAAGAACAGTAGGTTGTCCGCTCCTCCGATGTAGACCCTACCACTATCAACAACTGGATGACCAGGAAAATAGTTCGTCAAGACTGCAGTGTTCCATATCAATGCGCCCGTGACAGCATTGAAACAGTAAACCCTTCCGTCGTTGCAGCCAGTGTAGACTCTGCCGTCTGCAACAGCTGGAGCCGAAAAAATACCTAACCAGGTGCCACTTATTATGTAGCTCCATAAGAATGCGCTCGTAGTGGCATCCAAACAATAGATACCGTCGAATGCGCCAAAGTAAACTCTGCCATCAGCAATAGTAGGTTGCTTCCCATTGGTCCTGGTTCCTAGTGTGTATGTCCATAATGTTTCGTTCGTTGAAGGTGCCCAGGACGTTGAGTAACCCGTGTGCGTCAAATCATGCTGGAACATGGGCCACTCAGACGGGAGAGCTCGCACCACATTGGCAAGACCCATGATTGTCACCGCGATCATAACCAAAACTAGGAATTTTCTCACTCTCGCCAGTGCCTGCAAATTATTCCTTTATATGTTTCCGCATACTAGCTAGACAAACCCCAATAAGCCGTTTTTCGACCCCGACAGATGGCGAGCATTGTTTCTTTGACAAAACTGCACTTTTGTAAACACAACATCCAACTCTGCCTGAAAAGCCAGAAATGAGGAGATCCAATTCTGTCTAGATAGTATACGCAAAAAGATGTTGTGGTATTTTGCCTTGACCCGAACAGGATAGCTCAACTTTTCCGCAGCATCGTCAGGGTTGTTGGGGTAAAGTTCTATAAGCGCGCGCGCTATTTTCGATGTTGGCATATTTGGATCCAAATATCCATGGTACATTGAAACCTAGGAGGGGTAGGATCCTCAGCCTACCAGTTGAGACCTTCACGCGCGTAACAATCCGTCACAAAAAACTTCTTCTACGACCCTTTCTGTAACAATTATTAGTTTTGGACTCCCTTCTACCTATGGTGAAAGAATGGTAAAGTGTAACAAGCTACTTTGCGCGCGCGCAGCAAAACGCAAAACCCGCGCTGTATTTGACAGCCTGAACACCATTATCTAGAGTTGCAGTCTCATGCTTAGAACTTTGTCCATCATTCCTGCTTCTCTGAAATACGTTATCAAATACTGTCTGACTTCATTGTGGCCAACGTCTTTTCCCACGATCACGCCTGCAAGCTCGTGTCTGGGCTTGGTCCTGAACTTCGGCTCAATCAATTCCTTATTCACATTATATTTCTTGATTACCTTGATTCTGAAACGTTCCAACCCGTGCTCGGGACAGCTCATTTCAACCCATATGGCTGCCAAGCGTCCTTCCCCACGTATATGTAGAGTGAGTCTTCTACTTAAAATCTTGTTGGTCGCACCTGTCAAATTTGCTCCACTCAATGCTAAACAAAGCCCACGTACCATGTATCAGGTTGCATCATCTTCCTCCGAATCTGGAACAGGTGTGGAATCAAGTCTCTCGTCCTGCTGCCTCACGTCACCCACAAACGACTGCATGACCGGAATCAAAACAATGTAGGTCACAATCATAAAAGGAAGAGTGTAATCACCCGTTAATGCCTCAAGAGGCGTAAACACCTTCAACATTTCAACCGTTGCAGTGAAAGCTATAGGGCACAGAAGAGTCTTCGACTCCTTGAAAAAGGCACAAAGAAAGACACTCTCAGCCAGTAAAGGCAGCAAACCGCGCAAAATTCCCGTCAGGTCACCTGCGAAATACGTTGTCACTGGAAGCATGTATAAAGCGAACATTGATGACACCAGGATCAAAGCTATGTAAAAACCGTGATCTGCTTCGACTTCGGTTTGGACGTACCCTCGGAACACGGTCTCCGATGCTATGCTTGCAAGCACGATGCTGCCGCTCGTTAAGAATGTGTCTAGGGATATAGGCGAGCCTGGAAGTGCCTCAAACCCTGATATTGCTCCAGGAATGAACAATATTATGAAGACAAAAAGGAACCCAAAAAAGATGGAGATAGCCAAAAACCTGCCAACTCCCCTCGGGATCAAAAAGCCATGTTGCGAAAATCTGGATCCCTGTCTCCTGATGAAAAAAACCGCGGCCAACGTTACGATTAAGTAAATCAAGCTCAAAAACCATCCGAGAGAATTGTCCATTCCAAAGAGAAAAGTTCCAGCTTGATGAAGCCCGAACGCCAAAAGAAACAAAGCAATGACTCTTATCTCATGTCTCCACAACATGGGCTTCACTCAAAGAACAAATATGCAATACAAAATAAATCATTGTCGGAGATCCTTGACACTACAAGACTGATTGCTCC
>Ga0315280_10012103_pt1 | contig 10495 bp, 9 predicted proteins | sample YL17G06_40_MG_FD_203697 | JGI IMG/M metagenome (GOLD analysis project Ga0315280, IMG submission 203697) | Sediment microbial communities from Yellowstone Lake, YNP, Wyoming, USA - YL17G06_40 | ecosystem: Environmental > Aquatic > Freshwater > Lake > Sediment | place: USA: Wyoming | collected... | reverse complement strand
AGGTTACAGAGGAGTAAAGTAGAGCAGGAGATCCAATGCTTAGAAAGGTTCTGTACTTAGCTTGCATGAACAGTATCCAATACAATGACCGCATAATAATGTTTTATGAGCATCTCGTTACTAATAACCATAAGAAACCTAAGGTTGCATTGGTAGTCTGTATGAAAAAGCTTCTTCTCATAGCCCATCAAATCTATGTAAATAAATCAAAATACAAGCCTCTTTACATAGATGATAAAAATTTATGTTTTTCCTCTTGATATGGATCGTAGTATTATGTGAGGCAATTTGAACTATTGGCAAAAATTTTAATTTACATATAATAAATAAAAGGGTATGCAAATGAAAAATTGTTTATTGTGTAAAAAGGAAGTCGGTTTCATATGGTCTAATTTATTGATCTGTGGCTGGATTTTTTGTTGCAAAAATAATCTGTTACAAAAATGTCCTACTCACAACCTGATCAAAAATTCTTCTATATTTTTGATGTCTACTAAAACTGAAAGATGTTTGCTTCTTACTGAAGAATTAACGCAAGGGTAAATTAATGATTAATATATTTAGTTTATAGAGAAGGAAAAGTAATGAAAAATAAAGGATTATTTTCAATCATTGTAATTGTAATAGTATTGGTGGTTGCTATTGTCTTATTTGTCCGCTTTATGCCCTTCCAAGCCAAAAAGCAAGGGATACCTTATCCTTCTGTGACTATAGGTTCTGATGAATCAACCTCCCTCTCCAATCAAAACATTATAACAAGTTCTCTCACCCCTCAATCCGATGGTGCCTTAACAAAGACAATAACAGTTGATTGCTCAGGTTACGATGTGGTGCAAACAAGCGATAACTACAAGTTAGTACTTGTAAATGGCTTTGATCTTTTATTGGTAGATGAGATTACACCTGTCCTTCCTGTCCAGGAGTTCACTGTAGAACTTCCCTTAGAAGCTGAGATTAATAGTATTAATGTGAGTTTTACCGATTCTGTTGCGCTTGGTAATTTAAATATACCTGCTTATTCATCAGGAGATCCTATGGGAAGTGGTGGATATTATGTAAATTGTCCGAACAATATAGGAATGTTTCCTGCTAATAAATATTCCTATAGAGTTTCAAACTTTGAAAGTTATAGAGAGATTATTATCTCTTTGATACCTGTTGATTTTAATTCTTCTACAAAACAGGTTAACCTTTATAAAACAAACACTATTACAGTAAGTTACACTACTCCACAAAAAGGCATATTGGAAAATGCTTATACCTATAAAAGCACCTATCCTGTAGGAGAAAATATTCAAGCCAATGTTATAATAAAAAACATTACCTCTTCTTCAGCTAATTTTACAATAAATGCTTCATTAGAGGATGACAGCGGTAATGTTGTTGCAGAGCAGAGCAAAACTCAGCTCGTTGATGCTGCAACAACTTATGCCATTCCTTTGTCTATTCCTTCTTACGATAAAGGGGGAACTTATACTCTTAGAGTAGTTGTTACAGATGATGGTGGTAGCAATATCGGAGAGTGGAAAGACATAGTTAATATTGTTCCATTTGAAATTGTTAATTTTAATGCCCCAGAGCATATTTCCCAAGGAGACTACGGAACGTTCAGTATGACACTTCACAACTTCAAAAACCAAACAGCTTTATTCTATGCAAATATCTATATTTACGATAGCAATGCTGAATTGGTTGCCAAATTACCTCAGATGAGTATAAATATGAATGCTGGTGAACAAAAGACTGTTTCTACTCAATGGTACCCATCTAATGCGCTGAAAGGTTCATATTCTGCATATTTAGTTGTAACAAGTGCAGATGATAACTACTCTCTCACTAAAAGTGCTGATGTAGAAATCGTCACCACCTCCCTTACCCTCACCTCTCCCAACGGTTCCGAATCCCTCACCCCTCATGCCACATGTGACATTACCTTCTCAGTCTCAGGTGATACATCCTCTATCCATTACTTTGTAGCCTTCTACACCGTAGATGGTGGTAGCTCCTATGAATATGTTACAGATTCAAGCGGTAGCATAATCTATACCCTATTCGACCCCTTACAATCAATATACTCTATACCATGGTATGTACCTGTGAGATACTCAACAATGGCAAAGGTAGTAGTCTATGCAATGGATATTAACAACAAGATGCTTGCATTTGATGTGAGCGATAACTACTTTAAGATTGCAGATATCGCTCACCCTGGAGACTTCTCTGTTAGTATAACCAAACCTCTTGTTGGTGAAACAGTAATACCAGGTACAACATATAGGATAGAATGGACAACATCTGGTACTACTCCTCCAGATCTATCTTATTTTGTAGTATTTATCTCATATGAGGACGGAAGGAATGATTCATGGTATAATGTATGCGAGGAACAGCACTACTATCCTCTGAGCAATGCTACATACTTTGACTGGAATGTACCAGCTAATATAAGGTCAGACATGGTTAAGATAGTTGTATATCCTATGAGCTTACCTAATAACTTCCTTGTAGGTAACTCAACACCAATAACATTTAAAGTTATTCCCCCTTCATATAACTTCACTATATCTATAACACATCCTCTATCAGGAGAAAACCTTACAGCTCTCGGAAGCTATAACCTCCAGTGGACAACTGCCAATGAACCTACAGAACTTGCTGGATTCTTCTTCTATCTGTCAGTTGATAACGGAGCTTCCTGGGAACTCTTAAGAACTTCTGACTCTCCATCTGCCGATCCTCTTTTCATCTCTAAATTTTCATCACCTTACTCATATAACTGGAATGTATGGAAGAGACTCTCCAATAACTGTAAGCTCATGACAGTTGCTGTAGACTCCAGTAACATCTCTATCTACAACATCCTCGGCATACAAATCTCTGATACATTCAATATCATTCCTTAGTCTACACTACTCAATCTATACATAGGGGGCTCCTTGTCTCCTATTTTGTTTTGTGATAGAATGAAGATGAGGTTAGGAAATTAAAAATGAATATTCTTCAAATAGCTCCAAGAGTCCCTTTTCCTCCAGATGATGGAGGGAAGATAGGGATATTTAATATAACAAAGTATTTGAGTTTACGCGGGCACAACATTACTTTGGTTACTTTTGAGAATTTAATGGACATAAAAAAAGACTATTCGGAATTACAAAATTATTGCGAACTATTTTTAGTACCTAAGAATCTCAACAATAGTATTGGTAGCATTGTAAAAAGTTTGTTTTCCAATATGTCATACAATATTGAAAAATATGACTCCAAAGAAATGCTGCAAAAAATACTTGAGTTGTTAGAAACAAAAGAGTTTGACATTGTACATATAGACGGATTGCATATGGCACGTTATGGAGTAGAGATTAAAGAATTTTTTGATATTCCTATTGCATTACGAGAGCATAATATTGAATCTATAATAATGAAAAGAGTAAGTGAAAATGCAAAAAACATTCTTATTAAAAGCTTTACTCTTTTACAGTACAAAAAAATCTATAGCTACGAAAAATATGCTACTAATGAATTTGATAAATGCATTGTAATAACGAAAGAAGACGAAAATACTCTTAAAAAAATGAATCCAAAAGCTCAGACTGTTGTAATACCTGCAGGTTTCGATACCAGTTTTTTCTATCCATTGCCAGTTAAAGAAGTTGATTTTTCAATTGTTTTTGTAGGAAGTCTTGAATGGTATCCTAATGTAGAAGGTATAACGTGGTTTTTGAAGAGAATTTATCCAATTATTAAGCAAAAAATCCCTCTCTTTAAATTATATATAGTTGGAAAAAATCCACCTGAATCTATTTTATCTTATAATTCACCAGAAATTATAGTCACTGGATACGTAAAAGATGTTCGAGAGTATGTTTCAAAATCGAGTTTGGTCGTTGTGCCTTTAAGAATAGGGGGTGGAATGAGAATTAAAATACTTGAGTCAATGGCTATGGGAAAGGTTGTTGTTTCAACCTCAATAGGAGCCGAAGGAATTGACGCAAAAAATGACGAAGAAATAATAATAAGAGATAGAGAAGAGGATTTAGCTAATGCGGTAACTGATTTGCTTGTTGATGAAGAAAAGAGAAAGAGAATTGGTGAAAAAGCCTTGGAACTTGTAAGGAAGAAGTATACGTGGGAGAAAGTTGCAGAAAGATTTGAAGAAGAATATTTAAGATTGATAAGACAAAGAGGAGACTAAATGTGAATAATGATGTTCTTCTTTCTGTGATAATAATTACCTGGAATTCTGAGGCGTACATTGAGGAGTGTGTGGAGAGTCTTCTAAATGGTCTGAAGAGCAGTGGTGTAACATTTGAAATAATTATTGTTGATAATGGGTCAGTCGATAAAACTATCCAAATTCTTAATGATTTAAATGCTAAACATGATTATATAAAAGTAATTAGACTAAATAGAAATACTGGTACTACATTTTCGAGAAACTTAGCAATTAAAGAAAGCAAAGGAGAGTACCTATTTTTTATAGATTCGGACGAAGTAGTTTTTCCTGGAGCAATCAAAACGCTATTACGCACCCTTGAGGGTGATAAAAAAATTGGCATAGTTGCCCCGAGGGTTGTTTTGAAGGATGGTTCTATTCAATTTTCTGTGAGGAAGTTTCCCACGGCTTTTACGAAGTTTTTTAAAATTTCTTGTATTAAGAAACTGAAAGAGTTTGCAGAAAAAGACGAGTTATATCCTGCTAATGTTTATTCTTTTGAATTTAAAGACCTATTAGATGTTGATGTAGCAGCTGCATGTGGGTGGATGGTGCCAAGAGTTGCTGTAGATGATATTGGCCTACTGGACGAAAAAATCTTTTATTCCCCTGAGGATGTAGATTATTGTGTCAGAATGTGGCTAAATGGGTGGAAAGTCGTTTATAACCCTTCTGCTCAACTAATTCATTACTCTCAAAAATTAACATATAAAAGTTTTAAATTTCTTTTTTTACATACTTTTGGACTTATTTACTATTTTTTAAAATATAAATATTTATTTGATAGAAATAAACTTTATCGTAAGATTAGAAGATAAAGAGTTGTTTTAAAATTTTCATTTGAAACTGATATCTAACCTTTGTTAAAAATTTGGCTTTGTTTGATTATAAAAATTGATTAAACTTTAATAATAAATATAAAATGTTTTTATAAATGGAGGCATAATGTTTGTAAGATCAAAAGTTCCGTTAAGATTGGGGCTTGCAGGTGGTGGAACCGATGTAAGTCCGTATTGCGATATATACGGTGGAGCGGTTTTAAATGCGACTATAGACATGTACGCTTATTCAACGATAAAACCTCTAAGTGACCAAAAAATTACCTTTAAGTCTATTGACAAAGGTTTGATTGAAACAGTTGAGAGTGCCTTGAAGCTCGAGGAAGTAGGAGACTTAATTTTATTCAAAGGCGTTTACAATAGAATTGTTGCGGATTTTTCAAGGAAACCTTTATCATTTGAAAACGAGGTTTATGTTGAAGCTCCCGCTGGTTCTGGCTTAGGTTCTTCTTCTGCAATAGTTGTTGCTATATTGGGGGCATTTAAAGAATGGTTAAATCTTCCACTCGGAGAATATGAAATTGCATATTTGGCTTACGAAATAGAAAGGAAACAGATTAAGATAACTGGTGGCAAGCAGGATCAATTTGCTGCTACTTTTGGTGGTTTTAATTTTATAGAATTTTATGATAAAGATCGAGTAATTGTTAACCCATTAAGAATTAAAAGGAAATATGTTAATGAACTCGAGTTCAATCTTTTGCTTTATTACACCGGAACAAGCAGGTTATCGTCCAAGATAATTGAAGCGCAACAAAAAAGTGTTTTAGAGAAGAAGGAAGATTCTATTGAAGCAATGCATAAATTGAAAGAACAAGCATTTCTTATGAGGGAGGCATTGCTTAAGGGCAAATTGAATGATATCGGAGAGATATTGAATTTTGGATGGAAGTACAAAAAACAAATGGCTAATGGAATAACAAATCCCCTAATAGATGAAATATATGAAGCAGCTCGTAAGGAGGGGGCTTCCGGTGGTAAAATTTCTGGTGCGGGTGGAGGAGGTTTTATGATGCTGTACTGCCCTGATAACTCGAAATTTAAAGTTATTGAAGCTCTTAAACCATTTGGTGGGGAAGTGAAAAATTTTCATTTTACAGAAGAAGGCTTAACTACCTGGAGGGTAAATGATTAAGGAAGCATTAATTCTTGCAGGAGGGTTTGGCACAAGGCTTGGTGATTTAGCAAAAGACACACCAAAGCCAATGATAGAGATAAATGGCAGACCATTCTTAGAGTATGTTTTAAATTTCTTGATTCTGCAGAGAATTGAAAGCGTTGTCCTGTCAGTTGGCTACAAGAACGAAAAGATTGAAGGGTATTTTGGTAATAATTACAAAGGTTTGGATATAAAGTATGTAATAGAAAAAAAACCACTCGGTACTGGTGGTGCAATTGTTAAATCGATGAAGTCTGTGGAAGAAGATGTATTTTTTACACTGAACGGTGATACCTTTTTCAACATTTCATTTTCCTCTCTTGAAGACTTCCATAGGAGTAAAAATTCTAAAATTACTTTAGCCTTGAAGGAAATAAAAAACACAGAAAGATATGGTTTTGTAAGTATAGATGAAAACGGGAGAATAAATGGCTTTGTTGAGAAAACCAAAAATGAAAAAGGTTTTGTTAACAGTGGTATCTATATTATAGATAAGCATTTTCTTTCGAGTTTAACTTTTCCTGAACAATTTTCATTTGAAAAAGATTTTATTGAAAAGAATTACGGTTTTTATAAGTTTTACGGGATGCATTTTAATGATTACTTCATTGACATTGGAATTTCTGAGGATTTGGATAAGGCCAGAAAAGATTTTATTTCTTTGTTTTCTTCTGCCTCTCGGAGTCGATGATCCATTTAGCGGCATCGAGAAGGTCAGAGGTTTTGTAATCACAGACAATGTCAGTTTCTTGCCTTGAGATTAGGACTGTTTTGCATTTAGCTCTTTTACCAGCTTCGATATCTGTAATTTTATCTCCTACAAGATAAGATTCTTCAGGGTTTATATTCCAATCCTTTATAGCTTCCAATATCATTCCAGGATTTGGTTTTCTTCTCGGACTTTCCAATTCAGTACAGTAATAAAAGTCATCAATGTAAACTCCTTTTTGCGCAAGTGTATTGTAAAGGTGTCTATTAAATTTTTCAACATTTTCTTTTTTAAAATACCCTCGTTCTACACCTGCTTGATTAGATACAATTATTAGCAGAAAGCCATTTTTTTGAAGAAGCTTTAGTGCACGAACCACGTTAGGTAATAACTTTAAATCATCAATTTTATATACATATCCTTTGTCTTCGTTGATAGTGTCATCGCGGTCAAGAAAAATTGCCTTTCTTTTTGAAGGGAAAAGTTTTTCTTCTATTAGATCGCAAATTATATGCCCTATGGTTATGTGTGCTTCTTGAATATGGGGTGTGAAATGAGAGGGAACCATAATGGATATATCAGCATAATTTCTAATCTTTCCACCGTTTTTTCCCGTTAGAGCAATTGTTAAAGCACTTAACTCTTTAGCTTTTTTTACACCTTCAATAACATTTATTGAATCTCCGCTTGTTGAGATAGCTATTACAATGTCACCTTTGTTTGCTATGGCTTCAATTTGTCTTAAAAATATTTTATTATAGCCATAATCGTTGGCAACAGCAGTTATAACCGAAGAATTTACCGATAGAGAAATTGCTGGTAAAGCTTTTCTCTCTTTAGAAAATTTTCCTACTAATTCTGCTGCAATATGTTGTGCATCTGCTGCGCTCCCTCCGTTTCCCATTATTATTACTTTTTTGCCATTTTGATATGCTTCAATAATTTTGTTCGCGATTAACTCTATTCCTTCGATAAGAAAGTCAGATATTAAATTTATGGTAAATAAGTGTAACCTTAGTCTTTTTTCAATTAAATGTTTCATTTCTTCTCCTAATAAAATTATAATTTATTATAAGGAGAACTTCAAATTTGTAAAATTAAAAGTAAAGTGATAAAATTTTATGAAATGTTTATCACTTTACAATAAAAGAGGTTAATTAAAAATGAGCAAAAGAAAATTTTTTAATTTTCTGCAGTTGTTTTTTGATCTTACTATAATATACTTTTCTTATTTTATTTGGATTTACCTTAAAAGTCTCTTTGGCAAACCTTATAGCTCTGTAAATATTTCAAGTATCGAAGCTTTTGTTCCTTACGTAATTATTGCTTATTTATTGTTATTTTTTGTTTACCGTCTATACGAGGTTGGTGGAGTTGATTTTTATGAAACATTCCTTGGAATATTCTTTTCATGCTTTATTATTTTTATCCTTGGTTTTGCGCTGTCCTTCTTTCTGAGAGCATTTGCTGTTCCAAGAACTGTAATTATTTATTCATTTATAATACAAATTATTCTTCTTGCATTTTCACACTGGGTGGTTAATAAAGTTTACATTAAAGTGAGTCCTCTTTTGAAGGTTTTAGTGCTTTCGAAAGATGAAAAAGAAGCAAAGACAGTTTCGGAATATTTAAAAGGCTTAAGAGCAGGAAAAACAAATGTACAAATAATGCTTATTGAGGGAAATAATTTTTTGAAAAAAGTAGAAGATGCCTTGAAAAATTTTGACTTATTTGTTATTGATGACACTTTTATTGTCGAGGAAAAATTCGAAATGCTTAAATTTTTTGCATATAGAGACAAACCTGTTTATCTTGTGCCAGGAGTATATGAGCTTTTGCTTTTGAACCCCCAAACTCATATTGTTGATGATTTGACCCTCTTTGAGATTAACCCTGTAAATATTTCTGGTGTTGAAAGGATTGTAAAGCGTGCCATAGATATAATTGTCTCGCTTGTTGCTTTGATTATATTTTCTCCCGTTATACTAATTGTTTCTTTGAGTATTATTTTTGATTCTGGGCGACCTGTATTTTTTCTTCAGGAAAGAGCAGGAGTAAATGGAAAAGCTTTTAAAACGATAAAATTCAGAACAATGATTAAAGACGCTGAAAAGTATACAGGTCCTGTTTTGTCATCTGAAGATGATTCACGAATTACAAAAATTGGTAAGTTTTTGAGAAAGACTGGCCTTGATGAGATACTTCAGTTTATTAATGTTTTAAAAGGAGATTTGAGCGTTGTAGGTCCGCGCCCCGAAAGACCTGAACTTATGGAAAAAATAAAAGAAGATACGCCAAACTTTGATATGAGGTTAAAGGTAAAGCCAGGAATTACAGGTTTTGCACAACTTCATGGTAAATATGACACCCCTTCTGATGATAAACTTAAGATGGATCTATTGTATGCAAAACAAAAGAATGCGATTCTTACGGATATATATGTTATGTTTAATACTGTGAAACTATTTTTATTGCCAAAGAAAAGGAAATAAAGGAGGATAAATGAAAATTCTTGTAACAGGAGGAGCGGGTTTTATTGGGTCAAATGTTGTTGATGCTCTTGTAAAAGATGGTCATGAAGTAACAGTTTTAGATAATCTTTCAACCGGAAAAGAGGAAAATATAAATCCTGAAGTTAAATTTTACAATATTGATTTATTAGACATAGAATCTCTTGAGTTTGTATTTAGAGAGTTTAAACCAGATGTTGTGAATCATCATGCAGCTCAGATTGATGTAAGAAAATCAGTTGAAGACCCAGCATTTGATGCAGAAACAAATATAATCGGTTCTATAAATCTTTTTGAGCTCTCTATTAACTATGGTGTTAGGCGAATTATCTTTTCTTCAACAGGTGGTGCACTTTATGGAGAGCTTGAGAATCTTCCTGCTTCAGAAGATACCCCCATAGAACCGCTTTCTCCTTATGGGGTTGCAAAATATTGTGCTGAAAATTATTTAAATTATTTTAAAAGGCTCTATGGTGTTGAGAGAGTAATTTTAAGGTACGCAAATGTTTATGGACCAAGGCAAGACCAATTAGGAGAGGCAGGAGTTGTTGCGATATTCACAGGGAAAACACTTAAAGGAGAGAAACCTGTGATTTATGGGGATGGTAACCAAACAAGGGATTACATTTATGTAGAGGATGTTGTTGAAGCAAATATACTTGCACTCAATGGCAAAGAAGGGTTTTATAATATTGGAACGGGTAGAGAAACATCTGTAAATGAACTTATTAATGTTTTTTCGAATGTGTTAGGGAAAGAAATAAAGCCTGAATATGTCCCACCTCGAAAAGGGGAAGTTTATAGAATTAGTCTTGATGGAGAAAAGGCAAAAAGAGAATTAGGGTTTACTCCAAAGTTTACCATTGAAGAAGGAATAAGAAAAACAATTGAGTGGTACAAGGGAAAGTAAAAGGAGATTGCCACGGGCTCTTCGAGCTCTCGCAATGTACCGTGTTGTGTCAATACCTTTTAAGGGGAATTTTTAAAGTTTTTAAATAATTCATTTAAACCTTTTAGTAATCAGCAATCCTTAGAGGTTTATCCTGTAGAAATGGAAGATCGTAG
>Ga0315280_10012101_pt1 | contig 10495 bp, 12 predicted proteins | sample YL17G06_40_MG_FD_203697 | JGI IMG/M metagenome (GOLD analysis project Ga0315280, IMG submission 203697) | Sediment microbial communities from Yellowstone Lake, YNP, Wyoming, USA - YL17G06_40 | ecosystem: Environmental > Aquatic > Freshwater > Lake > Sediment | place: USA: Wyoming | collected... | reverse complement strand
ATAGGCATGTTGCTTAATGCTCAAGCGGCAATCAACGGCCAAAAGAGGGAGAAGATCCTGAGCATAGCCTACTACGCAAATTGAGAGGAATAGACATGAAACAATCGATAAAGGGACAAGCTCTTAATAAACTTTCATCTATGGCGAAGACGATCGAAAAACTGATAGGCTAGATATGAATGGCATCAATGCAAGGAAGTTCATGAAAATAAAATTCCTAGGTGCAACTCATCAAGTGACAGGATCAAGCTACTTTCTGGATGCTGGCGGAGTGAAGCTCCTTGTTGATTGTGGCCTGTTTCAGGAGAGGCAATATTCCTATAAAAACTGGCAGGACTTCCCTGTTCCTCCGGACCAGATCCAGCATCTCCTCCTCACGCATGTTCACTTGGACCACTCCGGTCGCATTCCCAAGCTCGTCAAAGAAGGATTTGCTGGAGATATCTTGCTGACCCAAGCATCCGAAGAGCTGTTCCCTATCGTGATTTTCGATTCTGCTCGAGTGCAGGAAGAAGATGCCGCCTATAAGAAAAAACGTCATGATAGGGAAGGTCGAAAGGGGCCTCACCCGGAAATCCCCCTGTATACCGTCCAGGATGCCGAGAAGTGTTTACCACTACTAAAGGGCGTTCCCTATGAGGACTACCTCCCGTTGAATGACAGAGTCAAAGTCTGTTTCCACGATGCCGGACACATCCTAGGCTCAGCGATGATCGAGATCATTATCCAAGAGGAGAACGGGTCGCGAAACATCATCTTCTCTGGTGATATCGGCCAGTGGGATAAGCCTCTTCTCGACAATCCCTCAGTTTTCGATCGAGCGGATTATGTGGTCATGGAGTCCACTTACGGGGATCGCAACCATGACGATCAACAGGTCATCGATGAACGACTTTGCGAGATTGTCAATAACACGGTAAAGGCGGGCGGGAATGTCCTCATCCCCACCTTTGCCATCGAGCGTGCCCAAGAACTCCTATACCATTTTCACCACTTAGCGAGAGCGAAAAGGATACCTTACATCATGACATTTCTCGATAGCCCTATGGCTGTCGAAATAACGAAGGTCTTTGAACGTTGCAGGAAATATTATGACAAAGAGACACTCGAGCTCTTTGAGGACGGTCAATCCCCCTTCGACTTTCCGGGGCTGGAGCTCGTCGAATCCGTTGAAGCATCCAAGGCTATCAACCTGATAAAAGGTTCAACCATAATCATGGCCGGTTCGGGGATGATCACGGGAGGGCGCATTAAGCATCACCTGTCCATGAACATAACTCGTCCAGAATCCACACTTCTCTTTGTGGGGTACCAGGTAGCTGGGACACTGGGACGCCAAATCTTGGATGGCATTTCCCCTGTCAGAATCCATGGACAGTCCTATCCCGTTCGGATCAAGATCGAGGAGATCGATGCCTTCTCCGGCCACGCCGGCATGGGCGACCTGCAACGATGGCTCAACAACTTCAAATCTCCACCGAGGCGTGTTTTCCTGACCCATGGCGAAGAAAAATCAATCCTGAGCTTAGAAAATTTCCTCCAATCCAAAGGTGGATGGGAAGTGAGCGCACCAACATACGTTGAAGAATTTGACCTCTAGCCTCTGAATGGTAATTAATTCAACAATATGCCCAAGCAACTAGACCCAGGAATGGAATTGAATCGCATAAGGGAGCTGAAGATGGTTCTCCCGTTAAAGGAGTTGAATGCGAATATCAAGAGATTGGCGGATCTTCAAGAGATGAGAGCAACATTTAGACAACAACGTCCAAGAGGTGAGAGAAATATGAGTGGTGGAGGGGGAAGAGGAGGAAGATATGGCAGACCAAGAACAATGTACAAGGAAACTTGTTCAGATTGTGGCAAGGAAACGGAAGTCCCTTTCAAACCAACGGGAGATAGGCCAGTCTATTGTAGAGATTGCTTCCAGAAGCATAGAAGGTGAGACGAAAAGTATGAAAGAGATGCCATCTAACTTGAAAGATAATATGTCAATATAGACATCTATTTAACTTGGCAAGATTACCTAAATCTGTCCCCTCTGAAGGAATTCATGATATCACAGGTCAAACAGAATAGAGAGGCACTCAGAAGGGGCAAAGCTAAAAGGAAGCTAGTCTTCTTGCGTATCCAATAAATTATACGGTGCAAGAGCTTCCCTAAGGCCTTTGAACCTATTTCGAACGGTAACCTCGGTAACATCGGCAGCCTCGGCGATCTGTTTCTGCGTGTACTTCGTAAGGCCGAGCTTCTGGGTTACTATATACGTAGCAGCTGCTACGAGCCCCATCGGATCCTTGCCGGCCGTAATCCTCAATTCTATCGCCTTCTTGAGCAACTTTATCGTCGCCTGTTGAGCCTTCATATCCAACTGTAGCCTCGCGGCGACTTTCGTAACATATAAAATAGGGTCGGAGACTGGCATCTTCATCTCAGTATACCTGACCAATATGCGATAGCTCTTGGCCACCTCCTTCTTCTTGACTCCCGCTTTGGATGCGACCTCCTTCAATGTCCTAGGTACCACGACGCTGTCGCGGCACGATGCGTAGATCGCGGCGGCCGTTATCGCGTTGATCGGCCTGCCCCTGACTAGGCCAGCATCCAACGCTTCCCTGTAGATTTGCGCCGCCCTCACTAGTATGTTCCTCGGAAGGTTCAGTTGATTCGAGATGTGGCTTAGGTACCTCGTGGCCGTTGCCAAGTTCCTCTCATTACTCCCCGCCACCCTCGTCCTCGACTGCCAAACCCTCAGCCTTTCCGCCTTCTCCTGCTCGACGCCCGTCATAGATCTACCGGCCGCGTCCTTCATGCCGGTGCCAAGGCCTGTCGTCAGGCCAAGGTCGTGCAGCAGCAGCGTCAATGGGCTGCCCGATCTGTCCCTCTTCTGCGATTCCTCATCCCTAAAGTCGCGCCACTCCGGTCCTTCGTCTGCCATCCTGTCTCCGATCACGCGGCCGCAGGCTCCGCAGTAATACTCCCCGGTTGATGGATCTTCAAGAGTGTTCGATGAACCACAATCTGGGCATTTAATCGTTAACCTATCCTTCATCGATAGACTCACTCTCCCATCCCTTGCCTTTGCCTCCATTCTTTGCCCGAGTCATACTCTCTCAGCTTCTGCCTTCTTCTGTCGCTCAACTGACTCTCTATCGTACCAGAGCTTCGTGATATCTCTATCATACTCTAGAAGTCCAAATCCAATGTGGAGCAGGTTCCCAGCTTTATCCCGAACCATCTGGTCGTCCATCTTCTCCATAATGGAGAAATTCGTGAACCAGGCATCAAATCCCCTCAAGCTCTGTTGACAAGCTCCTATGAGCTGTCTGCAGAGTGCTACCAGCTCCGCCTTGCTCATCCGCTTCATCCTCTCCTCAATCGATGTACTGCACCCATGAAGCCATGCAATGGTCTCATTCGTCCCTAATGAAGTTATACTTAAACATTCAACGGGTTCGATGCGATAGAGGTATCTACCATTCTTGGTGAATTGCGCCAGTCTCTTATGCCATGGCTTCTATGAAATGCTCGAAGGTCTGCTCGCATTTGGAACTGATGAACATGCCCAGCGCGGGTGCCCTCGTTGGTAGGTCAAAATAACTTTTGATTGGAAAAGACGTTTAGCTCAAGTTGAAAATAATTCCAAAAAACTACTTCGTACTAATACCATCTAAGTAGCGTTCATAGTTGTTCTTACCGCGATGTATGCCATAGCCAGATCGACAACCCATCAAACGAATTACGGGCTAGACTTGCAGTTTTAGCGTTAAAGAAGGCATAATCTTAGGAGGACACAATATATGCATACGGAATGGAGAAGCTTTATAAATTGTGGGACGTCCCACTAGTGGGTGGGAAAAACGCCATGGACGATGAAGTTGAGCTGGACCCCAAGGGCAGGGTGCTCATCCCAGCGGTGATAAGGCGTGAGTTAAAGGTAAGAAGGTTTAGGGCGAAGGTGAGCCATGGCAAGATAGTATTAGAACCCATTATCAAGGCAGAGTCGGTGAGGGGAAAATACAAAGGACTGTTGAGAGTGAACATGGAGAAGCTTGAGGAACAACAGGAGAAATTCCTTAGAGGGATGGGGCGTTGAGATGGACCGCAGTATTTTATTGGTTGAAGCAGATCTATTCATTTCGTACCTCACCGGTGATGAATTTGAGCCCGCGTCCAGCAAACTAGTCAGCGATGCAGAAGAGGGGAAGGTCGACCTCGTGGCGTCATCCGAGGTCTACGATGATGTTGCCACTGCCCTGAGAAGCCAAAGCATTTCAAGCGAGGAAGCCGCCAACTTTGTAGACGATATGAAGAAGATCCCTCATAAATCATTACCGGTCACGGCCGACATTGCTGCCAATGCTCTGAGGTTGTATGCCAAGCAAGGTGGCTCTAGAAAGCTGCACTATTTCGACGCATTCCATATTGCAACCGCCAGATATCACAACTTATCCTTGGTCACAAGTGATGTCTACATAATACAAAATGCCAAGAAGATGGAGATTGTTGCAATGGATATTAGGAGAATAGGGCAGAAGTGATGTCATTAGTTTTTTTCTGCGCGGGAAAGGCCACTAAAATCAGCAATATAGGATTTTGGTTATTGTCGATCACAACATAATTTTCCTAACATTTTTGATTGTAAGCATGGCATTTGTAACTTTATCAGCAGCCAAACCAGATAGCAGTCTTGTAGGGCTTTGGCACTTCGACGAAGGATCGGGAACAACTTCGATTACTATGCGAACCGTAATATAAGCATAAGTCGGTCTAATCCTTCTTAATTTTCTGGATTCGAATTAACATTTCGAACCAGAGTGTAGCAAATCGGTTTGAAATGCTTCATCCAAAAACGGCTTCCATCTATGTTTTCTGGTTTAAAATCCACAGCGCAATTTTCATATCCCATTGATGAAGCCCATTCAACCTAATATAGAATAGCTTCTATCCTAGAAATAGAGTAAATCAGCTATCGCCCACGTGAGGTCGTCGGTATTTTCCAAATGAATGATATGATATGATCTGCTCCAACTCCCTTGTAACCTCCGATGGTGGCTTCGTATCAGGACGGGCGTGGATGTGGATCTCCTCACTACCCGGACAATCACTTATCCAGAGTCTTTCTCTTGATGCTCCCTTTTCCTCATTTCATTATAGAGGTATTCAAACCACTCACCTAATTGTGGGCGGTAAAAATACTTCCTCATCCCCTCGATCATGGGCTTCATCTTATCCCAGTATAGTATAATTGGGCTGCTGAAGAGGTCATCGACTAGATCGATACTTACCATCTATGATTTGCCTAAAACCCCTTGGCCGATCTGAGATAAGCTACAGGCAAAAGATGAGATTAAGTTTAATATACGGTCATAGATGCTAATTGAATAGGGTATGGAGAAGTTGACGAAGTATAAGGGATTTCCATTTGGTACACACTTTTACCGTGAGCCGTCTCTATCCATCGAGGAGATGAGGCATGACGTCCACATCGTCGACCAGTTGGGGTTCAACATGCTCAAGCTTCAGGAATCATGGTGCATCGATGAGAGGAGAGAAGGCCAAGTCGATTTGAAAAAAGTGGAGGCGCTCATAGAGGAGGCGGAAAAGCATGGACTGGGTATATACTTCGGCGTGACGATGGAGCAGGTCCCTGCATGGTTGTGGAGAAAGTACCCAGACTGCCGTCTCGTCTACTCGTCTGGGGAGAAACACGAAGATCCCACTCAGTATCTGCTGCCGGGCGATGGCAAGCCAGGCCCCTGCTGGGATCATCCAGGCGCACGCGAGGCCGGCGCCAGATTCATAGCTGAACTGGCACGTAGACTTGGCCGCCATGATAACATCTTAGTCTGGAATATCTGGCAGGAGATCGGATTCTGGCCGATGCGATCGATTCCGGACTCGCTGGGCTTCTGCTACTGCCCACATACCTTGGCTCGATTCAGGGAGTGGCTTAAGGAGCGATATGGTGACCTAGACGTTCTCAACCGGATGTGGCGTACTGGATATGGTGACTGGGAAGAAGTGGAGCCGCCGCGGATATTCTCACGAGTGCCATCGTACATCGACTGGCGTTACTTCATGGATGACGTTTACCTGGTCAGGGCGCTTCGTTGGAAGGCGGATGCCTTTAGGGCCAATGACCCAAAACATCGCCCGATCTTCAGTCATGTCGGCTATCCCACCATAGGGAGCGGAGCCGAGTGGCGTTGGGCTGCGGAGGGGGATATCTTCGGAAGCTCGTCCTATCCCGCCTGGGGACCGATCCACCAATGGGACGCGTATGCCCCTGCGCCTGGCCAATCCGTGCCCCGGGGGGTGAGCCTCAGAGAGGAGGCCGAGCTGGTGGCCATGGGCTTCGATTACGTGCGAAGTGCAGCTGGTCCCGGTCGCCAGTGTTGGGCGGCCGAGTTTCAGGGAGGGCCGATCTCGACATCGCTGCACAAGGGGCGCATTCCATCTCCTGAGGACATCAGGCTTTGGGTGCTCGCCGCCCTGTCATCGGGGATACAGGGCCTCAGTTTCTGGAACCACAGGGCCGAGATCTTCTGGCATGAGGCCTATGGTTTCGGCCTGCTCGATTCACGTGGGGATTACTCGCTTCGCGCGGCGGAGGCTGGGCGCCTTTCGAGGGCGATAAATCGCTATCCCGAACTCTTCCGCCTTGGCCGCGTTCCTCGGGCGGACGTGGCTCTCTTCATAAATGAGGACCTCTGGCACTTCTCAGAGGCCACTGGAGATGGTGCCGCTTCTCATCTGTCATTCACAATTCGGGGCCTTTACAAAATGTTGTGGCAATCCGGCGTCTGGGTCGATTTCGTGGAGGCCAGTCGAACGAGCTTGGAGGATCTCGACGGATATAGGGCGATCATCTTGCCCCTCCCGCTCTCCTTGGATCACAGAGTACTTGATCTGCTCGAGAGCTACGTTGCCAAAGGCGGTACGTTGATCTCTGAGGCATGTCCAGGTCGCTATGACCGCTTCGGCTTCACGCGTCCGGGAGAGTTGGCCGAGGATGCTGAAGAAATCTTCGGCGTGGAGCACCGTTCCGTGCAGCTCTGCCACGAGCCCAGACAGACACCCCGATGGACCCCTGCCGAACGCAGCTATGGGGAGATCAGGCAGTCGACGCGATTCCAGGGCACGGGCTCGTTCGCAGGACACAGCGTCCTGCCAAGCCTATTCATAGAGACATACACTACAAAGGGCTCCTCTCCCATCCTGCTCTGCGAAGACGAGGTCGTCGGCGTGGTTAACAGCATTGGACAGGGAAGGGCTTACCTTATCGGAACCGTACTCGGCCATGCGCACTCGGCCTTCAGGGATGAAGGAACATTGGCGCTTCTGCTGGCTGTGTTGAACACGGCCGGCATCAAGCCCGAAGTCTGTGGTAAGCTCCGTCGACGGCGACGGGTGGGCGAAGGGCACGAGGCCTGGTTCGTGTTTAACATGAGCTCCGATCACATCACCGAGAGGATCGACATAGGTGGCTATTCGGCGGTCGAGGACCTTGTAGAAGGGCCATTGGCAATCCAGTCGGGGTCGATTGTCACCATCGGAGTCGATCCCTTCCAGATCCGATGCCTAATACTGAGACGATGAATCCAGCATTTCGCGGAATAGGGATATTCGGCCCAGCTTATCGAATGATGCTGGAGAACGACTCACATGCCCCTAGTTCAGTAGATAATGTTTTATTGAGGGAAATGGTGAAGCTATGTTCTGAGACAGTTGATTTTCTATATTCTACCCATACTCCAGTAGATGTTCAGTACGAGAAAGGATCTCGTCCGAAATTGGATCTCTATGTAGAGGATATCGGCAAGGCTTCTTCAGAAGAAGGCATAATCGAAAACATCGCCCAGTTCACGAGTAGACTTCAGGACATAGCAGAACAAGACCTTGATAAAGTGCAAGTCGGGGGAATGGAGGAGGAGATTATTGAGAGAGGTTCCGACTGGTGCACAGACCTTGCTAGAGTAGGTTGTGTTTTATGTCAAGTGGCGGGGTTTCCTTCAAGGCTCATAAGTTTGGTCGATGCAAAGAAGGCTTATAGTGGGCATGTGATCATTGAAGTCTATCGTGCTAGAGTATGGGGTGCAGTAGACCCCACAACTAATGTCATCTACCGCCATCGAAATGGTAAGCCAGCAACGACTTGGCAGTTAATGAACGACACCAAACTCGTCGATCAACATTTTAGAGATGAATCAACCCCATACACTAATCCTAACCAGTTCAGGGAAGCAGCGATCACAAACTATTTCGTCTGGCGATGGAAAGAGCATGACTATACTATGAGTTGTGTAAACGATTATTACCGTTCTATTTTAGCCAGCGATAACAGCGGGACGGCCTTCTCACCACCGACACGCTGGGCCCCCATTATTCAGTTGAACAGGGCGAGCATGTCCTTCCAGGAAATCCTCAGGACTTCCACGACCTTAAGCAACAGCTCCAATATCTTCATCTTCTGTTTCACCACCAAGTGAGCAATAGGGCTGTGCAGAATAGTTATCCGTCGTGGGAAAAAGTGATCGGATTTTTGTTCACCTCTTTGATGATGGTGGTGGTCAAAAAAGTGATCACTTTTTTTCAAAATCACTAAATGTCACGCCTAGCTTTGTTTCCCTGAGGTGTAGTGATGATGGGTGATGACATGAATGAGCAAAGGGAAGTCCTGAGCGTGGTCTCGGACCAAGTCCCGGGCCATACCGAGGTGAGACAACCTCTCATGGAAGCGCAGGTTGATAAGAGGACACTCGCGGGTTATCTCTTCTTCTGGTCCGGACAAAAGGTCTCTGAGTTAGGTTCATCGATCGCGCAGTTCGCGATAATTTGGTGGATAACTTTGGATACCGGAAGCGCTCTATACTTATCGATGGCTTCACTCGTAGGCTTCGTCCCCGTGGTCGTTCTGGGACCAGTTGCCGGCGTGTTGGCTGACCGATGGAACCGTAAATTGATGATCGGTGTCGCGGATTTCCTGCAGGCCTTAGCCACTGTAGCGCTCATATGTCTATTTTGGGCGGACATGGCCTCGATATGGCAAGTCCTCGTTATCCTCGCCCTCAGGGGAATCCTACAGGCATTTCATATCACCGCTGCGACGGCCATCGTCCCATCGATGGTGCCCCCTTATAAACTCAGCCGCATAAATGGCTTGAATTACCTGTTATCAGGTCTTATGAGCATGATCGGGCCGATCGTTGGGTCCCTGTTGATCGGATTCTGGAGGATCGATCAGGTCCTTTGGATTGACGCTGGCACATTCGCCGTGGCACTGATCCCACTCATTATGACCGCCATACCGTCCGTTCGATATGAAGGGAAGGGGTCGGCGGGGACATCCTTCAGGAAGGAATTCGCAGAGGGCTTGGCGTTCATCAGGGGCGGTAGGGGCTTTATGTCCGTGCTGATGACGGCAACCGCCTTGAATTTCCTCTTTTATCCCCTGATGGTCCTGCTCCCATATTATGTAAAATTCGTCCATTCCGGAGGGGTTACCGATTTGGCGCTCATCGAGGTAGCCTTTGAGGGGGGGATGTTCATCGGGGGATTGCTGATGTCCGTGATAAAGGGATTCAAGAGGAAGATGTTGTGGGTCGCGCTTGGTATGTTCGTGGCTTTCATCGGATATGCCTCGATCGCGTTTATGCCCGGTGGGGCATTTTGGTTCGGGGCGATTTGCGCGTCGATCGTCGGTTTGTGTCTGCCCGTGATCAATGTCACAATTCAGACGATCATTCAAACTGTTGTCCCAGGGGACATATTCGGGAGGGTAAATTCAGTCATCCTCACCCTCTCCAATGTCGTGACCCCCGCCGGCATGATCCTCTCGGGGGTGATGGCCCAACTCATCGGCACGGCTAACCTATTCCTCGGGTGTAGCCTTTCAGGGTTGATGATCTTGACGGCCTCATGGTTCTTCACCGATTTCAGGCGCGTAGGAGAGGTGAATAAACGGGGCTAAGTAAGTTGAGATGTCCATTTTAACACGATTTCCATAAGCCGCTCTCGCCTGGCCCTTTCCCACCCGTTTGATAAGGGCCCAAATCCTCAGCTTGAAGGAGAGAAGTTACATCAACCTGAGCTTTTCAATGAGTCAAATGCGTTCAAGTTTGAATACGACTGGTCTAAGTCCATCGTTACAACAGTTAATGGCAATGTCCTTCTCCTCATACCAAGGCAAATTCCCACCGAAACTCAAGAGTCTGACGTTGGGGTAGATGGAGACCCATGCGGAGGTGCAGAAACCCTCCGGCATCTTCCCATCCTCGCCAACAGTGAACTCCTGGCCATCTCTATATATCTCACATGCTTCAAACCGTCCGGCATGTGTCACAGGGGATCTTTTAAAAACCTCTGATGGACTAAATCGCCTTAACACAGTTATCTTGACCTTATGTCGCTCAACCACTTTAATCACATGTGGAGTTCGAGTTGTTAACTTTTACTTTTTAAGTGTTACTGCAAAGAAGTACATAAATAATCC
>Ga0315280_10012100_pt1 | contig 10498 bp, 9 predicted proteins | sample YL17G06_40_MG_FD_203697 | JGI IMG/M metagenome (GOLD analysis project Ga0315280, IMG submission 203697) | Sediment microbial communities from Yellowstone Lake, YNP, Wyoming, USA - YL17G06_40 | ecosystem: Environmental > Aquatic > Freshwater > Lake > Sediment | place: USA: Wyoming | collected... | reverse complement strand
CAAAACAGCGAAGCATTACGGAGGGACAGACTCCGCAAGGCGCCTGGAAAAGAGCGGTCGATTTACTTGCCGGCATCCTCGATAAGGCCCGCAAGCTCGGTGTCACCGTGTGCATCGAGCCGCTCTCTCCCGCAGAAACAAACTTCATCAACACGGCAGCCGAGGGGATGCGGATGGTGCGAGAGATTAACCATCCCAACTTTAAGATTCACCTAGACGTCAAGGCTATGTGCTCAGAGCCGACGCCGGTGGCCGATGTTATCCGCTCGGTGCGTGCCGAGGACATAGGCCACTTCCACGTCAACGACCCCAATCTCTACGGGCCAGGTATGGGCGATGTGGATTACGGTCCAATCGCAAAGGCGATAAAAAATATCGGCTATGACAGGTGGCTCTCCGTTGAGGTATTCAAATACGACCCCGACCCGCAGACCATTGCGCAAAAAAGCATCGACTACCTCCACTCCTTTTGGCCGCGCTGAGGAGGAAAAATATGGGCAAAAAATCAAGGACATACAAAAGCTGGCGGGATAAATTGGAGAATCCGCCGCCGGGACTGCCTAAAGTGGTAACAGTCCCTGCAAGCTGGGCAAAACGGATGGGAGGCAGAAGAGTGCTTGTCCCCACGCCTTTGCTTGTTGACGAGCTTATTCGCAAGGTCAAAAAAGGAAAACTTATCACCACAAAACAAATCAGGGCCCGGCTTGCAGAACCTTTCAAAGCCGACACAACTTGTCCGCTTGTTACAGGTATTCACGTCCGCATTGCCGCCGAGGCCGCAGAAGAAGACCTGCGAAACGGCAAAAAGCAGATAACACCTTACTGGCGCGTCATCGGTACCGACGGCAGCCTAAATCCCAAATTGCCCGGCGGCACCGAGACACAGGCGGCAAAACTAAAACAAGAGGGACACAGAATCGCAGCGGGCAAAAAGCCGCCAAAGGTGCAGGATTTTGAAAAAGCCTTAGTCAAACTGACGGCATAGGTCTTTATCCATTACGGGATGGAACCACAACATCCAAAACAGGAAGGCAAAACGCTGAAACTATGTTTCAAAAACCGACAGCTCACCCCACCAAGCTGCTGTTTCTGCTTTTACTTACGCCGGTACTCCTGAATGGCTGCTCGCATTTCAAATCGCAGCAACTCGCCGGTGTAAGTCTCATCGAGCACAGCGGCTACGCGGACTGCATAAAACTGGAAAACCAGACTACAACGGTTGTCCTCTGTCCCGCGTGCGGCGGGCGAATCTTGGAATATTCGCTCAACGGCCGAAACTCGCTATATCTCGACCCAAAGCAAAATGGCTGGCTATACGAGCCAAACAAACCCGCCATTGACCCATCGGGCGGCAGATTCGACATCGGTCCCGAAATGACCATTCCGCGTCACCCCGACTTGTGGCTGGGAAGATGGACCGCTCAAATTACAGGCCCGCGAAGCGCTCGCCTGGTCAGCGCCAAAGACAAGGCGACCGGCGCCCAGCTTATCCGCGAATTTACGCTCGATAAATTCTCATCGCAGCTTACCTGCCGACAGATTATCAAAAATGTCTCCAGCGAAACAATACTATGGTGTCACTGGAGCAGGACACTCGCTGCCGGTGGAGGCATCTGCCTTATCCCGCTGACGCCCAACAGCCGATTCCCCAACAAGTACGTAATGTACGGCCAGAGCCCGGTCATCGACTACCGCCCCGAAGACCCAAACATAGTAGTGCGTGATGATTTCCTACAAATCCTGGGGACGCCGAAGTATCCCAAACTCGGAATGGATTCCTACGCAGGCTGGCTGTGCTACCTTGCCAAAAACGACCTGATGTTCGTAAAGCGTTTCCCGACATATCCGGACCGGTCCTACAGCGAAATAGCGGCAATCACCATTTCGATATGGTACTATAAGGACATTATGTGCGAGCTTGAGCCGATCGGCCCGGCAAAAAAAATCCCGCCCGGCAAATCGGCATCGTTCAGCGAAAAATGGTGGCTGCTGCCGTACAAATTCCCCCGGGATAGAAAAGTGGACACCGCCGAAATAACAGAAATTGTCGATACGCACGCACGAGAGAGCAAAACCCCCTGGATGGCTGAGCATAAATAGAACACTTCAGAAGCGTTCTCGGGAGAATTTTAAGAAGATGTATTTGCGGAACCGGCACTGCCCTTTCCTGTATGGATTAAGGAATTCATCGCCTGGTCGTGCCGCACCAATGTCACCTTGCCGAAGCCGGCACTTGTAAGGTCCTCACGAAATTCATCGAAGGTATATGTCCCGCCGGTCTGCGTCGCCACAAGCATATTGACCGCAAACATCGCCCCCGCTAAAGGCTTTGTGCGAGACGGCTCCATCACCACATCACGGATAACGAGAACGCCGCCATTCTGCAGAGCCGAATAAATCTTTCTAAATAGCGCGCGATTCTGCCGGCGCGAGTTCTGATGGGCAATCGCACTAAGCCAGGCAAAATCCGCACCCGAAGGCAATCTGTCACGATAGTAATCTCCCGCCACAAACGTTACCCTGTCACCCAGCCCGGCTTTGGCAATCCGCCGCCGCGCAAGCGGTATCACGGACGGCAAATCGAACAATGTCGCCCTCGCTCTGGGAAACGCTCGAAGAAAAGCAATCGTCCACGTGCCGGATGCGCCTCCAATATCGAGTAAATGCGTAAACCGAAGAGGTTTCAACTGATTCACAACTTTGCCGGCAATGGGCGATGAGAAATTATCCATCGCACCTATGAAGGCCGCCTCGTCAGCCGCCCGCCCCCGAATACTTGCTGCTTGTTCCGCAGACCTGCCGGTCTTTACCACTTTCGCAAGCTGGCTCCATCGGCGAAGGCAATTAGCTGAATGCCGCACCGCCGCCAGAATATTACGCGGACTTGTCTCACTTAGTAATTCCGCCGTTTTCGCAGGCACCGCATATTTACCGCCCCTGCTGGTCAAAAACCCAAGCGAGGCAAGCGCATCAAGTAAAACCTCCGTTGCCCGCCTGTTACAGCCGAGACTGGCAGCCATGGCCTTCGCCGTCATCGCCCGCGCACCCAGCGAGCTGAATACGTCCAACTCAGCCGCGGCCACGAGCACACAGGCCGGCTGAAACGCCCTCACCATTTCCAGAATCTCATCCGGACTCCATCGATTCGTCATCTCCACAATTCCTTACACAATCGCCGGCTCCTCAGTTGTAAGACAACTCCAAAATCCCTCTTCAACGGATTTATCTTTGAATATTTTTAGCTTCAAATTCACACCGCCCGCAACTGCAATCCCCGATAGTATATTCCTCAAACCAGCTCTGCGTAAGACAAATCCGAACAAAACTTGTACAAGGGGCGAAATGAGACAATCTCCACTTTGGCAACAGGCCCTTTCACAGGAATCCGCCACGATGTGGCGGCTGTTCACTTTTCACACTATGGAACAGTAATGAGAGGCCGGGAATCAGGCCTGCGGCGGGCGCCTTCGAAATTTCAGGATAATGAAAAGGCCGAGGATGCCTGAGAACAAATAGCCGAGAGGCGAAAGTGCGAGAAGCAGGTGCGTGCCGAGGCGTTCGCCGACAGAGACGAGGGCCATAAAGACGATGTTGGCAATTGCCCAGGTGCCGCCGACGATAAAGCCCATACGCTGGCCGAGGTTCAGGCCTGTGGCGTGGCGGGCGAGGGTTATGGTGAGGATGTAGGCGGAAAATGAATAGAATCCTGCGCCAAAGAGCAGCCAGACAGCCGTTTGATTGTCCATCAGCAAGAGATATGGAAGCAAAAAAGGGATGACCAGAAAAAGTGCGATGGTCGAGCACAGGAGCTCGCCTTTTCGATGGGCCAGTGCCGCCCAAACCAATGTGCCGACCGCACCGCCGATGCCGAATACGGTTGTGGAGAAGCCGCCAAAAGTGAGTCCAAAGCCAAGTTCACCCAGCCGTGTGGGCACAAGATTAGCAAGAATAGTTGTGGAGGTGGCAGCGGGGATACCCATAGTCATCACGAGCCAGAAAGGCAGGGGCCGCTTAGTGACATTTTTGTCGTCTGCGCCGGTCTGCTGCGGATCAACGGTCAGGCGGATTTTAAGAAGGATAGTCGCGAGTATGCCGGCAATGGGACAGAGAATCAGTGGGTAAAGGCCCCGCAGGCCGAAGCGGGAGGCCAGAATGGTTGAGATTGCGCCGCCGCAGGCGTAGCCGATGAAGCCGCCTGTCATAAAGACGGCGGTGCTGATTGAGGGGGGGATGGCATCGAGAGAGTAAACGCCCCGCAGGCTTTCGGGGTGGGCGATTGCGATTCCGCACCCGCTGACTATCGCCAGAAGAACCAATAGAGGAAGGCCGGCGCCCGACCTGGGCAAGATAGCGAGCAGGCAAATACTTGCGGCCAGGGCCAGGCCCAGGTGCAGAAAAAGAGGAGCGGTTTTGTCGGCGCGGGTGTGGCCGGTGAGCACCTGGACGGCGTTCGCCGAAATGGTAAGCACAGCGAGGACGAGGCCGCCGACGGACAGAGTCAGGGTAAATTCGACGCGGACGGCGGGAAGCAGCGAGGGCAGCATATTGCCGAACATATCAACCAGAAAATGCACGCCCGAAAGCACCAGTAGCTGCATCCACTGGAATGTGGCGATTTTTCTATCCAACTGCGGAGCGGTTTACCTCTCGAATTTTTTTCCGGTGAGGCGCTCGTAGGCCTCGATGTATTTTTCGCTGGTTTTTGCGACGATGTCCGGAGGCAGCACTACGCCCGGGCCGGATTTGTTGAAGTTGATGCTTTCGAGGTAATTGCGGGTGAATTGCTTGTCGAAGCTTTCCTGGTCTCTGCCCGGCTGGTATTTATCCACGGGCCAGAAGCGCGAGGAGTCGGGCGTCAGGACCTCATCGATAAGAATAATCTTGTCATCGATGCGACCCCACTCGAATTTGGTGTCGGCGAGGATTATGCCCCTGCTTTCGGCGAAGGCACTTGCCTTTTTGAAAATCTCGATACTTTTGTCGCGGAGAAAGGTCGCGGCCTTTTTACCCACGATTTCGACGCACTGCGAGAAGCTGATATTTTCATCGTGTGTGCCGCGTTCGGCCTTGGTGGCCGGCGTAAATATCGGCTCGGGGAGCTTGTCGCATTGTTTCAGGCCGGGCGGGAGTTTCCGGCCGCAAACGGTCCGGCTGTTTTTGTATTCGACCCAGCCTGAGCCGACCAGATACCCGCGAACCACGCACTCGACCGGCAGGACCTCGACCTTTTTGACGAGCATACTGCGGCGGGACAACTGCCTGGCGTAATCGCAGAAGGGCTTGGGGAAATCGCTCACACGGTCGGTTAGCAAATGGTGCTCGGTGTCCTTACTTAGAAAGTCGAACCAGAAATTCGAGATTTGGGTGAGGACGATGCCCTTGTAAGGGATGCCGTTGGCCATAACGACGTCGAAGGCGCTTATCCTGTCGGTGGCGACGATAAGGAGCTTGTCGCCCAGGTCGTAAATGTCACGGACTTTTCCGCGTCTGGGTTCGGTTCCGGCGATTGTAGTTTGTAAAATCGGCTCCATAGTAGTCACCTTGATAAGTGAGTTCGTAGTTCATAGATAAATGTAAAAATTAAAATGCAAAGTGCAAAATTAAGGAGTTTGTAGTTCATTGTTTATAGTTCATAGTTCGTTGTTCGTAGTTTCCGCCAAACGGAATGTCCCGCCACAGCTTCTTGGCGGACTTCGCCTTCGGCTCAGCATGACAACCCGGCAAATCATAATGTGACGGACCATTACGGCTCCTGCGCTATCCTGAAATCGACGTACGCAAATATTTTTTCTTTGACCTTTTGTATATCCTGGGTCTGCGGCAAAAAGTCAAGAAGCATCTCAAGGAACCTGCGCTGCCTTATGCGTTTCAAACTCGCGGTAAAGTTTATATCATAGACCCAGCCGAGCTGCAAAAGTTTCACGTCATTTAACGTCTGAAGCCGGGTATAATCAATAAGCTGCCCGCGCAAAATGGCATCGACTATCTGCGGCGAATACTCGGGCCTGTCGGGGAACTCCAGGTCAAAGAAGAAGTCGCCGGGGTTGTCCTTATACTGCTTATAATACTGTGTAACTACGTAGAAAACATCCAGCTTGTCGGCGTCGCGGATGAGCTTCGAGAATAATAGACACCAGCCGTTCAGATTTGCCGGCAGATCCTTTCGGCCGTGGTATTCAATTGCCTTTTCAAGAAGCTCTCTCTCTTCGCTGTCAATTCCGTCAAGGACGTTTTCTGTTCTGAGGACTTCGAGGCCCAGAAGGCAATGGTCCGTGCTTCTTGCATCGTTATATGTGCGGTATTTTGTGAACTGCTCGAACCGGCCGATGTCGTGAAAGAGAGCTATCGTCTCGGCTATGAGCCGCTGGTTGTCCGGCAGGACAAGTGTGTCGGCAAGATACTGCATCTCCTGACAGACACGGCGGCTGTGGTCTTCTTTGAGTTTCAGATTTGTGTTGATGAATCCATCCCGGCCGTAGAAGCCGGCTACGTATTTGTCAAACCAGGCGTTGAATTTTGTTAGCTGTTGTCGGTCCACGAGAATTTGGCTCCATTATTGTTTCCACCACGATGACTTGGCGGATTCGTAGTTTCACACAGGGCGATAATTTACAGGGAAAGTGCGGCTGTAGCCAACAAGTTTTAGGAAAAATTCACACCGGCTGTTCAAAAGCAGTCCTTCGGCGGTATAATTATCCGGAGGTATGTGAGAATGGAAGCAGGTAATTTGAGTCTGACTTTGGCCGAAAGGAAAGATATGCCTACAGTAAGGGATGTTACCGTCAAAAAGCCGACGGAGAAGGAATCGGCGGCGTGCAAGTCGTGGCCGATATGGAAGTGCGAGCCGAGCTCATTCGACTGGTCATACACGGAGAAGGAGACCTGCCTGATATTGGAGGGCAAAGTAACGGTTACGGACGGCAAATTCTCGGTGAGCTTCGGGCCGGGCGATATGGTTATCTTCCCTGAGGACCTTGAGTGCACCTGGCACGTCCACCAGGCCGTGACCAAGCACTACAACTTCGGATAAGGTTGTCTACGAATTGCCGAGACCGTCACCGAGATAGTCAAGAACTTATCGCGATGCAGGCATCGCCGTAAACGCTCTGTGGGTAGTTTAGTCAAGGTGAGTTTCTTCAGGTCGAGTTTCCTGCTTGCGTTGTCGATACCCACAAGGTGGCCTTTGGCATCGTAGTCGAGTACCACACCTTCCGAGGCCTCTTTGCTTTCAGCGCCAGGACGGTCAGCAAGATAGATATATAATGAATCCGTTTCTGGGTAATAGCTTATTCTCACGCTTTTTAACCTCGCGGCTGAAAATCCGCAAAAACCAATATAATAGATTCCCGCCTGCGGGGGAATGACAGTAATAAACTAAATACGATATACGCACAACGCACGACGAATAACTGCCGAGTGTCTCAATGGTCGCAGGCATCGCGTTCCCGAAGCCGTTTCAACCAGGCGCCGCCTTTGGCGATAAGGTAAATCCCTGCAACCAGCGCTCCGTATGTCTTCAGGAAAATCAACAACTGTTCGGCTCCTTCAAGCACCCCAAGTGAGAGGGGTATCAGAATCACGCCCACAGCGGCAGCGCTGCGGCTCAAGTTAAATCGGGACGACTCCGATAGCCATCGTCTGATGATTTGTAAGGCAAGCCATGCGGAAAAGATACCTATTGCCGCTCCGGCGAAGACATCCGATGGGTAATGGGCCAATACGACTACTCTCATAGCGCCGACGCCGCTGGCGATGCTGAAAAAAAACAATCCCCACGGCCGGCGGACGAAGGGTGCCAGAGCTGCAGCTGCCGCAAATACGACTGCCGTGTCGCCGGAAGGAAATGACCAACTGCGTATAAGAGCGCTTCTGTCCTCTGCCCGTGAATGTACCTTGACAATATCCGCTGGCCGTGGCCTCTGCGCCAGGACTTTCAGTGATGATACGGTTGGGAAAGCCAGCAGAAGGGCCAGTATTGCGACCAGAGCCGGCCTGCCTCTGGCGGGTCGGCTGGTAGCCCACACCCAGCTTAGTAGCAGCCAAATCAGCACCCATCCTTTGCCTAATAGGGTGAATGCCTGTAGCCAGTTATTGCCGTGCCATTTGTTGGGATGCTGATAGAGCCAGCGAAAGACACGTTCATCAAGCAGAAAATAACTTAGTAAAGCAGCCAGCCCTAAGGCAATAACAGATACCCACATTGTAAAATTGATGTGGTGCAGACGTGGTTCGGATGTTTCTTCTTTGACCATTAGTTCTCCGTTTTGCGAATTAAAGCCAGCACTTCGAGTGGTTTTCCTTTTGAATAGTTAAAACCTTTTTTAGAGGCAATCTGCTCTACAGGCAAAGGGCCGTGCCGTTGCTCGATGTCGGTTAGTATGTCTTTGGGTATAATCAGCACTCCAGGTTTCGGCTGTCGGACCCAGGTGATAACCGCTTCTTCGTTACGGAGCGGCTCAATCTGCCGGCCGATGTAAAAATTCAGTGTTGGTTCGGCGTATTTATAGGTTGCTACGGGTGTTTCTTTGGTGGTTTGGGCCTTTATAGCCCGGGCAATCGAAGGAGATATTTTTGCCTGTTCAATCACCGGCAGCACACCAAACAAGACCGGAATCTCAAGAGCAAACATACCGGCCAGTAATACCACAGCGCTTGTTTGCGGCTTGTCGGCACTTTGCAGACAGATGGCGACTGCGGCCATAACTAACAGCACGATACCTGATGCCAACCCGGACCAGCGTAACCCTGCTGTCGGGAAAAAATATGGCGCAATCATCAGGCCCAGTGATATGGCGATTGCCGGCGGGCCAAAAACCCAAACCCCGCGTCGCAGCCAGATTTGGTCGCGGCTGGCTAATCTGTTTTGCTGTGCTGCGACAATCGTTCCCGCCACCGCCAGGGCCAGTGCCGGCCATATAAACAATATGTAATGCGGCAATTTGGTGACCGCCAGCGTCATTATAGTAAAAATCGATACGACCCATCCGATTAACAGAGGCCGACAGTATTGTCCGCCTAAACGCCCTGCGAGTATTGCTGAAACAGCTCCGGGCAGGTGCAGCGTCCAGGGGAAAAAACCCAGTATAATAACAGGTAGATAGTATGGCAGATAGAGAAGAAGGTTTCCTCCGTGATGCTCCATAGGTTTAATTGCTCGCGTGAGCACGTGCCGGCCGACAAAGGTACGTAAGAACTCACCGCCTGTAGCGTTGTTGGCCGGAAGTGCCCATGCCAGAAAAATCAAAACTCCTATCGCTAAGGCGGCCCCAAGCTGCCAAAGAGGCCGGATAAGGCCATGCCCGGCTTTGCGGTTCAGCCATAGAGCAGTTACCATTGCCGGAATCGGCAGCGCTCCTATTGGTCCTTTGGTAAGCATCCCGAAGCCGAGGGCTGCGCCCATCAGAATTATGTGGTGCGCACGCATTCCGGACTCCATCGTCCGGATAAAGATTGCCGCTGCCGCAACTATGAACGGCAGCACTACTGCGTCAGAAATTGCAGCGGTCCCGACAATCAGTACCATCAAAGTTGAAGCCAGAATAATCATCGCCCACAACCCTTCCTTTGCGCCAAAAAGTCGCTTGCCCATGTAGAATGTCAGCAGACAGGTAATTGCGGTGCCCACCACTGCCCAGAAACGGCAGACAAGCTCCGTAGGTCCCAGCACGTGAACCGGCAGAGACATCAGCCAGTAAAGCAGAATGGGTTTGTCCGGCCACGCCTGCCCATTGAAAGTTGGGACAAGGTAGTTACCTGATTCTACCATTTCTACTGTGACCCTTGCGTATCGTGGCTCATCGCGGTCCCACAATGTGGTTCGCGTGCTTATAAAAAGATACTTGCCGATTATTATCAGGGCGATGAGTATCGCTGCCTTCCGGCCGGTGTGGATATATCCGGTTTTCTGTTGCAACTCCATTATATAACTCCACTTCTTTAGGCGGGGTAAATCAAGCCGCCGATGTGAGTGAACTGTATTACCGAATCAAGGTATCCTGAAGAAAACTGGTAAGTATCCTGAATCCTGGAACATCTCGATAAAGTGCATAAGCATAAATACCCATATATGCGCAATACGCATCGCGCGATACTTGCGACGAGTAACTGCCGAAGGAGGGAATCGAACCCTCACCCTGTTGCCAGGACAGGATTTTGAGTCCTGCGCGTCTGCCAGTTCCGCCACTTCGGCGTTCCAATTGATTCCGCCATACAACAGCGGATATTCGGTCCGCCAGACGACGGCGGATCTTCGATATTGATTATTGATTATTGATTATTGATTGTCAACTCGAATTGGCCACAGAGCTTGACAGGCCTGGCTTCATAGGGGTTCACAGAGAAATCAGACGCGGACTGACACAGATTAACACTGTTTTTGATTTAGCCACAGAGCGGCTGTGTTAGATTTCAAGTATTTTTTAGAGATATTTTGGGAGTCCATAGGGTCTGATTCCTAATCATAGTATTGAGAATAATCAGCAGTTTACGCATACAGGCG
>Ga0315280_10012096_pt1 | contig 10501 bp, 9 predicted proteins | sample YL17G06_40_MG_FD_203697 | JGI IMG/M metagenome (GOLD analysis project Ga0315280, IMG submission 203697) | Sediment microbial communities from Yellowstone Lake, YNP, Wyoming, USA - YL17G06_40 | ecosystem: Environmental > Aquatic > Freshwater > Lake > Sediment | place: USA: Wyoming | collected... | reverse complement strand
GGATTCGGAGGGCGTATTCCCCTCCCATTACCCCCTCAAGGTGGGAGAGTTCAGTGACCATCTCGGTAGTGAGGTCGGCCTTGCAGAGGTAGGCGGCCCGATCAAGCCAGTCCCGTTGCTCCTTGCTCAGCCGGAGCTGGTCTGCGAGGTCCGAGGCAATAGCGCGAACACGCTCCATCTTCTCATACATGCTGCCCAGGTTCTCCTGGAACACCACGCCCTTCAGATCCTCCACCCGGTCGGCCAGCGGCTTCTTCAGGTCCTGCTCGTAGAAGTAACTGGCGTCAATCAGCTTCGCCCTCAGCACGTTCTCCCAGCCGGCGACGACTGTCTCGAGATTGTGCTCCCCACCATCGCGCACGGCAATGAACCGCGGCAGCAACTTGCCGTGCTTGTCCTCCATAGGGAAGTAGCTTTGCACATGCTGCATCTCCTCGACGAGGACGGGTCGGGGCAGGCGAAGGTAATCGGAACTGAACCTGCCGAGCGCCGCGGTGGGCCACTCCAGCAGATAGGTCGTCTCCTCCAGCAGCCCACCATCAACGAGCCGCGCGCCTTCGCTCTCGGCTATGGAGCGCAGTTGCCTCTCGATCTCGGCCTTGCGCTTCTCCGGTTCCACTATTACAAACCGCTCCTCCAGCGCGCGCTCATAATCCCCCGCGCTCGTCACCTCGAACATCCCGTCTGCGAGCGTGGGGTGGCCGCGGGTGAGCCGCCCGCTGGTTAGTTCGGCAAGCGAGAACGCGACCACCTCGTCGTCCACCAGCGCCAGGATCCAGCGTATTGGCCGGCCGAAGCGAAACGTGCCTGCGCCCCAGCGCATGGACTTGGGGAAGGAGAGCCCGGTGATGAGGCCAGACAGGAGCGTGGCCAGAGCATCCTTCGCCGGCGCCTCTGGTTCCTGGATGACGGCGAACACGTACTCGCCCTGGTCCGTCTGGCGGCGCACCAGGTCCTCGGGCGCGATTCCATGACGTAGAGCGAATCCCGCGGCCGCCTTGGTGGGCCTGCCCTCCGCGTCGAACGCCACTTTCGCGGCCGGGCCGCGCTCCTCACGGATCGCGGGCGCTTGAACGGCGGCCATGTCCTCCGCGATCAGCACGAGACGACGCGGGGTTCCGTAGACGATGGCGGGCGGGCGGAAGGAAAGGCGGGCCCGCTCGAGCATCGCCTCGCCGTCGGACTTGAGCTGCGAGAGCGCGGGCGGAAAGTACCGCGGCGGGAGTTCCTCGGTTCCTATCTCGAGCACGAAACGCGGCATCTATCCTTCGTGACCTCAGTGGGACGGGATCAACCTCAGCGCCGACGCGCAGGCGACTGAGCGGCAGGAACATGAGCATACCACATTCGGTCGCGGGGCGGCAACCAAGGCGGCGGTCAGCGCCAGTAGACGGCAGCGGCAGCGATGGCCGCCCAGACAAGGAGGTTGATGAGGAACGGGCGGTCGGAGATGATGATGCGGTCGGGGTCACCGCCCTCGCCCTTCTGGTGGATCAGGTAGAGGTAGCGCAGTATGCCGAAGATGACGCACGGGACAGTGTACAGGAGGCGATCGCTGCCGATCTCGGTCACGGTGCGCTCGTCAACCGTGTAGAGGATGTACGCCATCAGCGTGGATGCGGTGACAACGGCGATCATCTGATCGAGGAGGTAGGGTGTGTACTCGGTGAGACTGGCGCGGTGCGAAGACGCGTTCTCCTCGAGCAACACCAGTTCGTGCCGGCGCTTGCTGAGCGCGATGAAGAGCGCCAGCAGCACGGTGCAGATCAGCAGCCAGTGTGATATCGGGACGGAGATGGCCTCGGCGCCCGCCACCGCTCTAAGAACGAAGAAGACCGCGATCGAGAGGACGTCGAGGATGACGACGTGCTTCAGCGAGAACGTATAGAGCAGGTTCAGCGTGAAGTAGCTGATCGCGACCGCGCCGAAGGCAGCGTTCAGCACGAACGAGAGCCCGATGGCGACCGCGGCCAAGACGAGCGCCGCGGCTGTGGCCAGAGAGGTCGGGAGCCGGCCGGAGGCGATGGGCCTGTTCCGCTTCGTGGGGTGCTGGCGGTCCTGCTCCGCATCCAGCAGGTCGTTGATGAGATAGACGCCGCTCGACAGGATGCAGAACAGGCAGAACGCCGCCACGCTCAGGGCGAGCGACGGCAGATCGGTCAGCTTCTTTGCGAACACGATTCCGGCGAAGACGAAGACGTTCTTCGTCCACTGCCGGGGTCTCATGGCCTCGATAAGAGCGATTAGCACAGGGGAGCCATCCGGGGCGTATGATACCACAGGGGTATGGGATATCAAAGCGGGCCGGGGGGTGCGTCCAGGCCATTGAGTGCCGGCTCACCGCAGAGGCGCAGCGGAGGCAGGGGAGAAATGAGTCACCGAGGCCATCGTCGGGCAGGAGCAAGCATGAAGCAGGAACGCTTCGATCGGAGCAGACTCAGAGTGCAGCCGCTGTCTCGGCGGGTGCATGACATGACCGTGGACGACGTGCTGCCGCTGGATGCGGAGATCGCGCCGTTCCAGCATCCGGACCTACTGACGCTGGCCGAGAGAATAGCACAGGCGCGACGCGATGGGCGCGAGGTCATCGTGCTGATGGGAGCGCACGTCATCAAGCAGGGACTCTCGCAGTTCATCGTCGATCTCATCCGCCGCGGCGTCATCACTTGCATCGGCATGAACGGGGCGTGCGCGATCCACGATTACGAGCTGGCGCGCATCGGGGCGACAACCGAGAGTGTGGCGGGGTACATCCGCACGGGCGAGTTCGGTCTCTGGGCCGAGACGGGTGAGATCAACGACGTCGTGAACCGCTCGGGCGCGGAAAAGGGCTTCGGCGCGGCGATAGGGGAGGAGATCGCGACGCGACGCTTCCGACACGCGCACCTCAGCATTCTGGCTGCGGCAGCCGCGTTCAGCGTTCCCGCGACGGTCCATGTCGGCATTGGCTGCGACATCACCCATGAGTTGCCGAACTTCGACGGCGCGGCGACAGGGGCCGCCTCCTACCGCGACTTCCTGACGTTCGCCGAGCGCATCCGACACCTCGAACACGGCGTGTTCCTTTGCCTCGGCAGCGCGGTGATGGGGCCGGAGGTGTACCTGAAGGCGCTATCCATGGCGCGGAACGTGGAGCGCCAGGCAGGGCGTGAGATTCGCCACATCACGACCGCGGTCTTCGATCTTGCCGATCTCGGCGACGATATCCACCACGAAGCGCCCAAGACCGAGGCGCGTTACTACTTCCGGCCCTTCAAGACCATACTGGTGCGGACGGTGGCGGATGGCGGCGAGAGCTTCTACATCAGGGGGGACCACCGGGTGACGATACCGGCGCTGTGGCACGCAGTGATCGAGCGAATGGAGAAGCCGGCGTGACGCGGGCGCGCCTGGACGAAATCCTCTCACACTTCTCGAACGCCACCATCGCCGTCGTCGGCGACTTCTTCCTCGATAAGTACCTGGAGATTGACCCGGCGTTGGGCGAGGTGTCTTTGGAGACAGGTCTGGAGGCGCGCCAGGTCGTGCGGGTGCGCTGTCAGCCTGGCGCCGCAGGGACGATCGTCTCAGGCCTGTGCGCGCTGGGCGTCGGACGAGTGGTCTGCATCGGGTTCATCGGGGATGACGGCGAGGGGTTCGAGCTGGTGCGCGGGCTGCGGCAGATGGGGGCGGAGACGAGCGGCCTGGTCGTTCGGCGGGATCGCTACACACCGACATACTGCAAGACGTTGGCGCTCGAGGCAGGGGGAGTCCGCGAATGGGAGCGGCTGGATACCAAGAACCGAGAGCCGACCCCGGATGAGCTGAACGAAGCCCTGGTGGGCGAACTGCATCACGTGGTGCATGAGGCCCACGCCGTGATCGCGCAGGACCAGGTGCAGGAGCCCGAGTGTGGGGTGATCACGGCGCGCCTGCGAGACGCCCTTGCAGAGCTGGCCGCGCGGTACCCAGACAAGGTGTGGTTCGGGGACTCACGCACGCGGATGCGAGAGTATCGCAATCTGATGGTGAAGCCAAACCGCGAGGAGTGCTGCGCGGCGATGCATCCCGGATCGCCGCCGCACGATTCAGTGGGCGCGCTGCGCTGCGCGGCCGAGCTGTCCAGGGAGGTCGGCCGGCCCGTGTACCTGACGCTGGGAGCTGAGGGGATGGCCGTGGTGACTCCCGAGCGGATTCAGACGATCCCAACCGCGCGGTTGGAGGGAGAACTCGACATCGTCGGCGCGGGGGACAGCGCGACCGCGGGGATCGTGGCGGCGTTATCTGCAGGTGCGTCGCTGGGGGAGGCCGCGGTGATTGGCAACATCGTCGCCTCGATCACCGTGCAGCAGATAGGCACGACGGGGACGGCGACGCAGAAGCAGGTGAGGGAGCGGTTCCGGGAGTTCCGCGAGGTGTGGGAGGCCGGCTGATCTCCCAGCGATGCCGCGGACGTGACAAAGGAGGAAAGCCGGACATATATGAGCCGCGACGGGGGAAAGCGGCGCCGGGCCAGATCCAGGCCACGCGGCGAGCTGCTTCACCTGGGCACCTTACGGTGGCTATCGAGCCAGATGTAGACCCGCACCATTCGGACGTTGAAGACGTACTCGCCCTGCACGTCACCTGAGCGTATCACATTGAGCCTCTTCATCTTCTGCAGGAAGTTATTGAGCTTCTTCCGTTCTGCTTCAGTGAGACCCTTAGCTATCTCGGACTTGTGAAACGTCATTCCGAGGCCGGTCTTTGCTATCTTGGCCAGGATTGAGCGGTAATCAGAGCTCCTCAGGGCCTTGTAGACCTGGGCGTCAACGTACTTCTTCCCGACGTCCTCGGCAGCGGTGAGCACAGCGCCGATAGCATCATCGCGATCTATGCGCTCGTCACGGTCTATCCAGAATGCTGCGTCGCCTATGAGGTGCATGATCTTGGGGAAACCCGCCGAATGGTAGGTAAGAACCTGCATAGCGTCATCGTCAACGGCCATCTGCACTGACTGGAAGGCCCTGCTAAAGAACTCGTGCATCTCAGGTTCGGTCATCACGCCGATTTCGACTACGTCGAAGATTCGGTCGATCGGCGGATGATTCGCTATCATCTCGCGTCGCCGGTCTTCCACGCCGCACAGCATGAGCAGGAGAGGCAGCGGCTCCTTGGATATGGCGTTAGAGTCCACCATGCCCTTGACTAAGGTGGCAAACTGCGGATCGGAGGTCATGCCGTTGATCTCATCCAAGACCAGGAACACGCCTCGGACGCCGGTATCTGCCAGCCTCTGCTGCATTTCCTGCAGGAATCCGAGCATACCGAGCGGCGTAATGAAATTCGGAGCGTCCTGTTTAAGCGCGTCAAGATTCAGCGTGAAGCCAAACAACTGCTGCGTTCCGATGTACTTCGCCAGCCAGTTTCGGATCTTCTCGGAGCGGCTCGGCGCGAAGGCGCCAGACCTGATCGTGCCCTCCAGCACTGCAGCGGCGAGATCGGCGAGGTGCTTGCATCCGGCGAGGCTCACATAGATCGCGTGAAGGTTCTTGTCCTCTTCGGCGACGCGTTGCACGAACGCCGCGACTGAACTCTTGCCAATGCCGTACTCCCCCTGGACGAACACGGCAATCGGCTTACCAGCCACGACCTGACCGACGCCTCTCGTCATGATGCGATCGATCTGCTCCCGACGGCCGACGAACAGCTCAACGGGAACCGGCTGCCCCGGGTAAAACGGGCTCTTGCCCTTCGTGTTCTCGACCATGGCATCCTCCTGCCATCTCTAGGTTCGTCATGGGAGATCAGCGCTCCTGTGCGCGCCTGCGACCCGTAATCCGGCCGAGCTGGGGGGCCCGCAGAGGGGCTCCCCTCCCCGAACTGGGAGACTCCGTCTCGCGCAGCCGCGGCGGTTACTCCTTCGCCACGAACTTGTCCCTCGCGCAGGCCGGGAGGCCGTTGTTGGCGAGATGGGCGCGAAGGCATTCGCAGCAGCGGCCGTGGCGCTCGCAGTCCGCGGTGCATGGGCAGGTATCATTCACCTGATTCGGGCACTTCTCGTCAGGCATGCTCTCTCCTCCAGTGGTCGGGTTCTCTGGGTCCCTGTAGCTTATACGACGCCGTAACCAGTGCTACCCTGCTGCGCCCGCTCATCCGCTCGCCCGGCATCCTGGCCGGAGATGCCCCGGAAAGCGCCGAAGCGCCAGAGCGCGATAATGAAGATGAGCATGATGGCCTGGCCGACTATGCCGGTCAGCCCGGTAGTGAGATCGCTGCGGTCGCGCATGAAGACCAACCCGGTGAAGGCGGGCCCGTTGACCGAAGCGTGAGCAACCGCGGCGGTGAACACGCTGCCGGACGCAAGCCGGAGCCAGGAGAAGATGATCGAGAGCAGGATGCAAAAGCCGACCATGAGCGGCGCGCCAAGCAGGGGGTGCTGGGGGTAGTTATGGCCCTGCAATATGATAGGAGCGTGCCACAGGCCCCAGATCGCGCCGCTCCCAATCATCGCTGGCCACAGCCCGAACCACCTCAAGCGCATCAGCAGGTAGCCGCGCCAGCCGAACTCCTCGCCGAAGCATGGGATCAGGTTCATGACGACCGACTGCGTCAGTGACCCCGCGACGATGTAGATGCGCAGCAGATGGATCGGCGGGATCTTCAGGCTCGGCTCCTGCTTGTACATGCGAACCATGAGCGAGGTCATATACGGGTCGAACTCGGCCTGGCGGAAGAGGAAGGACGACAGCATGGCGGCCACGCCCAGGCCCGCCGGCGCCAGCCATGCCCACAGGTAGTAGCGACCGCGGCCCCAGCGCAGACCGGCATCGCTGAACCCCTCCCGCTCGATGAACCGGCGGACGACGAAAGCGCACACGGCGGGGACGAGCATGACACCGACGAGGCCGATCGTGTAGGGCACGCTGCCAGGGCGCATGCCGCGCAGCAGGCCGATCTCGACGAACCAGGTGATGCCGAAGGTGAGGAGGAGGAACCAGATGAGGCCTATGCTGCGGCGGGTCACATATTCCCCTTTGCATATGCGGTCAGCCGCTTCAGCGCCTCCAGCTTCTCCCGATCTGCCACTTTCGCGCGATCGACCGCATCCCTCAGCACCTCAATGGACTTGTCGTAGGTCGGCCGATCGACGGGGTACGGAATCCCATCCTTTCCGCCGTGGGCGAAGCTGTAGGTAGCCGGATCGCGGACGCTGGCTTTCGCACCATAGACCAGATCCGCGATGAGCGCCAGCGCGCGGATGGTCTTTGGCCCGACGCCCGGCTGCGCGAGCAGAGACTCGAAGTTCTCGGGTGGATGCTCGTATGTCTTGAGCAGGATGCGCTCGAAGGACTCGGGGCGGATGTCGACGGGGAGGATGTCATGTCTGGCCGGGAGCGCGAGTTCCTGCGCCTTGCGCAACTCCTTCACGAGCTTGCCAGGCGGCTCCGCGGCGAGGAGGGCGGTCGCCTTCCGCGCCTCTTCGCTCTCGTGCGCGACCATGTTCAGGACGAGCTGGGCCTTTTGCTCTGTCACGACCGCGGCATGCGGCTCGTCGACGAAATCCGTCACTCCCGAGGAGAGCCAGTGGTACCGCCGCGCCCAGCCCGCATCGCCGTTCATGCCCTGCTGCACCACCGCCCACTCGCCTTGTGGGGTGAAGATGAACGCGTGGTGGTAGAGCTGGTAGCCATCCTGTACCGCGGTGTTATCCACCTTGGCCGACATCTTGCTCGCGTAGACGAGATCGGCGGGGGGGACGGCGATCGAGGCGCGCTCGCCATGTTCGAGGATCTCGTTCGGCGTCTTGCGCGAGGCCGCGCCCTTGCCGCCCGCGACGTAGATGCCGAAGTCGGCTTCGCGGCCCTTGACCGCTTCCTTCAGCGCGCCTGTGGTTGTCGTGGTGAGGCCAGAGCTGTGCCAGTCGAAGCCGAGGACGCACCCGAGCGCCTGGAACCAGCTCGGGTCGGACACGCGCACCAGCACCTCCCGCGGCCCGTACTCCTCCACCATGACGCGCAGAATCTCCCGCGAGAGAAGCACCATTCGCGAGAAGAGCCAGCGGGGAGCGCGCCCGCCGTGCAGAGGCAGTCTTGCGGTTCCGGTTCGCATGGGATCAGGGCCTCGCAGGCCTATTGTAGCATCAAGAACCACAAAGACACAGAAGAGGGGCAGGAGACGAGCTCCTGCCCAACCCGCGTTTCGCCGCGGCTCCGGCAGCAAGCTACCGAAGCAACTAAAGGTCTCCCGCCGTCATATCTCCTCGCGCGACGTCGGCATGATCGGGCGGGAGCCCGATCAGTAGCTCGGGTACGGCTTCGCCAGCGGCAGCGTCACCGGCTGGTGCGTCTGGAACGACTTGATGGCAGCCCAGGCGCACTCCAGCGCGTATCGGCCGGACTCGCCGGGGGTCTCGGACTCCTTGTCCTCGAGCACACAGTCGGCGAAGTGCGAGATCTCGCCAACGTGGCCGGAGGGGTGATAGGCGGTGGTAATGAGGTCGGTGTCGTCGCCGACGCGGCCGCCGAAGTGGTGCACCTCCTCCACGGTTCCGTTGTAGTCCTTCACGCCGCGGTAGATGCGGAACCCTCCGCCGCGCTCCATGCGCACGCCGCCCTCGGTGAAGAAGATGCTGGTGTGGCCTTCATAGTTGCTGGGCATGTTGGCGCCGCCGTCGATGATGCCGATCGCGCCGTTCTTGAACCGCCAGAGCACAACGAGCTGGTCATCCGGGAGCGTCGGCTCACGGTCGGTGTAGATGAACGTGCCGGCTTCGGCGTAGATGCGCTCAGCAGGGCCGAAGAGCCAGGGCAGGAAGTGGAAGTCGTGGATCACCCCCTCGATGGAGGTGCCGCCGCTCTTCTTCGGGTCCCAGAACCAGCCGGTACGCTTGCGAATCCATTCGGCGCGCATGTGATGAGAGGTGTAGATGCGGATGGGCTTCCCCAGTTCGCCGGTGGCGACCATCTCCTTGAGGCGACGGGAGGCGGCATTGAAGGGCCGAGGAAACGCGACCATGAGCTTCACGCCGGCCTGCTTGCAGGCGGCGATTGAGCGGTCAGCATCATCCAGGTTGACCGCGAACGGTTTCTCACACAGCACGTGTTTCCCGGCCTTCGCGGCTGCGACAATCTGATCGGCGTGAACGAAGGGCGGGGAGCAGATGTCCACCGCGTCAACGTCGCCGCGTGCGAGCAACTCCTCATAGCTCGTCGTCCACGGTACGTCCCCGGCCATGTGCGCGGAGTTCTTGGCCAGCTCCGCGTCCACGTCGAAGACCGCGGTGATCTTCGCCTTCTTCTCCAGGCTCATCCAGCAGGTGATGTGATTGGCGCCGATGCCCGCGCCTGAGACCATTGCGACTCGGAGGATGTCTTTCGCCACTGGTTGTCTCCCTTCGGATTGCGGCAGGTAGCGCACCTGCCCACACGCAGGCCGTGAGCCGTATGCCGTTACACGAGACCGAAGCAGCGCAGGGCGTCGCGGCTGCGGGTTGCGATCTCGTCTGCGGTCTCGGCCGTCCCCGGCACTTCCAGGGTGAGATAGCCGCCGTAGCCGATGTCACGAGCGGCCGCGGCGACGCTGGGCCAGTCAATGACGCCGTCGCCTATGACGGCAATCTCGCCGCGTCCATCCACGACGCGCCGGTCCTTCACGTGGATCATGGCGATACGCTCGCCCAGCTTGCGCATATCAGAGACAGGGTCGGAATCCTGCCAGGCGGCGTTGCCCACATCATAGTAGACCTGACAGGCGGGAGAGTCCACGCGCTCGACGATCTCGAGCAGGTGCTCGACCGTCTTCGCCAGGGCCTGCCCGACATTCTCGACGGCGTAGACCACGCCAGCTTTCTCGGCTTCGGGAGCGCAGTCTCTCAGGACGTTGACGAGGTTGTCGCGCGCCTGCTCTGGTGTCAGAGACTCCGGCTGGCCGACTGGAAGCAGGATGACCTTGGCGCCGACCGACACCGCAAAGGGGGCCGACTGTCGGATGATCTCGGCGGCCTGGGCGCGAACGGATGAGTCGGCGCTCGAGGGGTAGAAGCGCCAGAGAACGCCGAGGCAGAGGGAGCTGACTTCGATACCGGCGGCCCGCGCGGCTTCACCGGCAGCGGCGACGCGATCCGGCGTGAACTCCTCCGGCCAGTGGAGCCCAAGGCCGGTGCTGCCGAAGTCGCCGATGTCTATCTCGTAGCCCTGGTAGCCGAACTCGGCCGCTTTCCGAATGGCGTCGAGGAGCGGGTACCTCCGCTCGATGCAGATGGAGTGCATAGAGAGCTTCATGCCGCCTCCCAGCGACCGACGACGATCACGGTCGCGCGCTGCCGAGTTCCACAGAACCAGGGCAATATCCTCGCAGTCCGGCCACAACGCGGCCAGGGCAAGGCAGGCTGCGGATGAGAGTCAGGGATGCTTGCTTACTTGAAGCGGTAGGTGATGCGGCCGCGGCTGGGATCGTACGGGCTGAGTTCGAGCTTGACGCTGTCGCCGGGAAGGATCCGGATGCGGAATTTGCGCATCTTGCCCGATGCCTGCGCCAGCAC
>Ga0315280_10012094_pt1 | contig 10502 bp, 8 predicted proteins | sample YL17G06_40_MG_FD_203697 | JGI IMG/M metagenome (GOLD analysis project Ga0315280, IMG submission 203697) | Sediment microbial communities from Yellowstone Lake, YNP, Wyoming, USA - YL17G06_40 | ecosystem: Environmental > Aquatic > Freshwater > Lake > Sediment | place: USA: Wyoming | collected... | reverse complement strand
AAGAAACGAAGCACTGACAGCGAAATCGCCATCATTGAACATGAACTTGCGCAGCACACGGAGGACCGTCGCCGCTGTCAGGAAAAGCGAGACTCGCTCCTTACAGAGGGCGGCGCGGCAAATGATTCTGAACTTTTTCGCCGGCGTTTCGAAAAGGCGCGCACTTACACCCAGGCGGTTGCGCAGCTGAACACCGCGCGGGCAAAACTCGATGCCCATTGTCCCCCAGGCGAGTTGCCGGAGCGATTCCTCGGGCAATTGGAGAAGACTGATTGGAGCGCTGTTGAGGCAGAGTTCGGCTCGCTCAAGTCCCGGTTGCAGGAAACTCAGGCCGCACGCGAGCAAATGCAGGACGACCGGACGCGGCTTGACCAGGAAATCAAGAACATCGAGCAAGAGGAGAGGCTGTTTGATCTGCGCCAGCAAGAGGAGGCAACGCGGGCGCGACTGGCCGAGTTGGCGCACCAATGGAACGTGTTCGCCGTCGCCGAGGAACTGATGCGCCGTATCCAAGCTGATTATGACAGCAAACGTCAGCCGAAGCGCATCTTGCGCGCTTCGGAACTCTTCCGGCGGTTTACTCGGGGCCAATTTGAGCGGGTTAAGAGCGATGACGAAGGGAAGAATTACATTGCCGTTCGTTCAAAAAACCTCGAAGAGCTTCGGCCCGAAGCGCTTAGTCGCGGAACCTGCGAACAGCTGTATTTAGCCATGCGATTGGCCCCGGTCGAGGAGTTGGCCGGGCAAGGAATCGTCTTGCCGCTGATTTTCGACGATATTCTGGTGAACTTCGACGATCTGCGGGCTCGCGCGACGGCGGAAACGCTGGCCGAAGTGGCGCGCGACCGTCAGGTGTGGTTTTTCACGGCCCATGAGCCGACGCTCGCTTTGCTGCGCGAGATCGGCATTGCCCGCGAAGTTGGTCTCGACGCTCCATTTCCTTCTTGATATGCACGGGCCCGCGTCACATAGACACGAGAGGACACGTTGAGGTTTTTTAGACTTTTTCGTCTAGACATCTGGCCATTTTGCGCAGATCTTCTGCCCTTCACCTGTGGATGTGGTGTGGACGGAATGGACGCAGTGGACGAGGTGGACTCGTTTCCCGTGCATGGTTCCTGGTTTTTGGTCGAAAGTCTAATGTCAAATGTCTAAAGTCCACTTTAGATTGCGGCCAAGGGCCGCTTTAGGGAGGGAGGTTGAGCTATGCCGGAAATTCGATTGAAGGTCTATCATTCGCCGTCGGACTTTCGCACGGAGACGTATTGCGAGCCGCGCGTGACGGTCGGCCGCGACATCAACAATGACATTGTTGTGCCCGAAAAAGGCATCTCGCGTTTTCATTGTCTGTTCGAATGCGATGAACAGGGCTGGCGGGTCGTTGACCTCGAAAGCACCAATGGGACGTTTGTCAACGGCATCAGCGTCAAAAAGGCGGCCATAAAAAACGGCGACGTTGTCGTGGTCGGCTCCACGCGGATGCACGTTCTGGAATGTTCCTCGGGCGCGCCCACGGCGCCGATTTCTCTGCGAGGCTATCGTGTCGTAAGGAGCATTGCGCAGGGAAAATCAGCAACCGCGCCGCCTTTCCCCAAGGCGTTTGGGCTTGCGCTCACGGCATCCGAAATCCTGCAGGGAGCCGGCAATCCTCGCGCGATCGTCAAGACAGTCGCGGCCCGTATGATGGCTGGTGTCACAGCCGATGTCTGCATGGCCTACCTGTGCCATCCCGATACGCAGATGCTCGAGTGCGCGGCCATCGAACCTTCCGACGGAGGCCCCTCGGTAGCGGCCGATATTCTTGACTTCGTGCGCGAGCAAAAAACCGCGGTCCACATCGAAGTTGACCGAGATATTGCCACCCAGCCCGCGCGCGCCCGCGCCGTGATGTGTGCGCCGATGTTCGACGGCCGAGAGTTGCTCGGAGCCATCGCTCTGGTCAGGCGCGAGACGTCGTGGAAGGAAGACGATCCCGATCTCGAAAGGCTGGCTGTCGCGGCGTTGACGGCGGCGGCGGCATTGAGTTGCGCTCGCTCCTATGGTCGGCTTGAGACGGCCTATCTCGAACTTCTTGGCGCGGGCGAAGCGCTGCCCGCCGCGCTCGGCGAGCGCGAGCAGGACCGCGCCGAGATGGTCTTGCTCGATTCGACGATTCGGAAACTGCGTGGCGCTTTGGCCCGCGTGTTGGAAGACGGCGTCGTGCTGGCGGAGAGAAAGAAGCTCCCCCAGCCGCGCCAGGCTATCGCCGCCGATCTTGTCGAAGCCGCCAGGCAATCGGACCTTCTGGCCGAACGACTCTCGGGCTTTCTCCACCAGAGATATGAGGCGCAAGGCGAGAGTTGGCCGGCTGCACTGCTGGCTGAATTATCGCCGGTTCTGCGAGACATCACTGGACCGACGATGGCGTTTAACGAGCGCGTGCCAAATGAGCTGCCGGCGGTTGGCGTGGCGCCTCGCGTCGTGCGCGCGGCCATCACTCGGATCGTGCTGTTTTGCCGCGATCACGTGCAATCTACTCGATTGAGGCTGACAGCGGAGACGCTTGGATCGGAAAAGCCGATTCGGGTTGAAGGCTATGACGACATTGCCCCCGGCCAGTATGTGCAGATTGCGATCGAGGCGGAAGGAAATGCGGCGGCGATGGACGACTTGTGCGTTCTTCGCGACAAAGAGAGCGGCGGACTGCGCGATCCGCGGAGCCGTGTGGCCGGCCTGTATTGGGCCACACAAATGCTTCGACGATCTGGCGCCCGCCTGGTCGTTCACCGGCAAGATGAAAGCACAATTGTGTTCGATCTTTATCTGCCGCTTGTCACATAGCCATTGGTAACCTTTTGGTTAGGGCCAAGGGGACCGTTGTGCCAAGTTGGCTCTTGACCGCAAGTCAGGTGGAATGGCATTCTTTGTTGGTGTGCTGATCCAGCGAAAAGGGCGATTTGGGTTTGCAAGGAGGCAGGATACGATGAACCCACAAGAGCTGCAAACTGAGGTCGCGTATTTCAATGAACACCGGAACGAGTTTCTCGCGATAGCCCCGGGCAAATTCGTTTTGATAAAAGGGCAAGAGCAGCACGGTTTTTATGACGACGACGAGCAAGCCTATACGGCAGGTGTGGAGCTGTTTGGTCTGCAACCGTTTCTCATCAAAGAGGTGGTCCTGCAAGACCAGATTCATGAGATTCCAGCGCTTTACTTGGGACTGATCAATGCCTCTGTTTGAGATGCAATACGGCGCGAAAACACAAGGGGCGGACGGCAAACCACAAGTAGTCCCACCCGCGGCTGTCCTGCAACATGTGGGGCCGTTCTTGCAGGTGGCTGTTGCAGTGCACCCACAGCACGCCGAGCGGCTAATCACCCAAGGTCAGCAACCGCCTGAAGCTGTCACAGGATTGGCGCTGATTGACACGGGGGCTTCCATAACCGCGGTAGATGAAGCCGTGTGTCGAAAGCTGGGATTGACGCCAACTGGTGTCATCCCTATGAGCCATGCGGGCGGCTCCGAACAGCGTAACTGTTATTCTATTCAAATCCTTTTCCCGGGGTCGCCCCTTCCCTCCGTAACCATTCCGCTTGCAGCTTCCTGCAATCTCGGCGGCGGGACTCAACCATATATTGTTCTTTTTGGCCGCAATCTTCTCGCCCGATTGAAGATGGTTTACAACGGTCCGAGAGGCCGCATCGAGATCGCCTTCTGATCTTCAGCTCGAAGCACACCGAACCAACACCTTCCCCGGCTGGTGGGCTTGAGCGATGGCTTCCGCGATTTGGTCGAGCGGGAACTCGGCGACGATGAGACGTTCGAGCGGCGGGCGATGGCGCTCCCAGAACTGAATCGCCGCATCGAACTGTCCGCAGCGGGAACCCTGCAATTGGATTTCGTTGACGACGGCGCGGGTGAGATCAAAACGCGCAACGGGAAGGCCCGGCGTGCTTTTCAGCGCAATCGTCCCGCGTGGCCGGACACAATCCAGTGCAAGCGCAAGGCCGTCGGGAGAGCCTGTCGCTTCGACGACGATGTCCGCGCCCAGTCCGTATGTTGACTCTCTCACCGCATCCGCGATCTCCTTTGCCAACAGCTCGGTCTCGGCCTTGACGCCGACGCGCTGAGCCAGTTCCATATATTCGCGGCGATCCGCGAATGCCAGAACTTCTCCGCCCAGCGACTTCGCCACCAACGCCACGAGCACACCCAGCCGTCCGCAGCCCAGCACGACCACGGTATCGCCCGGTTTGATCGGGGTCATGGCGAAGGTTTGAAGCGCCGCGGCCAACGGCTCGACGAAGACCGCCGCCTCGTTGCTCATCGCGGCCGGAACGGGTCGAAGGTTGGCGGCCGGCGCCACGGTTCGTTCGGCAAAAGCGCCGTGGTGGCCGACGATCCCCAGGACTGTTCGCGTCAGACAATGGGTTGGCAGACCGGCGTTACACGCGGCGCAAAGCGGCGCTCGTTTCCTGGCGGCGCAGTGATCGTTAATTTCGCCGACAACGCGCCGACCGATTAGATGGCGCTCGCGCTCGTCGCCAACCGCCTCGACCGTCCCGACCCACTCATGGCCGAGAACAAGTGGAAGCGACACCGGATAGGCGCCGTCGTGAATGGCGAGATCGGTGCCGCAGACGCCCGCCGCGTGGACGCGGATCAGCGCCTCGTGCGAGGCGAGATCCGGCGCGCACATCTTCTGCAACTCGATTCGACGTGGTTCCACGAGAACCGCCGCGCGATAGGTGGGGGAAGATGGCATAGTTACTTTCTTGGACGCTTTCGCCATTGTCCACTCGTTCTTCTTATCCTTTGAAACGGATCGCCTTGAACTTTTTCATCTGTTCGACGATGGCGACCTCGACCGGCAGGCGCTCCATGCTCGAGGCGCCATAGAAGCCGTGCACGTTCCGCGTGCGCTGCAAGACATAGTCGGCATCCTCGGGCATGGAAATCGGTCCGCCATGGCAGAGACAGATCACGTTCGGGTTGACGTTCCTGGCCGCGTCGCAGATGGCCTGGACCTTCGCGGGGGCTTCTTCAAGCGTCACGGCGGTTGTCGCGCCGATGGCTCCCTTCGTCGTCAGCCCCATATGCGCAACAACGACGTCCGCGCCTGCCGCGGCCATCTGCGCGGCCTCCTCCGGCGTGAAGACATAGGGGGTGGTCAGCAGGTCCATCTCGTGGGCGATGCGAATCATCTCGACCTCGAGACCATACCCCATGCCGGTTTCCTCGAGGCTCTGGCGGAAAAATCCGTCACAGAGGCCAACCGTCGGGAAATTCTGCACGCCCGAGAAACCGATCTCCTTGACCTGCCCCAGAAAGACGGGCATCTGCCGGAACGGGTCGGTCCCGCACACGCCGGCCAGAACGGGCGTGTCCTTGACGATCGTTAAAACCTCGCCGGCCATCTCCATCACGATTGCGTTGGCGTCGCCATAGGGCATGCAGCCCGCCAGCGAGCCGCGTCCGGCCATCCGAAAGCGGCCGGAGTTATAGATTACGATGAGGTCCACGCCGCCGGCTTCTTCGAATTTCGCGCTGATGCCGGTACCCGCGCCGGCGCCGATGATCGGAATGCCCTCGGCAATTCTCTTTCGCAGCTTGTCCAGCACTTCTTGACGGGTGAATGCCATGATTTGCTCCTTACGGTTTCTTTGGGGGTTCGATTTTGACGCCTTCCATTTCCCTCAGCTGCGCTTCCGGCCCAGGAGGGGCATAGATGGCCAGGAGACGCATCGGCTCGCTGCCCACATTGACGGTCGAGTGATACGCGTCCGGAGGAATGTGGACGAGGACGCCGGGCCCGACGACGCGCTCGCGCGATTCGCCGTCCACCTCGACGATCTGCCGGCCACGTCCCGCCAGAACATACAGAATCTCTTCGACCCCCGGATGGTTGTGCCTCGTGTGGCCCTTGCCGGGCGCGAGCATCACCACGCCGGCGCTGAATTTTTCGGCGGCCGTGACGCGCGGCTCCGACAGCCACGACAGCCTGCCCCAGTCAAACACCTGCGTCTCGACATTCACTTCCTCGACATACGTGCGTTTTGAAAACCCCATGTTCGGCGCCTCACTTCTTTTTTGCGATCAGTTCGAGCATCATCTCGACCGCTTTGGCTGAAAACTCGGGATCGTTGATGTTGTTATTCATTTCCACGACGGGAATATCCTTGCGCGCGTTCGCCTTGATCGCATCGAACATTGCGCGATCAGCCTCGCGATCGCAGAACGGCTGACCGTCGCCGTCGAGAATCGAGACGCCGCGAAGCGGAATCAGGAACGCCACCGGCCCTTTCGCTTCGTTGGCTTTCTGCGCGAAGATTTCTCCCATACGGCGGTTCTCGGCGACGTTCGTCCGCATCAGCGTGATCGAGGGATTCCACTCGTAAAACGTGCGGCCAGCGTCGTGGTATTTCTGCGGCACGCTGTCTCTTGGCCCGAAATTGACCATGTCCACGCAGCCGGGCACGATCAAGTGGGGCACACCCACCCGGCCGGGAGCGCTGAGGCGATCGGTCCCCGCGCTGAACATCCCGCCGCATACGGCGTCGGCCCACTCGGTTGTGGTAACGTCAAGCACGGCATCCACAAGGCCCTCGGCGACCAGCGACTCCATCGTCCTGCCTCCCGTGCCAGTTGCGTGAAAAACGAGAACCTCGTATCCTTTGGCGCTCAGCGCAGCGGCGCAAGCATTCACGCAATCGGTTGTGTTGCCGAACATGGTCGCGGCGATGATGGGTTTCTCGTCGGCAACGACAGGTGGTTCGGATTGGACCATCCCGCAGATCGCTCCGGCGGCCCGCGAAAAGATGATCCTTGAAATCCGATTGATCCCGGCCACGTCCACGATCGAGGGGAACAGTACGATGTCCTTGGTTCCGACGTAGGCCGAGGTGTCGCCGGAGGCGGCGGTGGAGACACACACCTTCGGCACGCCGACCGGCAATGCCCGCATCGCCGCTGTGACGATGGTTGTGCCGCCCGTACCGCCCATGCCGATGATGCCATCGAATCGCCCCGCGTCGTAAAGCGACCGGACGACGACCAGCGCGCCCGCCGTCATGACTTTCATCGCGTAGCCGCGATCCTTCTGCTCGCGCAATGTTCCGAGGTCGCCCCCTCCGGCCCGGGCCACTTGGTCGGCCTCGACAGCGACAGGGAAGAGGTCGGTCGTGCCGAGCACGCCCGTGTTGACCGCGAGCACGGAGTGGCCCCGCTCAAGAATCTGTTCGCGCAGGAATGCGAACTCAGCGCCCTTCGTATCGAATGCGCCGATCATGAGAATCGTCTTAGCCATGGCCCTTCTCCAACGAAAATCGGTTCGTAGTTCCGCCTTTAGGCGGGTTTTTGAAAAGCCCCACTAAAGTGGGAACTACGAACATTTTCATTCCTTTCTGGGTGGCGCGGAGCGCCATGAATGGCTCTCTCGAGATTCTGAACCAACGGCGAGCTAGAACTGCTTCCATCTCCCCGTCACCCTGAAGGGGAAGGCTCATCTGTCTGCCGCTTTCCTCTGGGTTTAAGAACGGGGTGCTCAGCTGAAAGAGTCAAGGGAAACTGAAGGGACTTGTTGCCCGTCTCGTCTTGTCTTTCGCACCGGTTGCGACCTGCGCAGGCCAACAGCCTACGCCACGTCATTTTAGACCACGCTCGTTCCACATTTTGCTTGCGTTTCCGAAGGAGAATTGCTCGGAGCGGCTAATGAGAGCGTTCGGCCCACATTCTGATCTCAGCCAAGGAGAAAGAAGATGTTCGCCAAAGGCATCGCGACTCGGCTTCTCGCAACAGTTTCCCTGCTGTCAACGATTGGGGCTCTTCCTTTTCGGGAGGTTCAGGCACAACCGCGCGAGCGGGGTGAACGGCTTACGGCGGCGGACCGCAGCGAGACCGTCACACTTTCGGGACCCAGCCTCACGCTTACATTCACCTATCAGAACTATCGTTTGGCCTTGATGCAGATGCAGTGTCGTGGCGACAAGCCGGTTCTCTATGCGGATAAGGCCGTAGAGAATGCCGGTCCCGGCCCTTTGGGCAACCCCCTGGCTGTCGTGGTCAAAGAAGGGAAGTATAAGGGCGCCTATGGAATGAAGGATTTTCACGTGACCCGACTCAATCACACCGAGACCCGACTGCTTGCCTATCTGGAAAACGACAGCATTCCGTTGCTTATGGCTATTGATGTGGCCGTCGAGGGAAACGTCGCCACGTGGCGCGGGCAGGCCTGCTGGAATGGCGACGAAGCGGTCGAAGCCGACCTCTGTTTCCCGCTGCTTTCGCGCGTATGTTTCGAGCATCCCGATAAGGATCGAGCACTCCTGCCGCAAACCTCCGGCTCGGTGCGCGAACCGTTGTCGAAAACCAATTATACCAGTTCCTATTTGGGCCGCCTGTCGTGCCCTGTATTTCTGGTCGAAGGGGGCGGGCGCGGCCTGGCCGTTTTGGACGACAATCGTTCGGACCTGGCTGCCGATCCGGGCGCTTGTTCACTGCGAACTTATGCTATAGGAAATACCTTCCAGCCCTTGGGATCGGACTTGGGGCCATTCATCGGCATCACGCACACGCGGCGATTTCGCCCGATTAGTGAATTCGGCGGCGAGGACAGCTACAATCGTGCCGAATCCCACGGACCGCTGCCGATGCGCAAGCTCGGCGAGTCGGTGGACCTTGGCCCGATTCGGATGTATGCCTATTCCGGCGCATGGAAGGTCGGAGCGGCCTGGTTGCGCGAACGCCGCCAGCATGTTCCTTTCCGGATTTCGCCGGCCCGCTGGTATCAACGGACCACGGTGATCTCTGAAAGTGGCATTGGACCGTCGTTTCTCAATTTGCCAAACGTGCTGGCCGAAAGGCGGAAGGGCGGTGCGGATTTCTTTCATCTTATCAGCTTCCATGAACCCGAGATTCTGAACGCGGCGGGCGGACAGGATCGAGGCGACTACTTTTTCATGGCCCAAAATCTTGGCGGCATTGACGGGGCGCGACAAGGTATCGAGGCCTTACATCGAGCGGGAGGTCATGCAATCTTTTACGCCGAGGGCCTGATTATGTGGAAGCGCTCACGGATTGGTCGCACATCGGGAAAAGACTGGGCGCTCATGGAACCCAACGGAACCTACACCGAACATTACAAGGGATTCTGGCACATGTGTCCGGCCTGTTCTGGATGGCAAGACTGGTTCGCCAAGACTCTGGCCGAAATCGTAAGAACCACCGGGATTGACGGCTTCTTCATTGATTCCACGCTGGCCACCTATAACCACCGGTGCTTCAATCCGGCCCACAATCATCCCCATCCCGACGTATGGAATTGGGGCGTGCGCCACATGCTGCGACGCGTGCGCGAAGAAGTGGACAAGGTGAATCCCGAAACGATTCTCATTCTCGAGGGGTGCGGCGATCTTGGCCGCGAATTCATTGACGGCACGGTCGCACACGGCAGCTTTTGGACGAATGATACGTTCACCGAGCCGGTGGTCCGCTTTCTCCATCCCCAGATGCGGGGTTTCGAAAGCTGGGGATACGCCGGCACACGGCAGGGCGCGGCGCAAAAACAGCACATCCGAAATTCAGTCAACGGCTACCGCATTTATGCGCATGGCGCCGGGTTCCGCGAAATGGCCGAACTCAGCCTGCGAACGCGCCAGTACTACGACGCCTTCCCCGAAATCTGCGACAATCCCATGTCCGTGCTCAACGTGAAGTGTGAGAACGGCATCGCGCAGATGTTTGAAGGTTCGCCGAACGTGATCACAGTCGGCAACATCACAGCCGAACCGGCCGAGGCGGCCTTAAACATTCCGGTGCATTGCAGTGTGCTGTTTGACCGCGTGGATTCCAGCCGCTTGCCGGTGACCGACGGCAAGGCGACACTCTCGTTGAAGCCCTGGGACTTCCGCGCGTTTGAGGTGAGGCCGTAAAAGCGGCAACGTAGATAAAATACTGCCGCCGGAGCATTCCCCTTGTGGCTGTCTAGCATTGCATAAAAGTGAAAGGTTGAGCGAAAGCTGACGCATGGCTACCGTAAGGGTGCGACCGTTGTTTTTGTTCCCATTCCAGTTCCTGTTGAGGAGGCCATGCCATGTACAATCTCTCGCGGTTCTGCTGTCAAAATCCGAAGTGCGCCGACTATGGGAAACGCGGGGCGGGGAATCTGATGCGCCAACAAGCCGTATGGAAAGGGAAAGATGCAGAGGCTTCTGTATTGCCGCACGTGCAAGAGGCGGTTTTCGGCGCGCAAAGGAACGGTGTTTTTTGGGTGCCGTCTTCCCGACAAGAAGATGGTCGAGATTTTGGATCATCTGGCCGAGGGCTGCGGGGTGCGCAAGACGGCCCGTCTGACGGGAAGGAGCCGCAACGCGGTCGGCCGCGGTCTCCCTGCACGATTCCTCGCCCCGACTTGCACTACGCCATCGTGCACAAAACCCGCAAAAATGGGCGCGTGGTACGAGTCGAGCCGCGCGTGATCTTTGGCAATCCCGACGACATGCTTGCGCTCTTGGCTCGGTCGCCC
>Ga0315280_10012093_pt1 | contig 10502 bp, 9 predicted proteins | sample YL17G06_40_MG_FD_203697 | JGI IMG/M metagenome (GOLD analysis project Ga0315280, IMG submission 203697) | Sediment microbial communities from Yellowstone Lake, YNP, Wyoming, USA - YL17G06_40 | ecosystem: Environmental > Aquatic > Freshwater > Lake > Sediment | place: USA: Wyoming | collected... | reverse complement strand
TCCGGCACACGGTGACGGCGAGTGTGACCGGCAAGCCGCTCGACTTGGGCGGCTCGCGCGGCCGCAAGGAAGCCACCGGCCGCGGCTGCATGATCTCGACCGACCAGGCCCTCAAGCGCTTCGGACGGCAACGCGAGCAGACTCGCGTCATCGTCCAGGGCTTCGGGAACGTCGGATCGCAGGCCGCCCGCCTGATGCACGAAGCAGGATACAAAATTATCGGCGTGAGCGATATCTTTGGCGGCGTGTTCAACTCCCAGAGGCTGGATATTCCGGCGCTCCTGGAATATGTGAAGGAGACGAAGACCGTCAAGGGCTTCCAAGGTGGCGAAAGCATCGACAATATGGAGATCCTGGAACAGGACTGCGAGGTCTTGCTGCCCGCCGCCACGGAGAGCGTCATCACCAGCAAGAATGCCAACAGGATCAAAGCGCGAATCCTGACGGAAGGCGCCAACAGTCCCACCTCCGCACCCGCCGATGATATTCTGTTCGAGCGCGGAGTCTTCGTCATCCCCGATATTCTCGCCAACGCGGGCGGGGTCACCGTCTCGTATTTTGAGTGGGTGCAGGATCGGCAGGGATATTTCTGGCCGGAAGGCATGGTGAACGAACGGCTCAAGCACATCATGGTGGCGGCGTTCAACGACGTCGTGCGCTATGGCGAAAAGCACAACGTCAATAACCGCATTGCTGCGTATATGCTTGCTATCGACCGCGTGGCGTTCACCGTGAAGCTGCGTGGAATTTATGCGTAATCTTGTGACTCCAAGGAGACAAACCAGTCATGGCTGATGTTGACGGAGCGAACGAGATCAAGGAATTTCATCTGAATATTCCGGCGCGGAACGAGGCGTTCTTTCTCAAAGGCTCAGGGGCGTTGGACTGGGGGATGCAGAACCGCTTGGCGCGGATCTTCAGCCCGGTTTCGGGCAAGACCGTGATGCTGGCGATTGACCACGGCTACTTCCAGGGGCCGACGACGGGCTTGGAGCGCGTGGACGTCAACATCGTGCCGCTGGCCCCTTACGCCGACGCGCTGATGCTGACGCGCGGCATTTTGCGCTCGACGATTCCCTCCTCGTGCCGCAATGCCATTGTGCTGCGGGCAAGCGGCGGGCCGAGCATCCTCAAGGAACTCTCCAACGAGCATATCGCCCTCGACATGGAAGACGCGGTGCGCCTGAACGCCTGCGCGGTAGCTGTGCAGGTGTTCGTCGGCGGCGAGTTCGAGACGCAGTCGATCCAAAACCTAACGCGCCTGGTGGATGCGGGCAACCGCCACGGCGTGGCGGTGCTGGGCGTGACCGCGGTGGGCAAGACCCTGACGCGTGACGCCAAGTATCTTCGGCTGGCCTGCCGGATCGCCGCCGAACTGGGCGCGCACATTGTGAAGACCTATTTTTGTCCCGAGGGCTTCGAGACGGTGACGGCCTCCTGCCCGGTGCCGTTGGTGATGGCGGGCGGCAAGAAATTGCCCGAGCTTGACGCCCTGAAAATGGCCTACAACGCGGTACAGCAGGGCGCGGCAGGCGTAGACATGGGGCGGAACATCTTCCAATCCGATTCGCCCACTGCGATGATCCAGGCGGTCGGCAAAGTCGTCCACGAAGGCCTGAAGCCCGAACACGCCTACGACTTCTACCAGACGCTCAAGCACGAAAAGAAAGTCGAGACGCCAGTAGGACGGTAAGCCTGATGGAGGAACTGAACTGAGCGATGGCGGACTCGAACGCCCTCAAGCTACTGCGTGAATCGTGCCCTACCGTCAGTGTTGGTATCCTGACGGCCAACCTGCTTTCGCTAGGCTCGGAACTCAGCCTGCTCGAACGCACGGGCGTGAAGCTGGTCCACATCGACGTGATGGACGGCTGCTTCTGCCCGATGATGACCGTGGGGCCACCGTTCATCAAGGCGCTCAAAACGCCACTGCTCAAAGACGCGCACCTGATGATCAGGGACCCGCTCGAGAAAGTGGCGGAATACGCCGCCGCCGGGGCCGATATCATCACCATTCACCCTGAAGCCTGCCGGCATCCACATCGCGTGCTGCAGCAAATGCGCAGCCTGACGAACGCCAACGATCCGGCGCGGGGCATCGTGCGCGGCGTGGCTCTGAATCCGGGGACGCCGCTCGAGACTCTCGAGCCGCTGCTTGATGAGCTCGAACTGATTCTGCTTCTGGCTGTCAATCCGGGCTGGGGCGGCCAGAAGTTCATTCCGGCAACTTTCGATCGGATCGCCAGAACGCAGCGCCTGATCGCCGGTGCGGGCAAGGACATTGTGCTCGCCGTGGACGGCGGCGTCACGCGCGCTAATATTGCCGAGGTGGCGAAGACGGGCGTGGACCTCATCGTCACGGGGAGCGCCGTCTTCGATGGCAAGGCGGCGGAGGACAACGCCCGATTCATGCTGGAGGCAGTAAAAGCAGGAGTCAGAAGTCAGTAGTCAGTAGTCAGGAGTCAGAAGGCAGATGGCAGAATTCCGGCAGCGACTTACCATTCATAATTCTGAATTCGTAATTCTGAATTCTCCCTTCTAAGCAGACATGCAAAACCGCTGGCGCGACGACGAAGCCGCTGAGTTCGTCAAACAATACGGAGCTCAATGGGGCGAAGACCTTGCGCGGCGGACTTACACGAGCCGCCTGCTGGGGGCGGAGCCGGACCTGGTGCTGCATGGCGGAGGGAACACCTCCGTCAAGGGGACGCACACGAACATCCTGGGCGAGCGCGTGCCCGCAATATACGTGAAGGCCTCAGGACACGATATGGCCGCCATCGAAACCGACGGGCATCCCGGCCTCGATCTTGTCTCCCTCAGGAAATTGCGTGCGCTCGACGACCTTCGCGACGAACCGATGATGGATGAATTTCGGGCGGGGCTCTTCAACCCACACGCCGCGACTCCTTCCGTCGAGACGCTGGTCCACACCTTCCTGCCACCGAAGTTCATCGACCACACTCACGCGGACGCCATCCTGGCGCTGACCAACCAGCCGGAGGGAGAAAAGCTCATCCGAGAAGCATTAGGCGATGAGGTGACGGTGCTCCCCTATATCCGCCCTGGCTTCAAGCTCGCGAAGGCCGTCGCGGCGGCTTACGAAGCGAACCCTCAAGCGCGCGGGATGGTCTGGATGAAGCACGGCATCGTCACCTGGGGAGAGACGGCGCAACAGTCTTACTCCGCGACGATCGAACTGGTCGCGCGCGCAGAAGATTTCCTCGCCAAGCAGACGGCGAAACCGCTCAAGGTTGCCGTGCAAACGCCGGTCGAGAAAGCGCGGGGTAGGGTGACGCAGGTTGCGCCCATCCTCCGGGGCCTGCTCGCCCAGCCGAGCGGCGACCAAGATCGACCCTTTCGGCGCGTCATCCTTCTTCCGCTTACCACGCGCGATGTTCTGGATTTTGTCGACTCCGACCGTGGCCGCGAACTGGCGTTGACGCCTCCGCTTACCTCCGATCATTTGATCCGCACCAAGGCGCTGCCGCTCTGGATTGACGCGCCGCGTTACGAGGACTCAACCAAGCTGCGGGACCAGCTGTCCAAGGCGATCCAGGACTATTCCGCCCAGTACGGTGCGTACGTTGACCGGCACGCCGCGCACATTCCTGCCGGGGTCGGCCGATTCGATTTCCTACCCCGCGTCATCCTCATGCCCGGTCTTGGAGCCCTTTGCTCCGGCAAGGATGTAAAGGCGGCGAAGATCACTTGCGACATCACCGCACACACCCTGGCGGTCAAGTCGCGCGTTGCCGCGATGGGAAGTTACGAGGGCCTCTCCGAAGAACACCTCTTTGAGATGGAGTATCACAGCTTCCAGCAAGCCAAGCTCGGGCCGAGTGCGGAACTGCCACTCGCCCGCGAGGTCGCTCTGGTGACGGGGGCTGCAGGCGCGATCGGGTCGGCCATCTGCGAAGAGCTGCTCGAGCAGGGCTGTCATGTGGCGGCGACGGATCTGGCGGGCGACGCCTTGTCCAGCCTCGTCGAAGACTTGCGCAAGAAGTTTGGCGACCACGTCATCGGTGTTCCTCTTGATGTCACCGATCCGGAGTCAGTGGCTCAGGCGTTCAGCGCGGTTAACGGAACCTGGGGAGGCATCGACTTGGTGGTGGTAAACGCCGGCGTGGCCATGGTCGCGCCGCTCGCGGAAATCAATCTCGATTCCTTCCGAAAGCTCGAGCGGGTCAACGTGGAAGGCACGCTCCTGGTCATCGGCGAGGCCGCGCGACACTTCAAGATCCAGGGCACGGGCGGCGACATTGTCCTCGTGTCCACCAAAAATGTGTTCTCGCCCGGCTCGAGGTTCGGCGCCTATAGCGCCACGAAGGCCGCGGCTCATCAACTGGCGCGCATCGCCAGCCTGGAACTCGCCGAACTGGGCGTGCGCGTCAACATGGTGGCGCCAGACGCTGTCTTCTCGCACGGGGCTAGGAGATCGGGCCTCTGGGCGGAAGTCGGCCCCGACCGTATGCGCGCGCGAGGCCTCGACGAGGAGGGCCTGGAGGAATACTACCGCCAGCGTAACCTGCTCAAAGCCACGATTACGGCCCGGCACGTGGCCAAGGCCGTCCTCTTTTTCGCCACGCGCCAGACACCCACCACCGGAGCCACCCTGCCCGTCGACGGTGGCCTGCCGGACGCCACGCCCAGATAGATGCAGTTGCCTTGTGTCTTCTTTCGCGCCTCCTGCCCAATCCTGTCTTCCAGTGCTACAATCACTTCGCATGCCACGCGCTTCACAGGCGCCGACCCGCGTAATCGGAATCGACCCGGGGCTGAACGTGACCGGCTACGGCGTGGTGGAATTCCGGCCGAATGGAGTCCGACTTCTCGAAGCGGGAGTGATCCGGCTGCCGCGCAGCAGCGGCAACAATCTCCCCATCCGGCTCGAATCGCTCTTCTCCGAGCTGCGCGAGGTGATCGAGGAATTTCGTCCGCAGGCAATGTGCCTGGAAGAAGTGTTCAGCCACTCGGAGTACCCGCGAACGTCAATTCTGATGGGCCACGCACGCGGGGTGATCTGCCTCGCGGCGCGATTGGCGCGTCTGCCGGTCATCAGCCTTTCAGCGAAGCGCATCAAGCAGGCCGTGACCGGAAACGGCAATGCCAGCAAGATGCAGGTGCAGCGCGCCGTGCAGCAGACTTTTTCGCTCGGACGCGCGCCGCACCCGCCCGACGTGGCGGATGCCCTGGCCGCGGCCTTGTGCTATGTAAATTCGCTGCGACGCGGGGCTAACGGTCGCGGGTAGGGTGGGGCTTGGTCCTCCCGAGAACCTTCAGGGAGCGTCACCAAGGCGAGGGAGCAATCCTCTGATTTCCGAAATCACCGGCGAAGTTCTTTACGACCGCATCCAGCGCCAATCCCTGCTAGTGCGCGTGAATTCACTTTGCTACGAAATCTTTGTTCCCTCGGGAATCGCCTCGCGGCTGCGGCAGATGCCGGAGAGCGAGCGCCCGAATCCTGTGACCCTCTACACGATTTACTATATTGATGGCGCCTTGGGCGGCGGCCACCTGACGCCCAAGCTCGTGGGCTTTCTCGACCCGCTGGACCGGGAATTCTTCGAAGTCTTCACGACCGTGCCCGGTGTGGGATTCATGAAGGCGCTCAAGTGCCTGGTGCGGCCGATCAACGAAATCGCGCTGGCCGTCGAGCGTGGCGACGCGGCGTTCCTGGAGGAGCTTCCCTACGTCGGCAAAAAGACCGCGGAGCGCATCGTGACCGAGCTGCGCGGCAAGATGGCGAAATTCGCCCTGGCGCACAGCGAAGAGCCGCTGGCCATCGAGCGCGAATCCGCCGGCGAACTCAAGCAGGAAGCCGTGCAAGTGCTCACGCAGCTCGAATACTCGCGCGCTGAGGCACAGAGGATTGTCGACGAAACGTTCGCGCGGCACAGGAACCTGAAAACCGTGGAGGACTTCCTACGCAAGGTTTTTGAGCAACGGCAGACCACCGCAGAAGAATTGTGAATTCTGAATTGAGAATTATGAATGGCGGCTCTTAGGGGTTGACAACGGGCGAATGGATGTTTCCCTGGTCTCTGTCCTGTGCTCCCTATAACCAGTAGCCTGCTCTTATGTCGCGAGTGCGCTTAGTTTCACCGGACCTGATTTCAAAGGAAGAGGAGAGCTTCAATCGCACTCTCCGTCCGCCCACGCTTGACGAGTACGTCGGGCAGAAGAAGGTGGTGGAGAAACTTTCGATCGCTCTGGAAGCGGCACGTATGCGCGGCGAGCCGCTCGAGCACGTACTTTTGTATGGACCGCCGGGCCTGGGCAAGACCACGCTCGCCTATATCATCGCCAACGCCATGGGGTCAAAGATCACCACGACCTCCGGACCGGCGCTCGAGCGCACCCACGAAATGCTGGCAATCCTCAACAGCCTCGGAGAAGGTGACATCCTTTTTATCGACGAAATCCACCGGCTCCCAATCAACATCGAAGAATTTCTCTACCCTGCAATGGAAGACTTCAAGGTGGATTTCGCAGTGGATAAGGGTGCTTTCGCACAGACGGTTACTTATCCCTTGAGAAAGTTCACGCTCATCGGTGCGACGACGCGCGCGGGCACGCTTTCTGCGCCACTGCGGAACCGTTTTGGCCTCTTCTTCCACCTCGGGTTTTACGACGGCGACGAGTTGCGGAAAATCATCGTGCGTTCGGCGCGCATCCTGAGCGCAAAGCTTGAGGAGGCCGCGGCGACGGAGATGGCCGCGCGGGCGCGCGGCACGCCGCGCATCGCCAACCGCCTGCTGCGCCGCGTACGCGACTTCGCCGAGGTGAAAGCTGGAGGAGGCATCACACCCGCGGTCGCTCGCGAAGCTTTGAAGCTCGAGGGCGTGGACGAACTGGGGCTGGACGATCTCGACCGGAGTTTCCTCAATACGATTATTCGGATTTACAACGGCGGGCCTGTGGGGGTCGAAGCGCTCTCCGCGACGCTCAACGAGGAAGTGGACACGCTGGTAGACATGGTCGAGCCTTTCCTGCTCCAGCAGGGATTCATCAGCCGTACCAAAAGCGGGCGCAAGGCCAATGAGACGGCGTACAAGCATCTGAGCCTGCCTATGCCCGGCGGCGCCCCGCCGACGCTATTTGAGTAGCACGTTCGGACATGCGGCCGGAGGAGCCAGCGTTTCAGTCCTGAAGTCAAGACCCCATGAAGCGCATCTATCTGTCGCTCGGCTCGAACGTCGGCGACCGCGTCGGCCATATCCGGAAGGCTTTTGAATTGCTCTCCGCCGGCGGCGTCCAAGTGCGGAGGATCTCATCGTTCTATAAGACTGAACCTGTGGACTTCGCGCCGCAGCGCTGGTTCGTGAACTGCGTCGTCGAGGCCGAAACCGACCTGATGCCGCTGCAGTTGCTCAAGATCCTGCAATCGGTCGAAAGGCAGCTCGGCCGCCGCCCGGGAATCCCCAAGGGCCCGCGGCCGATTGACATCGATATCCTGCTCTACGAGAATGTCGTCGTCCGCTCTTCGGCTCTGACGATTCCCCACAAACGGCTGGCTGAACGTCGCTTCGTCTTGGTTCCGCTCGGCGAACTTGCCGCCCGGGTTCGTCACCCGGTGACGCAGCGGACGATTCTGGAGATGCTCCACGAGACAGCTGATATGAGCCAGGTCGTAAGGCTCAAGATCGAATGAGGAATGCTGAATGAGGACTGCGTGCCGCAAGGTGGCGATACCTATTCAACCTGATTCCCCAATCATCGTTCAGCATTCCGCATTCAGCATTTCTTAACTCCGGGGTTTGCATGCCGCGCACCCCACAATTCGAGCCTCCGCGCTACATCGCCATCGAAGGCCCGATTCGCGTGGGCAAATCCAGCCTGGCGGGCATTCTCGCGCAGCGAATGAACGCCGTGCTGCTCCGTGATCTGGAAGCCAACCCCTTCCTCGAAAGCTTCTATAAGGACAAGCCCGGCGCCGCACTGCCCGCGCAGCTGTACTTCCTCGTGGAGCGGTACAGGCAGTTGCGGGAGCTGGATCTGGCGGCCAATGCGAGCCGCGCCGTGGTCAGCGATTACCTGTTTGAGAAGGACAGGCTCTTCGCTTATCTGAATCTGAGCGACGTCGAGCTGGAGCTCTACAATCGTTACTACGAGCTCTTCGCCGAGCAGATTCCCCTCCCCGATTTGGTGATATACTTACAGGCGAAGCCGGAGACGCTCCGCCGGCGCATGGAGAAGAAGAATGTGCCGATGGAGCATCGCATCTCCGACGAGTATCTGGAGGAAGTGGTCAAGGCATACGAGCACTTCTTCTTTCATTATCGCTCGAGTAGCCTACTGGTGGTGGACACGTCCGAGATCGATTTCATCGACCGGAACGAGGATTTGCAGGAACTGCTGCACCGCCTGAGCCAGCCGGTGAAAGGCACGCAATATTTTCTGCCGCTTGGATCCGCCTCTGCGGACTGAGACGGATATTATGGAAAATGAAAGGCGGCGTGGGGCGAGGGAGAGCGCCACAGGCCGCCGCGCGACAAGCTCAACCCTCTCTGTCCAGGCCAGTGGAGGCCCACTCGGGCCCCCGGGCGCCCGCGCCATGAGCGCCGGTGAACAAAACCCGCGACAGAGAGGGTTTTCGTTTTGGATTTCGGATTTTCGATCCGCGCTGTTGAATCGTGAATCTGGAATCTTCCATCGGCATCTGCGCGTTCTTGACTTTCGACTCCACTTCGCGAGGCTAACGCCATGGACCCCAAGCCTGAGGCCGTGAGCAAGATCACAGTTCCCAACATCCTGGACCGCAAGCTGCGGGGGGAAAAGATTACCTGCCTGACCGCCTACGATTACCCCACCGCGCGCCTGGTCGACGAGTCGGGGGTCGATATGATTCTCGTCGGCGATTCGTTGGCCCAGGTGGTGTTGGGCTACGATTCGACGATCCCCGTGACCCTCGACGAGATGCTTCACCACTTGCGCGCCGTACGCCGCGCGACACGCCGTGCCCTACTGATCGTGGACCTTCCTTACGGTGCCTACCACCAGGGTGAAGAGGAAGCGCTGCGCGCGGGCATTCGCTGCCTCAAGGAGGGCGCCGAGTCAGTCAAGATCGAGGGCGGAAGCAAGCGCGCCGCACTCATCCGCCGTCTGGTGGACGCCGAAATTCCGGTGATGGGGCACATCGGCTTGACGCCGCAATCAGTGCACAGCTTCGGCGGCTACCGTGTGCAAGGCCGGACCCTCGAGTCGGCTAGTGACCTGCTGGCCGACGCGCAGGCCGTCGAGGACGCCGGAGCGTTCGCTCTGGTCCTGGAAGGGATTCCCCGTGAACTCGCGGCTCTCATTACCGGGCGGCTCCGCATCCCCACCATCGGCATCGGCGCCGGACCCGACTGCGACGGCCAAGTCTTGGTGATCCACGACCTGCTTGGGCTGGCCTTTCAATCCCCTCCCAAATTCGTGCGCGCGTATGCGGAACTGGCCCCCGTCGTCCGCGCCGCCATCGCCCGGTACCGGGATGACGTCGCCGCCGGCCGCTTCCCTGGCGATGCCGAGTCCTACCACTGGTCACCAAGCTTGCGAGAGCAGTTTGTGAAATGGGCTACAATCAGAAACCTGAAGGATGAAGGCTGAAGTGTGAAGTCCAAAAGCTCCTCGGCCGCCCGCGTATGACCCGTGGCGTGGGCTTCCTGGCTTCTGAGCCTCGGCCTCCATACTTCACCGGCTATGCGGCTCATCACTTCGATTGCGGAGATGCAGGGCTTCGCGCGCCAGACACGCAGCGCGGGAAAATCGCTGGGACTTGTCCCCACCATGGGCGCCCTGCACGAAGGCCACCTCAGCCTGGTTCGCCAGGCGCGACGACAGTGCGACGTCGTGGTCGTTTCGATCTTCGTGAATCCGACGCAGTTCGGACCGGCAGAAGACATTTCTCGCTACCCCAGAAACCTGGAGAAAGACATCGAGGCGCTTCGCACTTTCAAAGTTGAAGCCGTATTTGCTCCGGCTGCGACCGAAATGTACCCGGAAGGCTTCGAAACTTTCGTCACGCCGGGTGAGACTGCTGCGTCGCTGGAGGGCGCTTCACGTCCCAGCCACTTCCGGGGCGTCGCGACCGTCGTTTTGAAGCTGCTCAACATCGTCAGACCGGACATCGCCTACTTCGGCCAGAAAGACTTCCAGCAGGCGCTGATCATTCGGCGCCTGCTGGAGGACTTGAACCTCGAAACGCGGCTGGTGATCTCTCCGATTGTGCGGGAGGCCGACGGGCTGGCGAAGAGTTCACGGAACGCCTACCTCAGCGCGGAAGACCGCCAGGCGGCAACGGTCCTGATCCGCAGCCTGCGGAGGGTGGAGGAGCTGGCTCATGCCGGTGAAACCGAGGTGACCACACTGCTCGAGGAAATGCGTCGGGTTTTTGCCGCCGAGCCGCGCGCGCAACTCGACTACGCGGCCATCGTCGATCCCGTCAAGCTCCAGCCCGTCGCCCGGGTGACGGGTGGATGTGTCGCTCTCGTTGCGGCGCGCGTAGGCCCGGCGCGCCT
>Ga0315280_10012091_pt1 | contig 10503 bp, 10 predicted proteins | sample YL17G06_40_MG_FD_203697 | JGI IMG/M metagenome (GOLD analysis project Ga0315280, IMG submission 203697) | Sediment microbial communities from Yellowstone Lake, YNP, Wyoming, USA - YL17G06_40 | ecosystem: Environmental > Aquatic > Freshwater > Lake > Sediment | place: USA: Wyoming | collected... | reverse complement strand
AGGCTTCCTGTTCCGCCTAAAAACCCCTGAGCCCCTAGCCTTCTCCAAGAGAAGCTCGAAAACACCTTCAAAATCCATAAAGACAACTCATCAGCTAGACACCGAAAAACCTTATCTTGACAACATCGAAACGACCACCTATAGATTTATAGTCAGGCCGTTAAGAATCTTAACCTCAATCACTCGCTGGGTTACAAAATGTCGAAGGATTTGCTCGACGAGGTGGATAGGGTACTCCTATCTGAATTGCAAAGGGATGGGCGGACACCCTTATCGCACATCGGCAAGAAGACGGGGATATCGCATGTTGCAATTCGAAAGCGTCTTGAAAAGCTGGTTAGGGAAGGGTTGGTCAACATCTCCGCTGATTTGAATGTAGAAGCTTTAGAGGCAAAAATCGCAGCTATATTTGTCGAAGTTGAGAATTCGCGGCGACTCAAGGAATTGATGGAGCTATTCAAAGACTGCCCTCGAACCGTATTCTTATCCGGGCTCAGCGCATCTAACTTGTTAACGATAATCGCAGGTGAAAACTTGTCCACGCTAGAGAGCGTCATCGGGGTCTGTTCACTACGAGTCCAGAAAGGCATTAGACGATCAGAGGTTCATATGGGATCTTTACCGATATACCCCCGATTCCTGCCCATAAGGATAACCCCGCAGAAGAAAGCGGAAGTCGCTCCTTGTGGCGCTAGATGCGGTCAATGTGAAAGTTTCGAGAATAAGCGATGTCTAGGTTGTCCCGCAACAAAATTCTACCATGGTCCGCTCTAGAACGTGAATAGTTAGCGGCCAGACATAAGGTACCAAATCATGATCGCATCGAGCAATCGTAGGCTCATAAACGCAATTGCTTTTTGAGGTTGTGAAAATGCCAAATCAGGATGGGTCGATAGGATCCATGAGAACATTGTACGAGGCTATGCCTTTGGTTGAGGGGATGAGGTTAACGGTTCTTGTTGAAGATTCGGTAAGTATGGATAAGCCCGATCTGATAGCGAAGCATGGGCTGTCTTTCCTAATTGAAACATGTATGGCCGGTAGTAGTCCAAGAATCCTCATGGACACCGGTCCCCCGCCAGATATAGCTTTGCAGAATGCGAACATGATTGATGAGGATCTACGAAAAGTGGACGCGATAGTCATTAGCCACGGGCACTATGACCATGCCGGAGGATTAACAGAGATTCTAAAGCATATAGGTCGACCAACCCCGGTAATGGCTCATCCGAAAGTCTTCAATCCAAAGTTCGTTTGTAAGCCGAATCTTAAGTTCATAGGCCCAGAATTTGATCAATCGCAAGTCAGAACTGCAGGAGGAATACCACTACTCGCTCGCAACTTGATCAAGATAGCGAATGGAGTGATGACGAGCGGTGAAGTGGCGAGAGAGATGGCCTTCGAGAAAACTGAGGAGTTTTGGACAGTAGAGAACGAACGCTTCGTTAGAGATTCAATCATCGACGATCAAGCCCTATTCATCAATCTCAAGGACAAAGGTCTTGTCGTAATAACTGGGTGCGCCCATTCCGGAATCATAAATACCGTGAAACATGCCCAGAAGATGACCGGGATAAACGATGTCTACGCAATCATCGGAGGCTTACATCTAGCAAAAGCAGATGAAGAGACGATTCAAGCAAGCATAAACGAACTCGTAAGAATCAATCCCCAATCAATCTACCCATGCCACTGCACAGGCTCCAAAGCGATCCATCATCTTCTCAACTCCTTCAAGGATCGTTGCAAACCCATCCAGACAGGAGATGTCATTGAACTCTGACATGAGGTCAAATTGTCGTCCTGGGCGCGACCGACCTTTCAATCAAGTTCTAAATCAAGTTCATAGGTTTGCTCGTCTTCAAAATGTTCGAGGAGTATGTTTATCAAAACCTTGAGATTTTTGGGCTTGAAAGCTTCATCCGTGTCTTCAGATTAGAATGTAGGATAGTACTCTAAACGCCACTCCTCCAACCAATATGGCAAGAAGGATATCGATGATCGAAATCGCCAAAGCCTTCTTCCACTTAAACTCTCGTATCAAAGCGGCTATGGTTGCGACGCAAGGAACGTAGATCATCGTTACCAACGAGAAGACGATCATTTGTACTGGTGTCAGAACCTGGCTAAAGTTTAAGGTTCCAGCGAGATCTGCTAACAAGATTAGCGTTAGTTCCTTTCGAAGAATACCGAAGATTATAGGTATCCCCGCGATCGAGGGTAGCCCAAGCCACCCAACGATCAAAGGATTCATCAAGTCTGCTATCGACCATATAAGGCCTGTAACCGCTAAAGCTTCTAAGACAACACTGCCTGCTATGATTAGAGGAAACGCTATGTAGACGAAATCCTTCGTCCTAGCCCAAGTCTTTCTAGCTACAGTCTTTATGGAAGGCATCTTATAGGGCGGCATCTCCATAATTAACCCCACAGGCTCACCGGGAAGGACTTTGAAGCCAACTCTTCCAAGCGCGAAGACTAGGAACAAATCAAAAGCATAAAGCCCTAACGCTGCTGGAATTCCAATATACCTGCCGACTAGCCCTAAAATTATCACAGTCCTCGCAGCACAAGGTATTAAAACTGTGGCGAAACCTCCGAGGAGCCGTTCACGCTGAGTCTCCATTATCCTGCATCCGATACATGCTGGTACGTTGCAACCATAGCCGAGAAGTAGGCATATCGATGCTTTGCCATGCAACCCGATTTTATGCATAGGGTTGTCCAAGAGCAAAGCAACTCTGGGCAGATAGCCGCTATCTTCGAGAATTGAGAGGATAATGTAGAATGGGACTATGTACGGTAACGCGATGGTCACGCCAGCGGCTATCCCTGACAGGAAACCTTTGGAGGCCAAATCAACGAGAGTGGGCGGAAGAGCCGTCGAGAGCAAAGCGATTATGGCTGGAATCAACACGTTTTCGAAAAGCTCTTCCAGAATATTGATTAAGACATCTCCTACGATGAAGATTGTGGCAAACATAGCCGCCATCACTAACGCTAGAATAGGGTAGCCGAGAACCTTGTGAGCCGTGATTGAATCCAACCTCTCTTCTAGACGAGAGAGGGAACATAATCTTGAAGAACTCGAAGGATGTAAAGATCTCAATTCAATATTAGCCCCCTGATGCTAATTTCTGATGAGGATCGCCCTAGACTCCGCCTTTTCCAGATTCTTAAGAGCGAGGGCGTTTTACTACTAAAGGTTCCTCCAGCATTCTCTCAAACTGGTATAGCGATTCATTTCTTTGGACGATGTCTCTCAAGATCTTCTCCGCTTCATCGGGTCTGCGCCATATCGCTTCAAGCACCTCACGAACTTCCTTCTCATCTTTAGCGGCTTTACAAATTGCCTGCGCGGTAACGCTGGAACCACATCCATGTTCCCTCAGCTTCTCGTTGAAGTCCGCCGCTTTCAAGAGGCTAATATTTAGACGGTTGGCGTAAGACGCTAAGCTCATAGCTTGATCGTTCACGACCACATTCTCCTTCGGGTTGAAGGCCGAAGCGGCGAAGACACCTGTCACCCCCTGCTTCACTTGACGGCCTTCAGCCGTATCGACGCCGAAGTCCTTGCTCCAACGGAGGACATTCAGAAAGTCGTCTATATCGCGTTTGCGTACTAAACCCCACTTGCATGAAAGCACATAGGTTGTTGGCGGCGAGAATAGGCCTGGCGTTACGGTCCAGACACGGTCAACCTCCGCGTTGCTCACTCCACCGCCTATACTCTTGACCAAGTGGAGGGTTATCCGCCTCGAATCCATGCCTGCGTTCCGGTGCGGCTGCTCGCGGAAGCTTGCGCCTGTTGTGAACTTATCCACGAACCATTCCACAGCCGCCTCCCAATTATGCCCGACCCTGTTGTCGCGGCCCTTCTCTATGCGGATGTAATTCTCCTTCATCGTGATAGCGGCCTGAAGATCTTCCGGCGCCATCGAGGCATGGTAGAAGTATCTGTAATTGTTGAAGAGCTTCAACTCCTTAAGGTCTGAGTAGAGTTGCAAGGCTCTCTGTACCGCGCCTTCCAGCTCGTGGTCTGAGCATCCCAGTTCATGCGCAATGTAGGATTGCGCAACGATATCGCGGGTCTTCGTCGCCGCCAGTATCATATCGCGAATCCGATGGACACGTTCGATTATTGGACTGGTGGCTGCTCGGCCCTCAAGCGCCCTATCCGTTCTTCTAACGGCCTCTGTGATCGCGTCTTCCCTAGACAGCTTCGGGTCCAACCAAGCTAGAAGGAAGCCTTCCTTGAAGGGTGTCTGCCTATCATGCATCCTGTACCCCCTCACATAGATGAGACCTCGCCTTTCGAACCGCCTCGCATTGGACATAACATCTGAGACTCGCACCCCTGAACCCTTCAGAGCGTCCGCGATATCCTTGGAGAAGAACGCTCGGTCCCTATGCTCCTTGAGGAATTCGAGGATCAGCCTCGCCTTGCTCTTCGGACGGCGCCTGCCGCGCAAGGCCTGATATTCAACGAATTTTACGCCGTCAACTTCCACGCGGCCGCTAGTTCTCTCTTTGGGCTTGAGAAGGTAGAGGTAGTATGAGCGCAGGTTGATTCTTACGCCTAACCGACCCTTCAGTACGCGACAAGTTTCACGGATAGGCTTCTCAGCGCGGAGTATCAAGCCCTTATGCCAACATCTCCGAAGACACGCCCAGACCGCCCCATGACCCAACCCAGTAAGCTTCACGACCTCCCTATGGGAATGCGGCCTCCCATCCAAGAAGCAAGCCAAGACCCGCTTCTCGGTAGGATGCCAAACACCTGCCAACGTCCGTTCCTTAATGTTGAAAGAAGGTTGACAGATTTAAACCTTCAACCGAATCGGGAAACATGAGCAAAAAAATGAGCGTTGAAAAATGTGACTTTAAGCTCAAAAAAGCTCAAAATCAGCTCAGATCCCGGATTTTGAATGGCGGGCCCGGTGGGATTCGAACCCACGATCCCAGGCTCTCCTCAGAGAGCTTCCGAAGGCGTGCACAGAGTTGGATCTTCTGTGTCCTGATCCTGGCTAGACTACGGGCCCCGTATGATACTGTAATGGCGTAGATTTTAACTTTGACAGACTGCGTGATAACAAAACTGTTGCAATGAGAAATCAAAATAAAGTGTTAAGCTTCTGATAATTGATTGGGCGACTAGCTGTGGTCTTATCCGATGTTGAGGTACTCTCTGCACTGAAAGCAGGCATAATCAAGATCCTTCCTTTTGATCAGAATTGCCTCAATCCAGCTGGCTACGATTTGAGGTTGAAGAATACAGTCAGTATAAAGCCGATGGCTCAAGAATTGGTTGCTACGATTGAAAGGATTGAACTTGATCTCAGCATGGTTGGATTTCTAAACATCAGGTCTTCCCTTGCGAGAGAAGGTGTAATAGGAAGCCTCGCGCTCGTCGACCCGGGTTTCAGAGGGCAACTCACAATAGCTCTCTTCAACGCTTCTAGACAGCACGTGAAGATCAAGAAGGGTGAGCGGTTCGTTCAAATAACTTTTGCCAAGCTTTATAGAAGAGCGAAGAGACGATACATTGGGAGGTACCAAGACAGCGAAGGAGTCGTGAAAAGTCTTAGGTAAAACCGCCCATTCAATCGTGTAAAAAAGCACGGAAAATGTTATAGACTTATACAAGAACCTGTTATTGAACCGATATCGTCAAGCATAAGAAGGAATTCATTTGAAAGCGGGCTCACGAATTCTCGACTTGAAGTATAAGTTGATGACAATTGAATTACTGAACTTGGCGAAGAACTATTATACCTACCGTGAACTCGCTCAGATAATCGGGCTACCTGAGACTGTTCTGAGCAGGTACGTGAAAGGCCACGTTCTACCGACGATAGATAGAGCGCAATCGATTAATAAGACTCTCCAGAGAGTTCTGAGACTTGAGAGCGAACTTCAACAGAGAATAAAGTTCGACGAACTCGGATACTTTGATAATACTGGAATCATCTCGGACACCTTGCTGATGGAGAGAGCTGTTCAATATGCGATCAATAAGTTTGCAGGAAGACGAGTAACGAAAATATTAACAGCCGCTGTTGATGGCATCCCATTGGCGACTCTCGTAGCACATAGGCTTGGTGTCGGTCTCGTTCTGGCAAAGAAGACAAGGGAAGTCGGTGTCAGGGAATTCATAGAGGAAGTTTACATCCCTGCTAAAACTGCTATGATGATGAGCCTCTACGTGCCACGCGACGCTCTGAAGAAGGGAGATTGCATCCTAATCGTTGATGATATTATAGATAGTGGTGAAACCCAAAGAGCGCTCATAAGGATAGCGCAGAAAGCCAAAGCGGAAGTAACAGGGATATATGCGCTTATATCGATCGGACATGAATGGAAGAGCAAGATAGAACAGGTTGCCAAGCTTCCAGTTGAAGTTGTGTTGCCAGTAACGAAGAAGCCAACGTCCTAGCGGTCTCTTCCGAATAGTCTTGCGATGTTCTCTTCCAGTGGTTGTTCAATCACGCCTGAGTCAGTTATAATGCCTGTTATCAGTTTCGGCTCTGTTATATCGAAAGCGGGATTCATTATCGGAACTCCTTTCGGCGCTATTCGGTAATCACCTATGAACGCAACCTCGCTGGGATCTCGCTCTTCTATCACCACCTCATCTGACCTCGTTTTCAAATCGAAACTTGAGTGAGGCGCAGCAGCGTAGAACGGAATGTGAAAATGGTTGGCCAGAATGGCTACCGCTAGTGTGCCGATCTTATTGATTATATGGCCCGTTGCAAGGATTCTATCTGCGCCAACTATCACTTTTGAGACCGTTCGGTTTTGCATTATGTAGCCTACCATAGTATCGGTTATGAGTGTGACCGGAATCTTGTCCTGTATTAGCTCGAACGCGGTCAACCGAGCACCTTGAAGTTTGGGCCTAGTTTCACTAGCTACAACCTTTATTTTCTTTCCTAGCTGAATGGCTGTTCTTACTGGTGCTAATGCAGTGCCGTACCCGACTGTCGCTAGTGCTCCTGCATTCCGCTAACTTTCTTTCGGAAAGTCAATTGCAGTGCGTGAGCACTACGTCGCCATCGTGAAGTAGTTCGGCTCCGAATCTTCCTATTTGGTGATTCGCCTCTACATCCTCATCCGCCATCTGCTGAGCTTCTTCTGTGATGGCTTTCACAACCGCTTCCACGTCGCCTTCAACCGACTTCGCTTTCTCCATCACCCTAGAGAGATCCCAAAAGAGGTTCATTCCTGTCGGGCGAGTCTCTTGAAGCGCTCTCCTGGCGACGGATAGCTCTTTGAGAAGCTTATCTTTGGTCCTTGCCTTACTGTGGTAGGCTGTGAGAGCCAGTCCCATGGCTGCTGCGACGCCTATCGCTGGAGCTCCTCGCACCACCATGTTCTTGATCGCTTTAGCCAGCTGCTTGTAATCTACGCACTTTACATAGCGCAGCCTACGAGGAAGCTGCGTTTGGTCAATAAGATAAACGGCTCCTCGTTTCCACTTCACTGTTCTCAAATTATAGAAGCTAACCATCTTGAAAGCACCGCCTCATGACATCTATTTTCTCTGCCAAATCGATCAATTCTTTCACCAACTGGATTGAAGATGATGTATGCTCGCATACTCTATATTAACCTCCCATATTGATTGTAAGAGGGTGGAGAAGTTGTTCGAAGCGCTCGAGGCATACCATGAAAGGAAGAGGACCTATCTTCCGCGTGCGGAACATCTTAAGGAACTTAGAGAGAGAGGCTTCGGCCGTTTGAAAGGGGACAAGATCTTCCTCTCTGCCTATGAGACTTTCTATCTTGTGGAGAAGGGTAGAATAAGAGTTGTAACTCAAAGGAGAAGAGAAGAATTGAGTCTCAGGGATTTGGTCAAGAAGCTTTCGGTTGGGAAGCCTGAGGTTTGGATAAAATATCTTGTCTATAGGGACTTGAGAGATAGAGGATACATCGTCAGAGAAGCCTCGAGCGTAGATTTTGAGGTTCACGGGAAAGGACCTTTGAGAAGACTCGTCTCAATCATATTTGAAGGTCGGGAAGCGAGCTTGGAGAAACTGAATCAGCTATTGCGGTATGCCACGAGAGAGAGGAAGGAGCTCGTCCTCGCTGTCATCGACCGTCGAACAGACATAGTCTACTATACGCTGAGTTCACTCAAGATCTAGTTTTCAATGAAACTAATTGGGATAGGCTATTAAATGAAGAGAGCTAAATTTCTGGCATAGTTGAACTGAACTGGAAGAACAGCAAATGTCTGAACCTGTATTTACAGTCCCCAGAGGGATGAAAGATATAGAGCCTTCTGAAATGGCGAGACGACTTTGGCTCCAGGACAGAATACTGGAAGTCCTCCGAAGATATGGGTTTCAAGTAGTGGAACCGACAGCGATCGAGAACTTGGAAACGCTTGAGGCGAAGTCAGGTCCAGACATCAAAAATGAGATCTACTGGTTTAAAGACAAGGCTGGAAGAGATCTAGGCTTAAGGTTCGATTTGACCGTCGGTATGACTAGGATGGTCGCGAACCGGTACGATTTACCTGAGCCGATGAAGCTGTGCGCTTTGTCAGGAATGTGGAGATATGACGAACCACAATTTGCACGCTACAGACATTTCTACCAATGGGATGCTGAAATCTACGGTACTGTCGAACAAGAGGCAGACGCAGAAGCCATTGCAGTAGGCATGGATATACTTGAAAACGTAGGTTTGAAAGAGTATCAAGTGTTGATTAATAATCGTAAACTGATCGAAGGTTTCCTATTAGAAACAGGTGTAGCATCTCCGGAACTTCGAGAAGAAACTATTAGGGTAATAGACAAACTTCGAAAGATTCCGAAGCTGGAGATCGCCGGTGAGCTTGGCAAAATTGGGTTCACTGATAACGTAGTCAATAAGATCATAGAGTTCATCTCAATTCGAGGAAAACCAAGCGAAGTTCTAGGTGAAGTGGAAAGAAAGAGACTGAAAGATGTGACAGCGCTCAAAGGCTATGATGAACTAGCCAACCTTGCTGAGGCTATCGAAGCGTTCGGGAAATCTGGAAAATGCATTTATGATTTGAGTACAGTTCGAGGCATCGGATACTATGACGGGACAGTCTTCGAAGCCTATGATAAAGGTGGAGAAGACATAGGATCCATTTTTGGCGGAGGAAGATACGACAAGTTATGCAGTATCTACGGAAAGAGGAATGTCCCGGCTACAGGAGTTGCCGGAGGAATCGAGAGATTGATGATCTCACTTCAGAGAGCATCGATATTTCCCAGATTGTCCCAATCACCTAGAGTCTTCGTGGTCGCTGTAAATGATGCTGTTCGCCAAAAGACCATAGAGATAGTTCAATTCCTGAGAAATTCCGGGGTTCCAACTGATTTCGATCTCAAGAGAAGAGCGCTGGGAAAACAGTTGGAGTACGCTGATTCAATAGCCATTCCATTCGCAATCATAGTAGGACAAAGGGAAATAGAGAAAGGAAAAGTGAAGCTTAGAGACATGACGAAACGTGAAGAGATTGAAGTGAAACTTGAAGAGGTGCCGAGGAAGATTTCCACTGTAGCCGTATAAAAGCCGATCGACGTTTCTAAAAAAACATTTATGGAACCAGAGCTTGCAGAAAGATTAGGGCCTGTGGCGCAGCAGGATAGCGCGGCAGATGGTGACAGCCGAACCTCCTAAGGAACAAGTTATACGGTGGAAAGCTGTAGGTCCGGGGTTCGAATCCCCGCAGGCCCGCCACTTTTAGGGTTCAACTTGATCGCTGGCTGGTATCATCTTGCGCATGAGAATCAGATTTTGTGGACAGAACCCTCAATATGATAGACGTCACAAATGAGTTCTCTTATTCGAGATGAGACCTCTGGTTGAGCGTATTCAACATTTCCCTTTTGCAATCAGAGATACTTTGCGTCTCGATCATGTAGCTCACTTCCATATTTCATGGGGTTGTCGGCTGATTTTGGTTAAGCCTACTCGGTCCTTATTTGATTTGTGTCATTGTGTTTTGGCTAGGAAAAATTTGAGATTTGGACACGAGTATTATTCCAGGAAGCCACCGCTGAGAATACGATATACACAACATTACTAGGCCCTAACTTAGCCTAAACTTCGAAAACGCCGAGATGCCGATTCAAGCCTCCTATAGGAAACTTTCAATGGAAAAAGGAGTAACCAGTTCAAGATTCGAAATAACTATGGGAAACTAAAGGCCTTATTAAAGAAAACGTGTAAACGCATATTAAGCGTCTTGGTATAGCAAAGTACGGAGCTGTCTTGGATTGAGTAGTGAAGAAGTTATGACAGACGAGTCGTTGCAAACCTTTACGACAAGAGCCGACATGATCGACCCTGACGACAATATTGTAGCAACGTACTACGTGGAAGGAAGAGATATCAGCATTCAACAAGCAGCGGTCAAGATAGCTGCTGAAGAATCCATAGGAACTTGGACTGAAGTTACAACAGCTACAAATTGGCTCGTGAAGAACCTTACGGCAAAAGCCTTTGAATTCAAAACAA
>Ga0315280_10012090_pt1 | contig 10503 bp, 8 predicted proteins | sample YL17G06_40_MG_FD_203697 | JGI IMG/M metagenome (GOLD analysis project Ga0315280, IMG submission 203697) | Sediment microbial communities from Yellowstone Lake, YNP, Wyoming, USA - YL17G06_40 | ecosystem: Environmental > Aquatic > Freshwater > Lake > Sediment | place: USA: Wyoming | collected... | reverse complement strand
CATTACAAACAGGATTGGCTTCTTCTTCAGTGGTTTGAGCTGTTCTCGATATTCCCTCCATCTTTCTACTCCGGCAGTCAAATAGGCTCTGTACTTTGTACTCGCAATATCGGACCGAGCTTCATGTATCCCCGAGGCTACTCCTTTGAGTGGTCGTTTGACGATTCCATCTTCAATAGCTCGTTTCAGAGGATAGTCGTAAATCGTCCATGAGAACAACGCACCATAACTGAATCGGGGCGTTGCCGAAAAATCGAGCTGGGCTCCTACCCCTCTCGTGACCTTGCTGTTCAAGTCACGGATGAAATCGTTCCATTTCAGTTCTTCATCATGCGTGTGATGAGCTTCGTCGTTTACTACAAGAATCGGTCCGTTTCGTCTTATTAGGCGGGGCATAAAATCTTCGATTTCGCTTGCCTCAGACGGTGGTTTGTGACCTAGAACGTCTGATATCTCCTTTGGTTCATCATCTTCGATGATCGGTCTCTCGTACAGTTGTTGGATATTGGTTAGGTAAAGGACTCCCTCAGAACGTGCGCGGTCGGCTTCTCCTCGCATGTAGCATTCAAAATCCCAAGTATTCACAAACTCAGGGGGGATAACTGGGTCTGCACGGAATATTTTACCGCCGACGAAGTCTAATCGCAGTCTTTCGAATACGATTACGTTTGGAGCAATTAGGAGCGCCGTTTTTGAATAGCCTGGAATGTTCTCCATGATGGCGTTGAAGTACTGCCATGCAACTGAAAGAGCCATTACCTTTGTTTTGCCACTGCCTGTCGCCATTTTGAAACAGTACCTGGCGAAGTCGTCGTGTTGCAATAGTTCGAGATGCTTTGATTCCACGGCGTATTGTTCAAGCATAGTTCGTTGGCGTCGTATCTTAGGCACCTCATACAGGTAGACGAGAGTTTCCATTGCTTCACGTTGGGCTGTATTGTATGCGAAAGCTCGACCGTTCGCCAGGCGGTGGTCAGAATGAAACCAGTAATTCAGCAAAGTTTTGCTTGTTTCAGTGCATCCTCCGGGAGTGGTGTAACCGCTCTTGACCCATGAGTCCACTGCGGTCTTGATGGCGGGAACACAGGGTGCCGCTCCGATTGCAGGAGCTAGGAGCTTCAACTCACCTTCTGAGGCAACGAGTCTAGCCTGCGAACTTCTGCGGTTTTTCTCTTTCACTAGACATTCACCTGAAGCAATTTCGTCGTATCGTTTCCCAGAATGTCAATGACTTTCACCACAATTTGGTATTTCCCGTGCTTGTCATAGGTCTTCGATGATTCTGTTATCAGCTTCGGCTTCTCTCGGGTGCGATATTCTTGCCATTCATTATGGAAAGTGTCATTCTTGTAGTTCCAATCGACCGCCCAGTAGTCGATCCATTGAGACCAATGCTTGATCTCCTTCTGGACATCCGCTGGCACGTCGTCAGCGGGAATTACAAAATCTTTGATAGTGACGGTAGCTTTGTTTCCAGAAGTCTTTATTCCAACATCCAATGAGGCTAGTTCGAAGAAACGGACGTCTCCTTGCTCAACAGCCCTCTTGTCGAGTACTTCATGTGGAATACGCAAGAATCGTACGTCAACATTAGCTTGAGCAGCTTGCTGCTTTGCCAGTTCATTCAACTCAAAGGCAAAATCCCATCCTAAGACATCTACGCCATTCGTTCTAGGCGCTTCCTTGCCCGTTCCAACTGAACGCTTGAACTCGGCAACAATTTGCCCGACGTCTAGCGGTGAAATAGGCGAGTCCACCGAACCCACATGGACGAACCGACTTCCCTTCTTTCCGTGAAGCCAGATGTAGCCGTTCAATGGTTGCGCACTGTACAGTTTGAGAATGAAACTGATGTATGACCGCATTCTCGCCCCAGCTTCGTTCCCAAATTCAGCCGTCTGCCAAGCCTGTCGCTCGTATTTACCTAAATTCTGAATTACGAAGGGTTTGACGTCCTCTATGCCCAGAAGACGTTTTCGAGTCGTGTGAATTGCAAAACGACTAAGGTCACAGACGACCCATCGCCGACCCCCCCTCTCAGCCACTGCGGCTGTGGTGCCGCTGCCGCAGAAGCAATCCAGCACTAGGTCGCCTTCGTTTGAGGAAGCCTTGAGTATGCGTTCCAAGAGAGCTTCGGGTTTTTGGGTTGGGTAGTCAAGACGCTCCAGTGCCTGAGGGTTGAGCGGGGTAACGTCCGTCCAGATTGATTGAAGAGCGGAGCCTTTGGACTCGTGGAGATACCGTTTGAAGTTAGGCTGGCCGGTGCTCGTAAATACAATCAGACCTTGCTTCAGCAACTCGTCAATCTTTTCCTGGCTGAATCGCCAGTGCGTCCCCTTCGGCGGCGCGATAACCTTGTTTCCGAACTTTCGAGCCGGGCCTGTACCCGAAGCGGAAAGAGATTGGAGACGGTAGATTCGGCCATCGGGGTCTTTTAGCGTATAGTGTGACTTTTTGTATTCCTCTGATTGCTCGATGAACTGCTGGTTGAACTTGTAGTTCTCTCCTTTTGTGTAGAATAGAATTGTATCGTGGATTGCTCCGTATTTCTTCGGGTCGTTGTGCGGAAGGGACCGTTTCCAGACGATCTCATTCTTGAAGTTCTCTCGGCCGAAGACCTGATCCAGCACGAGCTTGGCATAGTGTCCAATATGCCAATCCAAGTGAACGTAAATGCTACCGGTAGATTTGAGTAGTTTCTCAAGGAAAACGAGAGTCTCGTAGAACCACCGAAGATACGAATCAAGATGAGTAAGTCCTTCACCCCACGTGTCCCGATATGCCTTTTGTTCAATTACACTGGGAAGTTTGGTAAAGGAGGTTGTAGTGACCTGATGGTCGGGTACTTCGACTAGATATGAGAAGTCTGCGCCGGTATCAAATGGCGGGTCGATGTAGATTAGGTCTACTGAATTTGCAAATTCAGGTAGGAGGCTAGGAAGGACGTATTTCTTGTCTCCCCATATGAGCCGGTTTCTCCATTCTGTTTCGCCTCTTCCCGTGAGAAATGATTCTATCGATTTTTGACGTTGCTGTGTAGATTCGTTTAGGGTTTCAATTGTCTGGAAGGGCAGAGCTACTGAAACTGGGGCGGTCTTGGTTCCCGGCTTCTCGTACTTCCGATCCCAGAGTAGCTCCACCAAGAGTCGTTCCGGCTTAGTTGAAAGCGCAGTTAGAGTACAGTTTATGGCGGTAGCGCTACTTAAATTGCGATAGCGCTTGCAATTCCATTTCCCCTCCCCTCCAGTACAGAGCTGACGGGCTTTGCATGGACATAATCGGGTTGCTGGCTCTAGGGGGCACGAAGAAGATACTCGTCAGTTTGGAGAAGGCTGGGAAGATACGGTACTCAGAAATTGTGAGAGTTGTCGGTTACTCAACAACCGCAACCCGATCTCTGAAGGCCATGGAAAAATTCGGCATCGTCAAACGCGAAGTCTTGGACGAACCCTACAGGCCCGTTGCATATTCGCTAACCGAAAAAGGGAAGAAACTCGCAGGTATTCTGAAAGACCTAGAAAGCCTGTAATTGACCGCTCTCTTGTCGTCGTCATTGTTGTTTGCCGTTAGACAAGGCGGCTAGATTGAGCCTTCAACCATTCAACTCTTCATTAAGTATCGTGTGAACCTGTTGCTTGGTTATGTTGTACTGGTTCCCCTCGGTGACGTGAATCTTGTCAGTGAGGCCGTAGTACCTTAACGCGTAGCCTATCCAACTGTTCGGTATTGTCTCGGGAGCGGGTTCGTCTATGAATTTTCTCATCGTCTGCTTGATTTCATCTATGTCTATTTGCTGCTCTTTCTCCTCCGTGATCTCCGCCAAGGCGAGGAGGAACGGTAGCCCCCACTTTCCTACGTTGATCCGTGTCCTGCTGTAGGTTTCATAGGTGAACGAGCCCGGAGCATATGCGCCTTGCTTGGTAGCTTTCAAAGTCCTGAGTGTTCTTAGGAGCTGGTTTTGGCAGGCGTGAATGTAAGGTTGCAGTCCTTCTACCGCGACCTCGAACATTTCCATGACATGCTCGGTGCCGAGCCAGAGACACTCCGTTTCTAGTTTTGTTGCGAACATGCAGCGAGCATAGTTCGACGCGGCGAGGTCGATGAGCATGAAATCGGATGCCGTCTTCGGCGCGTATTCTTGGATGAGGTTTTGACGCAGATTCGCTATTCGTCGTTTTCGAAAGTTGTCTACAGTCCCGAGCAGAAACTTCCCCTTCGCTAGGTCGGATTGGTGTGAGGGACGAACATTAGACCTGAAATGGTTGAGGAAGTATTCAGCGACTTTCTCAGGCGGAGTATCTACCTCAAACCCATCCGGCGTCTCGTGGATTTGGATCGCACCTTCAAGGATTCCCCGCTTTAGCATTTTGTAATACTTCTCTTTCCGCTGTTCGACTCGGCCGTCCTCGATCCTATGCGCCTCAAACTTGGCGGCGACAACCTGACTTTTCCTATCGCGACGAAAACGCTTATCCTGCGACATCAAGTCATTCGAGAATCCTCGATGAAGCTTCTTTCTTAGCCATTCGTCGCGATACCATTTCTCCGCATCTTTGCTTTCTATCTCTTTGTTTCGGGTGTCAGTTTCCATTTGTTTGGCGAAGATTCGATCGATGTCTTCTTTGCTCAGCATCTTTGTGCATTCCTACCGGTGTATCGTTCCCAGCGCTGCACGGAGCAATCCACATAATGCGGGTCGATTTCGTATCCTATGCAAGTTCGTCCGAGCTTCTCAGCCGCAATCAAGGTTGAACCGATTCCCAGAAACGGGTCAAGAACAGTCTGTCCAGGAAACAGAGACATTAGTTCAAGGATGAGTTCGACGGGTTTTGCTGTTGGGTGTTCTGGTCGACCGCTAACCCGTGGATATTCGAACACATTGCCCCTGAACCAGTCCAGTTTCGGTTGCCCTTTGTAGAAGACGTAGATTTGCTCGTATTGCTCGCCGAACCCGTGCGAGGCTAGCCCGCTGTTTTTCTTATCCCAAATCGCCACGGTCCGAGTGCGAAAACCTTCTGCTTCGAATGCTTGAATGAACTTGCAGCCGCTTCGCCATTGCCCAAATACTAGGCAAGCTGAATTGTCGGGCAGGAGTCTTTCGCTTTCCTTAGCAAAAGTAGGCAGCCATTCAAGCGTTTCGTCACCAGCAACCTGCCTATGCCCTAGTTGCGAACGACCGTAGCTTCCCGCTTGACCGTAGGGTGGATCCGTTAAGACTAGGTCGACCTGTTCTTGCGACTCAAGCAACTGCACGCAGTTGCCGCAGTAGATTCTGTGGTAGCCAAGTTGCCAGACATCGCCGGTTCGCGTTGTAGGTTCGGTTGGAAGTTCAGGAATCTCATCCTCTCTTTGTAGTTCTATGGTGCGGAATTCAGGCAAGTATTTCTTTAGCTGGTCTTGGCTGAAGCCTAACCCAACCGTGTTCGTTGCGTGTTCGGGGAGAATCTCCGCGAGTAGTTTCTCGTCGAAGCCTAAGCTGATGGTTAATTGGTTGTCGGTGAGCAGATAGGCCTCCCCTTCTTTCTCGTCTTTGAACGATAAACCGCGAACCACAGGAATCAACCATTCCCCATTCCTGACCAGAATCCGTGCGGGTGGAGATTCGCCTCTCTCACGCATCTCGTCGAGAACCTCAAGTCTCCCGTGCCCCGCGACTAGGCGCCCTGTGCGTTCATCGATGATTAGGGGGCTAACGAAACCAAAACGATTGAAACTGACGTGCAGGTTGTCCACATCATGTAACTTTGGATTTCTCGGCCAACCTCGAAGCTGCGAGAGCGGATAATACTCTAGGCGCGCCTGCTCAGACAACATTCAACTTCCATGATTATGCGGCATTTTCCACAAGAGTGTGGGATAGATGGGTGTCCAATCGTCCTGTTAATTTGGTGGCAGTGTCCCCGATGGATAGAGGGACCCCCCTGATGTGGTCTACATTGTTTTGGGAGGACTCAGGGGGAGATATGTTGTCCTCATCGGGGGGGTACACGACAATTCGACGCCTATCTGAAGGGTCCGGTTGAAGGCTGACTACACCTGATGCTTCAAGAGCCGGGAGTATGCCTTTCTCAAGTTGCTTGCAGCCAAGTCGCCTGCCATGTATTTTGAAGTAGAGCCCTGCAATGCGTTCTTTTCGTAAGGGGTCCGTGAGCGACAGATTGGGTTTGATAATGTCTCTGTACATCTCATAGACCTGCGGGGAAAGTCCAAGCTCATTCGCTTCGGCTACGAGACCGTAAAGCCAGAACCCTGCTTCAATATCCTCTCGGTCGGCCTCTATCGTGGAAGAACCTTGATGCTTCCGATGAGCCCAGTTCAGCAGCGCGTGGGCTTTGATGAGAGCCAAGATCTTAGGTAGGTCCCGTTGATGCCTCGGAGCCAGATGTTCGCGGCTGCCTAGAAAACGTCTGTAAATCTGCTCTTGGTCTGGGACAATTACTTCCTCGATGCCTGCCTGCCGAATCATCTCGATTCGTGCCTTCAGCCATCGTCTTCTCGGGTGCGATTCAAGCCACTGTTTGAAGGCCTCCCGGTTCCCTACCTTTGCCATCAGTAACCGTAGGCTCTCCTCAAGCTTCGTGGAAGTTGTCTCAGGGCTCAGGACGAAAGACCGCGTCCTCTCCTGGTCCTCCAAACTAAGTTTTGCAGCGCAGAAGATCAGGCTGGGAAAGCCTAGGATGAGAACGGTCTTTGTGCGATTCTGGCCTTTTCGGTTTTTGTCAGCTATCTTGTAGACCAATTCCGGCTGGTCGTGACTTGCGAGAGGCCGGAGAGCTTCCATCAGCATGTAGTGGGGCTGGTCGAGGAATGCTATGATCTTCCCTCTTAGGTCGACCACTAGCAGGTGCCTGTCCTCGTCCCAAACGCCTTGATGGTAGAAGGCTTTGGGCGAGGCTGTGGCGATAGTCATGACGACGTCTTTGGGGAAGTAGCTTGCCGCTTCAAGAGCATTGTACGATTTGCCGCCTGACGATTCTCCGCTCATCAGAACATTGATTTGGTCTTCTCTCGTGAAAGTCAGGATGCCCGCGCAGAATAGGATGAGTTTATTCGCGAGGTCTTGACGAACGGTTGAGCTTAGAACATCTGAGATTTCTTGGAATGTTGTGGGCCTCTGAATCTCCCAGAGTCGAGCCTTGAGAATCTCATTCACCTCGACGCCTAGCTTCTTCGCTAGGTTCCTTTCGAAGTCCGGGTTCTGTTCATCTTGGACTGTGCAAAGGTCTGATTCAACCTCGCCCACTCGATAGTAGTACCCAGCATCCGTGACACGTATACGGACTCTTTGCGAGAGTGACTCTGGTCTCCAAGTCTCTGAGATTTCCCCGGGCAAAGTCGCCGGTTTGAGTTCAATCTCATGCCCGGTGTGCGATTGGCCGGATACGTCGACCCATAGACCCGTTGCTTCTTGATAGTTGACAATCTTACTGGGGCATGCCAGACAACGACCAAGTCCCTCCCTTGGATCCTGTTCGCTTCCGGCTGTGAAACGTCTAACTTGAACTTCAGCGGTTTCTTCCATTGTTCAGTCAACTCTCTTGGGCATGAACGTCTGCACCGTTTCATGCCCCATGATTTTTCTTAACTTGAACCTCCTAGGACTGGTTGCCACCGTTTAACCGATTAACCTCCAATGGGCTGGGACCAAAAACTACTTAGTACGTCGCGTATCCATGACTCCCCGCAGGTTTCGCAATCGTAGTAATAGTACCGTGGCCACTTGCTGCCGTTTATGTCCTTGAAGGACCCAGTCGTTTTCTGGCTGCGGTGGGCGTGTCCGTGACAGTTTGGGCAATTTACGAATGGCATGATGTTTTCGCCTCGTTCTTAGTTTTGAGCGTCTTTCGTCCTCGGCTTAGTTCCTCTAGTATCTGCGACCAGAGATCACGAGGAACAGCGACGAATTCGCAGGTTTCATCGGTCAATCATTTCGTCCTCCTGCTGTCGATAGCCACAGTCGATCTAAGAGGAGGGCGTAGATCTTCTGAAATGCCCAAGGCTTTCCTTTGTTGGTCGTCTAGAAAACCGAGATTTCCGAGTTCATTCATTATAGCCCGTCTGGCGAAGCTGGAGACATGCTCTTGTCGCGCACTCGCGACCTCCTTCAGCGTCTCAAGAATTTCTGTTTGCAGTCGGATCAATATCGCAGAGTCGTACATTTCCTATCTGAACTATATCACCGGAAAATCCACTCTCAGAAACGTCTCACAAACGCCACTATACGTCCTATAGACGGTTTTTCATGCCCTATTTCAGAAATACGTTCCATTATGGTTTCTTTAGAAACATGAAAGGTGGACGCCCATTTCATCAGAGCTGTTGGCCTCACTAGCATGGTCCGAATATTGCGTCTCTGTTCCTTCGAGACCTTGATTACATATCGTGTCCGACCGTTCATCTGCTTCTCGTCGAGGGCTTGCAGAACTGCTGCCTGAAACTTGATTTGCTTGAAGCACTCAATCATTCCCTCTACGTAAAGACAGGCCGCATACAGGCCCTTTCGTCTTCCACCGTCTTGGGCGGCGTAATAGAACCGTTTGGAGGCTTTGTCAACCAACCGAAAAATGTGTCCTTGGAACGTATCTCTGTTGGTTCGGCGTCTGTCCTCAAAGGACTCGGCAAAACTGGTTTTATGACTTCTACTCTTGAGTTTCCGGTCTCTGTAGACTCTAACGCCAACGAATGGGTTCCGGAAAAGGGGACTTAAGTTGGGAATTGGATCATTATGGGGGCTAATGGCAACGTACGGCTTCCAGAAAAGGGCGATGGGGTCGTTCTTCGTGCGGACGCTTCTGGGAATAACGTATTTCCAGTTTGGGTCAACTCTGTCTCCAAGATTTCGACCGGTCTGAGGTCGTCTCCTAACCAGGCGCCGTCGTGGTCTTTCGAAAGGTTCCTCCAACTTATCGCTACTGATGACAAACCAACATGCAGTACAGAATGCCTCGACGAAATTATCGTCAGTAACTGCTGTCTCTATCTTTCCACCGCATTTAGGGCAGCGCTCCAATGCCTACCGACTATAGCTGGTCGATAGCTGTTGATAGGCTCGACGGATTGAAGGTTCCAAAACAAGTGGGAGAGAGTGCTTAGCGTGTTTTAGCGATTAGCTCTCGTACGGCTTCGATTTCTTCATCGCTCAGTCGAGAAATCCGATTCATCTGCGACTCGTAACTGAAAATGCGTTCTTGCAGTTTTTGTATGGTTGTGTCTCGGTTGGCCAGTTCCTCCTGCATGGCTTCTGGAATTCCTTGGGGTGAGATTTCGTTTAGGAAGGTGAGTCTTTCTGCGTGTTTTTCGTACTCGCGGTCCAACATTTCTTCGCCTAGTCGGAGGTAGTTAGGGTCAAGTCCAAATTTGTGGCCCATCAGATATTCTACTATTCCGCGGTCAACTCCGGCGGCGATCATTTGTGTGAAGAAGTATTTGCGGAAGCAGTGGACATGGATTTCGTATCTTCTACTCTCAGGGTCCTGTTTTCGCAGGAGGCCGCAGCGTTCTATTAGGCGTCTGATGCTCATGGCGAGGGCGTTGCGTTTGATGGGCTCATCTGGGTTCGTGGGGCTGGGGAAGACGTAGGCTTCTCTGTTCTTGATCTTGTCTCCGAGATATTCCTTGAGTAGGTTTGCGGCTTCGTCTGTGATTCTGACTGTTCTGCTGAATCTTGACTTTGAGAATCTTCCTTGAATAGCTATCCTTACGGGGTGCTTCTCGAAATCAATGTTGGCAACGCGGAGTTTGCAGAGTTCGCCGATTCGCATCCCGCTGGACGCTAGAACAGTTATGGCTGCTTTCAGCCTCAGGTCCCCTTCGAGGAGAAGTTTCTTGACCTCTTCCCGGGTGGGAATCCGGTCTACGCTAATCTCAACCTTGGGCGGGAGCGTGATCTTGTCTCGGAGCTTGTACTGGTCAATTGTCACGTCCTCATGCCGCAAAAATCCGCGGACTGCGGAAAGGTAGTTCCAGATGGTTCTGGGAGCGAATCCTGTGGCCATGAGTTTGGCCACGAAATCGTCCAGCGCCTTGTAAACGTCAATCTTCCCAGACGTAATGGCCGAGACAGCTTCATCCGGAGTCGAGTAGCCTAGCGTGCGCGCCCAGAGGTTTAGTGCGGCCCCGTACGTTTCCGCCGTACTCTGACTACGCCTAGCCTTACGCTGAACATACTCAACAAAAGTCAATTATACCCTGCACACCAAAACAAGCACGGGGAGGCTGCATATAAGCCTTCTAAAACAACACGGGCCCGTAGTCGAGCCAGGATTAAGACACAGCGACCAGGCCTGGTCGTGTAGGCCTTCGGAGCTTCATCGGGGAAAGCCTGGGGTCCGGGGTTCGAATCCCCGCGGGCCCGCCATCAACTGGGTTCGGAACTTCCCGTCTTTAGAGGGCAGCCGCACAAACTTAGCATGATTGTGGATAGGGAGGACCTGATCTTCTTCTGCGACATCCCCTTGAACGCGGTCTGATCTTTCCATGTGAAATCGATGTCCTCAGAGAACC
>Ga0315280_10012088_pt1 | contig 10503 bp, 7 predicted proteins | sample YL17G06_40_MG_FD_203697 | JGI IMG/M metagenome (GOLD analysis project Ga0315280, IMG submission 203697) | Sediment microbial communities from Yellowstone Lake, YNP, Wyoming, USA - YL17G06_40 | ecosystem: Environmental > Aquatic > Freshwater > Lake > Sediment | place: USA: Wyoming | collected... | reverse complement strand
CCTAAGGCGCCAAAACCCAGTAATGGCGCAGGTTTTGTGTTGCTTCCTGTGTCAATCTACCTCGCCCGATGTGCCAGAAAATGAGGCCCAAGAAACGTATATACGAATCCTGGCGAAGCGCGCTATCTGCCAACGTGGCCACGGAATGCTTGCGATGTGCCGTAAATGTTGGACATGATCGCACCACACAAGATCTTGTGTTTTCTCTTGACAGGCCATACCGGATCGGGTATATACGAATCATGCCGAGCCTCCAAAACTACTCCGTCCGAGGATGTCGATACTGGCGCATCGTCGAATCCTATCGGGATGAGCACGGCCGCCCGCGCATCCGCGTCCTCCGCCACCTCGGCACCGCTCAAAAGCTGCTCGATCGCTTGTCCGAAACCCCCGGGCGAGCGCTCTATGCCGAAGAGCGAGACTTTGGAGCCAGCGCCGCTCTGTGGGATATCGCTCAGCAGTTGGACGTCGTCAGCGTGATCGACAGCCACGCCCACAAGCGGTGCCAGGGAGCTTCCGTCGGCCAGTACATGCTCCTGGCCGCGCTTAACCGTGGGCTCTCTCCTGGCAGCAAGCGCAAGCTCGGAGCCTGGTACCAGGACACCATCCTGAGCCGTCTTCTGCCTCTGCGTCCCCTTGCCTTGCGCAGTCAGCGCTTCCGGGATCACATGGAGTACCTTGACGAAGCGACTCTGGCGGCCATTGAGAACGACCTGACGCGGCGCTTGGTCGAAAAATTCGACATTGACCTGCGGGCGCTCTTTTACGACACCACCAACTTTGACACCTTCCTCTCCTCGGAGAATCCCGGCCGGCTGGCTCAGCGGGGACACGCCAAGTCCAAACGGACCGATCTTCGCATCGTGGGTCTGGCCCTGCTCGTGTCTTGGGATTTTCACATTCCCTTGTTCTCGAAAGCCTACGAAGGAAACCAAAACGACTCCGCAACTTTCAGCCGCGTCCTCGATGATCTCGTTGCCCGGTACCAGATCTTCCAGGAACGGTGTGAAAGCATCACCCTGGTTTTCGATAAAGGGAACAATTCCGAAGAGAACATCCAGGCCTTGGATGGATCCCCGTACCATTTCATTGGCTCCCTTGTTCCCACCCAGCATCAGGATCTGCTGGATATCCCTCTGGAACGGTTTCACTACCTCAAAGGCCCTCTGTTCCAGGGCTTGCGAGTCCATCGCACGGAGAAAGAGGTCTTTGGCCAAAAACGCACCATTCTCATTACTCGCAGCCAGGCGCTTCTGCAAGGGCAGGTCCGTGGCATACGGCAGCATCTGGCAAAAAAGCTCCGGTCCCTGCGCGACCTTCAGAAACGGCTCCAAGTAAGCTACGAGCCGGGTTGGCGAGGGAAACCGTATACCGAGGAAAGTATCCAGAAGGCACTCGATGCGACCATCTCCAGCCAATATATCCGAGAGTTTCTTTGGGCCAATGTCACTCGCAAGAATGGGCGACTCAGGGTTAAATTCGGGACCGACGATGAGGCCTATCGCATTCTGAAGCGGCGTGTGCTGGGCAAGCGGATCCCTTTCACCGATCGGACTGATCTGACGGATGCGGAGATCGTCTTCGGTTATCGCGGCCAGCACAACGTCGAGCAAGCCTTCAAGGACATGAAGGATCCCTATTTCATCAGCTTTTCGCCAGCGCGCCATTGGAAAGATCAGATGATTCGGGTGCATGCTTTCTATTGCGTCCTGGCGCTGACCCTGGTTTCTCTCCTCCACCGCCAAGTTCATAAAGCCGGAATTGACATCACCCAAGGGCGTCTCATGGAGGAACTCAAGAAGATCAAAGAAATCACGAACTATTATCCCGCCCAGAAGGAAGGTAAACTCCATCTCGGCGGCCGCCCTCGCTCGGAGCGAACGCTTACTCGTCTGAATAGCCAGCAGGAACGGATTTTCCGTACACTGAATCTTGATCGATTTCTGGCCAGTTAGTATATACAGTCCCTCACCTCAAGCGATCTCCTGAAACCCGCGCCAGTAGGCCTCTTGCGCTCAATTCACCCGAAACACCGTGTCGTAACTAGGAAATTTCCGCTAGGTGGTCAGTTTGTCAGAAATGCCGCCGCGCATTTGGCCATCCGCAGTCATTCCACCCCCTTGAACATCTGGGTGGGCCCCATGCGCAGCGTCTGCAGGTTCAAACGAATCTCCCCTTCCAACTGCCGGAGCGTAAGGCGCGCCGCGAGCCAGGTCGCCAGTGCCAGCAGCAGTCCTGCAGCGATCGCAACCCACCAGATCTGAAACGCAAGCCACTGGAGCCCTACCAGGATGCCCGCAGTCATGCCGCCGATAATCATTACGGGGATACCTATGGCTGAACGGGACGCCTTGTAAGGATTGCCAAAGGGGAGGCCAGAAATCAGAAGTACCTCGAGTGCCAGATAAAAGGACGCCACAACGGCACTGAAGAAAGAGAAAAGAATTGCCGCCTTCCATCCCCAAAACCAGGCCGTAAGAGGCAATAGGCAAAGGTGCGGCAGCACCACGCCTGGAAGCCAAAGGGCTGCGCAAACGCCGAGCGCAAATGCCCGCAACCTGCTTAGCGGGGCCGTAAGAAAGATCCATGAGCCCTGATGCCAATCCGTGAAAGCAATCATGGCGCAGGGCAACAGCAGCATGTAGCCCAGGGCATGCGGGAACAAGTGCGCGGGTGAGAACTTATGGGAAAGTAATGGCGAGATGGCAAGCCCGGGCTTGGCGAGCATCGACACAATGCCGCCGACTATCCATAGCGCCGCGGGCAGCACCCCCGGAAGGGCATTGCGGCGGAAGTGCCAGTCGCGTCGCATAAGTTTGCCCGTGAAGCCAAACGCCGCGACCCCTTCCGGCGAACCGGTCAGGAAACGGATCAGCGGAGCGATCCGGCTCGCTCTCGCGCTTCTGCGCGCATGGCCCGAATGTTCGCGAAGCATGGCGGGCACCTGCTGGAGGTACTCTTTCGAAAAACCACGCAGGCCGAGCCAGATCACGACGGCAGTCAGCACAATGGAGAGAGGCCCAAGCCAGCCAAGCTGCCGCGCGGCAACCCGGGTTCCCAGCAGGCCCATTTCGACAAACCAGGACAGAGGCAACCACGCCCAGCGGTTTATATCGAACTCCATGCTGCGGAGCGACACGATGAATGCACCGACAATCCCACCGATAGCAGGCATTGCGGCGAATGCGAGCAGTTGCAGCCAGAGCGACACGTTCTTGAGTCTGGCGGCGGGAAAGACTCGAAAGAGCCAGCCATACAAGGCGCAGATAAAGAATGCAGTGAAAAGGCCGGCAAGAAGGACCGCCGCGAAATGCGTCAAAGGGTAAAACCAGCGCGCGTCCTTAAGAAAAACTCCGCAAAGAGCAGCCGGGCCTGCCAGAGCAGGAACCAGGTACAGCACGATCAGGAGGAGGTGCACGATCTTCGCGGCCACGTATGTAAAAGCATGAACCGGCTGGTGCGCCAGGACCGAGGCTTCGGTCGGGTTGAAGAGAGTGTTGGCCGCCTCTGACACAATCAGCAGGAGCAACAAAAGCGTTGTGACCGTGAGGTTGACCAGGAGATACACGGGAGTGGCAAACCGCGCCAGGACCAATAAGCCCATCGGCAGACCAAAGAAAAACAGGTATAAGAGGGCCACGTAGGCAATTGCAAAGCGGTTAACACCGAGGTTGCCCATGAACTCCTGACGCTCGCTCAGCGTCCGGAGCAATCCGAGGAATAGCTGAAACTGCCGCGGGTCGACGCCAATCTCGGACAGGAGACGCTGAACCGCAGGGAATCGCACGATCCGCTCCAACATGGGTGGGGGCGTTTCCTTCATGGCAGCAGAATCTCCAGAACCCGTTCGATTTTCGGCCTGGTGTCTTCCGAGTGCGTCAATTTCCGGAAGACGCTCTCGAGCGAGCTTTCCATCGTGCGCGACTTCAGTTCCTCGAGCGGCGCATCCGCAATAAGATTGCCTCGGTCAATGATCAGGGCTCGATTGCAGACCTTTTCGACGACGTCGAGCACGTGAGAGCTGTACAGGATTGTTTTTCCTTGCGCGGCGAGCGCAGCCACCAGGTCCTTGATCAGGACCGAACTGGCGACGTCAAGCCCCGACAAAGGCTCATCCAAAAGAAGAACCTGTGGATTGTGCAGAAGCGCCGCCGACAGGAGTATCTTCTGGCGCATTCCTTTTGAGTAACCGGCAATGCGCGCCACGCGCACATTGTGCAGCTCGAATATCTCCAGCAGAACTCTGATTTTTGTCTGGAGGGCCTTTTCTTCGACACCCTGGAGCCGCCCTGAAAGCTCCAAGAATTCCTTGCCGCTGAGGCATTCGTACAGTCCGGCGGATTCGGGCACGAAGCCGATTACCTTCTTGGCTTCCAGATGCTGGCGTGGCAGTTGAAAGCCGGCGACCTGGATGCATCCGCGGGTGGAGGAAAGAATCCCGGCGACAAGCTTGATCGTGGTCGTCTTGCCTGCGCCGTTCGGACCGAGAAGCCCGACAATTTCTCCCTGTTGGATGCGGAAGGACACGCCATGCAGGGCCTCGAAGGCATCGTATGAGTATGACAGGTCCTGGACCTCAACTACAGTCGCGCGATCTGAATTCATGGCGCCACAGTATACACGGTCGATCAATACGTCAGCAAACGGTGTCAGGCCTTGCGTATTGGGGGTCGGGAGGCGGGTGCAAGACTCAGCATAGGAAAGAGGGATCGTCGATGCTGTGGTGCGCCCGGCGTGACTCGAACACGCGACCTTTTGATTCGTAGTCAAACGCTCTATCCAACTGAGCTACGGGCGCACACTTAAACCACAATAAACTATAGTACCGAATGACATTCCGCAACACTGAATTTCTCAAGGCCCGGGGTCAAAACAGACAAAACAGGCTTTGACGGAAATGTCGTCAAATGTCATGAGATATGACGAAAGAGTCGGCGCACCGTCGAGGGAGTGACAATTCTTCCCTACCAGGAGTTTCTCGAAGCGCTCTGGAACGGAGAGACCAGTAGAATGTGAGCCGTTCAACTGAGCTTCGGGCGCACACTTCGAAGGCGCTCCACGCCAGAAGCGAGTCCTTCTACCATCGCTCCCGCCGGATGAGTTCATCAAGCGATTTACGCTCGAAGGGCCGCGGTTCGGCCGCAGGAAACCCAAGCGGAGTCATTGCGACCACCCGCACCTCCAAGGGAATCCCAAGGATCTCCTTTACCTTCCCTTCATCGAAGTTGCAGATCCAGCAGCTCCCGAGACCTTCGTCCGCTGCCGCAAGAATGACGTGATCCATAACGATGCTGATGTCGACTTCCGCTGCATTGAATCCGTCGGCGCGTTGCCATGCCTTCGCGGGTTCCACGCAACCGAGCAGAACGACCGGCGCAGAGTAAAACCAGTCCTGGTCGTAGACCTCCTTGAGCCGCTTGCGTGTGGACGCGTCGGTCACGACAATGAGTTGGAACGGTTGCCTGTTGGCAGCGGTCGGCGCAAGCCGCCCGGCCTCGAGAATGCGCCGAAGAACCTCTTCCGGCACCATCTCGGGCTTATATCCGCGGATGCTGCGACGAGCACGTATCAGTTTCTGAAACTCCATTGTTCCTCCTTCGCCGCAATGCAAGGGCGCTTCGCGATTCTTCGTGCTCTTGGGTCCCTCTGTGAACCCTCACTTTGCCGCGCCCGGGAAGAACTTCTCGACTTCCTCTGGCTTGGGCCTCGGCGTCATCAGGCTGACGACGACGAGGGCGGCGAGCGATGCAATGAGCGCCGGATAGATCAGCGGGATCCCCCAGGGATCCCCATCAGGTACCTGCTCCACGGGCAACAGCTTGGACAGAATGAAGAAGAACAGACAGACGACCGTGCCCGAAATGATCGAAGCCAGACCGCCCGCCCTTGTGGCCCTCTTCCAGGCCAGGGCCGCGATAAGTGCCGGCGTGATCGCAACACCGTAGATCGTGTAGGCGAATAAGCTCATTTGAAGGACACTCGTCAGCTGCGTGGCGAGGAGGAAAGCCAGCACGCCGATCACGACGATTAGAACCTTCTGCAAGGCGACCATGCCTTTATCGCCTGCGTCCTTCTTCATGAACCGCTGGTAGATGTCGCGCATGACCGTTGTTGAAGGAGAAAGCAGGTAGTTCATCCCTGTGGAGATGACCACCGCGCAGGCCGCGCCAAGGAGCAGGACCCCAACCCATGGCGGCACCATATATCGGGCGGCCATGAGGACCACTTTGCCGCCCGCCTTGGGTATGCTCAGGTCGATCTGATCCTTGAACTTGCTGTAAGCGAAAACTGCGATCACGACGACAACGGTTTCGACGAAGATCGTCCCAATCGTCCACCAGGCCACTGCCTTCTTAGCATCCTTAGCCGACTTGGCGCTATAAAACTTCTGGTACATGCTCTGGACGCCCATGAGCAGGAACATCGTCGAGAGGAAGTAGCCGATCGCCTTGAGCCAGGGATGCACCCCGAACTGGTTGTTGACGACGGCGAAGTATCCGGGGTTCAGCGCCGCGTGGGCGCCCGAGAGACCACCTGCCGACGATATGACAAAAGGCACGGACAAAAGGCATGCCAGGACAATCACAATCCCGTTCGGCAAGTCCGTGTAGGCAATGGTGACCATGCCGCCAAGAACTGTGAAGAGGATGACGAAGACGGCCGCGAGGATCGTTCCCGTCGACTCAGAGATCTTGCCGTCCGTGATCACGTTCAGAATGAACCCGCCCGCCACGAACTGGTAAGAGACGATGGCGACAAAAGACAGGATCAGGGCAATTGCGCCAAAGAGCCGGGCCGCAGGACCGTAGCGAACCTCCAGAACATCGCCGACCGTGTACTGGCCGAAGGAGTGGATCTTCGCCGCCAGGAAGTAGATGACGATGATGCCCACCCAGGCGCCCGCGGCAAGCCACAGGGCCGAGAAACCGGCCTTCGAAGCAAACTCGGCGCCACTGATGAACGTGCCGGAGCCGATCCATGTACAGATCAGTGTGAAAACCATGACCTGCCACTTCAGGCTGCGGCCGGCAACCATGAATTGCTCCTGGCTCTTGATTCGCCTGGAGCGGATGAGGTTAAGCACGGTGAGGCCGAGCAGGTAGAGCAGAATAATGTAGAGATAGAACGACATGTCCCTCTCCTTCTACACGGGATTGGTGAAACAATCGGTATCCGTCACGTAGACAAGGAGTGTTTTTATCCCAAGACAGCTCAGGGAACAAGGGAAATCCCTGCTGTCGATCCCTGTTGCTGTCTGCAAGGGAGCCATAAGGGCTTCAATCTACTTGACGCGCCGCGGTTTCTCACTTCTAATTCCCTTTTGCATCCCGGCAGACTTTGTTCGGATAGAGTAACAGCGCGGCAGTTTCGGGCTGCGCTGGTTGAAATTAGGAGGACCCTGTGTCAGAAACTCAATCAGTCTTTCCTCAAGAGCCGCAGCTTTCCGCCGCCCAGAAGGAAAACCTCCTCAACTTCGCAAAGGCGGCTCTGCTGCAAGCCTATGCCCCTTATTCCAAGATCCAAGTGGGCGCGGCGGTCCTGAGCGAAACCGGCGCCGTTTACTCCGGGTGCAATGTCGAGAACGCGTCCTATGGCTTGACCAACTGCGCCGAACGGACCGCGATCTTCACTGCGGTGGCTGCGGAAGGCAACAAGATGCGACTCCGGGCCGTTGCCATCTGGAGCAACCTAGAAGGGCCGTGCTCGCCGTGCGGCGCATGCCGTCAGGTGATCTTCGAGTTCGGACCGAAAGCGGTCGTGCTGTTCCAGGGGCAGAGCGGCGTGCAGGAAATCCGCGCCTCCGAGTTGTTACCTTTCGGATTCGTGCTCTGATCCGGATACTTGTTCACACGATCCTCGCTAACCCATGGGTTTTTGAAATGCGTCCAATTGAGATGATCCGAAAGAAACGCGACGGCCTCGAACTTACTCGCGAGGAGATCCACTTCCTCGTTTCGGCTTACACGCGAAATGAGATCCCCGATTACCAGATTGCAGCATGGTTGATGGCCGTGGTTCTGCGCGGGATGAGCCGCGCCGAGTCGGCTGCGCTCACGGAGGCCATGCTGCATTCCGGCGAAGTCCTGGATCTTTCGCCGCTGCCGGGCCGCAAGGTGGACAAGCATTCCACTGGGGGCGTAGGCGACAAGACTTCGCTTGTCATCGCGCCGGTGGTTGCCGCCGGCGGGCTGCTGGTGCCGATGATCAGCGGACGCGGTTTGGCCCACACGGGCGGAACGCTGGACAAACTCGAATCCATCCCCGGCTTCAATGTGGATCTTTCCCTCGCGGATTTTCTGCGTGTGCTCTCCAGCTGCGGGTGTGCCCTGGCCGGTCAGACGGCGGAGATCGCCCCGGCGGACAAGAAGCTGTACGCGCTGCGCGACGTTACGGGCACGGTTGACAGCCCATATCTGATCTGTGCTTCGATTATGAGCAAGAAGCTGGCAGAGGGCATCGATGCGCTCGTGCTGGACGTCAAGACCGGCTCGGGCGCTTTCATGAAGAAAGAAGAAGACGCCGTCTATCTCGCCCAGCTGATGGTGGAAACCGGAAGGCGCATGGGCAAGAGGACGGTGGCCCTTGTCACCGACATGGACCAGCCGCTGGGCAGGGCCGTCGGGAACGCGCTCGAAGTCGCCGAATCTGTCGAAGTGCTGCGAGGCTCCGGTCCGCAGGACTTGCGTCAGTTGTGCGTCGAGCTCTCAGGGTGGATGCTCTACCTGGGTCAGCGGACGGGCAGCGTTGCCGACGGCAGGCGCCTCGCCGAAGAGTTGATCTCCGATGGCCGGGGCTTGAAAAAATTCCGCGAGATTATCGAGCTGCAGGGCGGCGACGCCAGCGTACTCGACGACCTCCGCCGTCTGCCGCAGTCGCAACACAAGATGGATCTGATCAGCCGGTGCGATGGCCGCGTCGCCGAAATCGCCTGCGACCAGGTGGGTATTGCCAGTCTTGTGCTGGGCGGCGGCCGCGAGAAGAAGGAAGATTCGATTGATCCCGCGGTCGGCATCGTGCTGCACAAGAAAACCGCAGATGCTGTCGCTGCGGGTGAAGCACTTTGCACAGTGTACTACAACTCCGATGCGCGGCTGGCTGAGGCCTGCGCGCTGCTGGAGCAGGCATATCGCGTGACAAACGCCGCCGGGCGCACTCCGCGGCCGCTCGTCCGGCAGGTAATCGAAGGAGATTCTCAAGCCGGCCCGGCTGCGCCGATTGAGAGCGCCGCCGGAACGGAATAGGGGGAGAAACGAATGGCCCGTTTCATGGGATTCGCCGGTCTTTTGACATTGGTGTGCCTGGCATACGCCTTCTCAACAAATCGGCGCGCCATTCGCCTTAGGACCGTGCTCTGGGGACTTGGCTTGCAGTTCGCCTTTGCCCTGCTGGTGCTGCGCTTGGAAGCGGGACGCATTGTCATACAGGCGGCCGGTGAAGCAGTCAACCGGCTGCTGGATTACTCCTATGCCGGCTCTGAGTTTGTTTTCGGCGAGCTGGGCAAGCGCGGCGGCATGGTTGGCCTGGTGTTTGCTTTTCAGGTGTTGACGACGATCATCTTCATCTCCGCGTTCTTTGCCATCCTCTACCACTTCGGAATCATGCAATTCGTAATCCGGCAGGTGGCGAAGGTGATGACCCGGCTGATGGGCGCGAGCGGAGCCGAATCACTCGACGTGGCAGCCAGCATCTTCATCGGCCAGACCGAAGCGCCCCTCACGATACGTCCGTTCCTGCCGAGCTGCACGAAGTCTGAGCTGATGACGATCATGACCGCAGGCATGGCACACGTTTCCGGCGGCCTCCTGGGCGCTTACATTCTCTATGGCGTCGAGGCCAAGCACTTGCTCGCGGCCGTCATCATGACAGCGCCCGGTACGATCCTGATCTCCAAAATGCTCGTGCCCGAAACCGAGACCCCGGTGACCGCGCGCAAGCAAGCTCCCGGAGCCGCTCGTTCCGGCACGGCCGAGCCTGGCCTCTCCGTCGACATGCCCAAAGATGCGAATTTCCTTGGAGCGATCTCGCGCGGCACGACCGACGGCCTGCATCTCGCGATGAATGTGGGCGCCATGCTGGTTTCGTTCCTGGCACTGATCGCGCTGACAAACGGCATTCTGGGCGGCATTCACAGCGGCCTCGCCAAATATGGCTTCGCCTGGTTCCCGGCGTCGCTCCAATCCATCTTTGGGCATCTCTTCGCGCCAGTGGCTTTTTTGATCGGAGTACCGTGGAGAGACTGCATCAATGTCGGCAACCTGCTGGGCACGCGCATGGTGATGAACGAGCTGGTCGCGTTCTCGCAGCTCGGGCCGATGAAGACGATGCTTGACCCGCGTTCGTTTACCATCGCCACTTTTGCGTTGTGCGGGTTTGCGAACTTCAGCTCCATAGGGATTCAGATCGGCGGCATTGGAGCCCTGGCGCCGAACAAGCGAGACCAACTGGCGCGGCTCGGTTTCCGCGCCATGCTGGCCGGAACCGTGGCCAACCTGATGTCGGCTT
>Ga0315280_10012087_pt1 | contig 10504 bp, 10 predicted proteins | sample YL17G06_40_MG_FD_203697 | JGI IMG/M metagenome (GOLD analysis project Ga0315280, IMG submission 203697) | Sediment microbial communities from Yellowstone Lake, YNP, Wyoming, USA - YL17G06_40 | ecosystem: Environmental > Aquatic > Freshwater > Lake > Sediment | place: USA: Wyoming | collected... | reverse complement strand
GCGGAGAAATGCCTCGTAGAACTCCGGTACCAGGCTCCCGGGTATGTCCACCTCCCGGGCGATCCCGAATACCTGCCGCTCGACAGTCGAGAGCCGGCAGTCCGGGAGGGACCCGCCCCAGCGGCGCCTGGAGAAGTGGAGGAGGTCGAAGTGGGGCCGGTCCAGGCAGACGGGCATGCCGTAGTAGGCAGCCCGCTCGCCGATGTAGGGGATATCGAAGCTCTTCCCGTTGAACGAGATGTAGGCGGCCCCGTCTCCCGTGAGATCCTCGAGGGCGGCGTTCAGGGCCGCGGGCTCCTCCGAGATATCCCTGACCAGGTACTGGCTCGTGGCGAGGGTGGACCCCTCGAGCCTCCCGATGCCGATGAGGATGATGGGCCGGGAGAAGATGCCCAGGGTCTCGATATCGAGGAAGACGAGCTCGTCCCGCCGGTGGAGGCCGCAGGGGCCGAGGGCGAGGGGATGTGAACGGGGATACCGCCGGGAGATCCATAAGGCGAGGGGGCCGGTCTCATCCCTGTCCAGGAGAGTGAGGAACTCACGGGCCCCCCGCCCAAAACGGCGGTGATCCCTGAGATCGAGGATGGAGCGGTACCCGCGGCCCCTGAGCCGCTTCTCGGTCACCGCCCCGATCCCCGAGAGGAGCCTGAACTCCTCGAGGAGGCGCCCCCGGACCCGCTCCCTGTCCAGGTGGAGATCCGGGACCTGCGTTCGTTTCTCGATGCAGTACGCCGGGCCGAAGCTCGTCTCCACCTCCTTCCCGGGAAGGACATGGTGGACCGGTCTCCCCTCGCTCCTCGCCATCATGCTCCTGAGGAGGTCGAGGGCCCTGCTGTGCTCCGATGAGAAGACAAAGGAGTCGAGGAAGGAGGTGGGAAAGATCTTCCCGTCCTCCACCACCTCGTATCCCGGGATGGCATCGACGGCCTCCCGCCACCGCTCGGAGACGCGATCGAGAGTCTGGAGCATCACGGAGGGATGGGGGCGAGGTATCTTTAGTGTTTTACGGCGCGGGGTGAAAGTATGGCCTCGCCGTCACTCGAGGAGCACGAGGCCGATGGAGACGATATCCCCGTGGACGATCTTCCCGTACTCCAGGTCCTTGCACGGGATGGTGGAGAGGTCCCACCCGGCGTTCTTTGCCGTGGCAAAGACATCCATCCCCGCCGCCTCCATGCTCGGGCGTACGAGGTCCATGTGCCGGCAGAGCCGGCGGATGGACTCGTCCACGGTCCCCGCCTGCTCCTCTGCCACGCAGTGCTCGCAGAAGATGCAGGGGTAGGGGCCGAAGCCGAAGGCCTTGTAGAAGCCGTCGTAGAAGGCCGTCTTCTCGAGCATGTGGACCGTGGTGTGCCCCCAGAGGATGAGGTCCCTGTAGAAGGGGTGGAAGTCCTCGGGGATCTCCTCAGGCCTGAGTTTCTTGTGGCCGGGTATCCCGTCGAACCGCACGAGGATCCCGGTCGAGTAGCCGGCCACCATGCGCCGGGTCTCCTCGGGGCTCGGGGCATACGGGGGGCAGGAGAGGTGCTTCCCGTAGCCCTTGCAGCCGTAGCGGCACTTGTACCTCACCCATTCCGCGACGACCACTGACTCGGCCGGGATGGTCTTGACCTTCGCATCTTTCTCCCGCGCAAGGGATGAGAGCTTCTTTATCTCCTTCTCGAGTTCGCGCCTCATGAGACTCCTCAAAGGGGTGATAGGAGGGTGGGGCTATAAAGAGGTTGTGAACCCGTTTATCCAGGGCTTCGTCAGGGCTTACCGCGTATCTCAAGAATACGGTCGATAATGCGCCTTGTGCTGGTGTAAGGATCACCGGAGTATTCCCCGATGCGCACGATACTGGCCCCGATCCCCCGTTCCTTCAGGGCTTCCCGAAGCTGCTCCTCCGAGAAGTGCTGGTTGAACCCGAGGGTGATCACCGCGGGATCGATCTCCTCGATGGGCCGGAACATGTCTGTCGCGTCCCCCAGCCGGGCAAAGTCCACCACCCGGAGGGCCTGGACCACCTTGAGCCGCTGGGCCTCACCGATGACCGGCTTCGGCTTGTGCCGGACGTTTGCGTCCCTTGCCACGATGACATGGAGCTCGTCCCCGAGCATCCTAGACTCCTCCAGGTAGTAGATGTGCCCCGGGTGGAGGATATCGAAGGTGCCCGTCGCTACCACCCGCTTCATTCCACCACCTCCAGGTCGCAGGGGCTCCCGTCTGAACTGAAGCACCTCCAGCTCGATTCCGAGTACGGAGGCCCGAGTATGATGTGGTACCGGCCGAGGGCAGGGAAGAAGCGGAGGTCGGCATCCGAGGGCCGGAGCACCCCGTTCGGATGAGAGTGTGCGCTTCCGGCGACGTGGGGATCGAGGGGCATCAGGTCATAGCGGAGGCTCGCGCTCACCTGCGTTGATGTGAAGGGGAGGAAGAGAAACTCGCGGATCACGCCGTCCTCCTCCCTGAGCACCGCCACGAACTCCCTCCCGCCTCCTTCGCGATCGAGCTCACCCGCCGAGGAAAGGAGTGCCTGGATGAGATCCCGTGCGATGCCCCGGATCTTCATGCCTTTTGTACTGGGACAGAGGGAATGATGAAGGATTCCCTCCCGGTCGGGAAATACATTTCCCTCTCTCTCGGGGGATTGAGATCCCCCTTCGGGCCCTGCTAGAACTCCCCGTCCTGCTCGAATGAGCGGCCGTACCTGAGCGCCAGGTAGGCCTTGTAGAGCTCCTTGCCCAGGTACCCCGCGTGGTCCAGCCGGGAGACTCTCCCTTCGGCGAGAAGCGTGTGGAGCACATCCACCCAGTGCTTCCCCCGTATGGCTACCCCTTTGTGGACGGCGACGATCTCGTCCCCCTCGATCCCGATCCGGAAGTTGCCGCACGGGTCGTAGGTCACCTCGCGGGGCATGGGGGTCGCCGATGCGGATCGCCCGTACGCGAGCGGTGGTTCCCTCCTCCTTCTCTTCTCCTTCAGGACGAGGAGGTCGATCCCCAGGTCCTTCGGGTACGGCCTGCCCCTTGCAAGCACCATCATCTCCGTTGCCCTCCGCATCTCAGCCACCGACCCCCGGGTCTTGTCAGAGTGCTCGCTCGTGAAGATCACCGATGCCCCGAGCTCCATGGCGATCCCGGCGAGGAGGGCGTTCGCCCCGACGGAGTCCGCGTCCAGGAGCTCGACCACGTTTCCTGCCCCGAAGAAGGACGGGTAGCCAGTCTCCCCGAACTTGGTGAGGGCTTCGGTAAACCCGGATCCGATAGGCGGAAGGATCGGGTCGGCGATGATCGCCCGGATTCCAGCTTCTTCTGCTGCCTCGATATTTCCGGCAAGGGTTCCATTCCCGGGAACCACCACGGCAGCAACCCCCGCTCCTGCAACCGCTTCCCCAACGGCAGGGATGTTCCTCTCGTGGAGGGAGAGCACGAGGTCTGCCCTGGGGAGGGCTGCCCGGATGAGGGCGGGATCCTGGGTGTCCGCCGCGAGAGGGGCCTCGATATCGGCGAGGCCTGCGAAGCAGCGGGTCACGTCCCCGGGGGTCGCATCGAAGCCGAAACCGAGGTCCACAATGTCGGCGCCCTCCGAGAAGAGCCGCTCCACCTCTGCGCGGAGATCCTCCTTCCGGTGGGCATCCATGATCTCGGCGAGGACTTTTATCCTGGACGACCCCCCGATCTTCACCCCCCGGATGACGAGATCGGAGGATGCCTCCTCCTCCCTCACTCCCAGATCGCGATAAGCTTCCTCGGCCTTTCTTTGGGTAAGGAACTCGTCCGCCGGAACCGTGCGGGAGAGCTCCAGCTCGCCGATGAGGGGGAGGACGAGAGGGAGATCGGCTGCATGGCGGGGCCCGCGGTAGACAGGGATCCCGGTCTCCCTCTCCACAGACTCGAAGGATGCGGTGCACATCCCGGAGACGAGGACCAGGTCGTACTTACCCCTCCCGACGAGAGAAGCGAGCTGCTCCGGTGTGAGGAAGGATGCAATCTCACCGGTCACCACCACGTCTGCTTCATTACCCTCTGCGGCCTTTCGCACTATACCGGCGGTAGCGGTGCCCGTTGGGAGCAGGAGGCGCATAAGCTCGTTTAATATGCGGAAGGTGAAAAAATGATCTCTGTCATGCTCCGCTGCGACCTGCACGTCCACACGAACTTCTCCCGGGACGGGGAGAGCAGCGTGGAGGAGGTCCTCGCCCGGGCGGCGTCCGCGAGGCTCGATGCCATCGCCATCACCGACCATGACACCTGTGCGGGGATCGAGCCCGCCGAGGCGGCTGGATCCGGTCTCGTCATCATCCCGGGGATCGAGGTCTCCACGAAGCAGGGCCACCTGATCGTCCTCGGGGTGAGGGAGCCCCTCCCCGCAGGGCGCCATGTGATGGAGACCATCCGCCTCGCCCACAGCCTGGGGGGGGTCACCATCCTCCCCCATCCCTACCACATGTGGCGCCACGGGGTGGCGAGGAGGGTGCCCGAGAGCATCGGGGCCGTGGATGCGATCGAGGTCTTCAACAGCCGCTACATCGTCGGGTCGGCGAACAGGAAGGCCGCGAGGGTTGCAAGGAAGGTCAGGCTGGCCCAGGTGGGAGGCAGCGATGCCCATAACGCCCGGTTCGTCGGCTTCGGCTACACGCTGGTCGCGGCCCAGCCGGAGGTCTCCTCCATCCTCTCGGCTATCCGGGAGGGGAGGACCATCCCCGGGGGGAAGATGACCCCGCTTCGGACCTACTCCCGCCAGTCCCTCAGGAATGCCCTCAGGAGGATGAGGCGCCGGGTCCGCTCATGAGGCTTGCCTTCCGGGTCGCCTACCTGGGGGACAGCTTCTTCGGGTCCCAGGTCCAGGCCGACAGGAGGACGGTCGAGGGCGAGATGATCGCCGCGGCGGGGAGGCTCGCCCTCTTCGGGGACTGGCGGGAGGCGCGGTTCGCCTTCGCCGGCCGCACCGACCGGGGCGTACATGCCAGGGCGCAGGTCGCTGCCTTTGACACACCGCATTCCGCGAGGGCGAGATCGGCCCTGAACCTCCAGCTCCCGAGGGACTGCTGGTGCACCGGAGTCGCAGAGGTCCCGGAGAGCTTCCACCCCCGCTATGACGCACGGTCCCGGACCTACCGCTACTTCTTCCCGAGGATCCGCCTTGACCGCGAGGCCATGGCCTGTACAGCCCGGCACTTTTTGGGCCTGCACGACTTCTCACGCTTCGCCCGGGTGGAGGGGAAGGACCCTCGCCGGAAGATCCTCTCTGCGAGGGTCTTTGATGACGGCTCTGCCGACGGCGGCTTCACCTGCTTCGAGGTGACCGCAGAGTCCTTTCTCTGGCAGATGGTCCGGAGCATGGCAGGAGCCCTCCTCTCGGTCGGGACCGGGGAGCTCGATGAGGAGGGAGTAAAGGGACTGCTTGCCTGCCCCGCGGGTGAACGCCACCCCCCCGCCCCATCCTCCGGGCTCATCCTCTGGGAGGTGGACTGCGGGATCAGCTTCGAACCCCTCCCAAGGAGTCCGCGGTCCTCTGCCTTTCTCAACACCGTCCGTACTCACCATGAGGTGATGGCCCGGGTCACCTCGCTCCTCGAAGAGGGTTAGGCGGGACGGTTCAGACCGCTGCCCTCGCCCGGAGCCATGCATAGGTCCCTTTCCGGTCGTCCTGGTGCTCGAGGATGTAGTTGTGGACGAGGGCATTGTCGTTGTAGTCCTTCACCGCGGCGTTATACTGGTCCAGCAGCTGGTTGTACTCCGCGAACTTCCCCCTGGAACGGAGGTCGCTCGCCCTTGCCGAGAGGGAGGCGATATCCCTTGAAAGGGATGTCTCACGCGTCTCGGTCCTCTCAAGAGCATCCTGGATGGCCAGGGTCTCCTGGCACTTCCCGTAGAGCCTGGTGCCGTTCGCGACCGGGATGACGAAGGGCGCAGACGTCAGGTTCACGCCCCCTGCCAGCTGGCTGGTGGGGATTCCTACCAGGGATATGTTCGTGGTTGCCACGTAGCCATACCCGGTCTCCCCGTAATCGCACCGGTATCCCTTCACCCCCACCGCCATGTGGGCCTCAGGCTTGAAGTAGAAGAGCGCGACCGAGTACCCTTCCCGTGCGAGGAGCCCCGCGAGGAGGAGGCTCTTGTCGTCGCAGTCCCCCCTTGCGTCCGCATAGGTCTCGATGGGGAACTTCGGGGCCGTGAGGGTCCCGTCCGTCTCGTAAGGGAGGGACTGGACGGCCACCGCCATCAGCTCGAGGTATTCGTCATCATCCAGAGATTCCTTTGCCCTGATCTCCCTGAATGCCCCCAGGAGATCCCGGAAGAATTCCTCCTGGTTGGGATCGTCCAGGAAGGCGAGGTAATAGGTGGGGATGAAGATGCTGTCCGGAATGTCACGGGTGAGGAGTGCCTCTTTCTGGGCACGCTGCGCCCCGAAATAGACTGTCCCGTTCACCGGTATGGAAACCGAACGAGTCACTCCCTCGAACCTGAAGCTGATCGCAAGGTCCTTGTAGGTCCCTTCCACCTCGACGGGGTGAATGGAGGGATAGATGGCTGCAGGTTTGGAGACCATGAAGTAGCCTGCGCCGAGCAGGATCACGATGGCGGTCGCAACGATGATGAGCCTTCCTAGAAGAAGCCGCTTCGGCATGGTGGTACGGTCCGTTTCCCCAGAGTCCCTGTAGGGTACTTGGCCGGCAGCCACTTCAACTTAGCGCGGAATGCAAGGCTATATATCCCCCCTGGGGAAAAACCTCGTAGAAACCGCCGGTTGCGGGTTCTGGTTGGTATGGTAGATCTTCGGGACATCCCCGAGGGGACCCGTTGGCAGGTAACAACGAGGATCCTCTCCTCGCTCCCGATCATGTACGACATCGCGTTTCGGGAGGCGGTTGGCGAGAAGTACGATGAGCTCGAGTACAATGTCTGGCTGGAGCTCGGGAAGGATGCCATGGATATCGCGAAGGCCTTCCACCTCCCGGTCTCCACCGCAGCGGAGATCGCTGCTGATCTCCGGCTGATCACCAGGATCATCTTCGGTGCCGAGTTTCGCTACGAAGTCCTCGAGATCTCGGAGGAGCGGGCCACTCTCCTCACAAAGACCTGCCCCTTCCTGGGGAGCACGTACGAGTACGGCGGCACGGCCAGGCACCTCTTCCCCAAGTGCCTTGCCTTCTCGGTCGCCGTGGTGGAGACCCTCAACCCGAAGTTCACCGCACGGTTCGTCCGATCCCTCTGCATGGCGGATCGCACGTGCGAGATGGCCGTTCTCACCAAGGAGGAGGCGAAGAAGATCGACGAGAAGAATGGGTGATCCCTCAGGGAGTCCCGAGGGCAGCGAGCTTCTCCTGCGTGGGCTGGCCCTCTTCATCCCACCCGCGGGCACGATAATACTCGGAGAGGAGGGGCTCCCTCCTCCAGACCCTCCCGCAAGCGGCACCTGTGGAGATGGGCTCCTCCATGAGGCGCGGCGGGAGGGTGTCGTCCTTCCTCGAGAAGCCGGCCCTCGTGTTGAAGAGCCTCTGGAGGTTCCAGATCCGCTCGCCTGCCCGGAGAAGACTCTCCTCGGTTACGGGATTACCGGTGACCGCCGCGACCATGGCCGCGTAATCGGCAGCCGATACGGCCCTGAATGTGAAGAGACAGACCCCCGCAGAGTCGAGGGCGGCGGCGAGGTCCTGGAGCCGCTTCACCCACTCTGCCTTCCCATCGTCCACGGACGGGTCGAGCTTCACAGGCACCCCGAAGACCTCAAGATAGACCATGTTGCCGTAGACATGGCACGCACCCCTCACGGAGGTGGCATACTCGAGCCCCTGGCCCTGGAGCCCCCGCGGGTCGTACCCGGGAAGCTCCTGCCCCTTCACGGACATGGAGAGCTCCGGGTGCCCCGCCACGCCAGCGAACCGGAGAGAGCCCTCGGCAAGGGCATCGCCGATCCCTTCGCGGTAACCGATGAGCCGGACGAGGTTAACGATCGCCCTCTCATCCCCGAACCTGATGTCCTCCCCTATGTAGCCCCGGGAGGAGAGCTCCATGGCGCATGCGATGGTGGAGCCGGTGGAGACGGTATCGAGGCCGAGCTCGTTGCAGAGGTAGTTGGCCTGTGCGATCGCGGTGAGGTCCGAGACCCCGCAGTCGGGCCCGAACGCCCAGAGGGTCTCGTACTCCGGCCCATGCCCTTTCAGCTCCCCGGCCCTCGTCTCCCTCCCGCAGGCAACGCTGCAGGAGTAGCAGGCCGTGACGCGATCCACGAGGGTCTCGTTCATCCGCTCGCCCGAGACCGCCTCGGCCCGGTCGAAGTGGCTGGCCTGGTAATTCCTCGTGGGGAGGAGGTGGCTCTCGTTGATGAGGTTCATGACGGACGCGGTGCCATAGCGGTGGAGGCCACCCCTGTTCATCCCGCTCTTCTCGATCTTCTCCCGGATAGCATTCCGGACCCTCGAAAACTCTTCAGGATTCCCCCGGGGGACCTTTCCAGTCCCCTTCACGGCAATGGCTTTCAGCCGCTTGGATCCGAGGACCGCCCCCATGCCCCCGCGGCCTGCGGCACGCCCCTTGTCGTTCATGATGGAGGCGATCCGCGCTAGCCGCTCCCCGGCTGGGCCGATGCACGCCACCCTTGCTTTTGCTTCCCCGAGATCCTTCCCGATCTGCTCCATCGTTTCGTACGTGGTCATCCCCCAGAAGGAGGAGGCATCCCGGATCTCGCACTCCCCCCCCTGGATCCAGAGGTAGACGGGGGCGATTGACCTTCCCTCAACAACCACGGCATCGGCCCCTGCCCGCCGGAGCTCGGTGCCGAAGAAGCCCCCGCTGCTGCTCGAGGAGAGGGTGCCCGTGAGGGGGGACTTTGCCACCACGCTGTACCGGGAGCCGAGGGGCATGCCGGATCCGGTGAGGGGGCCTGCCGCGATGACGATCGCATTCCCGTCTCCCAGCGGGTCGGTTGCCGGATCGATGAGGTCGTACACGAGCCTCACGCCGAGGCCCCTTCCCCCGAGGTACTGTTTCTTCCACCCGGAGCGGTACGGGATCTCCCCGATGGTTCGGGAGGTGAGGTTTACCCGGAGGATCCTGCCGGCATATCCATCCCCTGCCATGGTGAACCGTACGATCGGAGGGGGGATGGATAAACGTATCCCCGGCTTCCCCCCAGCCTTCGATACCGCTTTATAGGAACAGGGAAGAGTACCGGGTCGAATGCCAGAGGTCCGGGTTTACACGACGAAGCAGTGCCCCTACTGCCGCATGGTGAGGGCGTACCTGGAGAGGCGGAAGATCCCGTACGCTGATATAAACGTCTCCGAAGACGCCGAGGCCGCCGGGGAGATGATACGGATCTCCGGCCAGAACGGGGTCCCGGTCACGGTCGCCGGTGACCGGGTCATCGTCGGCTTCGACGCCCAGGCCTTAAACGAGGTCTTCGGCGGAGAAGCGCCGGTTGACAGGTACGACGTGGTCATCCTGGGAGCGGGCCCTGCGGGGCTCGCCGCTGCCGTCTACACCACGAGGAAGCTCTTAAAGACCCTCGTCATCACCGAGAACATCGGTGGCCAGGCCCTGGAGAGCTGGGCCATCGAGAACTACATGGGCTACCGGATGGTCACGGGCGAGGACCTCATGAAGAAGTTCGAGGAGCAGGCCAGGGAACTTCGCATCCAGCTGGAGCTGGACGGCGTGACCGGCGTCTCCCGGGACGGCTCCTCCTTCACCGTGAAGACGGCGACCGACCGCACATTCGGGGCGAAGTGCCTGATCATCGCTACGGGGAAGCACCCGAAGATGCTCGGGCTCGCGGGAGAGGAGCGGTTCATCGGGAGAGGGCTCTCCATCTGCGCCACCTGCGACGGGCCGCTCTTCAAGGGGAAGAACGTCGCCGTTGTGGGCGGGGGGAACTCGGCCCTCCAGACCGCGATCGAGATGAGCAAGATCGCAAAGACCGTCCACCTCGTAGTCCGCTCCCGGATCCGCGCCGACCAGGTCTACCAGGACCTCTACAAGACCAAAGAGAACATCATCACCCACCTGAACGTGGAGGTCTCGCGCCTCCAGGGGGACCAGTTCCTCACCGGCCTCGGCCTCCGGCATCGCGACACCGGAGAGGAAGCGAACATCGAGGTCGACGGGGCCTTCCTTGAGATCGGGTGGCTCCCCAACACCGAGTTCCTGGAGGGGTTCGTCTCCATGAACCCCGGGAAGGAGGTTGTGGTGGACGAGAACTGCCACACGAGCGTCCCCGGCGCCTTCGCTGCAGGCGATGTCACGAGCGTCAAGGGGAAGCAGATCATCATCGCGGCCGGCGAGGGTGCCAAGGCGGCCCTCGAGGCCTACGAGTACCTGGTGAGGACGGGGCAGGGCTAGACTTGGGGATTTCCTCCCTGAACTCACCAGCTTCCGGGGCCCCCCGAATCTTAGGGTATCAGCCCTTCCCGGACCGGTAGGCCCCTTCCGGGACCCGTATCTCGAACCTCGCACCCTGCCCGAAGGTGCCTGTCTCAGTTATGGAGAGCCCTGTGATGGAGAGGATCTCCCGGGCGATG
>Ga0315280_10012086_pt1 | contig 10504 bp, 8 predicted proteins | sample YL17G06_40_MG_FD_203697 | JGI IMG/M metagenome (GOLD analysis project Ga0315280, IMG submission 203697) | Sediment microbial communities from Yellowstone Lake, YNP, Wyoming, USA - YL17G06_40 | ecosystem: Environmental > Aquatic > Freshwater > Lake > Sediment | place: USA: Wyoming | collected... | reverse complement strand
GCAGCGCGTTCACCCCGGTGTGCTCGCTCGGGTCGTAGGAGACGCGGTCGGTCAGGACCGGTCCGCCCCCGGCCATGTCGAAGCCGACGCGGCGTCTGGCGCCGGACAGCGCGAGCAGCAGGTTGCTGCGGATGTCGCCCTCGAAGTTGATCGCCAGGTCGTACGCGTGGCCTCGCCAGCTCCATGCGCGCCTCGCCAGGCCAACGAGGCCCTTCGCGTGGAGGGATCGTGCGAGCCAGCGGGCGTCGAGCGTTTCGACGTGGTCCAGACCGGTGAGGATCCCGGCCAGCGGGGCATTCCAGCTTCCGACGACGAGGTCGATCCGCGCGCCGGGAGCGAACGCGCGCACGGCGTTCAGCCCGTCGAGCGTCATCAACAGGTCGCCGATGCGTTCGAGCCGGAGCAGGAGGATGCGCTGGGGGCCGGGTGGCCGGCGGCGGCGCGGCACCGCGCGGGCGCACCAGGCGGCGACGGTCAGGGCCGCATCGGCGAGGCCGACCAGCCACCGCTCCCGCGGGTCGTAGATCTGTAGGTGACGGAACACGGGATGAACGTGCCTCGTGCTTTGTGCTTCGTGCTTGGTGCGGGTGCGTCGTGCCTCGTCCAGTGGCCGGGTCCGAAGCACGAAGAACCAAGCACGAAGCACTTCGTTATCTTACTTCGACGCGATTGACCATCACGCCGAGGTCGCGCTGGTCCATCGTCCCGAGCGCCTTCTGCGGGTTCCACGTGCTCGTGACGATCTTCACCAGTGCCGGCTCGTCCTGGCGAGCGGCGTCCGCCGCGAGCCTTCCGGGAATCGGGAACTCGTACGCGTGGAAGTCGGCCGTCACCGCCGCTTCGCCGAGGAGCTGCCCGTTGAAATACACCGCCACCCGCGCCGGCGGAACCGAGGGGGGACGCCCCCCGTCGTTGAGCCACATGGTCAGCGTCCGCGCGCCGGGCTGAATGCCAGGCAGCGAAACGTACGAGACGTCGCGCGTCCACCGGAAGGAGATGTCGCCCGTCCGTTCCTTGGCGTGGAAGCGCACCACGCTCAGGTCGTCCTCGCGTCCCACGTCGATCCGGACCGGCCCGCTCTGCGCACCGGGGCGGATGAAGCGGTAGATCCCGAAGTCGAACTCCTTGAAGCGCACGCCCCTCGGGTACGCGTTCCGCCGCGACTCGTACTCGGGCACCTGGAAGCGCTCGCCCGCGATTGGCTCGACCGCGATCGAACGCGACAGGAGATCCGTGCCGCCGCCGCCGACGAAATAGACGTTCCGGTACCGCTGGCGCGTCCACTCGAGAAACTCGCGGAACGACCGTTTGTCCGGGCGCGGTGAGTTGAAGACGAGCACGTTGCGGCCGTAGATGTCGGCGAGCGGCAGGGCGAGGACGTGCATGTCGGACGAGTTCCGCGACTCGACGAGGACGAGGTCGGCATCGCCGAACCGCCCCGCGAGCTGCTCCAGGGCTTCCACGATGCCGCGGTACTCCACGTGCGCGCGAATCTGGCCGGTCTGGCGCGCCAGCGCGACCGCGACGAGCAGGAGGAAGACCCCCGCAATGACCGCCCGCGCGATCGATCGCTCCACCACGGCCCGGCCCTCGGGCCCGCGCCGGAACGCCTCGGCGACGAGCGCGCCCACCATGAGCAGGGCAAACGGGAGGATGATCGGCACGAACCGGCGCGCCATCCAGAAGTGATCGGGGACGATCTGGATCTTGTAGAACACGAAGAACGCGAAGACGGTGGCGGTGACGAGCAGTGCCGGGTCGCGCCAGAACCGGCGCCACGCGACCAGCGCGAATCCGGCGAGCGCGGCGGCCAGCGCGGGCGCGGGCAGGTACCAGGTGAAGACGCGCAGGGCCATGGCGTCGTGCCAGGCCAGGCGCCCGCCCGGCTGCCGCAGGAAGTAGGCGTAGCCCGCTGCGGCAAGCACAAGACCGACGAGCGCACGCGGTATCCAGGTCTGAAGCGCACGCGCGACACCCGGGCGCCGGGCGGCCAGGGCGACCGCCCCCAGACCGAGCAGGCCGGCGCCGATGAGTGCGAGGTGAAGCGGCTGCAGGTTCTCGAGGAAGACCAGCGGCCGCATCGCGTACCCGCTCATGATCCTGGTCAGGTACAGCCAGCCGAGCGCGACGAGCAGGACAAGCGGCACGACGAACGACAGCCGGGGACGCCGGCCTTCGAGGAGGAGCAGGACGGCAGCCATCCCGACGCCCGCCAGCGCGAGCACCGAGTCGAAGCGCAGAAAGAACAGCAGGCCCAGCAGCGTGCCGGAGACGGGCGCGAAGAACCGGTCGCCGTCCACGTGCGCGCGCGAAAACGCGACGAGCGCCTCGAAGAGCAGCGCCTGCATGAGCATGTCCGAGTTCGGGTCGCGCGCGAACCACACCTCGACGATGCTGATGCCGAGCAGTGCCGCGCCGATTGAGGCGGCCGTGCGGCCGACGAGGCGTGCGCCGGCGAAGTAGAGCGCGAGCAGGCCGAGCATGGCGCAGACGGCGGTCACATCCAGCGCGCCGGCCAGGCCGCCGAGTCCGTAGCCGATGGCCAACCACGCCGGAAACAGGTGCGGGAACTGGCCGACGGTCGTCCCCGTGCGCGGATCGAGGATGAAGAACCCCATGAACCGCAGGCTGTAATACGCCGGGTTCTGGTGCGAGGGAAAGAACAGGTCGCGAGAGGCCAGTGGCACCGAGCCGACGACCTGGTCGCGGACGACCAGGCTGCCACGCTGGGCGAGCTGGATCCCCTCGCTGACGTACACGCCAGGATCCTTGCCGCCGATGACGTGCTCGGCGACAGGGAAGAAGAGGACAGCGCCGAGGACCACGAGGGCGAGGGGAATGAGCGCGGACCAGCCGGCCCGGCGAGCCTCGTCGCCGAACCGCAGGCGGCGGCGCCAGCCGAGCAGGATCGCGGCACAGATCGCCGCATCGGCCGCGAGAAGGCGGCCGAACGAGTAACGGCCGAGCGCTGCGAGCACAAGGACGACGATGGACGAGCCCGCGGTGCTCAGCACGACCGCCCAGAACAGGCGCTCCTCGGCCGTCAGCGCGGCGCGCCGCGGACGATCGGCGATCGGAAGCCGGAAGACCAGCGCGCCCGGCAGCCAGGCGACGAGGAGCAGTCCGGCAGCAGTGAACCACATGGCGGCAACCTTAGGCTGCGACTGTGCCCCGAGCTCCCGTCACCGTTCGTGGTACGACAAGCCTGCGCTGAGCCTGTCGAAGCGCTCACCACGAATGGGAGGGAGCGAGAAGCGCGAACGTGGCAGCGCAGCGTCAGGGCGACAGCTCTGCGACGGCTCGGGCCACCCGGATGACATCGTCCTCGGGCAGCGCGGGGTACAGCGGCAGCGACAGGATCTCGCTGCACACCGCGTCGGCGACAGGGCAGACGCACGGCTGTGTCCGCGCGAGCGCAGGCTGACGCGGAATCGGGACCGGGTAGTGGACGAGCGTGCCGATGCCGGCTTCGGTCAGGTGCGCCTGCAGGCGATCCCGACGACGTGAGCGGACCACGAACAGATGGTACACGTGACCCGGGTCGAATTCCGGCGGCACCACAACGGGAGCGCCGGCCAGTTCCCGGCGATAGACGGCGGCCAAGGCGCGGCGTCGCCGCGTCCACTCGGGCAGGAAGTGAAGCCTGGCGGAGAGCACGGCCGCCTGCAGCTCGTCGAGGCGGCTGTTCACGCCTGCTTCGGCGTGATGGTAACGGTCGGTCTGACCGCCGTTGCGCAGTCGCTTCAGGCGCGTGGCCAGGTTCTTGTCGCTCGTGACAATGGCGCCGCCATCCCCGAGCGCGCCGAGGTTCTTGGTCGGATAGAAGCTGAAAGCGGCCGCCTGACCCCACGTCCCGACTGGCTGGCTGTCGGCGGTGGCCCCGTGCGCCTGGCAGCAGTCTTCGATGAGCGCCAGGCCGTGCCGGGAGGCGAGGGCGCCGAGCGCGCGGAGATCAGCCGGCTGGCCGTAAAGGTGCACCGGCAGGATCGCGGCCGTCTTCGGTCCGATCGCGGCTTCCACGGCCGCCGGGTCGAGGGTGAGCCGACTCTCGTCGATGTCCGCGAACACGGGCCGTGCCCCGGCCATCATGACGGCAAGCGCGGAGTACGCGGCCGACAGCGGCGTCGTGATCACCTCGTCGCCGGGGCCGATGCCGAGGCCCGTCAGCGCGAGCGCGATCGCATCGGTCCCGGTGCCGACGCCCACGGCATGTCTGGTACCCGAATAGGCGGCGAACGCCTGCTCGAAGGCCTCGACTTCGGGCCCGAGCACGAACCAGCCGCGATCGATCACGCGCCGGATGGCGGCGTCGATCTCCGCGGCGTCTTCCGACGGGCGGAGCCGCAGGAACGGCACGCGGGTCTCGGTCATACCGATTCGAGCGCCTCGCCGGGCGCGTCCAGGTAGTGGGACAGATGGCGCCGATAGTAGTCGACCGTCCGGCGCAACCCCTCTTCGAGTGGCGTGACGGGCTCCCAGCCGACCCGGGCCTTGAGCTTGCTGGAGTCGGCGTAGAAGCTGCCGATGTCGATCGCCTTCTTCTCGTCCGGCCACGGGACGTGGCGGACGCGGCCCGTGCCGGCGACCTTGAGGAGCAGCGCGACCAGCTCGCGATGGCTGACCGGCTGGCTCCCGCCCACGTTGAACACCTCGCCGTTGCAGGCGTCGAGCGCCCCGGCGCGTAGAAACGCGTCAGCGGCGTCGTCCACGTAGACGAAGTCGCGCAGCTGCGACCCGTCGCCGTAGATCTCGATCTCCCGGTCCTCGACGGCGAGACGGATGAACCAGCCGATGAAGCCCTGGCGGCTGTGCTTGACGAGCTGGCGCGGGCCGTAGACGTTGGTGAGCCGCAGCGAGCAGGCGCGGACGCCGAACACCGCGTTGTAGAGGAGGTGATAGTTCTCGCCGGCTGCCTTGTTGATCCCGTTGACGTCGGTCGGCCGCACCAGATGCCGTTCGTCGACCGGCAGGAAGTCGGGCTTGCCGTACACCTGGCGGGTGCCGGCAAAGACGACCTTCACGCGCGGATTGTTCCGGCGGCAGGCCTCGAGGATCGAGAGCTGACTGCGGCAGTTGATCTCGAGGTCGGTGTACGGGTCGCGCATGCTGTCGATGTGGCTCACCTGCCCGGCGAGGTTGAAGAGGACCTCCCGGTCGCGGACCAGATAGTCCATCGTGCTCTGGTCCCGCACGTCCGCGATGTTCACGCGGACCTTGTCCTCGATCCCGCTGATGTTGAAGAGATTGCCGCCGTAGTCCGGGATGAGCGAATCGATGAGCAGGATGTCGGCGCCGAGATCGACCAGGCGCCGGGCCAGGTTGCTGCCGATGAAGCCCAGGCCGCCGGTGATCATCACCGAGCGGCCGCGATAGAAGGAGCGGTAATCGGGAGTCACGATCGATGTCCGCCAGGGCGCCCGGCGTCCGCGCCGGCCACCGGCGCCTCGGAGGCAAGCGCCTCGTCGCGGATGTGCCGCCGCCGGACCACGAGGGCCAGCCAGAGTTTGAGGACGTCGGCAGCGGTGCGGAAGATGCGGGCGACGTTGAAGAACTGCGATTTGCCGTACGCGCGATGGTAGTGGTGAACAGGCACCTCGGTGATCCGGAACCCCGCGTCCTGGATCTTCTTCATCATCTCGAGGCAGATCACGCCGCTGTTCTTCTCGAGGCGCACGCGCTCGAAGATCGAGCGCCGCATCATGCGGAAGTCGCAGTCGACGTCCCGGACTTTCAGGCCGAACAGCAGCTTCACGGTGTGGTGGTAGATGCGGCCGATGATGATGCGGTGCAGCGGGTCGGAGCGGCTGATCTTGTAGCCGTTCACCAGGTCGACCTCGTCTGTCATCCGCTCCCACAGCCGGGTCATCTCCCGCGGGTCGTACTGCGCGTCGCCGTCGGTGTAGAAGATCACCTCCCTGGTGGCCGACGCGAAGCCCGTGCGAAGAGCGCCGCCGTAGCCCCGGTTCTGGGGGTGGTGGATGATGCGCACCTGCGGGTAGAGCCGTGCCAGCTCGTCGGCGATCTCCGCGGTCGAGTCGGTGCTGCCATCGTTCACCACCAGCACCTCGTAGTCGGGCGTCAGCCGGCGCGCCGTCTGCACTGCGGCTATCACCAGGCTGGCGATCGTGCCGCTGTCGTTGTACGCCGGAAAGAAGACGCTCAGGCCGAATGGAGGTCTCGTTTGAGGTGACATCCAGAGGCGCTAAACCATAGCACGACGGGAATTTGAAGGGCAAGAGCGCCATGCGCGCGCCTGCTCGTAGGCGGCCTCGAACCGTTCTGCGACGCGGGCCCAGCTGTGCGACCGCATCGCTTCCTGGCGGGCGGCTCCGCCGATCAGGCGGCGCGCCTCGGGCGCCGACAGCAGTCGCCCGAGCGCATCGGCCAGCGCGGCCTCGTCACGTTCGGGGACGAGGAGGGCGGTGCGGCCGTCGTCCACGACGGCCGCGATCCCGCCGGCAGTCGTGGCCACCAGCGGCGTCCCCGACGAGAGCGCCTCCATCACGACGTTCGGCAGCCCGTCCACGTTGCCGGCATCGTCACGGACCGAGGGGACGACCGCGACGTCGGCGGCGGCCAGGTACTCGGCCACCTCATCGTGGCTGAGGACGCCAACGAAGCGGAGGCGGTCGGCGACGCCACGCGCGCGGGCGCGGTCGCGGAGTTCCGCGTCGAGGTCGCCGCCGCCCCCTATTGCGAGAACGAGCTGTGGCCAGTTGGGAGCCAGCCTGGCAACGGCGTCGATCAAGTACTCGAAGCCCTTCTTCCTGACGAACCGACCGGCGGCAAACAGCAGCGGCTGCGTGTCGTCTACCTCCAGCAGGCGGCGGCGGCGCGCGCGCCGATCGGGATCGGGACGGAACCGATCTGCGTCCACGCCGTACGGGACGGTTTCGGAACGGTCCGGTGCGGCACCGAGGGCGACCGCGCGGCGGCGCAGGTCGTCGCTGCAGGCGGTGACGAACCCGGCTCGCGCGAACGCTGCCCGTGCCGCCAGCCGCGCGGCCAGGTGCTTCTCGGCGACGTACACGTCGGACCCGTGGAGGCTGATCACGAGCGGCAGCCGACCTGCGGCTGCGGCCGCGATCGCCCCGCCCGGGATCACCCAGTGCCCGTGCATCATCGTCGCGCCGACGCGCCGCGCGACGGCCCGCGCGGTGATCCAGGCGGAGGTCAGGGCCAGCGGCGCGACGGCGTACGCGGACAGGCGCAGGCGGACGTCCTCTTCGAGCGATCCTGCATATCCGAATACGTTCAGGCCCGCCAGCGGCGCATAGCGGAACACGTGGAAGTGAATGCCGTCCTGGTCGCCGTGCCGCTGAAGCCGTGGATGCCACGGCAGCACGACGTGCACCTGGTGGCCGCGCGAGGCAACGCCGCGCGCAATCGGTTCCATGAAGGTCCCGATGGTGTCACCGGGAAAGCGCGGGTACGACGTGGCGACCATCACCACGGTGTGCCTGGTCATCGGTCTCTCAGGAGCAGGCGCCGGAGGGCGAGGCGCCACGGCATGATCACCGACTCGATGAGCACGGCCTTCGACATCTTCGATGTGCCCTGGCGCCGTTCGACGAAGACAATCGGCACCTCGGCCACCCGGCAGCCGAGGCGGGACGCCTCGAACAGCAACTCGACCACGAACGAGTAGCCGTCCGAGACGATCCGGTCGAGGGGGATGCGTGCCAAGGCGTCGCGCCGCCAGCAGCGGAAGCCGCTGGTGCAGTCGTGGACCGAGAGACGGGTGACGGCGCGCACGTAGCGGTTGGCGAAGCTGCTGAGGATCAGGCGCCGGAGCGGCCAGTTCACGACGCTGACCCCATGCAGGTACCGCGAGCCGATGACCAGATCGTGATCGCGCGCGGCCTCCACCAGGTCGGGCAGGTACTTCGGATCGTGGGAGAGATCCGCGTCCATGTGGCAGATCACCTCCACGTCCTGCCGGATCGCCAGGCCGAACGCTTCGAGGTACGACCGCCCGAGGCCGCGCTTGCCGGTCCGGTGCACGACCTCGACACGCCCGGGGAATTCGGCAGCCAGGCGATCCGCGACCTCGCCGGTGCCATCCGGCGACTGGTCGTCCACGACCATCACGCGGTAGAGGGGCCGCGCGAGGATCTCGCGGACGAGCGTGGGGAGGTTCTCGCGCTCGTTGTAGGTCGGGATGATGACGAGCGCGTTCATCGGTGGACCCTTTCCCGCTCCTCGCGGGAGGCCGCCGCCGGCGTCCCCGACAGCCACGCCGCCGCGCAGACGATGAGCGACGGGTCGATGACCGGGATGCGGAACCGCTCCTGCGGAAAGAAGATGAGCGCCACGAGCACCGATGCGAGGACGAGCAGGCCGAGCGTTCGCGGCGGGGTACGCTGGCGACCGAGCGTCAGCAGCCCGAGGCCGGCGAGCGGGAGCAGCAAGCCGTACGAGAGGACCGACGTCCAGAAGTACAGGCGGGAATGCAGCGTGTAGGAAGGCCCGGCCGGCACGACGAGGTAGAAGGCTTTTCGCACCAGCAGCCACGCCCAGTCGATCGGACGGGAGGCGATGAAGCCGAGCGCCTCGCGGTAGTAGATCGGCTCGAGCTGCTCCTCGGTCAGCCCCGCGAAACGCTGCCTGATCGCCTGCCTGGCGCGCTTCAGCTCCGGGTTGGCGGCCAGGTCGCCCTCTCCGCGGGCGAGCGGATTGTTGCCGACCCAGAAGGTGACGCCGCCTTCTGACGCGACGAGGATCAGGCGGTGGTGCTCGCGGACGTTGCGGACCGTCCAGGGGGCGACGACCAGCAGGGCGCCGAGGGCGAACGCCGCGAGCAGCGCGACCCGGCGGCGCGCGAGCATCCAGAGCCCGGCGAGCAGCAGGAACACGAGCATCGCGGGGCGGGTCAGCGTGGCCAGCCCGGCCACGACGCCGGCGAGCAGCACCCTGGCGACCGGCCGCCCGGGCGCCGGCGTCAGGCGATCGAGCACGGCGCCGAGCAGCAGCACGGTCCACAGCGCGAGGACCGAGTAGAGGGGCTCGCTCAGAGCGTACGCGCACATCCAGGCCAGGGGCGGATAGACCGCCGCGATGGCTGCCGCCGCCACCCCGGCGCGCGTACCCGCGGCGCGCAAGGCGAGCATGGCGATCAGCCAGATACCGACGCCGCCGACGAGCGATTGCGCAAGCTTCACCGAGCCGGGGACCGAGGAGACCGGCTGGTCCGCCGCGCCGGCGAGCGTGAAGACCCCTGCGAGAAACAGCGGGTACAGCGGCGCCCGAGAGACGTGATCCGGCGTCACCCCTTGCTGGTCGGGGACCTGGTAGGTGAAGCCCCGCCCGGAGGCGAGATTGCCGGCGAGCGTCAGGTACTCCTGCTCGTCGAGCGTCAGCGGTCTTCCGACCCAGTACCCGAATCCGAAGCCGAGCCGGAGCAGCAGGCCGGCGAGCGCGCAGGCGGCGATGGCCAGCCTGGCGCGCCGCCCGGTGCCCGGAGAATCTGGTGGCCCTAGCGCCCTGTCCATCGCGTCTCTATTGGCGGCCTTCGAACCGCAGCGCGGCGATCTGTTCCGAGACGAGCCCGACGAGGAACACGATGACCGCGAGCATGATGAGCAGCACCGAAGAGTTGGTGACGTGCGACTGGGTGGCGATGGTCCAGACCGCGTAGCCGACCCCGAGCACGAAGGCGGCGAAACTCACCGGCAGGAAGACGCGGAGCGGGCTGAAGAGGGTCACCACTTTCAAGGCGATCAGGAAGAACCTGGCGCCGTCGCGCACCAGCTTGATCTTCGATCGCCCGACGCGCGTCGCCGCCTCCACCGGCTCGAACGCGACGCTGTAGCCCGCCTTGATGAACGCCAGCGTCGTGGTCGTCGGTGTCGAGAAGCCGTTCGGCAGCAGGTGCAGGAACTCGCGCAGGTGCTCGCGGCGCGCCGCCCGGAAGCCCGAGGTGAGATCGGGGATCGGCCGTCCGGTCAGGTAGCCCGCCAGCGCGTTGAGCAGGCGGTTGCCCAGGCGCCGCGCCTGCGTCGCCTGCGTGGAGCCGGCCCGGGCGCCGACGACGAGGTCGTACTCGCCGAGGCGGGCGACCAGCCGCCCGGCGTCGGCGGGCCGGTGCTGACCGTCGCCGTCGATGATGAGGATGAACTCGCCGCTGGCCGCGCGGATGCCGGTCTTGACCGACGCACCGTTGCCCTTGTTGTACGGGTGCCGCACCACGCTCGCCCCCGCCACGCGGGCACGCTCGCCGGTCCCGTCGCTCGAGCCGTCGTCCACCACGATGATCTCGTGCCACGACGCGACCGCAGAGAGTTCCGAGACGAGCCCGCCGATGACCGCCGCCTCGTTGTAGGCGGGGATGACGACCGACGTGGAGGCGGGCGCGGCCATGGGCGTCTCCTAGGCGTCGGGGCGGCGAACGCCGGCTGCCGCCGGCTCGTCCCCCGTCTCCAGCTCCATCGTGCGCACGCGGTACAGCAGGTCCTCGATCAGCTTCCGGTTGGCTGCCGTGACGTCGGCGAGCAGCCCAATGAGG
>Ga0315280_10012083_pt1 | contig 10506 bp, 12 predicted proteins | sample YL17G06_40_MG_FD_203697 | JGI IMG/M metagenome (GOLD analysis project Ga0315280, IMG submission 203697) | Sediment microbial communities from Yellowstone Lake, YNP, Wyoming, USA - YL17G06_40 | ecosystem: Environmental > Aquatic > Freshwater > Lake > Sediment | place: USA: Wyoming | collected... | reverse complement strand
CTACGACTTTGCGAAGGCTGTCGTTTTTGACCGGCCCTTTTTCTTTGTCCGCGCATTCGTTCATTTACTTCTCCTTCCGAAATTCTGCATGAGCGGGGTGCTTGGATCGTGGGCTTCTTGTCAGCGCCAGAAGGCGCGCAGAGCGAACGCTCTGCGCCAGCCTGCGCCATCCATAACGGCTTGAGCGCGCTCGCGGCGACGCATCAGTATTATCACGGCGAGAAGGTGGCGGTGGGGACCTTAGCCTCACTCTTTCTCACCGACAAACCCGTGGATCTCATCGAACAGGTGTACTCATTTTGCGAAGCGGTAGGCTTGCCCACCGCGCTCGACCATATTGATCTAGCCGAAGTACGGGACGAGGAACTCCTGCGGGTGGCCGAGAAAGCCTGCGCCGAAGGTGAGACGATTCACAATGAGCCTGTCCCCGTGAACCCCACAGTCGTGCTTGCGGCACTGCAAGCTATGGACGCGGAGGGGAGACGACGGAGGAAAGGTTAACCACCTGGGCCCGGTTGGTAGCATTGCCCTTCAGGGCAGCGCGCCGCGGGAAGCCACTGACCCCACGCCGCCAAGCCGCCTCGGAGACCGGACACCTCTTCGGGCGCTATGGCCAGCAAGGTAGCGCCGACTTAGCTCTGAAAGTCCGCGGCTTTTCGCTCAATTTCCATCCAGGGCCGCAGACCTGAAAGGCGAGGTCTGGGCTACGCTTGCTTCCGGGAGGTGGCAACGTGCCGTGGCGCAGGTGGTGCTCGACGGCTACTGACCGCCGAAGTGGATTCTGGTTCCACTGGCTGGCCAGGTGCAGCGACCAGGAAGAGCGCCGGCCAAGTCGGCATAGGCTTGCACACCCGTGCAGTGTGACAGCATTATCTTCCGCACGTCGTACTGTTTCAGCGCCTCTATTGTCTTGTGAATTCGCTCGGGAGATGCGCTGAGCAGATGGGCGCCGCCCATTACCGCATAGATTCGATGCTCTCCCACGAGCTCACTGACATATCGCATTGTGTTGATGAGGCCGGCGTGACCGCATCCCAGCAGGATCACCACCCCCTCGGGAACCCGAAAGAACACGGCCTGATCGTCCAAGATCGGATCGGGCGTCTTCAGGTTCTCGTCCAAGAATGCATATTCACGCACTCCGGTATCCTCGAAATCGTTCACGCGAGGGATCTGACCCGTGACCATCACACCCCTGCAAATGGCCGTGGGTTCTCTGGTTTCGATGAGCTTGTGGACTCGCTGGCTTAGTTGCTGCCGAGACAACGGCAGGCGATGCGCTCTCGCCCGAGACCCGTCTTTCCAGTACCTGGTGTCGAAACCGGCCGGATGTACGAACAGATCGACGGCCCCGCAAGCGTTCAGGGCACTCTCCAATCCCCCGGTATGGTCTGCGTGCTCATGGCTGATGACGATCGCTTCGGTCTTGCCCAGGTTCACATTCAGGGCACGGGCGTTCCCGAGAAGGGTCCTCCCTCCGCCCGTGTCAAAAAGGATTTGGCGCTGGTCGATCTCCATTAAGAATGCGACACCCCACTCGCCCAATACAGGCCCGTAACCGGCCATGTTGTCCACCAGCACGGTGATACTCACCCGGGGAAGCACTTCCAAGGCCAGCTTTCCCTCGGGTGCCTGCTGCAGCGATTGTGGCTGCGCCGGAGCAAGGAGTACCAGCAACACCGTCGCGAGAATCCAGCATTTTTTCATGGCGTTCACCCTTCCACTAGGCGCCGCGTTTGCCGCTAATCCGAGGCGGCCGAACGTGCTGGCTAAACGGTTGGGTAACACGCGCCAGCGTGTACCCAGTCCGCTTGAGCCGGGTGTTAGGTGCCCTTCTTTTTCTTCTTCGCCGGGTCGCGCATCCCGCTGTGCGGGACAGGTACGTCGCGTTCTCGGCGATGTGTGCGGACAAAATCCTTTCGCCGCAGTCCGTGTGGCGTTTGGCCGATACGAAATCGCGTCACACGGGATGATGACTACCCAGCTAGTCGGTCATCTCGGGAGACGTATACACCCGTTCGGAGGAAAAGACAACGGGGAAGTGTGAAGGGTGAAGTGTGAAGGATGAAGGCTGAATGAGAAGGACAGGGGCTGGGGGGCGGAAGAACAGTGACAAGTGACGAGTGACGAGTGACGGGCGTTAGAAGAAGAACGACCCTGGCGGGATAAACCCGCCGGTACAGCAGAAAGACCGGCGGTCATAGACCGCCGCTACAGGCTTGCCGCCGCGAAAAAAAGTGTCGCATGGTTCGCAGCTATCGCCATGGCCTCATGGCGATTCGGTAAGCTATGGACGGAGGCTTTGTGCTTGGGGTCGTCGCCAGAGGCGGCGGGGCCTGGGGGAGGAGGGGGAGCGGGGAGTCAGAAGGCAGGAGTCAGAAGGCAGGAGTCAGGAGGCAGAAGGCAGAAGTCGGAAGGGAGAAGGCTAAAGTGGCAGTACGACGAACTGATCACGGGCGGGGGCCATTTGTGTAGCACGGCCATCTTGGCCGTGGCTTCACGGGCGGGACGCCCGTGCTACGTCGGAGCGGGGGCCGCAAAAAAGAGTGTCTATTTTTGACGAACGAAGCCATTATGTTATTGAAAACAAAGGACCGGCAAAACGAACGAAGCCAAACGAAGCCAATTAAAGCCACCAAGTTATTGAAAACAAAGGAAAATGGCTACGAACGAAGCCATTATGTTGTTGAAAACAAAAGACCAAGAAAACGGACGAAGCCAAACGAGCCCAAATCTAGTCTTGTATCACAGTTATCTGTTTGCGGGAGCGATTTGCTTGGACCCCCTCACCCCCCGTCCCCGCTCCCCCAAAGGGGCGAGGGGAGAGTTAGTTCAGGTTTATTGCCCGTGCCCCCCAAAGGCGCGGGGGAGAAAGGAATCGAACTTAGGGCCTCGCCCGTCCCGCAGGGCGGGAGGAGAGTTGGTCCAGGTTTATCGCCCGTGCCTCCCAAAGGGGCGAGGGGAGAGTTAGTTCAGGTTTATCGCCCGTGCCCCCCAAAGGGGGAAGGGGAGAGTTCGTTCAGGTCTATTGCCCGTGCCCTCCAAAGGGGCGAGGGGAGGGTTAGTTCAGGTTTATTGCCTGTGCCTCCCAAAGGCGCGGGGGAGAAAGGAATCGAACTTAGGACCTCGCTGGTCCTGCAGGGCGGGAGGGCGTCCCGCCGCAGCAGGCCGGGCGCCGACGCCACGCAAAGCCCTTGGCGGGCTCCCGCCACGGCGGGCCCGGCGCTGCTTCGCTCCGGGGATTTTGACCTTTCCGGCGCTTTCGGCTATCGTGGTCATGAGCCGTGCAGCGAGTTGTTGCCACCAGTCGTCCGCTCCCTGTCATACGCTGCATGTAGGGAAGGTAAAGACCATGTCATTTCGGAATGAGGCCCTCATAGCATGTGGCCGCTGGGCGGCCAGGATTTTCCTGGCAATCGTGATGCTTCTTGCGCTGGCCTGCGGGGATGGAGGCAACGCGTCACGTCTAGCACCCCGCCCGACCCCGCCGGGGATCCTCTCGATTTCGGCGTTTCCGCGTTTCGAGCCCCCGCCCACCGACCAGGATTACATCAACGCCTTCGACTTGGCGTACAATGCCGGCGTCCGGGCGCAATTCTTCTCTTACACCTGGAAGCAACTCGAGCCGCAGGCGGGTCCTCCCTATAATCTGCAAGACCTGACGAACGGTATCAATTTCGCTACCGGCCGGGGCTTCACCCAGCTCCTGATCGGCATCCAAGTCTTGAACACCGTGCCGAGAGAGGTCCCTCCGGACTTGGAATTGGTAAGCTTCGACACGCCGCTGATGAAGACGCGCTTTCACAACCTGCTGGACGCCATCAAGCCCAGCCTCAATTCTAACGTAAAGTACATCTCTATTGGCAACGAAGTGGACGGCTACCTTTCCGCGCATCCCGCCGAGTGGCAGACGTATAAGGCGTTCTATGAAGATGCGCTGGCCTATATCCACCAGACCATGCCCGGCATCAAGGTGGGCGTGACGGTCATGTTCGGCGGCGCGATCGGCCCCGCCGCGGCCAATGTCGCCAGCCTGACGTCTGCCAGCGATGCCTATATCCTGACGTATTATCCCTTGGGTGACGCCTTCAAACCGTACGGCGCGCAGGCGCCAATCAGTGATTTTCCGCGCATGGTGGGTCTGGCCGGGACGCGCCCGGTGATCCTGCAGGAAGTGGGTTACCCGTCGGCGACGCTGCTGGACAGTTCCGAAAGCGAGCAGGCCCAGTTTGTCACCAATGTGTTTCAGACCTGGCAGGCCCAGGGCTCGAAGATCGCCTTCTTGAACTACTTCATGCTGCACGATTTCACCGCGCAAATGTGCAGTGATTTCGCCAGCTATTACGGTGATCCCGGCGACGCGAATTTCCAGGCTTATCTTTGTACCCTGGGCTTACGCAACGCCAACGGGACAGCCAAGCAGTCCTGGCAGGCATTCGTCAACGGCGCGGCCAGCGTCGGGCTGCCCGAATAGAAGCGATTGCAAAACCCTTCGCAAGACGATCATCGAGGAGGCGAAATGAGTTCGCCGCTCCCCGCTGGGCGGGGCAGGCACCGAGCGGCGCTACAGTTCTAAGCAACCGGTCATCCCACAGATTGTTCAGGTGCCACACACGTTGCCACGCGGAGGGAAACCGGCTGGTAAATTATTGAAAACATGGTAGGCCTGGAGGGATTCGAACCCCCGACCCACGGTTTAGGAAACCGTTGCTCTATCCGTCTGAGCTACAGGCCCGAGAGCGTGGAAACAGGCGCTTCGCTTCCGACCTGGAAGCGTACCACCACGGGCCGGGTGCTGTCCACCGCTTGCGCTCCCCGGTACTGTCTGATTTTAACTTGAAACCCCAGCATTTAACATTTCCTCGATTGTCCATAAGTGGTCGGTAACACCTAGCGCCATCGCAGGAGTAACCCGCAAAGAGCCGTGAATCCTTACGAAGTTGTAATGGCAAAAATACAACCAGAGAGCATAAACCAAGTTCTCCACACGCTTACTGAATGCGTTTGTTAAGCGAGTCAGCCGTCTCAGAAAGGTCCGGCAATTCAAGTTGTTTCGCTCCGCATAGCTCGTGCTAATATGAGCCAGGTCGGGTCGGCCAGAAATGGGTTTTGCTTGCGCTCCTGTTAGTTCTAGTTGTCCGTCAACTTCGCCGTAGCTCTTTATGACCATCCCATAATCCGCTTCACAACCAAAGGCCGCTTCCACGCCCCAAATGTAGCTCCGCAGACCATCGGTGCTGATCTGCGGCCTTATAGCCAATCGTGAGGCAAGGTCTGTCATGAGTTGTCGCGCCGCTCCCAAGCCGCGATCTTTACTCACCACAAATGTGGGCACTAATTTACTCTCCGCATCAGTTACGAGAAATACCCACGTTTCGCCCATATGATGAGCATTGTTCTTATCCTCAAACGTGCAATTCTGTTCGCGCTTACTCACGAAGCAATGCAACTCATCGGCCTGCAAGTATCGCAGCTTAAGGTTGCGCAGCCTCGTTTCCATTACTTGCTGACACAGATTACCCGCATGGCGGAGAACAGCTAAGACCGTGTTCTTATCGACTCCCACCAACCGTGAGGTTGCGCGAACGGACACACCCTCGCACAAGCAATGCACGATCTGGTTAATCTTTTCGGGGGAGAGTTTTAAGCCATGGTAGCCAGTAAATCGCCGCTCAGAAAAGAACCGCTCGCAATCGGCGCAGCGATAGATCGCGCTGTAAGCGTGACCGTTCTTTTGGTGGACTTTCAAGTTTTGGCTTTTGCAGAATGGGCATTTGATTTTCATATCGGACTCTCCTTGACTTTTGGCGTAGAGAGTCCGACAATCCGATTGGGTCTCACGGTGTGGGCTCAATCCACGCCTGGGATTTCGGCCCCGTTCTCAGTTAGCGCTGAGGCGGGGCTTTTCTGTTAGTACTTCTCCTTCTTTAGAAAACTGTCTATCGCCTGAATTATGATCTCGTTGCGCCCACGGAAGCTACCCGTTTTATCTAGTTGATACTGCCCAAGACGACGCAACAATTCTTGCGGAAGATAGACCGCTGTGTGCTTCTTCTCCATCTTCTTGCTCTCCTGTTTTTTCGCCATGATGCTTTCCACACACAGCACTATAGCACTATATTGCTATGTTGTCAAGACAATTCTATCAACTATTTCTCTAGTGTTTTCATTCGGTTAGCAATATTATCAAATTCTCGCTTGACAAACAACCACGGCAGGCTATAATGTAGGCCTTGGTTGTGGCGGAGAGCACGGGAGTCAAACCCGTCCATCGCGGTTTCCTTCATGGGGTAGCGCGATGACTTCGGTTTCTAAGACCGGTGCTTTGTCGCTCAGCCAGCTCTCCGCTAGTGGAGGTGGGGGGAATCGAACCCCCGGCCAAGGGTCCGAAGCCGTCAGCCGGGAACCATCCACCACCCCCATTGCAGGCTAGGCTGTAGGGAGTGCATCTGCACTTCCTACAGCCTTGGTTTTTCTCTCCTTCTTCTTTCCCTTCACAAAATCTGAAACGTCAGCAACAAGAGTCTCGGTCTTGTCATCGTAGGATGCGGGGAAAGCCCGTGTCTGGATGGGTTCGATTCCGTACGCCCTCATAAACGACACACCGCTTATGGAACCGTGACTTTTCTGAGCAATGACACCTATGTGGTAGGCATCAGGCTCATTTTTCTTAAGAATCTTTATTCCCATAAGCCCTTTTTCCTTGTCGAAAAGCAAGATACAGTATCTTCGTTCAGCTAGCAGCCTAACCACAGCCGAGTTTAACCCAATTATGCCACTCTTAGCAAGTGTGATAGTTGGGTCTTTCGGGCTCGGACGAGATGTTCTACGGAAGATTTCCCAAGCCATTTGTACCTCCACGTCACGGCTATTTATACTCATTCCCGTGAACCCCACAAGCATATCAAATGTTCCGGTGTCTGTCAAGCGTCCATAGACATTTTCAGAGGTATTTTCGGGGTTCGCGGTGAGAGGACTAAAAGTCGGTTTTTTGATCTCAAGCTACAATCACCCATTACCCGCTCCCCCCGTTGTCACCACGCACACCTCTCATGATGGGTGGCACTCTTAAAGAGGCCGAGACCGCAAGGTTGTGATTGGCTGACGCGGGAGGATTACAAACCCTGCGCAATTGGCGCGGGCCGGAAACGCGGAAAGCCGAGGCCAACGATGGAGCGAGGAGATTCCTCCGCGCGTTGAGGTCCTACGGGCAGCAATGCCTTCCCCATTCCCGCAGTGACGGCTGTCGGCAGAGCCTGGGCTGCGACTGTCACGGCCAATCGGAACGAGCCACCTCGTGCGCCGTTCGGATGGGCCACCGTCCTCTCTCCACTGGCTTCTCGGGCAGAAGAGGTGCGCCTCTAAGACAGTCGCTGGGGAGACGAACCATGCACCACGAGAGAAGCGCCGGTTCTGCGAGCCCGGAACGTGGCGCTGTAGCGCCAGGGGAAGTTGGCGATGGACGTGCGAGTAACCCTCCCGCTCAGCAACAAGGAGGGGGCAGCCGTTGGGCTGCGGGCGATTCACCGCGCGTTGTCCGCGGGTTACTGCTTGGCGGCCTTGGCGCGCCGCTTCGTGCTGCCCGCCTTCTTCTTGATGGGCGGCTCTCCCTCGACGATCTGGAAGGACGCCAGCGAAGTGACGAACTTCTTCAGGCCCGCGTCGTCAAAGTCCACGGTAGTCCGATCGTCGTCGCACGCCACCACCGTGCCGAGGCCGTATTGGGCGTGGCGAACGAACTGTCCTGGTTTCATGTTCATGGAATTCCCCGTTTTCAATGGTCCCGGCCGCCGCGTCTTACTCTCTAACTAACTCGACATTGGTGGCCTGGAACCCCTTGGGTCCCTTGGTGACTTCGAAGCTCACCCGCGCACCCTCTTCGAGGGTCCGGTATCCCTCGCCCACAATCGCCGAGTAATGCACAAAGACGTCGTCACCGCTCTGGCGCTGAATAAACCCATAGCCTTTGGCGCCGTTGAACCACTTCACTGTTCCTTGTTCCTTCATGGAGAAACGTTACCTCATCGTTGATTTGGTAATTTGTGGGGGACGATTCCAGCGGCACTAACGATCCACTCTGAGGTCGCAGGTCGCGCGGCAGAAAAGCGGGCAGTGCGCGTGTCCTGTTCGCTATCGTGAGCCACTCAGCCAATCAACACCTACAAACTACTTAATCAATAATTTACCACATATCAATTACTTTTGCGCGAAAAAATGGGGGATTGGGGAACCCTATCTCGCCGACCGGCTGCCCGGAAGGTGCCACTAGCCTAGGGGTCGGCAGGCGCTGCCCGCGCTCCGGCCGAGGCTTGAATCCACTCACCGGATGGTCTTCCACCGGCGACGGGTGGACCCAGACGATACTCCCGCCTCCCAACAATGGTGACGAAACTTCACCGGCGGTTTATACTGGCCAAGGTAGGATGCATCGCGCCGTGACGCGTGGCTGAAGGCTTGTCCGGCGCGGCGGACAACGGTGCGATTTCCCCAGGAGGACCTATTAAAGCTGCCTTCTTAACCGGCCTTCAACAACTGGAGATCCGCGAGACGCCCGAACCCAAGCCGAGCCGTCCAGGCGATGTGCTGCTCAAAGTCGAGGCGGTGGGCGTCTGCGGATCAGACCTCCACTATTACACCCGAGGCAATATCGGCGCGCTGGTGGTGAGTTACCCGTGGATCGTCGGACACGAGTGCGCCGGCACGGTACTCGAGACCGGGCCGGGCGTGAAGCATCTCAGGACGGGCCAGCGGGTGGCGGTTGACCCGCTGGTGAGCTGCGGGGAGTGCGACCAATGTCGCGCCGGCCGGACGAACACCTGCCGCCATCAGCAGTTTCTGGCCTGCCCCGGTCAGTTGCCGGGTGCGCTCGTCGAATATCTGGTGCTGCCGGAGGAATGCTGTTTTCCCATTCCCGATTCCCTGACCATGCGGCAGGCGGTTGCCATCGAACCGCTCTGCATCGGGCTGCATGCACAACGACTGGCGCAGCTTCAGCCCGGGGCGAATATCGCCATTCTCGGCTCCGGCCCCATCGGCCTGTGCACGCTGCTGGCGTGCCGCGCCGCAGGCGAGTTCACCCTTTACGCCACCGACCTGATTGACGAGCGGTTGGCCGTGGCGCGCCGGTGCGGCGCGGGCTGGACGGGAAACCCCAGGCGTGAGGATGTGGTCGCGGCCATCCTCCGGCAAGAACCGCTGGGCCTCGATTTCGTCTTTGAATGCGCGGGAGAGCAGGAGACCCTCGACCAAGGGGTGGAACTGCTCAAGCCGGGCGGCACGCTGCTGCTGATCGGCATCCCGGAAGTCGAGCGCGTCAGCTTCAAGCCCGATACGATGCGCCGCAAAGAACTTTGCTTGCAGAATGTGCGCCGGCAAAATGAATGCGTGCAGCCCGCGATTGATCTGGTGGCCACCGGTAAAATCAATCTAGACCCGCTGCTGACCCACGATTTTCCCTTTGCCGAGACTAAGGCCGCCTTCGATCTGGTGGCCGATTACCGCGACGGCGTGGTCAAGGCGGTCATCCACATCCCCGACTTGCCCTGAGGAGTCTGTGTGAAAACTAGGGTTCGCGCGTTGTAGCGGCGCTCTATGAGCGCCAAAGTTATTGATTATCAAAGACGGCGGTCATAGACCGCCGCTACAGCAGACCGTTATCACACAGACTCCTGAGGGGTCACTGTCCGTTACCGCTTCGCATACCACTTCACACCATGGTGATCGAGCAACTCGATGATGTGGCGCGCGCTCACCGCCACAGTATGGCTCGGGTCTGAGGTTTCTTGGCCGATGACGATGCCGATGACTCCTGCACCATCCGGCAGGTAAACGGGGCTGCCGCTGTGGCCTTCCCGCAGCGTGACGTTGACGACCAGCGCGCGGGTAGCTTCCGTACTCGCCACTGCCGCGCTACCGGGTGGGGGCCCCACCAGCGTGTGGCGAATGACCTTACCGGTCTGCGTCTCGGGTCGCCACGCAAAGACGGGATGGCCGGTGACAAGCACCGATGTGCCGTCAGGGATTTCCGCAGGGTTCAGCAGAGCAAAGTCGTCCGGCGAGGCGTCGCCGAGCGTCCCCAGCGGGCGCTCGGTTCTCAAGATTGCAAGGTCGTGAACCTCGTCGAGCCCGACGACGTCGCAGGAGACAGCCCTGGCTGCACGTACATCTCCCCCGCCGACTTTCGCCACGATCTTCGACTTCGGACTCGCCGCCAGGCAACGTTGCGCGTCCTGAACGACGTGCGCGTTCGTGAGGATATAACCGTCTTCATTGACCAGAAAGCCGGTGGCCGAGCACTCGCGGTTTCGGCCCTGCGCGCCGGGGCCAATGGCAAGCAGTTGCACGGTGGCGCGAAGCCCTGAGTTTCCCGGTGAAGACTCTCTCTGCCCCGCACCTTTCCCGGGCACCACCGGACCCAGGAAAACAGTGAGACCCAGCAAGCAGACCGGCAAGAAGTTTGGTAGATAGCCCGGCTTTGGCAGCCACAGATCCTTGTCACCCCACCTA
>Ga0315280_10012082_pt1 | contig 10506 bp, 9 predicted proteins | sample YL17G06_40_MG_FD_203697 | JGI IMG/M metagenome (GOLD analysis project Ga0315280, IMG submission 203697) | Sediment microbial communities from Yellowstone Lake, YNP, Wyoming, USA - YL17G06_40 | ecosystem: Environmental > Aquatic > Freshwater > Lake > Sediment | place: USA: Wyoming | collected... | reverse complement strand
CTCATCCATTCCACCTGGAGAAGAAGGAGCATTGCGATTGCTCGACCATGGACTCGAGATCTGCTCCAGAATCAAGGCCAAAGCCTTCTTCGTTCTCGCCAGCGGCCAGCCTAAAGCCAAAGAGGGAAAAATTCCCATTCTTGTCTACAACCCTCACCCATACAGGGTGAAGGGCATCATTGAATGCGAATTCGAGCAGCAAGAGCCGAACTGGTCCAAAGGCTTTCTCCTCCCAAAAGTTTACAAGAATGGAAAGCCTCTCTCGACTCAGGTCGAAAAAGAGCTCAGTAATCTCAACATCGAGTGGCGTAAAAAAATCGCCTTCCAAGCGACACTCGAGCCGAGCCAGATGAATCGTTTTGACTGCCGGCTGAAACTTGTTCCTGTAAAACCCAAGCCTTCTCTTCTAGAATCCAATGGAAAAATTCTTTTTAAGACTCAGGACCTGGAGGTAGTCATTAATACCCGCACAGGTCTCACAGACCGCTATTGCGTCAAGGGCGTGGATTTTTTGAGTAAAAACGCATTTCAACCCATTGTCATCGAAGATAACGCTGACCCTTGGGGGATGAAAGTCACGAGTTTTCGGAAGATCTTTGGGAAGTTCGGTTTGATGTCAAAAGAAGTCGGCTCACATTTCTCTGGAATCACCGCTGACCCCATTCCTTCGGTCCGGGTCATTGAAGATGGAGAAGTCCGGATTGTTGTCGAAGGCATGCTCTCCTACGGCCATTCTTATATCTGCCAAAAATACAAGCTCCCCAAGCAGGGAACAGAAATCGAGCTGGAACTTAGAGTTTTTTGGAATGAAAAAGACAAAATGCTGAAGCTTTCCATTCCAACTCTTCTGGCTCAATCCGCCTTCCTCGGCCAAGTAGCCTATGGAGTGGATGAACTTCCCTCAAACGGAAAAGAGGCTGTTGCCCAAAAATGGGTGGCCGTTGTCTCGCAAAAAAAGAGTTTGGCATTGACCTTTATCAATGAGGGAGTGTATGGCTCGGATTTTTGCGACAGGGAGCTGAGGATTTCACTGCTCCGCTCTCCAGCTTACTCTGCTGACCCAATTGAAGGAAGGCCCATGGTTACCCAGGATAGACTCGTGCCCCGGCAAGACCAGGGTGAAAGGACTTTTCGGTTCTGGATTAATGCCGGAAAGGCAAAAGAAAGATTAGAGAAGGTGGACCGGGAAGCCCTGGTGCGAAACGAAAAGCCATTTGTGCTCTCCTTCTTCCCTCCAGGCACTGGGAGAAAGCCGAAGCCGGGCGTTATTCTGAGCGATAAAGCCATCCAGGTCACGACTTATAAAAAAGCGGAAGAGAGTTCAGACCTCATCATCCGGCTTTTTGAGCCCACAGGCAAAAAGAGGACAACTGTTCTCTCGCTTCCCTTTGTCTCTGTCCAGAAAAAAATCACACTTTCTGCTTTTGAAATCAAAACTCTGAAGTTCAGTCCCAAGACAAAAAAAATCCAGGAAGTCAACCTCCTGGAAAGGCCGATAAAAAAATAGTATGACCTCCAAAGAACGGGTCCTGACCACGCTCGAGGGCAAAATTCCAGACCATGTCCCTTATGGTGAATTCGCCATTGATTTTGACACGGTTCGAAAAATCCTCGGGCGCGAGAGCTATCTCAAGGATCACATCGAGCTCCATGAGAAACTAGAACTGGATATCATTACTTTCCCCATGGCCGCCTGGGAAATACCTTCAGAAACAGATGAGGCTCCCCCTAAAAAATCAACGGAAACACCTGAGAAGATAAATATGGCCGGGTTTTTAAATATGCAGAGGCAACTCACGTCGTTGCCCAAACGTGAACTCACTCCTGGATTTCTTCATCGAAATTGGCTCCGATGCCTATCAATCGATTCAACCGACCGCAGCTATGGACATCTGCTCGCGCAAAAGAAAGTATAGTGAGAAGGTTACATTTAACCATAGTTCTTGTGGGAATCGGAGGCATGGGTTCCGTCTATGTCGCTGCTCTGCTTGAAAAAGCAGGGGAAGGCCTTTTTCAAATCGTTGGGGCAGTCGATCCCTCACCCGAGAGATGCCCTTATCTTGCGGAACTCAAGTCATTGAATGTCCCTCTCTATGACTCGCTTGAAAAATTCTATGCCCGAAGAAAAGCAGAACTTGCGATCATCTCCTCCCCTATTCATTTCCACTGCCCTCAAACTTGCCTGGCCCTGGCACAAGGAAGTTATGGGCTCTGTGAAAAACCGGTCTCTGCCACCATTCAGGAAGCAAAACAGATGATGGAGGCAAGGGATATGGCCGGGAAGTGGGTGGCGATTGGCTATCAATGGTCGTTTAGCACAGTTATCCAGGAATTAAAAAAAGACATCCAAAAAGGGATTTTCGGAAAGGCGAAGCGCTTGAGCTGCCTCTATCTCTGGCCCCGCGATAAGGCTTATTATCACCGGAATGACTGGGCGGGGAAAAAATGTGATCTCCGGGGACCCTGGATTCTGGACAGCCCCGCTAACAACGCCATGGCCCACGACCTCCACAACATGCTCTATGTTCTTGGCGATGAGAAAGACAGAAGCACACATCCCGTGGAAGTTGAGGCCGAGCTCTACCGTGCCTATGATATTCAGAATTTTGACACGGCGGCTGTCCGCTCTAAAACCGAGAAAGGGGTTGAAATTCTCTTTTTTGTTGCTCATGCAACCCAGAAGGACAGGGGACCCATCCTCTCTTATGAATTCGAAAAAGGGATCATCCTTTCGAGCGGCCGGAATTCCGATATCAAAGCTCTTTTCTTTGACGGCACGGTGAAAAATTATGGAAATCCAGACCGCGAGCCGCTCAAAAAATGGTGGGACTGCCTGAAAGGTGTAAGAAGCAGCCAGACTCCTGTTTATGGCATAGAGGCCGCAGCCAGCCATACTCTCTGTCCCAACGGAATGCAGGATTCTATGCCGGAGATTGCAGAGTTTCCGAGAGAGCTTCTCCGTATCGAAGGACAGCCAGAAAGCCCGAGGATTTGGGTTGAAGGACTAAATGAGGTTTTAGAGCAATGTTACGGGGAAGGGCTTCTTCCTTCTGAGTTGAGCATTCCTTGGAGCAAAAAAGGGACAAAAATCAGCTTAGCCGGTTACAACAAATTCCCGGGTGGCTAAACACCGATGCGGGTTCAGATCGAAAAAATTGTCTATCCAGGAAAAAGCCTGGCCTTCTGCCAGGGCAAGACTGTTTTTACAGATGAAGGCCTTCCCGGAGAGATTGTCGAAATAACACTACTTAGAGAAAAAAGGAAATACTCCGAGGCAAAAACAATTAAAATACTTCAAGCCTCTCCCCACAGAGTCCAAAGCCGCTGTTCCCATTATCTGGCATGCTCTCCTTACCAATCGATCGCTTACGCCTATCAGCTCGAGATAAAAAAAGTCCAAATCAGAGAAATTTTCGAGCGCACTCTCAAAGCGGAATGGCCAGAGCCTGTTTTGAAGCCATCGCCCCAGGTCTGGGGATACAGGAATAAGGTAAGGTTCCATGTCGCTAGGAAAAACAGACTGGCTTATCTCACTTATCATCAACCAGGTGCTCAGAATGAGTTCGTGAAGGTCGAGGAGTGTTTTCTTATTTCCGAACAAGTCAACGCGCTCTCAGCCGCAGTCCTCAGACTGATCAATGAAAGTCAACTGGATGTCATCCAGGAAATAGAAGTCAAAGAAAGCTCCACCACGAAAGAAATGCTCCTTATTCTCTTCATGAATTCTCAGCAGGGGTTTAACGATCTCGCTCCAATGCTTGTGGTGCTTGCAGAAAGATTTCCGCTTAAAGGGATTGTCGGACTGCTCAAGTCCAAAAAAGGCTTTCGAGAAATTCTCTTTTGTGGTGAAAATTTTATCCAAGAAAAGGTAGCTGAGTGCATTTTCTCGATCGGCCCTCAATCCTTCTTCCAAGTCAATGTGGGTTTGCTTGAAGAGATTATTGCCGACATCAAAAAATTTATTCCCCAAGGCGGAGAAGAAAAAATAGCGGACCTGTACTGCGGAATTGGCACCTTCGGCTTGGCCCTGGCTTCAAAAGCCCGAGAGGTCATCGGAGTCGAGTCCGATCCTGAAAATATTATCTTTCTCGAGAAAAACCTTCTCTTGAACAAAGTGCGGAATTTCACCGTCTGCGAGGGAACGAGCGAAGAATGGATTCCCCGGATTCTAAAGAAGCCTGTGGATGTTCTCTTTCTCGACCCTCCCCGAAAAGGCGTGGATTCGAGTCTTATCCAAAACCTTAAGCGCAACCCCGTCCCTTGCGTAATCTATCTTTCCTGTAATCCTTCGACTCTTACCCGAGATTTAAAACTCTTTCTTTCTGCCTACAAATTGAGCGGCGTCCGGATTTACGACTTCTTTCCGCACACACCTCACATCGAGACCTGCGTTTTTTTAGAGAAAATTTAGTTCCAGCTCTTCTTTCAAGTCCTGGCGCGGCCGGCGAGCTGGCCGCAGGCAGCAAGGATGTCTGCACCTTTGGAGCGCCGCAAAGTCACACTGACCTTATTGCGTTCCAGACTTTGCCTAAAAAACTCAATCGTCTGATCATCAGGAGTTTTGAAGTTCAGACCTGCGACCGGGCTATAGGGAATCAAGTTCACTTTGGCTTTTAGCCTTGTGGCGATCCCAGCTAGCCCCTCTGCATCCTGTGGGGAATCATTCACATCCTGAATCAAAACGTACTCGAGGGTCATTTTTCTGCCGCCACCATGGATGTAGTCTTCGCAAGCGCGGATAAGCTCTTCAAGGGAGTATTTCCGGTTGACGGGCATGAGCTTATTTCGGAGCGCATCGTTTGGCGCATGAAGGGAAAGAGACAAATTCACTTGGAGGCCCAAAGTCTTAAAGCGGACGATCCTTGGAACGAGTCCGCACGTCGAGACCGTCATTCTCCGCGCAGCGATCCTCAGGCCCTGGGCTGAGTTCATGATCTCAATAGCTTTGATCACATTTTGGTAATTATCGAGCGGCTCTCCCATCCCCATGAAAACCAAGTTCGTGATGCTGGCGTGAACCACGCCCCTTAAATAAAGCACTTGATTGATAATCTCGGAGGAAGTCAAGTTTCTGGTGAAACCCGGAAGCCCGCTCGCGCAAAAGGCGCAGCCAAATTTGCAGCCGACCTGCGTCGAAATACAGACTGTTTCTCTATGAATAGTAGGGATTAAGACTGTCTCGATGAAATTTCCATCGCCAAGCCTGAACAGGAATTTTTCCGTTTTATCCTTGGATCTAAAATGGCCGAAGAGCTCAAGAGCGCTCAGAAAATAATGCTGGTTTAGCCTTTCTCTGAATTTCTGGGGAAGGTCGGTCAAAGAAGCGAAATCCAAAGCCCCCTTCTGATAAATCCAGGCATATATCTGCTCAGCCCTGTAGGGTTGCTCTCCAAAGGCTTCAAGCTCCGCTCGGAGCTCCTCCAGCGTTAAATTCTTGATGTCCTTTTTGTCCAAAGTCATTTGACTAAAATTTTATCCTCCCAGTAGCGCCATTTGGCTATTCCGCTTTTTGCGGACAAATCATCCGGCTGGCAGGTAAAGGCCGAGGAAAGCCTTCCTTCAAAAATCACTTTATCTTTATAAATGATCTTTACCATATTGGCTGCAGAATAAGATAAGCTCTCCCCTTGCAACTTGCCGTAAAAAAAGCTGGCATCCGTCTCTACCGGCCCGAACTTCACCCGGCCGGAGTCAAAGTTGTCCGGAATAAGCACTGTTGTGAAGGTCTCGATATCGCCCGCATGATAATGACTGGAAATGGACTGATAGGCTGTTGTCTCCTCCTGGCTGTGCCGTTCGAGCGAAAAAGTTGAATCTTTGCGGATGCCCTGCTCGGGGAAATAGACCAGCAGAGCTTTTTCCTTGGAAAGCTCCCAACTCTCGATGAAATCATTGGCCACAACATAATAATGATCACCCTGCTCCCAAATTTTCTGCCCGTGCCAGAGGTTGGCAAAAGTGTAATAATCGCTCTCAAGGATCTTGACAATGTCAAATACCACAAACGCATCGCTTCGCTTGAGATAAACAGTGACCTGGTCCCATTCATAGCCAAGGCTTGCATCGCGCATCCGGGTGCGGCTCATCTCGCAATCTGTAAATTTAAAGAAGTCGATTTTCTGCGTCGCCGCTTTCCGATAAGCTCCTGAATTTCTCAAAAACTCAAGAAGCGACTGTTCATACCAAAGTTTGTTCTTTCTGGCGACAAGGCGGTTATGATAGTAGTCTGCCCTAAAAGCACCGTACGGGCCTGAAGGAATCGCAGTCCTGTATCCGGCATCGTGGAGAAGGACTGAGCCTCCGTTCATCAGGAGAATGATGGCGTTTTCATCCGAATGTCCGTGGTGCATCTTCTCCTCTTGCAGCATCTCCTCGCTCAAGGCGTTCGGTGCTTTGGGCTGGATTTTATCATCCGCCCAGCGGAAACAATCAGAGAAAATAAGGCCCAATCCCGCATCCAGGTTTGAAGCCCTCAGGCGAACGATCTTTTCATAAATTCTCTCGGCGGCCCATTTGTACTCAGGCTTTCGATACACTGATGCCGCCTTCTCAAAACACACCAGATAACGCATCCAGCTGTCATTCCACCGAGCATCCCCAAAATCTGGCACCATGCCCGCCGGCGATAGAAGCTGGAGAAAATACGCAAAATAATAGCGGCCGGTCGGCATCTCATGGATCGAGTCATTCCCGAGTGCTTCTGCATAGGACATTAGCGAATACAGCCAGACCGGATGATAAATCTGGGCATCCTCCTCTTCCCATTTTCCCCAGCTATCGGAAGCGAGGACTCCGGCTAATTTCCTCCACTGAGCCGCCTGAGGATGGTCGGGAAGAGCGAGCGCGGCGCAGAGCAAGCCCTCTGCCCGAAGCATGGCCCGGTTCATAGGTCCCCACTCAGGAAAGTAAAAAATATAATCAGCGCTTTCATAAAAAAGGCGGCCAACCCGGCAAGAACAACGGGGTGGGAAGGAGGGGAATAACCCCAGATAAGGTCAGGTTTATAAGCCTTCAGCCAATTTTCAACGGCTTCAGGACATTTCTGCAAACTCTGCTGATAACCCGCTCTCGCTAATTCCAAGTATTTCTCGCGGGAGACAGCGCTTAAATCTATGACTGAAATAGCCAGAACAAGAATAACCGCGGATATGCTCAAGGACTTAGCCCTCATTCTTGCCTCCTAACATCGATGCCCAACACTCTCCAACTCAAAAATCCGATTCCCCCTTCTTTCACCCTTTTCTCAAAAGGGGGATTTATTATTTTATTGTTACCATCAACCACAGCAAGAAAATTATCACGCCGATGGCTGGACAGGCGTATGGATTCTGGCAAAAAATGGATCCAGGTCTTTTTTGGCCAACCCCCACCGCTCTTCCTGCTTCAACATCCTCCCTGAGAGCCGTGGTTGTTATCTGAATGACCTGAGGCCTCGTCTCTTTCAAAAACACTTTGTGCGTCCTGGCCCATTCCATGCTTTGAAACAAGTTGGGAATCAGGGCATAGATTGCAAAACAGATGAAAACCTGGATGATGACCGCCCATTTGGAGAGGCGACGCCAGATAAAACCGAGCCAAATTGCGGCTCCGAATATCGCTGGAATGGAGATAAAATATTTGAACAAATCCAGGAGATTTTCGATTTTTATGAGCCCGCTGGGAATGAGCAGGAGAGAGAATGTCGTGATCAGAAATCCCTGGATGACATCAGTGATAGCCGCAGCTAAAAATCCTCCCATGATGGTGTAGATCGCCACAACGACTGAGTAAATAATGTAGATGCTGAAAGGATTGGTGTAAGAGACAAAAGCGCGCAGCTCCCCTCGCTTATACCGGTCATTCAGTTCATCATATCGTTTCTGTTCTAAGGCCGTAAGGCCGCGCGGCAGAGCTTCTTTAAGTCCCCGGAATTCACGGAACAGATCCACGCTCAATTTCTCCTGGGCTTTATATTTTGCGGGCGACTTGGGAGTGAGGGCCATCATGGTCTTGCCGGCAACCATGTAGCCTCCGCCATTTCCAATAAAGGCCATAACCAGGGTAAAAACGGCAAAGGCTGCGCCGAGAAATTTGCTCCGGAACCGCTCGCTAAAAAAGTCTCCGATCGTCACCAGTCGCACGCGCCGGAAAAAACAAGTAGTGAACCAGTAAAAAGGGGTTAAAAAAAGAACCAAATATTGAATCCACATCCCCCCGATTCCCTGGCGGTAAACCTCGCGGGAGACAATCACAGCCTGATCGGCATTAGTGGAAGTGCCGAAGTTGAGGAAAAACTGATAAAATTTGCCCAGCCAGAGGACGATAAGAATAAGAATAATGATGCTGAAATCCAGCCAGTGAAGCCCGAAAATGTGCATCCGATTGAGGCTTTTCCCTGAAGCGCTAAATTAGGTTTAAGTTAAGCATAATCTTTGAGCTATTGTCAAAATAAAAATGTTTAATCGCTACAGGAAAAAAGATGCTGTCTTTTTGGAAAGTGATTGGAAAGGGATTTGACCCAAAGCGCTTTCTTTGATATAAGAAGGTCTTTTATTCAAATGGGAAAATATCGTGCTTCACTTATTTGAATCAGCAAAAAGCTTCCCTTACTTCGGAGAATCGCTCGCTCTCGGCTCCGCAGTGGTCTGGGCCTTTGCCGTTATCCTTTTTCGCATCAGCGGCAAAACCGTTCATCCGCTCAGCTTAAATCTCTTTAGAAATATCCTTGCCTGCATATTGGTTGTCTTAACCATGTTGGTCTTCAGCAAGCCGATTCTGGCTGAAATTCCCGTAAGAGCTTATGGATTCATGCTTCTCAGTGGAGTTTTGGGCATTACCCTTTCAGACACCCTATTTTTTGCAAGCCTCAATCGGCTTGGCGCCGGACTATCCGCTGTCGTGGACTGTCTCTACAGCCCATCTATCATCACTCTTTCTTTCCTGTTTCTTGGCGAGCGGATGAGTGCTTTGCAACTTGTAGGAGTCGGACTCATCATCTCTGCTGTTTTATCCATCTCCCAAAAAAAGCACGAGGCGTACATCCCCCCCAGAGATCTCTATTTGGGGGTAGTGCTTGGAATTTTGGCCATGTTCACCATGGCTGTAGGGATTGTGATGATCAAACCGCTCCTGAAAGAAGTTCCTCTGTTCTGGGCTCTTTTCATGCGGCTTTTAGGCGCTATTTTCTCCTTGGGAATAATCCTGTTATTCCATCCTAGGCGCCGACTATTATTGTCTCCCTTGCTTTCCCTTCAAAACTGGAAGTCAATGATTCCAGGTTCCATCCTTGGTTCTTATATCGGACTCACCTTCTGGATGGCTGGGATGAAGTACACCTTTGCGTCCATCGCAGCAGCTTTGAGCCAGCTTAGTACGATATTTATTTTTATCCTCGGTTCCATATTCCTTGAAGAAAAGGTAACCCCCTGGAGAATAGCGGCTATTATCCTCGCTTTTGTCGGAGCTTTTCTCGCGTCTATTCGCTAAATAGCAGTTATTGATTTTGAGCCAGCTTCACATCGATCCAGAATGAATATTTTTTGGGCCCGCGGGTAAAACCAAGGGAAGGGCCTCCTTCGCCGACTTCATCTCCGCCACCATCAATCTGCTGCTCAAGCGAGCTATCCGTCATGCGTGCGCTGCTCGCATCAGAAGCCCGGTTGGCCATCATAGCGTCTCTCATCTCTTTGGTCATACCACCCCATTCAAACCCGATCTTCAGACCTTTTCCTGACTCTGGGCTTAGCGCAGAAGGCTGAATGCCAAGTGAGCTAAAAGGAACTCTGCATTCATAAGTGACTGTTCTCTCTTTCAACATAGCCCTATAAGCAGGAAGCTCTGTTTGGGCTGCATTTTCAGCTTGGGCAGGGGAATTGGCATTTTTGTTTATGACTTCGCTTTGAAACAGAAAATAAAAACGACTGGCTTTAAACTTTGCTTTCTCCGCCTCTGAAAGGACCTGGCCCCGTTTTTCCAAGCTCGCAATGAGTTCATCGGCGGTGACTCTTTTCCTGAAGAATCTGACTCCAAGGTCTGATTTCTTTTTCCCCTCGGAGTTGAGCCAAATGGTCATTCCGGTAAAATCAATGGAACTTAAATATTTGGGGTTCTTGAAGATAAAAAGAATATAGAGATTGTTTAAATCATTGCTCAGAGCATAATCAATACCTTTTTCATAATTGTAGACTTCTCCACTCCAATCGTCACTCAGGCCGTCAATCCTAGGAGGCGCTGCGGCCCACTTGCTCTGGACGCCTTGGTCCTTAGAAAATCCAGGGACAGCCAGACTAATGACCGCCAAAAGAATAAAAAAACTTATGTATAATCTTTTGGCCCTCATAAAATCCTCCTCAATTAGATATAAATTTAACATAATTTTATCTCTCTTGACAAGCGAAATCCTGCAGGCGAGACCCCTTGAAAAGGGGATGTCCCCATGTTTTATTAGCGGGCAATGATCCTGGCAACTTCCTCCACAGCGCTTGCTGCATCTGGGGCATAGCCTTCGGCGTTTATCTTATTGGCATA
>Ga0315280_10012081_pt1 | contig 10507 bp, 8 predicted proteins | sample YL17G06_40_MG_FD_203697 | JGI IMG/M metagenome (GOLD analysis project Ga0315280, IMG submission 203697) | Sediment microbial communities from Yellowstone Lake, YNP, Wyoming, USA - YL17G06_40 | ecosystem: Environmental > Aquatic > Freshwater > Lake > Sediment | place: USA: Wyoming | collected... | reverse complement strand
ACGGCGTCGGTGATCCTGGTGGCCACCATCGCGCTGACCGGCCGCGACTACATCCTGGCGCAGATCGAGGGCGTCGGTTCCAACCTCATTTATGCCACCTACCAGGCCGACGAGACCAAGAACCGCAGCCTGGCCGACTTCCTGACGCTGGAGGACCTGGAAGCGGTGCGGCGGGAAGTCCCCGGGGTGAAAGCGGCCACCGCCATCATCATCAACTATGACCGCATGATGGTGGGCGGCCGCGAGCGCGACATCTCGGTGCTGGGCACCGGCCCGGATTTCCGCATCACCCGCAACCTCACCGTGCTCAGCGGGCGTTTCCTGGACGAGGAAGACCTGCGGGCCCGCAACAAGGTCTGCCTGCTGACCGGGCCCCTGGCCCGGAGGCTCTTTCACGACGAGCGGGAAGCCCTGGACCGGCGGCTCCGCATCCACGGCGTGCAATTCACGGTGATCGGCGCCTTCAAGGAGGGTGTGGAGACCTTCGGCCAGTCGGAGATCAGCAAGGAGTCGGTGCTCATCCCCATCACCGTGATGCGCTACTTTACCGCCAGCGACCGGGTGGACCAGCTCTACGTTTCGGTTGAGCGGCAGGCGGATGTGCTCCCGGCCACGGCGCAAGTGAAGCGCGTGCTCCGGATGCGCCACCGGGCCGGTTCCGTTTACCGGGTGGAGAACCTGGCGGAGATTCTGCAAGCCGCCGGGCGCATTTCCGTGGCGCTGACGCTGGTTCTGATCCTGATCTCCGCCGTCACCCTCACCATCGGCGGCATCGGGATCATGAACATCATGCTGGTGACGGTGACCGAGCGGACGCGGGAGATCGGGATCAGGATGGCCATCGGCGCGCGCCGCCGCGAAATCATGTACCAGTTCCTGACCGAGGCGGTATTGCTTAGCGTCGGCGGCGGGATGCTCGGCGTCCTCGCCGGGCTGGCGGCGCCGCTGGCGGCGCGGTGGTTCGTCGAAGGCCTGAAGATTCCCGTCTCTGGGCCGTCGATCGTGATTGCCTTTGCGGTTTCCGGGCTGGTTGGCGTGGTTTTCGGCATGGTGCCGGCCAGCCGCGCCTCGAAATTGAACCCGACCGAAGCTCTTAGATACGAATAAGGAACCACAAAGACACAAAGAGCACAAAGAACCTAAGACTTCGTGGACTTTGTGCTCTTTGTGACTTTGTGGTTTGGAGGCCGCATGCGCTTGATCGTGTTCTTTTTTTTGCCGGCGGCGCTTCTTGCCGAGCCGCTGACCCTGAAACAGGCCGTGGAGCTGGCGCTCGCGAACAGCCCCGAGATCCGGTTTTCGGCGGCCCAGCAGGAGAAAGCCCAGCAGTCCTTTCGCGAGGCCCGCACGCAATTCATCCCCAACGTGGTGGTGGGGTCGGGCCTAGCCGGCACCATCGGATTCCCGCTCAGCATGGAAGGCGCGGCGCCGTCGCTGTTCCAGTTCAACTCCACCGCGCTGCTGTTCAACCGGCCGCAGAAGCACGCCATCGAGGAAGCGCGGCTGGTGTGGCAGGCGGCCGGCTCGGGCGCCCAGTCACGCGCCGACGAGATCATTTGGAAGACCGCCGCAGTCTACCTGGAGTTGGACAAGACGCGGCGGTCGCTGGGCTTCGCCCGGCGCGAGGTGGAGAGCGCCGCCAGGCTGGAGCAGGTGGTCGGCGCGCAGGTGCGGGAAGGGCGCGAAATTCCATTGGAAGCCGCCAAGGCCCGGCTGGCCGCGGCCAAGCAGCGCCAGTTGGCGGCCGACCTGGAAGCGCAAGCGGGCCTCCTGGAGAGCGCGCTGCGCGGACTGACCGGCATTCCCGCCGGCCAATCCATCGAGACCATCGAGACTCCCTTGCCCGCTCCGCCGCTGCCCGCCGCCGCCGACGCTCTGCAGTTGGCCATCGAGCGGGCCCTGGAGGACAACGCGGAGCTCAAGCGGCTGCGGCAGGAAGTGGCGGCGCGCCAGCAGCGGGTGCAGTCGGAGCGCGCCCAGCGCTGGCCGCAGGCCGACCTGATCGGCCAATATGCCGTGCTCAGCCGCGCCAACAACTACGACCGGTTCTTCCGCGATTTCCAGCGGCAAAACGCGCAGATCGGCATGTCTCTCCGCCTCACCATCTTTGACGGCCACCGTATCAGCGCCCGCGTCGGCCAGGCCCAGGCCGATCTGATGCAGGCGCAGGCCGCGCTGGCCGCCGCACACAACGACCTGGCCCTGGAGCTCCGCAAGGCTTACCAGGCGGTCAGGCAGCGGGAGACCGCCCGCGAGGTGGCCAAGATGTCGCTGGATGTGGCGCGCGAATCGGTCGGCATTGTTCTGGCGCGGTTTCAGGAGGGGCGAGTTTCCGCCCGGGAATTGGAGCAGGCGCACTCGGAAGAAGCCGCCAACTGGCTGGCTTTCCTCGATGCCGATTTCGCGCTCCAGCGCGCCCGCCTGGACCTGCTGCGGCAAACCGGCGGCCTGCGTGCCGCCCTGCGCCCCTGAATGAAGTTCCAAGTTTCAAGTTCCAGGTTCCAGGTTGGCCGCTTCCAATTTGAAACTTGAAACTTGGGACTTACCTTAGTGGAACGGCGCAAACGGAAATCACCGAGGTGGTCGAGAGCCACTGCGTCGCCGTGTTCCGCCCCACCCGCTGATTGGTTTTGTTCATGGCCAACGCGCTTCGCTGGCAAGCGTGCGACGCGTTCGTGTATGATTCGGCGGAGTACAAAAGCGATCGGTTGAGGTCGCAATCTGCGACCTCAAACTGAAATGGCGAGGAAATGGCCCGAGAGCACGCGATCGTGCGCCGGCCGGTGGAAGGTCGCATTCTGTTTATCCGCGGCCATAAGGTTCTGCTGGATAGCGATCTGGCCGAGCTTTATGGCGTCAGCGTGAAGCGGCTGAATCAGCAAGTAAAGCGGAATCCCGACCGCTTTCCGGCAGATTTCATGTTTCAGCTTACGGCGGAGGAGTGCACAGCTTTGAGGTTGCAAATTGCAACCTCAAAGCCGGGGCGTGGCGGCCGCCGCTACGCGCCGTTTGCCTTTACCGAGCACGGCGCGATCATGGCCGCAAGCGTCTTGAATTCTCGACGCGCGATCGAGATGAGCGTGCTCGTTGTGCGGGCGTTTGTCCGCCTGCGCGAGATGTTGGCTACGAACAGGGAACTGGCGGCGAAAGTGGCTGAACTGGAACGCCGCCTTGAAACCCACGACGGAGCAATCAAGCACATCGTGGCCGCCATCAAGCAACTGATGCAGCCGCCGGCCAAGCCGCAGAGGCAAATAGGCTTTCAGCCGGAACCGCCGGCGGCGTCGAAGGCCAAGGCATCCAAGCAGCGTGTTCGAATCTCTGCTCGGGTCGCCACAGACAGGAGTTAATCCCCGGCGTGAGCGGGTGAGTAGCCAAGCTTTTCTACAAGACCGCTTAGTTCAGGCTGTCGCCTCTCTGCCCTGCTCCCGTCCCGTTTTCCCAAGGTGCCCGCGATCACGGCTCGTGACCAAATGTTATACTTGACCGGTCGACCCCGGCCGGAAGCTAGGAGGATAGCAACAACGTGTTTCCAAACTCGCCCGCGGATATCACTGAAGGGGACTTAATCTCACTGATCGCCGACGCGGTGCCGGAAGGCAAGACCCTTGACTACAAAGAGATGCTGCCCGGAAGCTCTGATGCAGACAAGAAAGAGTTCCTGGCCGATGCCTCTTCATTTGCCAACACCTCTGGTGGTCACCTGGTTTTTGGCGTCGTCGAGAGTCAGGGTGTACCCACCCGCATCGTGGGCACCGGCTCGGCCGATCTTGATCTTGAGTTGAGGCGGCTCGATGGCATCCTGGCGTCGGGCCTGGAACCACGCATTCGTTACGGCATGAGAACAGTGAACTGCAAGGACGGGGCGAAAGTCGTGGTTCTCCGCGTGGAGCGAAGCTGGCTTGGGCCCCATCGAGTGGTCTTCAAGGGGCACGACAAGTTCTACGGACGGAACTCCGCGGGGAAATACCCTCTGGACGTCTCGGAGCTTCGGACCGCTTTCACGCTCTCACAAACCATCACGGAGCGCATCAGGGCCTTCCGCACCGACAGGATTATTGCGATAGCCGGCAATCAAACTCCGATACCGTTTACTCCAGACGCAAAGCTTGTCTTGCACTGCCTGCCGGTCGAATCGTTCGCCAGCCAACAATACTACGACATTGCGCAATTCTACGAGGGTCGCCAGGGGCTGCCGCCGATGGGGGCATCGGGATGGAGCCACCGGATCAATCTCGATGGTGTGATTACCTATTTTGGAGAAGACCCCGCTCACTCATACACCCAGTTATATCGCAATGGAACGATTGAAGCCGTCGAGGGGACCGTCCTCGGAGGCGCGCGCAAGGCAATTCCGAGCTTTTTTTGCGAAGACGCTGTACTTAAGTACCTACCAGTTTGTTTCCGGGTGCTGAAGAACATCGGCTGCAACCCCCCGGCGATGGTCGCGCTGACTCTCGTGGGCGTTCGGGGAACGGTGATGGGCGTTGGCACCTATGCGTCTGAGAGGGGCTACCCGATTGACGTGGACACCCTGATACTGCCGGAAGCAGTCGTTGAAGATTTCAGCATGCAGCCAGGCAAAATCCTGAAACCGATGTTTGACCTTGTATGGAACGCCTGCGGCCACCGTCGGTCCCTAAACTTTGACGACGAGGGCAACTGGGTCAGACGATGATGAGTGAGAGGGCGGGAGGAATCGAGGAGATTGGGGGGCAGAGTGAACCGCGCAATTTCTCTTGGCTCATAATCGCGCGGTTCAAGCGGGCATTCGGAGACCTTCCACATACGGATTGAAGCGGGGAGTGCCGGGCGGGGCGGCGTACTTTGTGGCGCGAAGGCGGACGCGGGTGGTCGAAACCATCACCGCCGTGCGGAGCAGGCGATAGGCGCCCGTGCTGGTTCCCGCCGCGGAATCGCCTATTACCTGCGGGGGGTGCGCGGCTGGACCGGAGTGGGATAACTGGGAACCGGGCCGAATCCGCCCGGCTGCATGCCCGGCGGGAGGGCTCCGGGCTGGCCGAAGCCGGGTTGCGCGGGCTGGCCAAAGCCGCTGCTGGGCTGGCCAAAGCCGCTGCTGGGCTGGCCAAAACCGCTGCTGGGCTGGCCGAAGCCGCCGCCAAAGCCGCTGCTGGGCTGGCCAAAGCTGCTGCCGGGCTGGCCAAAGCCGCTGCTGAACCCGCTGGGTTGTCCAAACCCACCGCGTTGGCCGGAACCAGCCGGTTGACCGCTGACGCCGGCTTGGCCGGGTTGAGTCGTCCCCTGTTGCACCCCCCCCGGCATCATCATGCCGCCCATCAGCACCGAATCGCGGCGCGGGTCGTAAACGAATTCCCATTCGTTGTACTTCTCGCGCCCGTCGTACACCTTCATGGCCTCGGCCTCGCTTTTGCTCGCCACGCCGGCAATCGAGGCGCCGAATTGCTGGCCGCTGAAGCCACCCATGGCGCCGCCGAAGCCGGTGCCGCCGGGGGACACAATCCCGCCCATCGGCCCCGAGCCGACAATCCCGCCGACCGGCCCGGCTGCCGCCGGCGAACCTGCGGGCAGCGGCATATATCCGGTCGTCATTGTCCCGACGCTGGCCGCCAGCCCGGAGCCGGCCGGCATGGAAGGCGAGCCGGGATTGACCACAGGGATGGCTCCCGGCACTTGCACCCCGGCAGGAAGCCCAGGAATCTGCACGCCCGGGGGAATGCCGACTGCTGGTTGCTGGCCGAAGCCGGACTGCTGGCCGAAGCCGGATTGCTGGCCGAAGCCGGATTGCTGGCCGAAACCCGATTGCTGGCCGAAACCGGACTGGGGTTGGCCAAATCCGGAAGAGGGCCGCCCAGAGGTGACGAAGGCGCCGCCCGATGGCTGACCAACGCCCGACTGAACTCCAAATCCTGACGATTGCCCGAAGCCGGACTGCTGGCCGGCCATGCCGGACTGGCCCGGCACACCCTGCTGCCCGGGTTGGAATGTGCCTCCCGTCGCACCCATCACGATTGCCGTCGGCTGCTGGATGACCGAATCGAGCAGCACGCCGTTCGGCGCGGCGTGGATGAAGCGCCATTCTTCGCTTCCGGTAATCGGGTCGCGGAAGCGGCGGCGCAGGAAGCGGATGTTGTTGGTGTTTTCCAGGTCCTCGATCTTGCTCGGGTAGCGGCCGAATTTCCGGAAGTAAAGCTGGATGGAGCGCCGGTACTGCCCGCCGCGGAAAACCAGGTCCGCCTCACGCTCGCGGCGCGCCTCCATGGCGGCGCGTGGAAGCACGGCGGACAGCGAGATGACCAGCAGCGCGGAAAAGAAAATCAGGACCAGCAGCGCCCAACCCTCTTCGCCGCTGGCCTTCGGCCGGCGGCGAGGCTGTGGGCTGTGGGCTGTAGGCTGCAGGCAAGGCACATCTGCTGCTCCAGTGTCCAGCCTACAGCCTACAGCCCACAGCCTACAGCCTCTCATTGTTGCTCCTGCAAGGGAAGCACCTGCCGATGCTTGGTCGCGACGTCCTCGGCCTCGACCGTGTTCACGCCGATTTTGACGATTTTGTACTTCTTGTTGACTATATCACCTTCGCCGGCGATGAAGATCTCTTCGCCATCGGAGAAGAACGCCTTCTTGGGGCTCCCGAGGGGCTTTTCCGCGTAGCCATAATACTTCAACGGGATGGGGGGCGGGGGCGGCGCCGACGGCGGCCCGGGCGGCTTGGCGGCTGCGCCGCCGGGGCCGGTCACCGGGTTGGCCGCCGGCTTATCCACCGGAGGCGGGGGTGTGTAGTACTGAAAGATGTTCCGTTCCGAGCCCTGGTAGCTGACGCCCTGGACCTTGGCCAACAAATCCAGCCACAGCCTGGGGTCGAGTTGCGGCACCGAAGCGGTGGCTGCCGCGCGCCGGCGGCTGGCCGGCGACAGGCGCGCTCTGGACGCCGCCGGAGTATCCATGGCCGAGAACGGGCTGCCGGCCGGCGCACGCGCCGGCTGTGCCGGAGACGGCGCCCTCGCCGGCCAGAACGTGCGGTACAGCAGAATGCCGGCGACCACGGCCAGGACCGCTCCGGCGATCCACTTGTTTCGGTCTTCCCTTCGGTACAGTAGGCTCATTGCCACATCAAATTGCGGATCTCGGATTTCGGATTTCGGATTTCGAGCGATTGAAATCCGCAATCCGCAATCCGCAATACTCAGTGCCCCGTGCAGAGAAGTTCATAACCTAAAAAACGCGGCCAAGCGCAACGACAGCTTTACGGTGCGCGGCTGCCCGGGTGTGGTGCCGCCGCCGGCGCCCACGCCGATAGAATCGATCAGCAGGAACAGCCGGTTGCGCTCAAGGGCATTCACGAATTGCACGATGTGCGCGTACTCGCCATCCACCATGGTAGTGATTTCCACCTGGTTGATCTCGGGGCGGCCGGGCACCTCGCCGAGCGAGTACGCCACGCTCCCCTTGTTGACGTTGTTGGCCTTGGCCAGCTTATCGAGTTCCTCCATGATGATGGAGAAACCTTCGTTGCGCGGCAGAAACTTCTCCTGGTAGAAGGCGGCGTCGTCGGTCCGGGCGGCATCCAGGAGTGAGATGATCTCGCGGAGGCGGGCCACGGCCGCGCCGCGCGCCTGCTGCTCCTCTTGCAGGCGCTGCAGCGTGTCGCGCTGTTCGCGGGTGCGGGCGCCCACCGGCTTCAGCGCCAGCGCGAACACCAGCACATTCACCACCGCCAGCAGTACCAGCAGCGCCGGCAGCACGCTGCGCCACACGTCGCGCCGCGCCGCGACCGCTTCCGCTGCTGGTTGCGCCTGCGCGCTATTTTTGGACATACAACACGCTCAAGGAAACCTTGACGGAGGCCTCTTTTTCGCCGCGCGCCGGCGGCGTCTCCGTGCTCACCACCGGTGAGCCGAACTTGTCGGACTTCTCTATGCGCCGCAGAAACTCCAGCACCTGGGGCACCGACTCGCCCTGGATGGCCATGTCCAGCCGCACCTGGTTGTTCTCCAGCATCTCGGGCCGGATGGAAGTGACCAGCACCCGGTCCGGCATCAGCTTCTCCAGGTCCATGAAAATCTGGGTCCAGGAAATGCTCTTCTGCAAAATCAGGGAGTTGAGAAAGTAGGAGCGGTCGATCACGTCGCGGGCCTGCGGCTGCTGCAGGTCTTGCTCCAGCGCTCTCTGCTCGGTCTCCAAGGTGTCGATTCCGGCGCGCAGTTGCGCGGTGCGGGCGCCGAAACCGCGGCCGCTCGACCAGCTCCGGGTCAGGCTGGCCGCCTGGGCCACCGCCAGGATCAGCAGCAACACCACTCCGCTGCCCGCCAGCACGTAAATGCGGCGCCGGTTTACAGTGGGCCGGGTGGCCAAATTCAGTTCAATCCGCATCTTCGAATTTCGGATTGCAGATTGCGGAATGTTTGAAATCCGAAATCCGCAATCCGAAATCCGCAGTCATTCTTTTGCCTGTTCCGCCACCATGCCGTAAATCCCCAGGAACTTGGCGTCGGCGGAGCGGAGGCCGGGCAACAGCAGCCCGGACGGCCCCACCCCCAGCTCGCGCTCAATTGCTTCGCGCAGCTCCTCTGTCTGGTCCCCAAAGCCGGCAAGGTAGATGCGCTCCACCGCTTCCTGGAAGTTGTCCTGGAAATAGACGGCGGAGCCATACACATCGCTGACGATCTCTTCCAGCGGGCTGCCGCCGGGCGGCAACTCGGCGGAGCGGAAGACGCGCAGCCGGCCAGGGCTGGTCAACACGATGGTCAGCAGCGGCCCGACGCGCCGCAGCAGCATGGCGCCGGCGGGCCGGCCGGGCTGCGAATCGATCAATCCCAGGGCGGCCAGCGAGGACAAGGTGACGAAGCCGGGCTGGTAGCCGAGCGGCTCGATCAAGGCCTCGTACTGGCGCACGATCGACGAGGGCGCCACCACAACCACCAGTTCCTCGCCCTGCTCGGAACGTCCCTGGCGCTGGCAGGCCAGCGTCGCTCCGTCGATCTCGAAGGGAACGGTTTTCTTCAGCTTCCAGCGCACCATGGGCTCCAGGTCGTCGCGCTTTTCCGGCAACTGCTCGAAGGTCACCACCGAGACCCGGGCGGCCAGGTCCGGCAGGAACAGGGCCAGGTTGCCGCCCGGGCGCCGGCTGACGTTGTGCAGCGCGTTCATCACCGCCCGGCGGACTTCCTCGGGGCGGGCCAGGTTCTCGCGCACCGGCGACGGCCGCAAGGCGCCCTCCGGCAGCGGCTCGCAGGTAAAGCGCTCGATGGCGCCGGCGCCCGGCGTCCAGCGGGCCGCCGCTACTCCCTCGTGCGTGAACTCCAGGGCCAGCGAGGGCGGCGGCTCCTGCCACAGCCGGTGGAAGACCGTCTTCGGTGCTGAATAAACGCCCATCTCTATTGCGGATTGCGGATTGCGGATTGCGAGCGCCCGAAATCCGCAATCCGAAATCCGCAATTGAATCATCCTTCAATGAAGGTGACCTTGTTGATCTCCTTCAAGGTGGTGACACCGGCCTGCACCTTGGCGATGGCCGCTTCCCGGAGGAAGGTCATGCCCTCCTCGCGGGCGGCGCGGCGGATTTCCGAAGCCGGCCGCCTGTCGAGAATCATCTCGCGGATACGATCGGACAAGTCCAGCAGCTCGTGGATGGCGGTGCGGCCGCGGAAGCCGGTTCCCGAGCACTCGATGCAGCCGCCGCCCTCGTAAAACTCGCGTTCCCGCCAGGCGTTGGGATCCAGCCCCGATTCCTCCAGGTAGGAATCCGGGTAGCGCACGCGGCGCTTGCAGTTGTCGCAGATCACGCGCACCAGCCGCTGCGCCAGGATGCAGTTGAGCGCCGAGACGAAGTTGTAGGGCTCCACCCCCATGTTCAGAAAGCGCCCCAGCACGTCCACCACGTTGTTGGCGTGGACGGTGGTGAACACCAGGTGGCCGGTCAGCGCCGACTGGATGGCGATCTGCGCCGTTTCGTTGTCGCGGATTTCGCCCACCATGATCTTGTCGGGGTCGTGACGGAGAATGGAGCGCAGGCCCCGCGCGAACGTCAGGCCCTTCTTCTCGTTCACCGGAATCTGGGTGATGCCCTTGATCTGGTACTCGACCGGGTCCTCGATGGTGATGATCTTGTCCTCGTCGTTCTTGATTTCCATCAGCGCGGCATAGAGCGTGGTGGTCTTGCCGCTGCCGGTGGGCCCGGTCACCAGCACCATCCCGTAGGGCTCCATGATGTAGCGGCGGAACTTCTTCAGGTCGTGCTCCAGGAAGCCCACCGCGTCCAGCGAGAGCTGGCGGAACTTCTCGCTCATCGATTCCTTGTCCAGCACGCGCAGCACGGCGTCTTCGCCGTGGATGGAGGGCATGATGGAGACGCGGAAATCGATAGAGCGGTTCTTGTAGCGCACGCGGAAGCGCCCGTCCTGCGGCACGCGCCGCTCGGCGATGTCCAGCTCCGACATCACCTTGACGCGCGAGATGATGGTCGAGGACCACTCCTTGGCGATGGGCGGCATGGCGTAGTGCAGCACGCCGTCGATGCGGTACTTGATGG
>Ga0315280_10012080_pt1 | contig 10508 bp, 14 predicted proteins | sample YL17G06_40_MG_FD_203697 | JGI IMG/M metagenome (GOLD analysis project Ga0315280, IMG submission 203697) | Sediment microbial communities from Yellowstone Lake, YNP, Wyoming, USA - YL17G06_40 | ecosystem: Environmental > Aquatic > Freshwater > Lake > Sediment | place: USA: Wyoming | collected... | reverse complement strand
CCTGCCAGATGATATTCACCATTTCGTTCCTTCACCTCCTTGTAGGCTGTTTGTTGTGGGCTCTCTGGCGCCATTTTCTGCGTCTGGTCTCGGCTGCGGACTTATCCGCAAAACTTTGCTTTTGGCGGGTACGGAATGTGTAGAGATGGTTGCGGTGATGGCTAAGTATAATCCGTTTGGTGAGAGAGCGGGGATGAAGAAGGTTACTGAGCAGGAGCCTCAGAGGGAGATTTTACGGGTTTCCAAGGTCCTTGAAGAAGTCGGGTTTAATGTTCAGCTGCTTGGAAGCAGGAACTACGTTCTGCAGAAACTTCAAGCACTTAATGCCGACGGCCTGGAAAGGGTTAGGGAAGGCTTCAGGGGGCACAGCTCTCGCATTCCGCAAATCAGCCAAGAGCAACTCCACTTTTTATGACGGATTTCAATGGTCTGTTTTTTGAGAAGAATACTGCTGCATTTGTGTCAGGTAGAACTCTTAGTTTATGACCAAATTGTTCCACTAGAGTTTTTGGAAAGTATGCAATCCGTGGTGCTGGGTTTATTTTTATTTTAAACTGAATCATGTAGTTCATCTCATAACATCTTGTTGTTATAGCACTGTGCCTCTACTAAGCGCAAGTTGAAATTTGGAGGCTAGCATTTCTAAGTGTATTGACAAAATATTTATACGTAGTCATACGTATCATTATGTATGCCAACCAAAACTAAGCTTACTTTGAGTGTAGATAGGAAAATATTGAACGAGGCCAAGAGAATAGCCAAGGAAAAGCATGCCCCACTTTCAAGAATAGTCGAGAACTTCTTGGAGTTCCTTTCTAATCCTAAGGTCTACTGTTTCAAATGTGGGGAGAAATTTAGTTCCACAGATGCTGACTTATGCTCCAAATGTGGATGGATGATCTGCCCAAAATGCAAAACCTGTAGATGCGGTTTGGATGAAGACGTTGCTGTTGCTGTTTTTCAAATGAGAAGAGTCTATGAAGATCTGCTCACAGGGAGGGTAAAATAGGTTGAAGCTCAACAATGCTGAGCCGAAATCTTTGAAAATAGCCAAGATTGGAATATTTGCTGCGCTCTATGTAGCCACAAGTTCCATTCCGATTAGCATATTCATAGGAGCGCCTAGTTTCCTTGCCTTAAATCTAGTAATGACGCCTGTTATTGCGATTATGCTTTCACCTGTTGACGCTTTTCTTACGTCCTTGTTTGGGGGAGTATTGTCTTTCTATGCCGTGCCGTCTCAAGCAATGTTTGGACCATACACTATTTTGCTTCCTGTATGTGGTGCAACTTTCGGAAGTCTGGCTTATCACAAAGGAAAACTAGGCGCCCTTATCGCATCATTGTTCTTGTTCGGATCGATTTCACTATATTTAGTTGTCAACTATCCTTTCCCGTATTTTATAGCTCCACATTCGTTCGCGGCTTTTCTTACGATATTTTCACTGATGAAAGGTATGACTCCTGTTAGAGTGAAGGTTCCGATTTTTGCCTTTGTGGCCACTATGAGCGAGCAAGGGATGATGATGATCTTTGCAGTTCATCTATTAGGACTGCCATGGGAAGTTTTTGTCGGAATAATGCCTTTGATGATATATGAAAGAATAATAGGTACTTTTGGGGGGGCGGCAATAGTTATTGCGTTGATGAAAACGATACCTAAGTATTTCAGAAGCTTCTAGCTAACTTGAGATTCGAACAATAGGGTAAACAATTTTAAGAATCATGTGAATTAAGTGATGAGCAAAATGAAGCTCTTAATTCTGATCCCTTGTAGTAGCAAAAAGACAAAGCGTGGAGAGATGGAATATCACAAGACAGGCCAGAATGGTATTGTTTCCTCTCTCAGTAAAGGAAATGGAGAGAGGTTATTAGAGTTAAGGAAGCAAGTTGCTTTGGCGTTTCAATATCCTCCAGGTCCTGACCTTGGTTTCGAAACTGATACTGCGTTAGGCTTCCTCGAGGCACGTAGAAGATATCAAGGTAATCTATACCGGAAGATAACAGTTGACTCATGGGGTAAGTTAGAAGGAACTTCCGAATCAGGTTTGGTTATCGTCTCTGCACTTTATGGTTTACTTAACTACGATGAACCAATTAGATATTACAATAGATCAATGAATGAACATATTGTTCCTAAGGTGCTATTAAAAACATGGTGGAAAAGAAATTCTCTTACCAACGTTCTATTAGATTATATCAGACAAAACAAAGTTGAGGAGATACACGATTTTCTTTCTGAAGATTATCGTCGCGCACTAGCAAATCTGTCTCTCTGTTGCAGACTATTAGGAGTACATTACTTTCCGTATAGTTATAAGGGACTTGGCGTGGCAAGTGATTTTCGCAGAGGAATTGACGTAAACAGTTTGATTCAGAGTCGCGAACCTTTTTAGAAAAGTTAAAACTTCAAGAGTATAATATGGTTGATTTGGTTATGCTTCCCATAAAAAGTCAACAGAAAAAGGTCAAATCTGTCTCAGTTCTTAGAGCAGGCGATCTTGATGCACTTGTGCGAGTACTCTGCAATCTGTTAGAAGTTGGATCCTTCAACCTTGAACAGTTCAAAAAAATATACGAGCACATTACTCACAGGGAAATAACCTTTGATACTGCAGAAGATTATTTCTATTCTGCCACAAAATGGAGGTTAATTCTTAAGGAGAGGAATGGTTATCACGTTTCTCGACCTGAATTTGGCATTCTCTGTAGATATCTAGAGGAAGGCAAGGAATCAGAAATAAAAAATCTATTATTTAATCTGCTTATGAATCGCGAACCCGCGTTTTCGGCGTTTATTAATTTTTTAAAAAATAAACCTACTCTCAATGAACTAAAAGAAAAGTTCAACAATCCACATACTTTAACGACTTTATTAGAATGGGCAACCTGGCTAGGAAAAATATCTCAAAGCACGATAGAGCAGAAGTATTATCCCACACCCACAGCAAGGCAAAAATCCCTTAGTTTAGAACAGTTCTGGAGATTATTTAAAGCAGCTTATGATAGACTCAGAAAAACGGAGCTTGTTGGAGTCAGAAGCGCTTATGTGAAGGTTCCTGACCTGCAAGACCTTTGTTGCTTCTTGAAAGAGTTGACGTGCGACGAATTTGATAAACAACTGAGATTACTTCTGATAACACCCCCATACAGTCAAAAAATAGAACTTTCGGGCGCGCCAGTAGCGTATATAACACAAGAAATGAAGAAAAAGCAAAAAAGGCGGCATGTTCAACCATCTAAGTTTAATGACAAGGTTTTTGAGTTCAATAATAAGAAATACTACTTTGTTGCTATTAAAGAAAAAGGAGAAAAATACCGCGATGAAATTGCCAAAATATGATGAAGCGCGCTTAGACTATACTGATTTGCAACCTAGAAACTATAGTGGCTATTTTTTTAATAAAAACCCATTTCCCGCTCTTCCAGTTGCAGAAGAAGAGCCCGGAATATTTATAGATAGAGAAAAAATCGTTAAAAATCTATCGGATGTTACGAAAGAAGTATTTGTCACAAAAAAAACCCAGACTCTTGTTTTGCAAGGACTTTACGGAAGCGGAAAGAGTCACACCTTGAAATACGTTAAGTCAAGGGTAAACAGACAATTAGCGACACTGCAGAAATCAAAAGGGATTGCAGTCTATGCTCAAAGCCCGGGTTCAGATATCAGACACTTCTATTCAAATGTTGTAGATGATCTTGGCATGCAATTCCTTCAGATTCAGGCTTATCAAGTGATCTGGGATTTTCTTAAACGCAATCCGCAATCGATCGAGGCTAACTTCTTTGATGAAGAATTGGGAAACAAAGTTAAGTCCTTGCTATCTTCAGAAAGAGATGAGACGCCATTTTTACGTGAAAATTTTGACAGCTCTGGCGTGCGTATACTGGATGTTTATGCGGATATAAAACAGGAACTTGGGCCCAAGGTAAGACTTGACGATGCTCTCACGGCTTTTCTGAATCTAACAAATGAAGATAAGATTTTTCTAGCATGGCGGTGGCTACTCGGAGAGAATTTGAGAAGCGACGAAAGAAAGGATTTGGGGGTTAGCAAGAACCTCGAAGAAAGCGATGACATCTTAAAAGGTTTCGCCGCTCTCAAAACTCTTCTTGCCATGACTGGGTTCGACACATTGTTTATACTTGTAGATGAATTTGAAAAGATTTCGGAGTTACATCCTTTATCAAAGTCACGATATTTTGATGATTTCCGCCACTTTATTGATTTGAATCCAGAAGGACTTTGTATAATATTATGTGTCACACCTACTGGATGGGCTGAAATACAGTCTGCTGGGCATCCGCTTGCGAGGCGACTTATGACTAATGTTAATTGGCTCGAACCCTTTGGTTTGGAAGAAACTATAAGACTTATCAAGGCACATGTTGAAACAGAAAGAGGCCAGTTTGGTGAAAATCAAGGAATTACTGACAATGACTTGATTGGTCAGATTAAAGCAAAAGACGCTAAGCACCCAGACATATATCCTTTTACTCCTGATTCCATACAGATGATACAAGAGCTTTCAGCAGGTGTTGTAAGCGAGATTCTCCGAATTTGTAAAATCCTTATTGATGCCGGCTGTGATGAAGGATGTAAACCTCTCTCTGGCGTGATTACTAAAAAAATCCTGTCAATTTCCTAATGAGCATTTATAAGTGAACAATTTGTCGTATGACGAATTGATTAGAGACTTCCTAGAAAGATATTGGCAGCAGATTCTAGCGATAGCTGGGTTTATCATCGCAATCGGAGGCATAATATGGGGGATAATATGGGGGTCCCGACCTTCTCCCTTCCATGAAAAAGTGTTCGAGAAGAAATACTTTGAATACTCATCTGGGCATGAGACGGTAATAAGAACATATACTATTAAACTTGGAAAGATTCCCTATCTGAACAAGGCTTTATTTAGGAAGGTAGAACTCGATTCTTTCACTTTTTTTGACGCCACTTTTAGATTGTTTTTCTCTGGAGTTGAAGAACGCCACCTATTAGAATGGAAAGAGGATTGGACGATGAAAAACAAAGAAGACTGCAAATGTATCTACCTAAAGAAGCCTAGTGTACCTTTTAAATCAGATTTCAATGTAGTTATGGAAATCAACAGAGAACGGACAAAGGACAGTATTAATGAAAAAGTGAAAAGGGAGACAAAGACTGAAGCGGACGGAAAATTCACAAAAGTCACGATTCTAATAAATAATAATTGGGATATGCCCATTAGAAATTATGAAATTGCATATCCCATCCCAGCAGTAAATGATTTGGAATTTCTTCATGCTCTTCAAAAAGATGAAAAGAAAGACATTATAGTGAGGGACGAAGACATAACTTTGCACTTCCAAAATCCCGTTTCAGCAATAAAAACTATGCAAAACGTGAAAATCGGCTCTATAGACAAATTCATTCTAAAGGTCTACCTTGACATAGAGCCCGGAACAACTGAAATAGCATTTCGCTATAAAGTATGAATTTATGATTCATTATTCTTTTTCATGATAACTTCAAGGGCAAAAGCATTGAATAAAACCCTATCTTCAAAGGATTTTTCAAGGTCATTGAAGGAAAGACCGAGCATGTCCAAATACGCTTGAATATCACTCTGTTTCGCAAGGCGCATTCCCCAATTCTTCTTTCCAATTTTCCTACCACTTACATGACAAGTTCCTATGCCGGGAACTATTATGTCACCAAAGGCAGCAGCAATACGATAAGAACTTGTATCTGTGCCCTCAACATCGTTTTGGGCTAGAATGGGAATGGTTCTCCAATTTCCTACGCCTAATGCCCAGATTCTCTTTATCGTGACTGACGATATAAGCGCCAGTTTCTCATCCAATGTCTCAAAACCATTTCGACCAAAGTGTCGAAGTATCTTGGCAAGACGGCCCACAAACAACCACTCACAATCAACATGCTCAAAGAAACTAATGTGTTCTAGACTCTCAGCTGAAAGAACTGGCAATACCTCTAGCTTACATAGCTTGTTATAGTTTTCAATGATCTTATCCTCAGGCCAATCTAGGCTCAACTTAATATCAGCATCCTCTATTTTCTTATATGCATCCATCAATTCATTGACATTTGGGCCCCTGCCAAATTGAAGCGCTTGAAAAGCACCAGAATCTAGAATAACCGTTCCATCAAAATCAAGGACATCCTTTATTCCTTTCTCATAAACTTTCTTTCGCAAGGTTTTGCTCTTTAGTATATAATAAGCTGATACCATGACAGACTCTACCTCGAAAAACTTCCAGGGCCGAACAGTAACGGGAAGCGGCGTTCCTAGTGCAAGAAGCAAGTCACCAACCCCTTTCACGTACTGTTTAGATGCCAATTTTAGCTTGTTGCACTAGAACCTGGTTATTCGCCAATTGAATGCTAAAAAGATTTAATCATTCCTGGTAATAGTGAAAGAGAAATCGAGTTAGACTCCTGTCAATGTCCTCGCAGTGTGCCAAGAAGCACTGACCTAATTTTGAAATTCATGAATTCGTAAATTTCGTTACTCTTTATATTTAGTGTTAAGTTGGCGCAAATCCCAGAAGTCAACCAGGAATCAGATTCAAGCCAAGTTTGATCGACAATAGCAGCAGGTTTTTGGTGCTTTGAACTCGCTGAGTGCGCCAGCTTCTGCAGCAATTCGCTGAGTTCAGGCGCGCGTTGCAACTCTTTGTTGATGGAAAGCTTTTGGGGTGTATAAGAAGCATAAATAGGCAACCTGCAAAATCATGAGATTGAGGTAAGTTTGGTGTCACGGATTGTGGTGCTTCATGTAGGCGCGAATGCCAACAAGAAGTTTGGCGGTTTTCGCGCCCCAATCTTTGATGATGGTTCTTTTATTTTTATGCAGTTTCCAAAGAAAGAAAACCATAGACATGACCCGGAACCTCCGACATACGAGGAAAAGGGATGGGGGCCATATGTTCCGAAAGAGATCCTCAACTGTCGCATTCACTTGGACCCTAACTTTGAAACTCCTCCTACTTATGGACATGATAGAAGGCCTGATGATGATGTTATTTTTGGTTTAAAAAACGGAACTGGCCAGTTTAGGTTCGAACTCCTGCCAAGCATATTTTAGTCAATGTCTTCTTCCCAAATTCTATTGCCATTGAAATAACTAGGTATTTTCTCCTTGTTCTTATTCCTTCAACTATATCTGCTATTATGTTTCAGGCATATCGGAAAAGCATCGAAAAGAGAATCGATGTGCTAAATGCAGAAATTCCGAAAATAAAAGAACTACATACCGAATTTCAGAATCTTGCTAACAACACTCAAGAAATGCACAAGAATCTATCGGACAGACTTGAGAACATATGGGAAAGCTTGCAGTATTTCAACAACACCTTCGCCATCCAATGCCTTAACCCAAACTGTAGAAAGTGGATAAGCATACCCATTCTCTCATCACTTGTCAAAGAAATCCATTACGTCGATGGAAGACCGACAGGCAAGAAGTTTGTTGGAAGAGAAATGCAAGTAACATGTGAAAATTGCCAAGAGGTTTTCCACATAGTGTTTCCCTGAGCTGGGCAGTGAGATCTGACTGAAAATACGCGTTCGCAGTGGAACGGCGAGGTCTTGGAAAGAGCGCTGTCGTTATTAATATTTGCATTGCAAAAAAATCTTCAGTAAAGGGCTTTAACAAAACGCATTGCTAGTAATATCTGGTAACTTCAAGAGGGATACCATATTCTGTTTTCTTTTTGCAGACTTCACTAAATAAGCATTCTTCACATAAAGGTTGCACATCCAAGCATTTTCTTTTATTTGTCCACCATATATTGTCAATAATATCACCTAGTATGGAAGTTTTCTCCATAATATGCAGGAATGAGCACAATCCTGCATTTCTAAGTTCTCTTGCCTCATCAAGAGTTAGCATCCCTCTCAGAATAAGCTTCTTTGCAAGTTTTTCCTTAGGTACAACGATACCAAGCCTCATTTGTTGCTTTAGCAGTTGATAGTCAATTCCGGGGAAGATTGGGTCGTCAAATTTTACAATTCCTCTGCCTTGATGCATTATAGCGTTCACCATCACCATCTTACAAAGCGGATCATCGAAGGCTCTAAATTGCCTTGAATATCTCACAAAGTCTAACAAAGAACTGCTTGCCTCTTTCACCAAATTATAAAATTGGCCATCCCAGTATTCAAGCAGTTTATGTCCAAGATCTCTCCAATTTCTCTGTCGCTCTTTCAAAGCTGGCATTACATCACAGCCTTCATCATCTCTGAATATTTGCTTGATCTCATTAAGTGAAATCTTGGATAGTTTCTTTGCATCAAGAATTGAAACCATGCCACTCTTTTGACAAAGCCTTAAAGCCTTCCACATATAATATGCACCACGCTCTCTAGATTTGCCTTTGATGCCTTCACAGTATCTGTGTATGCCTCTACCATCAATCCACCAGTATCTGAAATTTATCGCATTGCCAACAGCGAAAAATTGGGAAACAGTAGAAAAACCTTCTTTGTCGCTTGGCCAGTAATCTTCGTCCCGCCAATCTAGTGGTGTATATTTACATTGATCCTTGATTTTGTTAAGCAATTTGCACACCTGATCTAGAACATCATAATCTAAATCGGCTACTTTTCCGAAGCTTAACCTCAGATACAATTTTTCAAGCATTCTCATCGAAAAACCTCTTTCGACACACACCAATCTTACGATAAATTTGAACAGATAGTTATATTAGTTCTTTCTAAGGATTAAGTTTATATGACTCAAGATAGTGAAAGGAAGAAATTCTTGTTAGAATTCTATCAAGTTTGTTGGAACAATGTTACAAGAGCAGAAGAAGCGGCTTGGAAAATGTTTGCGGCTTATACGGCTATCTTCGCTGGACTAGCTTTTGCTTCAGAGACAATAGGAATAGCAGGCTTTCTTTCAGTCTTGAGCATCTTCAGCTTTTTGGCCATTGCACTTTCGCTTAATGCTAATCTATGGTTTGTAAGAAACATTGGATTGATATCAAATCTCGAGAGAGAATTATTAAATGAATCTGACTATGGTGTTCTAATCCCTAAAAGCTATAAAGAAAAGGTTCCTTTTTTTTCTTTTAGAGTTTTTGAGGCTTGGTGGGTTCTTATTGTTGCATATTTCAGTGTCTCTTTCACAGTTCTAATATTTTTGTTTCCCCAGATCTCTGATTGCAATCAAAAACTACTGGTCTTGGCAATTTATCTAGTGAGTTTGTTTCTTACGATATTGTATGGAATTTTTCTTAGTCTGAGACATAGAAAATTCTTGAAGGGGGCACCGGGAAAACAACCTCAAATCCAGTCAATCAAGTGAAGCCCAATCGTTTTTGAAGATGTCTAGACTCAGTTTATCGATATTTCTTTTCGCGGACTGGGCTCTCTTCGCATTCCTCCTGAATGTAAGTTATGGATCTTTGCACGCTCGATTTTTTGAACCTCTACCCATTTGAATACACTGATTTAGACCCTGATTGCACCCTGCTAGTTGATGGAAAGAGATTTGGAGTCGAGTTCGAGAGATGCAGCCACTTTTTTCCGAAACATGGTCACTCTCCGGAGAAGTGTGATTTGATTGTCTGTTGGAAACATACGGGGTTTGGTCTTCTTTACCAGCCCGGCAATGAACATGAGGTTTTGATTTTATTCAGCGCCATGTTACCCTATCTGATCGAGTCCCTTCAACAGCTTGGCTTCACTGGTTCAGAATACTATCTTATTAGGAGATACAACCGTATTGCCATTGGTTCCCTTCTCATCAGCTAACTTCCTCACAACTGACGATAGTTCTAACATCATAAGATATCCTGATAGACCAAAGCATCCACGGCGCACCAATCCGCGAAGCTTCAGCGAATTTATGGATGAGTTGAAAACAGCCGTACCTGAACCTGATTTTCGACAATTGGAGACTTTCATAAACGAATTGAAGGGTTATGAAAGGAATACTTCTTCAGACGGGAAGTGGAGCTAAGTTACCTACGCTGAACATAGGCACTGAGCCGATCAAGGGAGGACAGCTTCCCTTAAGCATTGACTCCAAGGGAAAAGCCTCCATTGCATACTGTAATGTGAATGCCCGCCGTAAACCGCCTCTACTTGCTGAAGATAAAGCAAGAAAAATCAGGGATCTCTTGAGTCAGCCTAAGAAAGATTGGCACAACATAATAGCTTCTAGCACAACAGAACTATTAGAAATACTGAGGAGAATCATCAAAATACTGCAATCTCATAGCAACGAGCAGTAACGTCTGTCTTCACTATGCTGCTTCTTCCCACGCGCATATTATTCTTGCAATAGCATACAGAAAAAAAGGGGGTTTTGCGGGAGACGTCTCCATGACGTCACATATGAACAGGGATGTTATTCCACAGGGCGGGCAGACAAGCCGCGCGCGCTTAATCTACCGCAAAATGCACTCTTTTCCGTATTCTATTGTCTCGACGCTCTTACAGTAGTTCTTGAACAGTTGTGGGTTTTCAGTGTGCACTGGAAAGACTCGCTTAGGCT
>Ga0315280_10012079_pt1 | contig 10508 bp, 9 predicted proteins | sample YL17G06_40_MG_FD_203697 | JGI IMG/M metagenome (GOLD analysis project Ga0315280, IMG submission 203697) | Sediment microbial communities from Yellowstone Lake, YNP, Wyoming, USA - YL17G06_40 | ecosystem: Environmental > Aquatic > Freshwater > Lake > Sediment | place: USA: Wyoming | collected... | reverse complement strand
GACGCTGTGGATAACATAACACTCCGCGACCTCATTCACAGCCGGTTAACTGAACTTCTCAACGTAGAAGTCGTCAAGCGAAGCGGGAATCGAAGTAAACGTGCTGTTGCTAAATGGCGGCGAGAACACAGACTGTCCTAATGCTGTCCTAGTACCCCTTGGTTGACTGTTCACTGCTGGCAGTTCAGTAGCACGTCGAATTAGAAAACCAAGCCAAAACGGATTGCATACGGCGAATGCCTACGGCGTAGGCAAACGAACCTTGAGGTAACACGGGCATAGTTTTTCGCAGCCACGGCCTCAAGCAGACTCTCGGTTGTGAACTTCGCTTTCATGTGGCTTAACCAACTGGTCACGGGGTCCGCGCGAAGAGGCGCCAAGCGAGTTCCATGTATTCCTCAAAATCCAGTTTCCGTGTACGTCTCGCTTTCATTCTGGCTGTTCCTTCTTGTCTCCGCGAATGAGGAAAAACTGGCTCTCCATTCTCATGACGTTTGGTTCTTGCTTCTGGCTTCCTTAACTTGCGCGTAGAGTTGCTGCAAGGTCTTCTCGTAACAGTCCCCGCATAGGTCTTGATCGTTGTACTTGATGCTGTTACCTCCAGTAGTGTAGTACCTATCAAACGTGCGATGTGAGGTTGATTGTAAGGTTCGAGTAGCCGGAGGGTCTAGTTGAAGTCTATGCTACCGTCTCGCGGAGGAAACAGTTGCAGGAGCTTGTCGTCGGTCCGTGTTCTCACTATTAGACTACCAAACTTGTCTAAAGTCCCTGACGATGAGCGTTGAGGTAAGCTAATGTTGGATCAAAAACTATAGAACCAGATTACACTGGGCACGTCTGTGTGTGGCAAATGCTGCAGACCGATCAGGTCACAATTACGGCATGTGGAGACTGCGATGAATGCAGTAAGCAGGCGACTGCTCTCACAAAGTTGTGGTCACAAGTTCGCGATCGAGCGCATCCCACCCGCTTCACATGGCACTGCCATACCTGCAGTCAAGATCGCCACGTCGTCATTGACTAGATCACCGATGACTTGGTTCGACAGTGTTGACTGTGCAACCGTACTGTTGGATATGCGCAAATTGCGGCTGGAAGACCGAAGAATCCATCGACACATGCCCGAATTGCGGAAACCGCATCTGGCACAAGATCAACCGAGTCCAGAGAATAGACTCAAGCCGAGTTTGACAAGTCACAATAGGTAGGTCCTTCGCATCAATCCCAGTCTAAGAAGGAAACCCACTCCACCACGACAGAAACAGCAGCCGTGTGTGTGGGTCTAATGGTGCGCACACACACACGAAAATTCATCCTAACGACGAGATGCGCTAAGGCTCACTTCGAACCTAAAGGCGCCCACTCACCTAGGAAGAATGTAATGGCCGTGACGAAACTAAGCACTTTCGATATGTCGTTGAACGCTGTATCCAGCGGATCGGATGGATAAGAGAAACCGAACACAGCCCAAACCGCAAAGACGATAAAGAATCCGGCCAGAGAGAAGAGAGTGTACCTAGACAATCTCGTCAGGGGAGAGAACGTGAGGAACGACATGGTTGAAAGCTCCACGAGAAAGAGCGGCAAGAAGAATAGCAAACGAAAGATTATCGGTGCAGGAGGGATGGGAGGGTATATCCTATTCAGAACGATCAGATCGAAGGGAAGCTCGAAAATCATCGGAGCCGACGCAGCTCCGACAAAGGCACTCAACAACGCGACCTTGAACCCGTGTCTCCTCGTCAAGAGTAGGATGATGACGAATGTTGCCGCTGCACATGTTTCGGTAACAGGGCTGACCGGATTGGGCGCCGTGTACGATTGATAGACGGCGACCAGATTGGCCTGCAAAAGCACAAAACCGTAGGTGATCGAATCGATGAAAAACGCCACCAGAGAGACACCCCAGATCAACACCATGAATATACTGATCTCCCTTCCAGGTCTCGCCGGGGCGATTGATGATCGCAGTCTCACGCCAAGGTATGCGAACGCGGCCGCGATCGCGAGTAGCAACACGGCCAACAAGATAGAATCGGTGCCCGTGTAGGGTGCCCAAGTACCAGCCATAGAGTTTCGTTATTTTCGCAGCATTCTCCACTATTTACACTTGCGTATCTCTTGGGTGGGAAGGAGATGCGTTTCATCATCTCAGATCCACTGTTGTTGCCTCTAATTCGAAGGCCTCGGTATTGCATGGGGGCACTGAAATGTTTGAACAGTTACAGTTGGATTTTTTCTCGGGGCGGGCGCTGATGCTCTGTGAATGGGCTGTCTTTCGTGTGTGTGCGCACCATTGATACCACACACAAAATACATGAACGACGGTTCAATTCTAGGTGGTCGCATCAGTGTACGCGGACCAACCCAACTATACCTGGCTCTCGAACACGGTTGCTTCTTGTCCCAGAGGTTCACCGTCCTCGAAAATGACCCACTTTGCTTTCGCTTTTATCCTATGTATTGAAATGTAGAAACCGTAAATGTAGCCGTATCGAGATGTCATTACTCTTAGATTGTTTTTATCTTTGTTGATCTCTTTCGAATTCCCATTATTCCATTTCTTAATCTCGAAACAGATTAGATCGTTCTGGGTATTGTAATCTCTCTTGTGAACTATGATGTCAACAAATCGTTCTGTTACAGATCCATCTTCGTTTTCGATTGGTTTTCCGTGTCGTTCTCTGCCAGTAGTTGTTCCTCGTGAATCACGATAGTACTTAAAAGAACTGTTAAAATCACAATCCACAAAATAGTCTGGAATCTTGTTCTGGAGATAGTGGGCGAATCTAAAGACAATACATCGTTCGCAAACACCTTTGCCGCTATTTCTCTCTAGGATGAACTTGTCTTCAGTATACAATATACTGAGACATTCTCTCACCAGTGCCTTTATTTCGTCTAGTGTTGAGCCTCTGGAAACCATGACCAACACCCGCCTAAGAAGACCGGCAAGCATCCTGCGGTAAGAACGTCTCTTAGATCTGTTGTTTTCTCAGTCGCTATTTCCCTTGTATATCCTACGAATAGTGGGTCTTTTCGTCTGTACAATATCAATGGTGCACACACAAATCTGACGGTTCACAAAAGATACAGACAGCAACTATATGACATTGAAAAATGCAGTATCTTCTTTGTGGCAACCTATTGCGAAGACTAGAATCCAACTCCGCAGAGTCTCAGCGTTTTGATATGGTCCAACAACTCGTTCTGCGGGTCAGGAGTTCCCACATAGTCAGGAAATCCCAGCAGTTCCAAGTAAGCATCTGCAAATTCAACCAGTTTCCTTGTCGCTGCCTTGGCAAAATCAAAGGGTGAGAAGATGGTCCAAGTAGTCTTGCCGAAGGCATTGTATATTCCCCAGTCGGTCAATGGTTCGAATGGTTTTGAGCTTGAACTCAAACTGGCAATGTCTCTAAGGACATCCGGATGATCTTTCAGATCCACGACGTTTGCTACCCACACCTCGCCATTCTTGCCATGATATTGGAAACCTGCTTTGAGAAGACCTCTGGTGTGGATAACTGACTCTCGCATACCATACATGATTCTAATGAGATCCCGATTCTGGTCAATCAGGCCCCATAATTTTGCGTTCACTGCTTTTAGAGCAGCCAGAAAATCATCGCCTGCCTTCTTGTTGAGGGAGGTCTTGTAGGGTATGTCGTCGCGCTTGAATTTCACACCCAGCCTCTCCCGAGTTTCGATAGCGAGACTGTCGAAGATTCCACAAACGAGCGCGATATAGTGTCTGAAATGGTACATCGTGCTCTCCATGGTGTCGTTGTCGGCTCCCGAATAATACTGGAAGCCCATTTCGTCTATGGCCATCAACACGTTCGTAAATCTGCTAGCGAATTCGGCAAGTACCTCGGTACTTACATTGTAATGAGGAATCTTCGATCTGAAGGAGCACCAATACCAGTACCAACTGCTTCCTACATCACAATCACTTGATAGAAAATAGACTCCCTTGCTCTTCGCAAACACATCCATAATTTCCAACGCTTCTTCCACGGTCAGAACGCTGCACTTGTTCCTTGTCTGAAACCAAGCGCGGTTGGCAAGAATCGAATGGTCATCGGTTACCATGAAGTCAACGTCACCATATCTGGTCAACAGTTCCAACGCCAAAACTAGGGTAATTTTGCGAATGTCGTCCAAGGTGGGTGGCGTATTCGAAAAAAGGCTGGAGGCCAAAGACGAAATGGTCTGTGGAGGAAAACCAAAGAAGATTCTTGCAATCGTTCCATTAGTCTGCGGGACGCTTAATGAGATAGGGTTTCCACTCGCATCTCTTGAAGCAATGATCTCCTCAACTCCAGGAATCGAGACCGACGAATCTGGAGATAACATGAATCGAAACAAATCTGAACTGCGGAAAGACAACAATTTCTGCAATTTGACATTTGAATTGGAAATACTATTCGAGTCAAGGAGAATTCTAAAACTGTTCTCTCTGAGAGACGAAATCACTCTACGCAACCGAGCCACCCTCCCGCAGCTTTGAAAGAGTTGACGAATATACGTGAAATGAGCCTTTGAATTCGGCTTTCTGTCGCATGTAGTGAAGCGTACTCTTTCCAATGCCGAGCCGTTTCGCTTCGGACTGACCTAAAGACAGAATTCTGGCTCGCAGCTCGCGATCGTCATGCCTCACTAGTTTGACTGCAGGCTCAGCAAAATCAACGGTGGACGCCCTATTGACCAGCAGCTGTCCAAGCTCTGTTCCCTTCTGCTCGATGATCGTGTCCCACTTCAACACTCGCCCTTTGTAGGTCGCGCCTGAGTTGAACCGCTCCCGAATCAAGTCGATGAATCGCTGTCTCGCTTCAGGTTCGAATTGGTAGCGATAGTCGTCGGCAGTGAAGTAGAAATCCGACAGCTTCAACGTTTCAGTCTCAAAAGCCTCAATCACAGCAATATCGGATAGCCAGCGAAAGGCCTCCTGCAAATCATACACAAGAGACTGCTTAGTCTGGTAGTCGCTGAAGTCGTGCAAGAATCCAACTGATGGTTCTAACCCCACAGTGTTGATCGCTCGTCTGCATTCCCCTTCCAGAACACCGTACGCATAGTTCAACGCCAAATTGACAGGATCAGACGCATTATTCTGATGACTCGACGTCATGCGACCTTGGAAATCCAGATACTCAGGCATCACCTTCCCGAATGCTTCCCAGTACCGTCTAGCCACACGTCCCTCAACAGTGCGAAGATCAGGAACAGTGGTTGCTCTCCTTAGCTTAGTTGCCTCAAGCCTCGTTACTCGAAGTTCTCTAGGAATATCGTACCGTTCACCGAGCCAATCGAGAACCTGTAGGCTTCTAGTAATCTTCGCTTGAACAAGCGCTCTCGCAATCGTGAACTTCTTCCTAGGATCACTAGCAGCTTGGAACTGAGCAGCCCTAAGATCAGCCTTCACAGGCATCGGAGGCAGTATGCTGGCAATTACAGTACCATCGAAGTTCATTATGAAAACTGGAACCTTATGCTTCGACAGCCAGTGGAAAGCCTGCAGCGAAACGTATCCACTATGGCCGTCAATGATGATGCTGCTGTAGGGAAAACGTCGAGGACGAAAACGGAACGTAGACCCAACCTTATCATCTTCTCGTCCATTGATAACCTCAAGCTCGGAGCGCGATTGCAGGTTCTGAACTCGAACCTTCACACCCCAACCAGAGAGATGAAGAGGGTTCACTGCGGGAAACCTCCCAGCAGTTCTTTTTCCATCAAATCAAGGACCGAACGTTGTGCTTGAATGAAAGAGCGCACTCCTTCTCGATAGGAAGGCAAGAACCTGCATAATGTCTTTGAAGTCTCGATGAACAATTTCCCGTATTTCAACTCGGCAGCGCTCATAGCCAATTGAATGATCCTAGATGGTTGAGATTCTCTATAACCCCTACCTTCCCAGTAGTCTAGGAAGTCTTCCGCCTCAGAGAATGAGTTTGCTATCATCTGACAGAGATTTGCCAGGCTGTTCTCAACGTCCTTGTTGTCTAGCGATTGCACTACCTCTTGCTTCGGTAGGATGAATCGGAACTTCTCCTGTGGAAGCCACATTCTCATTATTTGACCAAAATTGCTCTTTGCGACTGCCCTTGGAATCCTGAATGCTCTCAGAAAACCATAGAGCGTGAAGCCGTAGTACTTCTTCGGTCGCCCACTTTTGTGAGGTTCGGTTTTGTATACTATCAATTCCTTGGTTTTTCGGGTTAGAATTTTGAGATGAGTGTCGATGGTTGACTGGGGGGGCCGTCTGAGTTTTGGCCTTCCGTCAGTCAAGTATGGTAGAGCTTTCTGTAACTCGTACAATGTCATTGGTCCATTAAGCAAAAGCGTCGTTCTTAGGGCGTTTAGCTTACGCCTCATCTTTCCCGCACGGACTGACATGAAACGTATACTCCAGTTTTAGTTGAATATTCGACGAAGTTCGGCATATATGCCTTGTGAAGGTACCCTTTGGGTAGGGCGGTATCTGTTGGGAGAAATCACCCATGTGGGTTGGGTTGTTGTCAAGCGAAGAATACCCCCCGTAGAGGGAGGTTTCGACGCTTGAGGGATCTTGAACCTCTTCTGGATATGATTCGATTGACGGTTTACACAGCTTACATTACGACTGTCCCGAAACCGAATAGTCTCCTCATGATTGCTAGACCCGAGTCTGGGAAGACGGAGGTTCTCAAGAAGTTCATTCCGAACAAGAACATTGTCTACCTAAGCGATGCCACGGCGTATGGAATTGAGCGCGACTACTTGCACAAGATCGAGTCAGGTGAGATACGTCACATCATCATTCCTGACCTGCTCAAGCCATTGTCACGCAAAGAATCCACAGTGAAGACATTCATCACCTTGATGAACGCTCTGATTGAGGAAGGTCTCGCGTCCGCTTCCACTTATGCGGTGCAAAGGATTGCAGGACCATCGAAAAGCCATGTCAAATGTGGAGTGATCACCGCCATCACAAGCGCGGAACTTCGCGATCAACGCCACAGCTGGGGAAGACTCGGCTTTCTTTCACGGATTGTTCCGTTCAGTTATAGCTACGGAATGGCGACCGTGAAGAAAGTCTTCGACTACATACTCGGCCTAGACTACCTAAATGAATGCGACATCGAATTGAAGCGTATTCCTAGGCAAGATAGGAAAATCAAACTTCCCCAAAGGTACGCACAAGAAATCCTACCCTCAACCACTACAATTGCGCAGGCAGAGCAGACGTATGGGTTCCGTCTGCAAAAACAGTTCCAAGCCCTCCTTCAAGCGTCTGCTCTGGACAAGGGTCGCGGCACAGTGAATCAAAGCGACGTAGACCGCGTTCTGCGATTGATGAACTGGGTTAACTTCGATGAAAGACCCATCGCTTGAGGTGAGTTGAATGGATCATGCGCTAACTTATCGAATGACGATTGCGACTAGGTGGTACGATCAATCCGGAGGAAAGGCTCGACTGCATGAAGCCCACTTTAAGGCAGCGCGTGTCGGAAACATTCACACTGTCAGAACGAAATTGGCAGACTCGGGCGTGCCATTCTTTCAAAGAAACATTTGGAAAAGGTATCACAAGTGGTACCGAAGGCGAGCATCAGAGTAGGTTTCGCGAGAGAACAGCCAGCACTCAAAGCCAGTCCTGAAGTGCAGATAGAGTTCCGTGATCTGGAGTTCCGAGGTAAGCGTTACAGTGCCTATCGGAGGCCTTCCTCTGTAATGCGCTATGTTAGGAGGCGTCGGAAGCATGCCCGCCGTCGATAAGGTCAACAAATTGAAGATCGATAAGGACTGCTTCGTCGAACGCGAATGGTTGAATGATTATGTACGAACAGTCAGAACCATCTGTCAGCAACATCACGTCCGGGTAGTTTCAATCAGGACATGCAACAGTCGTAGTAAGGGACAACATTTCTATGTTGAAATAGTCCCCACAATTGACGCAGACTTAGCCAACAGACTGCAGTTCTTACTGGGTGATGATTGCAGAAGAGTTGACTTCAATCGAGCAAGGATAGAATCTGGCCTAAACGAATGGAACAAGCTCTTCGAACGAAGTTGCATAAAGCTGAGAACGATCTACAAGCGCTCTTGTGCCTCAAAGAGACCTTACGCACGTCAGTCTCCCTCGTTACGCGTGAGCAGACTGATGTCTATGCCTTGAGGCGTCAATTGAAGGAGGTGGGTTGATTGTTTCCGCATAGATACACCTTGACGGTGACAGAGGACATGCACAAGCGGCTGGAAGAGGAACGGAAACGTCGTTTTCTACATTCTATACCCGAAACAATACGCATGATCTTGAGCGAACATCTTTCGCGTTCCGGTGTGAGCTAGGTAACGCCAAACCTTTGTTCGTGCGCAGAATATGACTTGCTTGAACCACCTTTGACTCAAGAGGATGACATGAAGGCCATAGATGGACAAGCTCACATACTGAAGGACAATATTCGATTCTGCCAGTCTTGCAGAGAAGCAGGGGATACCTACACCGAGCTCAAAGATCTAGCGAAAGAAGCTCTAGCAAGTGGCCTCGGTTGGGAACAGGACATCTCCAGCGGGGCATTTGGAAAGGCTGTAGGGAAATCAGCTATGCTCACTTATCTTTCGTTTGTACTGCTACCCCTTTCCTATGGAATCTTGTTCGATTTCTTGGCGGGCAATCTGGTCGCGAGCTTCATGCAGGCAAGGACACTACTTGAGCAGCTTGCGAAATGCTTTCTAGCTGACATAGAAGAGATGGATGAAAGTTTCTTTCAGGAAAGACTTCGATTCATAGAGAAGTCAAGGAGCATAGCCAAGTCAGTCGAATCCCTAGGTTTGGATGCCTTGCAGCTCTGGGGGAAGCTGTCTGACGATTGGGTGCACATGAAGCGTTTGGAGAAATTAGTGACGGCAGTCTCGCAAAGAGGGATTCCCAGTTATGGGATCATAGTTCCAATTGTGTATGATACCGAAGATATACCCGATACTGTAGAGTTGAACAAGTGCATTAGAACGCTTAGAGGCTTGCTGGAGGATACGGTTCAAAGATGGAATGCAACCAGTCGGTACGCGGCCAATGCAGATGGGAAACCGTACCTGAAACCTAGGCGCCAATCGAGAGAAGCTTCGGAGGAGCCCCGCTTCTAGTTTGACCTTGTGGAGAGGTGTGCGCACCAGCATACCCACACACTAAAACGACGAACGACGGTTCAAATTCGCGGAACGACTAATAAGGAAAATGGGAGGAGATGAGTTGGTAGCTTCAATTGTGTTTCTTGTAAGGACATTCGGTGTTGCCGCATCTCTCGCACAGACCGAAGTAGGGTAAGTGAATGTTGGCAGCATTTTCGGGAGACTCCGAGTAGAAGTCTGTGAAATCTCGAGCGGTCGAGTTTATCATGTCAACTAGCCAGTCTTCAGGCTCCAGGAACTCCTCAAGTGATGAGACTGCAACTTTGTCGCCTGCTTCTTTGTAGAGTATGCATTGAACAACATCCCATGGTTTCAACTTTTTAGAACTCTTGGCTTCAACCTTCATCTTCTGATGGGTGGCATCTTCGAAGACAAAATCAGCTCTGCCATTGAACTGCCCAGAGAGTTGTTCGGGTTCCACAAGAGTGTATCCTTTCTTTGTCATGCGCATTATTGCGTGAATCCTGCCGATCTGAGCAAGAACATCGAATTGGCGGCGTTTCTCTAACGGTTCCTTAGCATAAGGTGCCTGAACAAAAGCCGGGCAAAAGAGCTTCTTGGCAAGTTCAGCTGGTTTGAGTATCCTTTTCGTGACTGTCCTTGGCGGCTTCGTTTTGTCTGGTTGCTGACTATATATCTCTCTCAAATCACCTTTTCCTTGGCTTATGAAAGCCCAAGTTTGTCCGAAATCATATTCTTTCATTCTATTCACCTCCTTCTCAGGCCACGGCAAATACTATCCAGAAGATTTATGTAAAGAGGTCTTTACATCATTGGCCACGGTCTTTACACATGGTGCCCTGGACGCGTCTCAAACGGCCTAATGGCGAGATCAAACGTGAACTGTACGAGGAACTGAGTAAGGGAGGACTTCGTGAAACAGAACTCCAACGAGTCACCGGTCGGTCACGTCCGACGCTGGAAGTCTATCTCACCAAAGCTGCAGAAGACGGTGAAATCGAGAAGGATCCAAAGACTGGAAAGTATAGTCTAACGCCTGCAGGAAGGGCAGAACTTGACAGATTGAGGACGGCGCAGGGTCTCGAGCATGCCGATTGCCACTATCAAGCAGAGATCGATCCTAGACGGACCTGGAGAGATTCGCACCTTTGGCCCCGCGAATGGCCTCGCCCCAATCTCTTCTACACAAGTTCTTACTACAGCGAGTTGCCGTTGCCAGCGAAGGTATATGCTGCGGTTTATGCAAGCAAAGAGTTGCGGGATTGGTTCCTAACTTATCAGTCCGACGCAATGGCTGAAGTGGAAATGGGTCATGCGGGAGCAAAAGAACTTCCACAGTTGGTCTTGAAAAATCCGATGGTGATCGAACCAGG
>Ga0315280_10012077_pt1 | contig 10509 bp, 10 predicted proteins | sample YL17G06_40_MG_FD_203697 | JGI IMG/M metagenome (GOLD analysis project Ga0315280, IMG submission 203697) | Sediment microbial communities from Yellowstone Lake, YNP, Wyoming, USA - YL17G06_40 | ecosystem: Environmental > Aquatic > Freshwater > Lake > Sediment | place: USA: Wyoming | collected... | reverse complement strand
GGGATCCAGCTTCGTTACGAAGGCATCGTACCCACCCTTGTTCGCACTCTGGTATGGGCCGGTGCCGTCGAGAGGAGGGAAGGTGGGGAAGTCAGTCGAGTTGGTCCTCCCCGTGATATATGCGTAGCCGTCGGAGTCCACAACAATCCCGCCGCCGTAATCGTTGGCATTGTCGTCCCCGCTACCGCCCAGGTAGGTGGAGTAGACAAGCGCCGTACCCAGCGGATTCAGTTTCGTCACGAAGACGTCGGTCGCACCGCCGGAAGTCCGCTGAAGAGGATTCGTCAGGGGGTAAACTGGGAAGTCACCAGAAGTGGTGTCACCAATCAAGTAAGCATTGCCGGAGCCGTCCACGGCAACGAACTTCGCTTGGTCCGTGCCGCTACCGCCCAGATAGGTGGAGTAGCTCAGGACCGGGTCGATGACGAGGGGCCGGCGCGCATCATATTTGGCGATCTCGAAGGCGACCTCGTATTTTGGATTTTCGATTCTCGATTTTGGATTGGCGCTCGACCGGGCGCGCAGCACGTAGCGGCCGTCAAGGAACTGCCGATTTTGGGTTTTCGATTTTAGATTTTCGATTTGGTAAACGACTGGCTTGTGGAAGCGGACCTCGCCGTCGTCGGTCTGGATCACCAGATCGCCGGTGGAATCGATTTGTAGCGGTGAGGCGCTGCCTCGCCCGTCTGGGGCGACCCGCCGGGTCGCCCCTACGAGGCCATCCAATTCCAGCCGGATGGCCTTCGGATCGGCCCCGGGAGCCACGACGAAGTCATACTCCAACTGCCGCTGGTTCCCGTAATAAACCAGATCCACCCCCGGATAGACGTTCTCGTACTTCACCCTGGCGTAGTTGGGCACATTGGCGCGCCACTTCTTCGGATCGTTGCCGAGGAAGTAGTGGCTCTTGCCCGGCAGCTCCTCGAGGCCAGTGACCTTGGCTGAAGAATTTGCGCCCCGCAGCTTCAGGCGGAGAACTGCCGGAGTCCGGGATTCGGGGTTCGGGGCTGGGGAATTGTTGATTGTCGATTGATGATTGTCGATTGAGGAAGGAAGAAGCCCGTTCGTGGTCCGCAGTCCGTTGGCTGTTGTTCGCTGCCACTGACTACTGACAACTGACGACTGACGACTTCTCAACGCCAACACCACTTCGTTGGATGTCAGGAAGAGGCTGTAGCCGCGGCCGCGGGAGAGAAACTTCACCCGAGGGTCGGTCTGCCCCTGATTCAGCTCGAAGCTCAGCGGCAGTTTGCCGTAAGCCGCGACTACCTGGGCCTGACTCGCCTGCTTGGCCGCAGGAGTGGATTTCGGCCCGGCGGCGTGGTCGCCCGCAACGACAAGCGCGGGGAAGGCCAGAAGCAGGCACAAGGCGCCCACGCAGGCGGCCCAGAGATGCTCGTACGCTGAGTGAAATCGCTCAAGACTCATGCTGCCCTCCCGCCTCTTTTCCTGGGACCAACCTGGTTTGGTTCACCTTGAGCCGGATACCACTGAACTGGAATACTGTCAATCGAAAAGAACCCATGAATAGGTTGGCAAACCGACGGGCCATCACTTCTCCACCGGCAGCGCCGGCTCGGCGCTCCATTCCTCCCACGCGCCGTCGTACACGCGGACGCGCGGGTAGCCCATCAGACGCAACACGAAATAAACCTCGGCGGCGCGTATCCCCATCTGGCAATAAGTAACCACGTCCTGGTCGCGCGCGACCTGGGCCGCGGCGAAGAGCGCTTCAAGCTGCTCGGCGGGGCGGAAGGTCTGAATCTCGCCGGGTTCGATGGTCCGGCTCCAATCAATGTTCACGGCGCCCGGGATGTGGCCGCCCGTCAACTCTCCCGCAGAGCGCGCGTCCACCAACTTCACCGCAGGGTCCTTCAGGTGCGCCGCCACCCACGGAGAAGTGGCGATAAGTGCGCCGTTCGGCTTCGGGGTGAAGTCTCCCGGCGCGACGCTGGGAGTTTCGAGCGTGGTGGGTCGGCCCTCGCTCTGCCACTTCCGGAAACCACCGTTCAGGATCTGGACGCGCTGGTGGCCGAAGAACTCCAGAACGTAAAACACGCGGGCCGCGAAGCGCTGACCCTGACTGTCGTAGAGGACGACGCGCGAGGTGGTGTTCACGCCTGCCATCCGAAACAGCCGCTGCGCCCAGTCCGGCGCGAGCGGAAACCCCCGGCGGTTGGCCTGCAGGTTGTCCGTCGCGGCCGCGGGAAGGTTTACCGCTCCGGGAAGGTGTCCCTGCTGATACTCCCCCGCCGAGCGCGCGTCGAGGACGCGTACCTTAGCGTCGGACAAGACACTCGCCAGTTCGCCAGTTTCAATCAGGAGTTGGGGATTCCGGTATCCTCCGCCCTGCGCCCTGAGCACCGCTGTCCCCAGCATCGGCGGAGCAAGTAAGAGCAGCAGCCCTCGAAGCCTCATCCTGCCAACCTCCTTAAGTCCATGGCAATTGCGCGTCGCGCGGCGGCGGGGCCGCAGGGGGCCAACCGGTTCCGGGCCGAGGCGCCGATCACCAAGCCGCCAGGCAGCATCCAGATAACATCATCCCGGCCGACCACCCCCAAGAGCAAAAGCGCCTGTCAGCTTACGCTGCCGGTGGTTTGGGCGTTAGCGGCGGGAGTTCCCGCGCCTGCACCTCGGATTGAAACCCTTCCCTTCTATGGCTGCCGTCGCAAAAGGGTTTGTTCTCAGAATGCCCGCAGCGGCAAAGGCTTATAACCGCCCGCCCCCCCAAACCGAACGGCTTGCCTTCTCCATCCGAGAGTACCACTTCGCCCTCCACCCGCAGGGGACCATGGTTGTTGACTGTAATTTTCGTCAAGTGCCCCTCCACCCAAACGGTTTTACCAGAACACGAACCAGGGCGCAAAAAACCGTGACGCCATCGCGCGCTGCAAGACCGTGCCGGCGCCGCAAGGGAATTGCTCCGCGCCCCGGTGTAGGATACCCTAAGCTCGCCTGGGCGACGCCCAGCCCTGCCCGACGGAGGCAGACGGCCATGGCGGCGAACCTCACACGGATTATAGAGCAGTTGACGCTGGAAAGAGACATCCTCCGGGACGGCGGCTACGGACGCTCTGCGGGGGTGCCTTGGAAGCCCACGACGCTTTTCCGAGACTCGGTCACCTGCCTCAACTTCGGCTTGGCCGTGAAGAAGCGTTCCTGCAAGGAATGCCTGCTGTGGGAGTGGGTACCGGAAGGCCATAGACACCAGGATATCCCCTGCCACTTCATCCCCCTGAACGAAAGTGGCGAGACCATCGCCTCCCTGGAAGCCCAGGGCGACCGCCAGAGGGCGGAACACGTTCTCCTGGGGTGGTTGGAGAGAACCATCCATCAGTTAGAGGAGCGAGTCCGCCGCGCCGAGCAGGAACCCCCGGACGACTAGAACGACACCTTCCCTTGCGCAATCCCGACAAGCAAGAGCCGCAGACCTAAAAGACAGGTCTGCGCTACAAGGGCAACTGAATCTGCATGCAGAGGTTCATCGCCGGCGTGACTTCGCGGAACACCGCCAACATGGATTCCACCAGATCCAGGCCCGTCGTGCGGCGGACTTCTTCCTCCGACATCGGGTAATAGAGCTGAAAGCCGGCCCAGTGGTTCCCCGGCGCCGCCGCGAGAAATTTGCGCAGCTTCCGCATCTCCGGGAAATTGGCTTTCGAGAAGACCGCGGGCGCGACTTCCCAACTGCCGGCATGCAGCATGAAGCCTTCGCGGCAGATCAAGCGTCTAAGCTCACGCTCCAGGGAACCTTTGGGCTTGAGCGCCGCGAGGAGCCGCTGCCAGTCCCAGTCGGAGGCGAGCTGACATTCGCGAAATTCGCGCGGCGCCTTCAAGTAGCCACGCTCGACCTGCAGGCCGCACTTAAAGAGCTTGTCGTCCGTATCCACTTCGATGAAGAACTTCGCGCAACCGAAACTGACGTGGCTGGAAACCGGCTTGGCCTGGCGGTTGGCGCGGGGCAGGTAGGCGATCCATTGCCAGTAAACCCCGCGGCCCCAACGCTCCGTCACAAACGGCTGCTGGCAGCGCGCCTCGAGCTCGAGCTTCAGAATGCGCGTGATGCGCTCGTGGTCCTCCAGGTTCCCCACGCGAATCCCGCGCCGAAAGTCGAGAAACTCCGGCCGAAACCCAATCGCCACCTTGGGCACCGGCAAGGCCAACTCGGATTCACCTGCCATGATTCCACCGCCAAGCCTCCAGGATTTGGCCGTAATTATAGCGGAAGGGCGGGGTCGCGGGTGGCGCGTACCTCGAACCTTTTGCCATGTATGCGATTGCTGACCTTTGCCGGCTCGCGCACTCCTCCACCCAGGCAATACCTGCGTAGGGAATAGCGCAAAATTGTTCCGTAACTCTGCGGCTTCTGCCGTGGGCGAGATTCAGAACGCTTCCCACCACTAAAACGGCCGCAGACGCCGCACTCCAACGCCTCCATTTTGTTTGGCGGGATGAACCCGCCGCTACAGATCACGCGCTGCGGGCGGAGCGGCGAGCGTGGTAGCCGCTGATGAGGACCTTCGACATCTCGTCGCGCTGGATCTGGTTGGTGCCTTCGTAGATCTGGGTGATCTTGGCGTCGCGCATGTACTTCTCGATGGGGTAGTCGTGCATGTAGCCGTAGCCGCCGAAGATCTGCACGGCGTCCACGGTGACTTCCATGGCGACGTCGGAGGCGTAGCACTTCGACATGGCGGAGTAAAGCGTGGGGCGCTCCTTGGGTTGCTTGTCGATGTGGCGCGCGGTGGCATAGCTGAGGGCGCGGGCGGCTTCGATCTTCATGGCCATGTCGGCCAGCATGAAGCGCACGCCCTGGAACGAGGCGATGGGCGCGTCGAACTGCCGGCGCGTGCAGGCGTATTCCAGCGCCAAGTCGAATGCACCCTGGGCAATCCCCAACGCCTGCGCGCCCACGCCGGGCCGGGAAGCGTCGAAAGTCTTCATGGCGGTGATGAAGCCGGTGCCCTCGCGGCCCAGGCAATTCTCCAGGGGCACGCGGCAATCCTGGAAGATCAGCTCCCGTGTGGCGGAGGCGCGAATGCCCAGCTTGTCTTCCTTCTTGCCAAAGCTGAAGCCCGGCGTGCCTTTCTCGACCACGATGCAAGAGGCGCCGCGCGGTCCCTTGGCGGGGTTGGTGAGCGCGATGACGGAGTAGAGCTCCGCTTCTCCGCCATTGGTGATCCACTGCTTGGTGCCGTTCAAAACGTAATGGTCGCCGTCGCGCAGGGCGGTAGTCTTGACGGCGGCCGCGTCCGAACCGGCCTGGGGTTCGGTCAGGGCAAATGCCGCCAAGCGCTTCCCCGCAGCAACGTCGGGCAGCCAGCGCTGCTTCTGCTCCTCGCTGCCGGAAAGGATGATAGGAATCGCGCCCAGCGCCGTCCCGGCGAAACTCAAGGCAATCCCCGCGCAGGCCTTGGAGAGCTCTTCCGTCACGATCACCATGTTCATGATGGGCGTGCCGTCGGTGATGCCGCCGTATTTCTCGTCAATGAAGACACGGAAGAGATCCGTCTCCGCCAGGACTTTGACGATTGGCCAGGGGAATTTGCCTTCGCGGTCGTATTCTGCCGCCACCGGGCGTATTTCTTTCTCGGCGATCTCATGCGCGAGGTCGCGAATGGCCGTCTGGTATTCCGTGAATCCGTAGTCCATCATCAGGTTGGCTCCTCTGAACAGAGAGCTTACTTTAGCAGGGGTCTGCGGCTGTTGCCAAGCTTTGGCGCACCCCGGCCAGCCGGGGCAGGCGCCGAGCGTCGCCGCTCCAGGCTGCGGGTTCCATCTGGCGCGGTGGCCAGGCCGGCGGATGCACGAACAGGGACACGGGCGCCCGAGAGCCGAAGGGTAGGACTAGCCGCAGATCAATGGTTCGCCGCCGCAGGAGCAGTGACCGGGGCCGGCAGGACCTCGGGCTCAAGGGGCACGACGATCCAAGCGATCAGATAGGCAATCAGGCCCCAGCCGCCGAAAAACACGAACATGACCCAGAGCAGGCGCACCAGGGTTGGGTCAACATCCAGGTATTCCGCAAAGCCCGCGCAGACGCCGCCGATCTTCTTGTCGCTTCTCGAGCGCGCCAGCTTCTTGCGCGATACCGGCGGCGTGAACATAGCTGCGCCGCAATGGCAGCAGAAATTCACTGGCTGCGCGTATTCCTTTCCACACCGGGGACAAAACATGCCCATACCTCCGCCGACCTCGAAGAGGTCGCTACGGCTGAATACGCTTCTGCGGGGGCAAAAGTTCAAGGGAACGCACCCTCGGTCGGCCGGGCGTCCCGTGGGTGAGGGACGGCGGTTGTGGAATTCAGTCCCCCACTTCCTTCGTATTGGCGTACAATACGCCCGTCGCTAAACTTTCTAGGTCCTGGCCGAGTGCCTGAGTAGTTGCGTCAATCTGGTGCAGGAGTTTCAAAGTGGTGAGTCGGGGGCCGCGGAAGCCATACAAAGTCTTCGCCCGCGGCACTTCCCTACGTAGGAAAGTCGCTTACAGCTTGGCGATTGTCCGGCTGATCCTGGTTCCGGTCATTTTGCTGGCTGTCTACTACCTGTTTGCCATGACCCGGATTGTGGACCGCATCGTGAGCGTGGACGCGCCCGTGGCCACGTTCGCGGAGCGCGCCTCGATCGAGATGCTGGACGCGCGCCGCACCGAGAAGAACTACTTGCTCCTGCACGCCCCCGAAGACCTGGAAGCCAACCGGCAAGCCCTCTCTCGCCTGGAGCAGATCATCGGCAGTTGCGCCGACCTCCAACCCAGGGAAAAGCCCACGGTCGAGAAGATCCGGGGCCAAGTGGAGATCTATCGGGAGCGGTTCGACGAGATCATCGCTCACCTGGGGGAGCCCGCGCAGGTGCCCTTCGAGCGCGTCCAGGAGGCGGTCCAAGCTTACGAGAGGAACCTGAACGAGCTGATGAAGCGCGCCCGGACTCACAGCCGCGGGCAGCTGATAGAGGAACTACGCAACCGGGTCGGGTCGTTCGACGCCCAGATTGCGGCGACGCTCGGCACCGAGGACCCTGGAGTGCAGCAGGCGATGCTGGACCTGCGGACCTCCAGCGACGAGATCCTGCGACTGGCCGGGGAGCTGGAGAAACGGAGCTGGGAAAGGGTGCAGCGAAACCACGAGGAAGCTGGCGCCCTGTTGCGCCGGGCCGAATGGGTGCTGGTTACCGTCTCGGCCCTTACCATTCTCCTCAGTGTGTGGGTCAGCTTTATCCTGCCGCGGGCGGTGGTGAGACCCCTGGTGGACCTCAAAGCTGCCGTCGATCACGCCGCGGCCGGGAATTACGAGATCGAGTTTGACCTCCAGGGTGAAGCGGAAATCGTCCAGCTCGCCGAAAGCGTCCGCAGCCTGATCGCGCACGGGCGCGAGAAAAGGAGCAACTCTGGCCCCTCCAGGGGTTCCTGAAATGCGAGGCAGTCGCTTTCGGGCAGGCACAATGCGACGCCGCCTTGAAAGTTGGCTCTGCCAGCCCCCACTGGAAGTCTGCACAAAAATGCGGTAAGCTTGTGAAACCAAGGAGACGACACATGAAGGGTAAAGCAGAAGTGCTGGAAGTCCTTTCCCAAATGCTGAAAGAAGAATTGGGCGCTCTGAACCAGTACATGCTCCACGCTGAGATGGGCGAGAACTGGGGATACAAGCGTCTGTCCGGTCGAATCAAGAAGCAGTCCATCGACGAGATGAAGCACGCCGAGAAGTTGATTGAACGCATCCTTTACCTGGAAGGAATGCCGAATCTGAACGACATGCCGAAGCTCAACATCGGCAAGGACGTGAAACAGCAGCTAGAGAACGATCTGGCCTTGGAACTGAGCGCTGTGGCTGCTTACAACGAAGCCGCGGCTGCCGCCCGGAAAGCGGGCGACAACGGCTCGGCCGACCTCTTCCAGGAAATCCTGGGAGAGGAGGAAGGCCACGCCGATTTCCTGGAGACCCAGCTGGGCCTGATCAAGCAGCTCGGCCTCGAGAACTACCTCGCTCAACAGATCAACGAGTAGGGAACTGCTCGCTTCTTTGGGTTGCCGGTCGGCGCGGCTCACCTGGCGCGTCGCGCCACCGGCCCTCCTTTTCCTGTCTGTCCAGACCCCCCCCGACTGAGCCGGGACCCGCGGCGGTATGGGGCGGTGGAGAGCACAAGGTTACACGGTGGGGCGTATTGCCACACTGCGGCGTGCAATGCCCGGCCCGAAGGAGGCCTAACCAACTCTAAAGCAAAGGGTTAGGAAATCCGTCTCACTGTTCTCAGTGGTCTCATTTTTTCACTCGGCGGGCAGGGTGGGGGCGGGGGAGTTCGGGCTGCCTCTAGCCTAGATACTTAGGCTGACAGGCAGCGACACAGGAAGGGGAGCGCCGTGTCCCGTCACCCAGGGCGAGGCAGCGCCTGGCGCCTACCATGACTGCGCGCGCGGAAATACGGTGCTCAACGAGGGCCGCTACAGAGGCGGCGCTACCTCCTGTTGCTGAAGTACAGCTTCCTAATGATCTCGTGGGAAGGCTGCTGGCTGCCCTCACCCTGCCCCCCACGGTGCACCTTCATGGCCCCTATCGCGTCTGGCAGCGGCGCTTTGATGATCTGAATGTGTGGAGCGAAAAGAAGCGGCGGGAAAAATTGAATCATATGCACGCCAATCCGGTCGAGCGAGGCATGGTTACGTCGCCTGACCAGTGGCCGTGGTCAAGCTTCCGGTTCTATTCCCTGGGGTGATTGCGTCCTTCCCACGGACCGCCTCCCGTGATCGCACACTTCGCCACCAACGCGATGAACCTGTCCCGACCTGTCGGGATGCGCCACCCGCGGGAAATCGCATGCTCGCACAAAACGTGAATCTTCCCGACAGATCGAGACTGGCCGGCGGCCCGCCTTTGGGGCAGCTGCACGATTGCGAGAGTCTGGCACTTTCCTAACCAAAGAAGGGAAGAAGGTAATGATTGTTGGTGTCGAGGAGCGCCGCAACCTTTTTGCGAAACTCTTTGTTCTTCCCGAGAATCTCGCATGTAAGAATGACCATAATTGTCACCATTAGGGAGCGACCCTGAACCCGGTAGGCATGTATGTCTTGAGCGTGCATACTCTCCAGCTTCACTGCCGGAAGTCGGTCTGGCCGGAACCCAAGCGGGCTATGAGATTTGGCAGGAATCTTCCCCGGAGGCTCTGGTTCTGCTGGTGACATGAGCTCTACTTCGTTTTCCGTGGCAAGCGTGATGCTCTTAACGGTCACCTCTTGACCAGAATTGTTCTTAATGTCGATTGTGTAATAGCTCGATCTGCCTTCGACCGAAATCACGGAAATCTGAACAGCGTCCACGATGGCTTGAATATCGGCGGTTCGGGGAGGGCCTTCTTTCAGCACACCGTTCGATGGGGACCTTGCTGCTCGTACCTGATTTTTGCCGCTTTTCTTTGCCTCCAAAAGTGCATCGTCAGCCTGCTTAAATAATTGGTCGGCGTCGGGGTCAGTGCCCATATGCTCCGCGACCCCCGCGCTGATCGTAAATCCCTCCGGGCAACCCTCAACATGTGATTCTGAAACCCTACTACGAATTCGCTCGACGAGCGAAATGGCCTCGGCGATGGTGTAATTGGGCAAGATAATTGTGAATTCATCGCCACCCCACCGGTAGCACCTTCCCTTGCCCTCGCTTGCCGCCTTCATAATTTCAACCGTTTGCTGAAGGACTCGGTCGCCGACGTCGTGGCCGTGCGTGTCATTGACTTCTTTGAACTGGTCCACGTCGATGAAAGCCAGGCTTATCGGCTGTGACTTAGTGACGCCCGCCGTTACGAAGAGAGGGAGGTCGCGATTAAACTGGTGTTTATCGAAAATTTCCAGTGCCTTATCTAAGCTGACATCTACCTCGGCGGCGACGCTTTGGCGCGGCTCACTCGATTGCCGTCGTGCGCGCTCCTCGGCGAGGACAGCCTGTTGCATCCGGAGGATTAGGCCTTGGCGGACTTCAGCAACAATACTCTGGGAATCGGGCGTGTGCGTCCCGATGAAGCGCGCACTATTTGGGTCGTTCCGAGCGCTTGAAAACCAAGTGTCGACCAACGGGCGCACTTCCGCCACGATCTCGTCAATCTCTTTCTTGTCCAAGGGGATGCCCGACTTTTCATAGGCAGAAACGTAGGACTCGGCATAGGCCTTCGCCAGCGACTCGATGCAATCTACGTGCGCCTTAGCAATTGCCGCCTGGCTTGCGCCGCCCCGTGGAGCCGATCGAAGGCGAGCTATTTGGTCCTCGCGTTGTCGCACGATCAACTTGGACCGCTGCGCAAACAGGATCTTAGCGTGCTGGACGGCCTCAGTACTCAGCTTCACGGTCGGGTCCAGATTATTCTACTCAACAGCCTACGGGCCTGCTAAATGGGTCTGTAACCAGCGGGTAGCGCATCTATGAAGGGGGCGGCGGAGTCAAGAGATTTCCGCGCGCCTTTGTTTTCCGTCGCGACGCCAGCCATGCCCCTGTGGGGGTCGGGGGGAAGGCGAGCGGAGCGACACTTCACC